>Ga0265295_1000475_pt1 | contig 80903 bp, 67 predicted proteins | sample Munlansysbiofilm_FD_192503 | JGI IMG/M metagenome (GOLD analysis project Ga0265295, IMG submission 192503) | Leachate microbial communities from a municipal landfill in Southern Ontario, Canada - Methane capture system biofilm | ecosystem: Engineered > Solid waste > Landfill > Unclassified ... | reverse complement strand
GCCCTGTGGTGCCTGCAACCAAAGGCCCTTCAGGCCCTTGTGCACCTTGGGGTCCCTGAATACCCTGAATACCCTGAGGTCCTTGATTTCCTTGTACGCCTTGGGGTCCTATAGGCCCCGGTTCTCCCTGTGGACCAACAGGCCCTTCAGGTCCTTGCTGACCCGATGCGGCGTAAAGTGCATACGGCACGGGGTAAAGCACGCTCTGCCCAAGGGTCGAGAAATCGGCTGCTCCATCAAGCTTAATCTCTGCTTTTAGGGTTATGTTACCATTCTCCCAAGGGACGCCAGAAAGTGTTCCGTAGGTTACGGCTCCGTCGCCTATAACAATTGAGATAAGGCCAAACTGGTTGGTGGTTAAATCGTGCACCTCCGTAAAGTGGACTGTCCCTCCGCTGGTCGATTCAAGGGTTATCCTCAGGTTTAAGGATTGCTCTGCCAAGGGAGTACCCTCAACATTCCGAACCTCAGCTTGGTACTTAAAGCCCTGCTGTATTTGTCCGTAGCCCAGCAGAAAAACCAGCTGGAGCATTGCAAAAATGATAATTCTTTTCATAGGTTTGTTGGAATTAGGTTAGTCTATTTTGTTCTATTAGGCAATAAAATAGATGTGTAGCCATTAAACTCTTTTGTAAATAGAGGAGTTACAACTACATGAATAAACAATTTACGATTATAATATGTTCAAACGACAGTTTAAATATATTTTTTATCATCAGGTGATTAGGGTATGATAGCCTATGGATTAGGACATAAAGAGTTATGCCATTTAGAGTTACAAAATGGGGGTTGAAATGGAATATAAAGGACTGAGCAGGAGTGAGGCTACTTAACCAAAATAGATCTATTGTAGTGCTTGCTTGTGTAGGTTATAAAAAGTGTTAGGGCTATTAGGATAACGAGGGCAAAAAGGCTAAAGGTTCTACCAAAACCAAATGCTTGCGATAAAGCACCTGTTCCCATCATTCCAAAGCCTATACCCAAATCAAAGGCAGTAAAAAATGTAGAGTTTGCAGCTCCTCGTCGAGTGCTATCGGCCATATTGTTTACCATAGTTTGAAATGTGGGCATTATTACACCAAACCCTAATCCCAATACAGCTGCAGCAATGTGGTATCCCAAAGAATTATTCATCAGGCCAAGTATGGGGAATCCGATAAGAAGTAGAACCATCCCAATAATAAGTATCTGCTTAGGTCCGCTTGAGTCAATAATCTTGCCGCTAAATACCCTCGATAAGCCAATTCCAATTGATAGAATGATAAAGAATAGTCCGCTATTGTTTACCCCAATCTCCTTGCCGTAAAGTGCTATAAATGAGATAACGCCACCATAGGTAAACATAACAATCATCGCGTTAATTGCCACAGGGATTGATGTTTTCTCAATTAACTCTTTAGCCGTAAATTTTCGCACATGTGTTCTGGTAAATTTCGGGAAGCGAATGGTTGATGCAAGTATTACCCCAACAACTGAAATTGCTATGGCTGATGAGAACAGCAGCATATACCTTGATTCTCCGGCAATTAGAATGGCAATTGATGGCCCCAAGGCCATACCTATGGTCATAGACAGTCCAAAGATTCCAATGCCTTCACCTCGTCGTTTAGGCGGTATAATATCAACGGCAATTGTTGAGCCTGTTGTAGTGAGAACTCCCCAGGTTAAACCGTGAACAAATCGGAGAAGCATAAACGATAAAACGGTTAATGCTATTGGATACCCTATAAAAATTAGTGAGAATAGGGTAAAAGCCGATAAATAAATCAGCCTTCGCCCATAGGTATCTATTGCCCATCCAGCAATTAGGCGTATAACAAGGGCTGCAATGGTGTAAAAAGAGAGTATAATGCCAACTTCGGATTTTGTTGCGCCAATTTTATCTACTAAATATATGGGCAGTATTGGTAGCATAAAGTAGAAAGCAATGGCCATAAGCAGATTGGCTGTTGCAAGAAAAACAAAACTCCTTGTCCATAAAGGCTTGTTATTGTGTTTGTCGATATTCATATTCCGCCATTTTAATGAGTTTGTAAAGATCGTTAAAATTTTTCTTCTGGAAAATTTGCAAATAACAATAAAATACTATTGGTTTGTATCGTTAAAATAAATTAATAATGAGTCTTTCAATCTACACCATGCATCATCTTCATCATTCACTACCCAGCGAATGGTGGCCTGCTATTGGTATAGGTTAATAGGATAAGATACTATAAAACTTACAAAGTCAGGGGAACTACCGTTCAAAGGTAGTTCCCCTGACTTTTTTTTGTTTAACCCTAATCAAACTTTTAATAATGAGCAACGAGAAATTAACACTAGCAATTCAAAAGAGCGGACGCCTAAGCGAGGGCTCAATCGACCTGCTAAAGCTATGCGGAATAAAGGTAAGCAATGGGGGCAACCATTTGAAGGCCTTGGCAGAAGGGTTTCCACTAGAGATACTGCTTTTACGCGACGATGATATTCCACAGTACGTGGCCGATGGTGTGGCCGATATCGGAATTTTGGGAATGAACGAGGTTCTTGAGAAAAAGAAAGACGTGGAGGTTGTTCGCAACTTGGGCTTTTCAAAATGCCGCTTATCGGTAGCTGTTCCAAAATCGGTTGAATACACGGGTATTAATTACCTACGGGGCAAGCGTATAGCCACATCGTACCCAGTAATTCTTAAAGATTTTTTGACAAAAAACAACATTCAGGCCGAGATACACACCATTAGCGGATCGGTGGAGATTGCCCCAAGTATTGGCCTAGCCGATGTAATTTTCGAGATTGTAAGTAGCGGCGGAACACTGCTTAGCAATGGACTAAATGAGGTTGATATTATTATGCGCAGCGAGGCGGTACTCATATCCAATCCTAACCTTAATGCAGAAAAAAAGAAGTTGTTAAGCAAACTGCTATTCCGTATTGAGGCAGTTCAGAAAGCCAGGCGCAATAAGTACATTCTACTTAATGCGCCAGAGAATAAACTCGATAGCATAATCAAACTAATACCCGGAATGCAAAGCCCAACCATACTGCCTTTAGCAGAAAAAGGCTGGTGTTCATTGCACTCAGTTATTAGCGAAGACGACTTTTGGGATGTTATTGATAACCTAAAAGAGGCTGGTGCCGAGGGAATATTGGTAGTGCCTATTGAAAAGATGGTGCTATAAAGAGTAATCAAATTAAAATGAATAATACTTCACTAAAAAAATAATTACAATGATAAATCTAGATTTTGACAAGCTAAATGGGCTAATCCCTGCCGTTGTTCAGGATGCCTCAACCGACAAAGTGCTAATGGTAGGCTTTATGAACCGGGAAGCCCTTGAGAAAACCCGCCAAACGGGAATGGTTACATTCTTTAGTCGTACCCGCCGCCAAATATGGACCAAAGGCGAAACCTCACGAAACTACCTAAGGGTAAAGGATATAATACCCGATTGCGATGGCGATACGCTACTTGTAAAAGCACTACCCGATGGACCTGTTTGCCACTTGGGTTACGATACCTGCTTTAACGAGATAAATGAGGGTAATTTGAGTTTTCTAACTACTCTGCAAGATATTATCGAACAGCGCAAGGATGAACAACCTGAAAGTAGTTACACTGCAAAACTGTTCAATTCAGGCGTTAAGCGTATTGCAAAAAAGGTTGGCGAAGAGGCTGTGGAGCTAATTCTTGAAGCTGAAAACCCCGATGATGAAAGATTCCTGAGCGAAGCAGCCGATTTGATGTACCACTTACAGGTACTACTTGCTGCCCGTAAACTCAGTTTAACCGATGTAGCCAGTACTCTAAGGCAAAGGCACAGTAAAAATGCCAATCCAATAACCCAAGAAGAGGAGTTTAAAAGAGGTGAGAAGCAGTGGGGAAAATAAGAAGTTATGAGTTACAAGTTATAGTCTTCGGCTACGCTCAGCCTGACAGTCACCCTGAGCGACTTGTGCTGAGCCTGCCGAAGTAAGTTGAAGGTAAGTCAAAGGGAGTAAGTAAAACAAGTAAACGACACTGCCATTTATCAGTGAAAATCTGTAAAATCAGTGTCATCAGTGTTCAATACAAACAGAATTAATGAAAATACTAAAATATCCCACGCCAAAGCAATTATTAGTTGTACTTGCACGGCCTTTGCAAAACGACCCTGAAACAAAGCAAAGGGTAAGCCTTATTATTGATGATGTTCGGCAAAATGGCGATGTCGCTCTATTTAAATTAAATCGTGAGATTGACGGGTACAGTTCTAATGTGTTGGAAATTCCAAGAACTGCTCTTAGCGAAGCAAAAAAGGACGTTTCTGATGATTTAAAAGATTCTATTAGGCTTGCCATTGATAATATTGAAAAATTTCACTCAGTGCAAAGACCTACGGATACTTTAGTGGAAACTATGCCCAGGGTAAGGTGTGGCATACGTTTTAAGGCACTAGAAAGGGTTGGACTATACATTCCAGGGGGAACGGCACCACTACTCAGTACAGTGCTTATGCTTGCCGTTCCGGCAAAAGTGGCTGGTTGTAAAGAGTTGATTATTTGTACTCCGCCCAATCCAACCGCTGAACTGCTTTATGCGCTTAGCCTTTTTGATGCTCGTGTGTTTACTGTGGGTGGAGCGCAAGCAATTGCCGCAATGGCATTTGGAACGGAAACAGTGCCACGGGTCGATAAGATTTTTGGTCCAGGAAACCGATATGTAACCGAAGCAAAGGTTCAGGTATCTGCCATGGGTATTCCCTTTGATATGCCCGCAGGGCCCTCGGAAGTACTGGTTATTGCAGACGAAACGGCAAATCCCTCGTTTGTAGCAGCCGATTTACTATCGCAGGCCGAGCACGGAACGGATAGTCAGGTTATGCTCGTGTGTAACAGTCAGAAAATCATTGACCTTACACTACAAGAACTAAACCAACAGATTGAAACACTTCCACGTAAAAACATCGCCTTAAAATGCCTTGAGAATAGCACGGCCATACTTGTAAATAGTTTGGATGAAGCCATGTGCATAAGTAATAGCTATGCACCCGAGCACCTTATTCTTGCTGTTGATAGGCCCAATGAGCTTGCCGAAAAGGTTGTTAATGCGGGCTCGGTTTTTATGGGGCACTATACACCTGAGTCGGTTGGCGATTACACCAGTGGCACTAATCACACTTTACCCACATCGGGCTTTGCCCGAAGTTGGAGCGGAGTAAATTTGCTGAGTTTTATGAAAACCATTATTTTTCAGGAACTTACAAAGGAAGGACTTGCAGGCCTTGCCAAAGCCACAACAACGCTTGCCCGCGCCGAAGGACTTGAGGCACACGCCAGAGCCGTAGAGCAAAGGATTAACGGCTCTCTGTTGGAGGTTGGCAATACGGCAACGATTGGTAAAGTTCAATCGAAAGTGAGAAGTATTCTTCGTCCCAATATCCAGAATCTAAAACCATATTCTTCGGCACGCGATGAGTTTGAGGGCGAGGCATCCATTTGGCTCGATGCCAATGAGAGTCCAATTCCTTTGCCAAACCTTACTGAGGGTATTAACCGTTATCCTGACCCGCTGCAACGTGAACTAAAAAAGAGTATTGCCACGATTAAAGGGACTAATGAGAACCAGATATTTATTGGCAATGGCAGCGACGAGGCAATTGACCTACTTTTTCGCTGTTTCTGCAATCCAACTGCGGATAAGGTTCTGGTTTTTCCGCCAACCTACGGCATGTATGGCGTTTGCGCAGCGGTTAATGATATTGAGGTGATTGAATCGATGCTTGATGAGGTGTTTAATATCAACCTAAAGGATTTTGAGGAGAAGCAAAGGCTAAAACCAAAACTCACATTTATATGCAATCCCAATAACCCAACGGGGAATGTTCAAAATGCTGAAGTAATTAGGCAGGTATTAGATAATTCGGAGGGAATTGTTGTTGTTGATGAGGCTTATGTTGATTATTGCCCTGAGCATTCGGTACTTAATTGGCTTAACCTCTATCCAAATCTAGTCGTTCTACAAACGCTATCGAAGGCATGGGGATTGGCTGGAGCAAGGGTAGGGCTAGCATTTGCATCGCCCGAAATTATTTCGGTGATGAATAAGATTAAATTTCCTTATAATGTTGGCAAACCGTCAATCGACATTGCATCTAAAGCACTAAATAGTAAAGAGATAATGCGACAAAGGGTTGATGAAATTATTTTAAACAGAGAGATGTTGGTCAATGCGCTTACTAGAGTATCAGCAGCAGAAATAATTTACCCCTCTGAGACAAACTTTCTACTTGTAAAATTTAGTAATCCAAAGGGAATCTACAACTTACTTGCCCAAAACGGTATTGTGGTCCGCGATAGGAGCAATCAGCCTGGATGTAAAGGATGTTTGAGGATTACTGTGGGAACTAAGAATGAAGTGAAAAAGTTTATTGATGTACTGAAACAGATTTAATCACGTCATTGCGAACCCGACGTTTTTTGTCGGGCGAAGCAATCTGTTTGAGAAAGATTGCTTGGCCGTCAGTTGGCGGATTGCAATGACGAGAAAAATGAATACGACAATGAAAAAATTACTAATTATTGACCGCGATGGAACGCTTATAAAAGAGCCACCTGTGGATTATCAAATTGACTCGTTCGAAAAGTTAGAGCTAATGCCTGGGGCAATACGATGGCTTGGAAAAATAGCCCGTGAGATGGATTACGAGTTTATAATGGCCACAAATCAAGATGGATTGGGAACCAGTTCATTTCCAGAGGATACATTTTGGGGACCACACAATTTACTGATGAAAACTCTTGAGGGCGAGGGAATTGTTTTTAGCAATATTCTTATCGACCGCTCGTTTGACGAGGATAACTCGCCCAATCGAAAGCCCCGCACGGGAATGTTTAGTAAATACCTCGATGGTAGCTACGACTTAGAAAACTCGTTCGTAATTGGCGACAGGTTAACAGATGTGGAGCTGGCTAAAAATCTTGGTGCTAAATCGATACTTATTGGGAATGCTGAAGGGGGCAATGCAGATTATTGCGTAGCTAACTGGGAGGCTATTTACCAAGCAGTAAAGCCATTACGTAGAGCAACCGTAACCCGTAAAACCAACGAAACAGATATCACCATAACCGTTGATTTGGATAATAAACTGGAGGGTGGAATTAACACTGGCGTGGGTTTTCTCGACCATATGATTGAGCAAATTGACCGACACGCTGGAATTGGTGTTTCCGTAAATTGCATTGGTGATTTGCATGTAGATGAGCACCATACCGTTGAGGATATAGCAATTGCCCTTGGCGAAGCCATTAAAAAGGCATTGGGGAATAAAGTGGGTATTGGGCGCTATGGTTTTGCACTGCCCATGGACGATTGTGAGGCAAAAGTACTGCTCGACCTAGGAGGTAGACCCTACTTTAAATGGGAGGCAAAATTTAAGCGCGAAAAGATTGGCGATATGGCCACCGAACTAATTCCTCATTTTTTTCAATCGCTATCGTTTAGCCTAGCAGCAAATTTGCACTTAAAAGCAAAAGGTGATAACGAACACCATAAGGTTGAAGCACTATTCAAAGCATTCGCAAGGTGCTTACGACAAGCTGTGCGCATAGAGGGGAATGAATTACCTAGTACTAAGGGGGTTATTTAATGGTTATGGGTTGCGAGTTGCGAGTTGCGGGTTATGGCTTTAAGCGTTAATCTGACAGCAATAGAGAGAGCAAGTAACATAAAAATCAAAAACAGTGAATAAGGTTGCAATACTATCATACGGTGCAGGAAATGTAGCTTCGATGCAAAATGCACTGGAGCGGTTGGGTGTAAATTCATTTACCTCGGACAAACCCGGTGAGCTAATGAAAGCCGATAGGCTAATTTTTCCTGGTGTTGGGCACGCCACCCATGCAATGGATATTATTAACCGTAAGGGGCTTGATAGCGTTCTTAAATCATTTAAACGCCCCATTCTAGGAATCTGTTTGGGTATGCAGCTCATGGGAAAATTATCGGAAGAAGGCTCAACGCTAGGACTGGGTTTAATGGATTTTAATGTTAAGCTATTTAGAATTCCCGAGAAAGTTCCGCATATGGGTTGGAACAGCATAGAAATAACTGAAAACCCTTTGCTTAAGGGTATTTCTAACGGTTCGTATTTCTACTTTGTACATAGCTACTATGCCGAAATGTGTAGCGACATAATTGCAACATGTAATTACTCAATCCTATTTACCGCTGCTGTAGCTAAAGGCAATTGTTTTGGCGTACAGTTTCACCCCGAGAAAAGCGGCGACGCAGGCATAGAAGTGCTAAGGAATTTTATTGAAATTTAATTGAGACATAAATTGTTGATACCAATTAATAAAAACTTAATATGAAACTAATACCAGCCATTGACCTGATAGATAGTAAATGCGTACGCCTTTTTAAGGGCGATTATAGCGCGAAAACCATTTATAACGAAAATCCTGTTGATCAGGCTAAAGCCTTTGCTGATGCAGGTATAGAGAAATTACATCTAGTTGACCTATCGGGAGCAAAAGCAGGTCACCCGTTGCACCTAAAGATACTTGAGGAAATAGCTCATAGCACGAATTTAAAGGTTGATTTTGGAGGTGGAATACGAAACCAGCGAAGTCTAGAAGATAGCCTAAACTGCGGAGCCGCACAGGTAAATTTGGGTACCATACTTATTCATCAACCCGAAATTGCCTCGTTATGGATTCAACAGTTTGGAGCAGAAAAACTTATCGCCTCAGTTGATGTGCTAAACAGAAAGGTAAAAGTATCGGGATGGCAAAAGGAAACGGGGATTGAAATAGAAACTGCTGTTCAGAAGCTGATGGAGGATGGATTTATCCATTTTACCATAACCGATATTGACCGTGACGGAACTCTTGGTGAACCAGCCTTTGACCTTTACCTAGAGATAATTGCAACATTCCCCAACATAAAGTTAAATGCCAGCGGAGGAGTTTCGGCACAGGAGCAATTGAGCATCTTAGAGTCAATTGGCTGCGATGGAGCCATTGTTGGTAAAGCAATTTACGAGGGAAGGATTATAATATAACTCTTTTGGCTTTTAGCCTTTTGCTTTTAGTTCTTAACTTTTAACTTTTCAACTTTCTATCTTTTTAACTTTCTACCTTTTTAACTTTTAACTTTTAACTTTCAACTTTTAACTTTTAACTTTTAACTTTTAACTTTTTAACTAACGTATGCTAACAAAACGAATTATCCCTTGTCTCGATGTTAAGAATGGACGAACCGTTAAAGGTATTAACTTCCAAAACTTGCAAGATGCAGGCGACCCAGTAGAACTTGCACGACTATACTCGGCACAAGGCGCCGATGAGCTTACCATGCTTGATATTACCGCTACTCTCGAAGGGCGACAAACCTTTGTACAGGTAGTTACCGAGGTGGCCAAAGCCATAAATATTCCCTTTACCGTTGGCGGTGGTATTGGCACGGCCAAACAGGTCGAAATGCTTCTGTCGGCAGGTGCCGATAAGGTATCGGTTAATACATCGGCAATTGTAAACCCCAAGCTAATTGCTGAGTTAGCACAGCAATTTGGCTCGCAGTGCGTAGTGGTTGCCATTGATACCCGATTAACCGAAAACGGGTGGGAAGTAGTAAGCCATGCAGGTACAAAACTCACTGGTCTTTTGGCAGTTGATTGGGCAAAGGAATGCTGTAACTTGGGTGCAGGAGAAATACTGCTTACCTCCTTCTCATCCGATGGCACACGCCAAGGGTTTGCCATAGATGTTACACTCAGTGTAACTGAGGCAGTAAGTATTCCCGTAATTGCATCGGGCGGAGCGGGTAACGCTCAGCATTTTGTTGATGTTTTAACTACTGGCAAAGCCGATGCCGCACTAGCAGCTGGAGTTTTTCACTATGGGCTTGTTTCCATTGCCGAGGTAAAAGCAAAACTTGAAGAGGCTGGTATTAGTGTAAGAATTTAATTTGCTTGGGTTTGCACTAAAGTTTTGATTTATCTCAACTAAAACAAACATTTCTCGACGTTAAATCCTCGTTTTTTTGCTGATATGCAGAAAGTATCAACTAAGAAATGAGGTTTTCCTCATCCATTTCTGAAAAATACATCTAGAACCACCTTGGATTTTTGCTCTAATTTTGTACCAGAAAATAACAATAAAAACATAATACAAAGAAATCACAATGGGAGCAATAACAATTCAATCAGTAATACTGGCAGGTCCAGTTAGTTTTACAATCATGTATATTTTAATGCGAACTCTATTTAAGAACTCAGTTCTTTATAAAATTGGATTTGCAACTGGGTCGGCCATTGTGCTAATAGCTTTCGTTACTAGCGTTCAGTCAAAACTTGGTCCTATTCATAATGTATGGGCTTTCCCTCTTAATATTGCTATGGGTGTTTCAGCATACGTTTATGTGGCAAGGGTACTAAAAAAGCCTTTGGATAGTATTATTCGGAATGTTAATGAATTAAGCGAAGGAAATCTGAATACTAAGATAGACAAGTCCTATTTAACAAGAGATGATGAGATTGGAACACTTGCACAATCAATAACTAAACTAACAGAGCAACTCTCTGCTGTTGTTTCTCAAATCTCATTGGGTGCCAACCAGCTGGCCACTGCTGCAGAGGAACTCAATTCTAGCTCTCAGGAGTTATCGATGGGTGCAAATCAGCAGGCTTCATCGGTTGAAGAGGTTTCATCATCAATGGAAGAGATGGCATCGAATATCGATCAAAATAACGATAACGCTCAGCAAACAAATACAATTGCAAAAAGCGTTTATCAAACAATAACTAAAGTTGAAGAAGCCTCGCAGAAGAGCGTTAAAGTAGTTAGGGATATTGCCAACAAGATTAGTATCATAACCGATATTGCATTCCAAACAAACCTATTGGCACTCAACGCTGCTGTAGAGGCAGCACGTGCAGGCGATCAGGGTAGGGGTTTTGCAGTGGTTGCTGCTGAGGTGCGTAAACTGGCTGAAAGGAGTAGAATTGCTGCAAACGAAATTAACGACATTTCTAAATCTAGTTTAAGCATTACCGAGGAATCTGGTAGCCTGCTTAAAGGTATAATTCCTGATGTTAGCAAAACTGCCAAACTTGTTGAAGAAATTGCTGCAGCAAGCAGCGAGCAACGCCATGGAGCAACACAGATAAATTCAGCTGTTCAACAGCTAAATGGGGTAACACAGCAGAATGCATTAGCTAGCGAACAACTGGCATCGAGCGCCGAGGAACTTACTGCTCAATCGGAAATCCTTATTGAAGCCATATCGTTTTTTGAATTAGCAAAATAGGCAATCACAAGACTCAAAAAAACAAGAAAAAATGACTCTTCAAAGCTACAGAGTACTTATTGTTGACGATAACATAATCTTTGCCAATACCTTATCCGCTTTAGTTCGAGTAACACTAGGCAACAGATTATCAGCTATAACCCTTGCTATCAATGGGGAAGATGCGGTTGAAAAGGCCTTAAATGATAATAACTATGACGTTATTTTTATGGATGTAAACATGCCCAAAATGGATGGTGTTACGGCAGCTCAAATTATAAATAGACGCTTATATCGGCAAACCAGAATTGTAGCCATTTCGTTCCTAAAGGACATGAACACAGTAACAAGGATGATTGAGGCTGGAGCGGAAACCTTTCTTTATAAAGATAATCTTACCGTAGAATCAATAGAGGAGATTTTTAATTAGAAGATTATAGGTTTACAAGGTTATTTTTTATTGCATAAACAGCTAGGGCAGTTGAATTCGGTGAGTTTGTTTTATCGAGTAATTCTGCCCTGTGCTTTTCAATTGTACTAACACTTAAAAATAGTTTATCGGCAATTTCTGTTGTTGAAAGCCCTTTACATATTAGTGCTAACACTTCTTTCTCCCGTTTGCTAAACTGAAGCAAAGGTTCATCTTTTCTGGTGCGGAGCAATTTTAGCAGTAATTCCTGTGAGAAATATGGACGACCATCCAGAACAGACTCAATAGCCCTTTCAAGTTCATCGTAGCTCGACTCTTTAAGCAAAAAACCATGAACTCCCAGTTTAACAATGGAATCATAGTATTGAATGTCATCGTGCATGGATAGTATTATGATTTTAACATCTGGGCAAATTCGAAGCGCCTCTTTTGAAGCCTCAATGCCATCCATTTTTGGCATATTAATATCCATTAGAATTAAATCTACGTTACAACTACTGAGCATAGGCATTAGCTCTTGCCCATTAGATGCTTCTCCAATGAGTTCAATGTTAACCATCTCTTTTAAAAGAGCCTTTATCCCCTCGCGAAGAATACGATGATCGTCAACAATAATCGTTCTTATCATATAGTAATTCGTTTTATACACTAATTTTTGTTTCAAAGCTAAACCCATTGCCTAGTTCACTATACATGGAATATGTAGCGCCTAATGTTTTTAGCCTGTTTGATATGTTAAGCAATCCTATACCCGTTTCACCGCTGTTCATTTTAGACTCAAGACTAAAACCAATACCGTCATCCCTATACTTCATTTGAAACCAATTATCGTCTCTCTGCATACTAATCCATACCGATTTGGCATTTGCGTATTTTAATGTATTGTTTATCAACTCTTTAATTATGCGATAACAAATCATTTCAATAAACAAGGGTAACCTGATATCCCCAATATTCTCATCGAAATGGAATTCCACTAAATTTTTGCTACGCTCAATAAACGTGCTTGTTGTGTAAACCAAACCATAGTTGTTTAGTGCATGTGGGCTAATATTATTGGAGACCTCGCGTACACTTGCGATTGCATCCTTGAGTATCGACTCAATGTTTTGAAAAATCCCATCCTTATTCTCGGTCTCGTCTCTTTTTAGTAGCGATAGATACATATTTATACTTGACAAAAGTGGGCCAACATCATCGTGGAGATTTCCTGCGAGTTTAAGTCTTTCTTTTTCCTCGGTATCAACTATAGCCTTTAATTTTTCTTGTTCAAATTGCTTATGCTCAGTAATATCGTGAATAATAACTTGTTGTATCTTTTTTTCAGTGTCATCATAGCTATTAACGCTAACTGATGTGTAGAATAGTTTATCTTTAGCAGTAGATAAAAGTTCACACTCTGTTTTAGCACTTCCATTGGCAATAGCCTCATCTATAAGTTGGGTGAACTTTTCCTCCGAGTTAGTGCCATCAATCTGTTCAAAAGGGCAAAATTCAACAATGTCTTTTCCTATCAACGAATCCTTATTCTCTCCTAAAAATTCTATTGCACAATCGTTGGCATCAATAATTATCCTTTTAGAAACTAGCAAAATAGCATCATTGGCATTAACAAAAAGTGATCGGTATTTCTGCTCACTCTCCTTAAGTATTTGCTCCATTTCCTTGCGTGGGCCTATGTTAGAGTGTGTTCCCACTAGACGTATTGCTTTCCCGTCCTTATCTCTTTCAACTACTTTTCCTTTAGTTTGAAGCCAATTTATGGCTCCTTTCGTGTTCTTAATCCTGTACTCAATATTAATGTCAGGGGTTAAACCATTTAAGTGATCTTCAATATTTTGGTTCACTTTAGGGAGATCAACATCATAAATAATCTTTTTCCATTCCCTAACCCCTTTGGCAAGGTTTTTTGGAGCAAAGGGTAATACTTCGGCATACTGATGACTTATAAAATTGTTTTTATTCAATAAATTAATATCCCAAACTACTTCACTTACAGCACTTAGCGCAAGTTTTTGACGTTCTTCACTAACAGACAACTCTCTGTTTACTCGTTCAAAGTTTTTATGAACTAATCCCAGTGTAACAAGTGCAATGGATGTTAAACTAGTATAAAAAACACCTCGTAAGAGCCAATGAGAGGTTGAATGGGAAAGGGAATTAAAATCCCAGGAAAAAACAACCCACTGGTAATGAATGCATATTATTGCAATAATTATAGCTAATAATGAGAAGCCAAGAGATAAAAATCCATAACGTATTCCAAAAAGTGTGGTTGCAATAATTATGGTAAAAAACATCATAAAAAGACCCAATCCCCAGAGACCCCATGTATAAAGTGAGATTAAACTCAAGAAAAATACATATAGCAACAAAAAGAAAGTCCTCCATTTATAGTTGGTACGAGAACGTGTTAAGTAGGCTAGAATAAGAATGACTGCAAATAGAATATCAACAATAAAAAGTATTCTAACCCCCATGGTGAAAATCCTATAACCTGAAGCAATTGCTGCTGGAATTGAAACTATCATGCCAATTAGCAGCATGGTATCCATTATTTTGTAGCGAGCCGATTCAAAACTGCTATTTAGTTCCATAACCCAATTTATAAGATGCAAATTTAGCAATTATAGGGTTATATATAATTTTAGTTGCCTGAGCAATCATTAATAACCGATATAGTTGACAAAGTATCATCAAAAACTATTTGAATGCTGCAAAATAGCATGCAGAAATACATAGAGGCTGTTACTTATTTTGCTATTTTTGCGCCCTAAAAACATCATTTCAATGGTATTACACACAGAGGTAAAAAGGCGAAGAACATTTGCAATTATTAGCCACCCCGATGCAGGTAAAACAACCCTTACTGAAAAACTACTGTTATACGGTGGGGCAATCCACGTGGCTGGCGCGGTTAAGAGCAACAAGATAAAAAAAGGGGCTACTTCGGATTTTATGGAGATTGAGCGTCAAAGGGGGATATCGGTGGCTACCTCGGTAATGGGATTTGAGTACAAAGGCATTAAGATTAATATATTAGATACACCCGGTCACGAAGATTTTGCAGAGGACACCTACCGTACGTTAACTGCAGTAGATAGTGTAATTATTGTTATTGATTGCGCAAAAGGCGTTGAGGGCCAAACCCGAAAGTTAATGGAGGTTTGCCGTATGCGCAACACTCCAGTAATTGTGTTTGTAAACAAACTCGACCGGGATGGTAAAGATCCATTCGACATACTTGATGAGGTTGAGGAGGAACTGGGTATAAGGGTAAAACCTTTGAGCTGGCCAATAAGCATGGGTTCCACTTTTCAGGGTGTTTACAATATGTTTGAGCAAAAACTTAACCTTTTTTCTCCTGACGATAAACAAACCGTTGAGTATGAGTCAATCGAAATATCAGATATAAATTCTGAAATGGTTGATAAAAATATAGGCGAATATGCCTCAGTGTTGCGCAACGACCTTGAGCTAGTGAACGGGGTTTACCCTGAATTTGATATTGAAACATATAGGTTGGGGCAAGTAGCTCCCGTTTTCTTTGGTAGCGCTCTAAATAATTTTGGGGTTCAGGAACTATTGAATTGCTTTATTGAAATTGCACCTCATCCTACCAATACAGAAACGCAAACCCGTGAGGTTTCGCCTTTTGACGAGGAACTTACAGGGTTTGTATTCAAGATTCACGCCAACATGGATCCGAACCACCGCGATAGGATTGCATTTCTGAAGATTTGCTCTGGTATTTTTGAAAGGAACAAACCATACCTTCACGTTAGGAGTGGTAAAAAAATTAAATTCTCGAGCCCAACTGCATTTATGGCCGATAAAAAGTCGATTGTTGATATGGCTTTCCCTGGTGATATTGTGGGTTTACATGATACGGGCAACTTTATAATAGGTGATACAATTACTCAAGGTGAGAATCTTAAGTTTAAGGGCATCCCAAATTTTTCTCCCGAGCTATTTAGGTATATTGAAAATGCCGATCCTATGAAATTTAAGCAGTTGGCTAAAGGAATCGATCAGCTAATGGACGAAGGTGTGGCGCAACTTTTTACTTCGAAAATTAATGGCCGAAAAATTATTGGAACAGTTGGTGCTTTACAGTTCGATGTTATTCAGTATAGACTTGAGCATGAGTATGGAGCGCTTTGTAAGTACGAAACTATAAACCTTTATAAAGCCTGTTGGATTCAGAGCAATAACGAAGCACAGCTAAAAGATTTTAGGCTCAGGAAATATGCTAATTTAGCCATAGATAAGAAGGGTAGAGAGGTTTTTATGGCCGATTCGCCATACGCACTACAAATGGCCCAAGAAAAGTTTACGGATATTGAATTCCATTTTAAATCAGAGAATTAAATAAGTTTACTTTAAGCTTTAAGAGTTTGATGAATAGAAACTTCTGATTAATAGGTGTTCTAAGTTTGCAAGTAAATTTTTGCTACAACCCTTTTAGCTAATTTATTTTTGTTAACTTTATAACTATTAAAACACCCACAAAAATTGCGTAAAGTACTAGTAATAGCCTTTTTACTCCTTACTAGTTTCTCTTTGTCTCTTCAGTCGCAAGAGGAACAAAAGTTGTTATTTACCCAACTTAATGCTGCCAAACACGATACAACAAGGGCAATCCTGCACATAAAAATTGCATCGTATTATGCTCAGGATAAACCCGATTCGTCATTTTATTGGCTCAATAAAACAAGGATACTAAAGCCATGTAATTGTTCTGCAGACTCTACTCTTACTTACTACAAAGGGTTGGCTCATAGCGAGCGGGCAAAGGTTTACATCATACAGGATTGCCATTTGCAGTGCGCATTGCAGGAGATTGATACAGCAGTAAATATTTTAACCAGTTTGCTAGAAGGTTTACCAAAACCTTGGTTAAGACAAAAAGCGCTGAAAACATTAGCCACTTCATATAGCCTTGATGGGAAGGTTAATCTTTTAAAAGGAAACCTCAAAAATTCGGTTGATTCGTATAGGCTTGCCCTAAATGCATTAGATAGTCTAGGGCACAAAGAGGGTATGGCCAAAATGAACAATAATCTTGGCGTACTCAACAGGAGATTATCGAACCATGCTCAGGCGATTGAGCATTTTCATGCAGCCCTTAACTTTTTTCAAAATAATAATGATACTGTAGCTGCAGCGGGTGTTTTAACCAATATGGGCGCTGTTAGCAACGACATAGGTGCATATGAGAAATCGTTAGAGAACTATTTTGCTGCATTAAAAATACTTGAGGAGTTTAAAGAGGAAAATTCTTTAGCTGTAACCCTCGTTAATATTGGCGGGGTACTTGTCGATTCAAAAAATATTGAACAAAGCATTCCCTACTACAATAGAGCTCTCAAGTTATTTGAGAAGCTGAATGACGAAAGGAATAAGGCGACAACTTTGCTCAGCCTTGGGGTTGCATATAAAGAGGGTGGCTTGCTGGATAGTGCTTTTCATTATTTTACTAAATCGGAATTATTATTTAAGCAGCTTAACAATCAAATGGGTAGTGCCGATGCACTGAACGAAATAGGCCAAGTGTTGCTAGCCACAAAAAATTATGCTGCTGCAAGAAGGCATTTTAATAAAGCCCTAAGCATTGCCAGCGATATTGAGTTGCACTCAGTGGTTGCAAATGTTTATTATCAATTGGCAAAGTTGGAGTTTGAACTTAGTAAGTTAGAAAAGGCTCGTCTTTACGCATCTATGTCCATCGATAGCTCAAAGAAATACGACATGTTATTGCTTCAGAAGGATGGACACGGATTGCTTTCGTCAATTTATGAGAAAATGGGAGAGATGTCCCTTTCGCTTTATCACCATAAGCAGTTTTTTGCTCTAAACGATAGTTTATATGGTTGGCATCGTGCCCATAAATTTGCCGAAATGGAGGCTGTTTATCGGTTGGAGGAAAATGAGTTAACCATAGAAAGATTACAACAAGAGAATAAACTAAAGGATGTTTCGCTGCATAATGCAGAGCTAAAAATTCTTTGGCAAAAAGCACAAACATATATTATACTTGGAGTTTTACTCTTTTTAACTGTTATTATGTACCTGCTTTATAGGCAGTTCAAACTAAATCGCAAAACAACCAGCCAACTTAGGCTCCATAATTCGGAAATTCTTCAGAAAAATGAAGAAATAACGGTTCAGAAAGAAGAAATTGAAGCACAAAGGAATGTGCTTGAGCTACAACAAGAGACGCTGCGCGATAAAAGTGAACAGCTTGAGCGCTTTAATTGGCTTATTACAGAAAGCATAGATTATGCTTCAAGCATACAGCTGGCACTGTTACCCTCTAAAGAAGTTTTTGAGTCATATTTCTCAGAGCATTTCATTATGTACTTCCCTAAGGATGTGGTTAGCGGCGACTTTTACTGGGCCTATCCTAAGGGCAACACAATAACCATTGCTCTTGGTGACTGCACTGGGCATGGCGTACCTGGCGGGTTTATGAGCATGCTAGGAATATCCGCTCTTACTGAGTTTATGGGTCGACAAATAGAGCAACCCTCTGAACTTCTTAACAATCTCAGATTACTGGTAATTGAGTCGCTCAAACAGGAAGGTATTATTGGGGAGCATCAGGAAGGAATGGACATTTCGATAATTCAGTATACTAAAGGAGATGGGTTTGTTGAGTTTGCAGGAGCTAATCAACCTTTGTGGATTCTAAAGAAGAATAGTAAGGGAGTTTATGAATTTAACGAGCAAAAAGGGGATAGGATGCCCGTATCATATCATCAAAGAATGAGGCCATTTAGCTCCTTTAGAATCGATGTTGATAAAGGCGATCAGCTATTCATATTCTCTGATGGTTATAGGCATCAACTTGGTGGTTTAAATTTTAGTGAGAAATTTGGGAAGGCTCGTTTTATTAGCCTGATCACCGAAAATGCCAACAAATCTATGGATGAGCAGAAGAACATTATAGAAGATACATTCTTTCGTTGGGTCGAGGGCAATGATCAATTGGATGATATTACCATAATTGGACTAAAAATTTAACCCTTTAAACCTGAACGCCTACAACCATTACATCGTCAATTTGCTCGCTATACCCTTGCCATTTAGCAAATGATTCGTCCATAAACTCCTTTTGTTTATCCATTGACATTCTCCGGCTCTCAATCAATAACTTCCTGAAGTTATGATACATTAATTTACGATTATTGTCGCCTCCAAACTGGTCAGCATACCCATCAGAGAATAAAAAGAATCTATCATTTGGAAGATACTTTATGATTTTAAGTGTAAACCCTTGGGCTAAACTTTCTCTCTCTCGGAAACCGATTGGAATTTTATCTCCTTTAACAACTATAATCTCTTCATCACGCAGAATGTAAACAGGGTTGTATGCCCCCGAAAACTCAATCTCATTGGTTTTATCGTTAAATATGCATACAGCAATATCCATTCCATCGCGCTGTGGATTGGCCCTATTCTCGTGTACCAAAGCATTAACTAATCTCGCCTGAAGTTCATCTAGTAGCTCGTTAGCTCGAATTGCAGGGAACTGATTCCCAATTTCAGTGAGTAGGGTAGAACCAAGCATACTTAGGAAAGCACCCGGTACACCATGCCCTGTACAATCGGCTACTGCCAGAATGGTTCTCTCATTCGTTTTGCGGAACCACCAAAAATCACCGCTTACTATGTCTCTTGGTTTATATAGCACAAACGATTGGGTAAAGTGCCGCAAAAGCAACTCTTCGTCTGGTAAAACTGCACTTTGAATTAGGCTGGCGTATTGTATGCTATCGGTAATTTTCTTGTTTTTATCCTCAATAAGCTCCTTTTGCGTAGTAATCTCTTCATTTTGGGCTCTGATTTCTTCGGCCAGTTCGCTCAGCTGATGGTTCTTTTCCAGAATATCCTTGTTGGCATTCTCTAGATTAACGTTCTTTTGCTCAATAACTACCTTTTGCAGAGCAAGCAAACTGTTCTTTTTTCTAGTGGTTAAAAGGCCAATAACCACTATTGTTAAAACTAGAAAACTGAGAACAAGCATCCAAATGGCTCGCTTCCGAATTTCAGTTTCCTTTTCAATTTCTAGTTGCTGTCGCTCTTTTTCTAGTTGGAGCAATTTAATCTCTTTCTGTCTTTGCTCTTCCTCTGCTTCGTTTTGCTTTATTTGATACTCTTTTATGGCATTTGACTGTTCTAAATTTTTGATTGTAGATTGTTGAAGGGTTGCTTGATGCTCTCGTTCAGTCAATTCAAGGGTTTGGTATGCTTTCTCCTTTTCAAGCTGTTGCAACTCTCCTTCACGCCTAAGAAGGACTATCTCCTGCTTGCGTTTTTCCGACTCTAACCGAAGTTGTTTTAGCATTAACTCCTGCATTTCCTTGTCGGCGATATATAGTTTTTGCTCTTTTTCCGTCTTCTCTAAACGAGCCAGCAGATCATCTGAACTCTTATCAGTAATACGCTGTTCAAGGGCTACAGAGTCTCTTAACTGTGAGTACTTTTCAAAATATTCTAGTGCAGCAATAGGGTCATTGCCCGCTTTTAATAGAATACTGTAGGTTTTGTAGCACTCGGCTAAAAGTGTTGGATTGCTTGATAATTTCGCCCAAATTAAAGACTCCTTACTTCGCTTTGAAGCATTGTAAAGGTCGCCCTTTTTATAATAAACCCAGGCAAGTGTATTCAGCACCTCAGCATACTGTTCAGAAGATTCATCAGGAATTAGGAAAGCCAGTGCATTTCTAAGGTTATCTACTGCTTTGGTATAGTTGTTTAGATTCTGATTGCAAACCCCGAGATTACTGTAAATATTGGCCATTAAACTATTTGATACGGCTTGCATTTTTGATGCTTCAATGGCCTTGGTGAAGAACGTCTGGGCTTCAATAAGATCATTATTCATAAAGTGCAGGTAACCAATATTGTTAAGCATTAGCATTTGACCTAATGAATCGCCTTCATTCTGCATTATTTCATGCAGTTTCTTCGAATACGTAAGGGCATTCCCAAATTCTTTGATTTCTTTACTGATAGTTAAAAGCTGATACAAAACTCTAACTATCTGTGTGTTATCAACATTTAGTTCATCTGATCTCTCAAGAAGCGTTTTGAAAGCCCACTGCGATTGGTTGTAGTTGGATGAATTATATGAGGATAGTCCAATATTTTCAAGTAAATATGTTTGAGACGAGATATTGTTGAGTTGCTCATTTCCTTCGTATGCCAAACGATAGTATTCTGATGCTTTGGTGAATACTCCTTTTGAAAAGTAGGTATCTGCCAATTCGGTTTGGATGCTTGGAATCACAGCATTTAAACTGTTCTTTTCGGCGAGGGCAATGGCTTTTAAACTGCTAGTAATTATATTATCTAAGTCGTTTTGCTGAGAGTAAAGCTTAGCCTGCAGTCTATAGCATTCAATCAGGGTCTCAGAACAAGAATCTTTTGTTGCTGTATTTATTAATTCAGCTAGAGCAGTATGCATCTCATCAAGTCTTGTATTATCCATTTGCCTATTTTCAAGACTTTTGAGTTGAGCCTTTACCTCACTGCAGCTAGCAACTGGATTAGATTCGTTTTGAGACAATGAATAGAAGGATAGAAATAACAGGTGACACAAAAGTAAAATTGCAGGAATTTTACATTTATAAAATATTGATATGTTGATATTTATGTACATCTACCTTTAGTTAAACATATAGGATAGTCCTATGGTAAAGTTTCTTCCCATTTGGGGGCTATAGGGCATACTATAATCTAAATTTGGGTAAACGAAACCGCTATACTTTTCGTTCAGAATATTTTTACCCTTAATCGTTATCATTAGGTTATCATCCAAGGTAATATTGGATGAAATATCGAGCGTAAAGAATCCATCGACATCAGAGAAAAGTTTGGAGTAGAGGGATTCAAAGGGAATAAGCACCCTAAGCCATTTGGTCATCCAAACCATATCCGTCCTTATGGAAAAGTTTTTGTGTGGCTGGGCCCATAAGCTTAATTGTCCCATATGCCTTGGCATTAGCTGTATGTTCGAAACAATAAACTCAACAAGTTCAGGGGCCTCTTCAGATTGGCGTGAGAGCGAAAGGTTAAGTTCACCGTGCATTTGGTACTTTTCCACAATATTGTTTAAGCGCATGCTGGCTTGAAACCCGTAAAGCCTCGAAACGGCCTTGGATGAATTTATGAATTTTGAGGCCCACAAACTATCGTTAGCAGCCGTAGCAAGAGGATATTTAGCCAAATCAATGGGAACTTTAGTATTTACTATCGGATTGGTTATTTCATTAAAAAAGCCCGATAGGTTTGCTGTAAAGTTTTTCCCAACTTTAAGAATAAGGCCTAATTCCAAAGATTTGTAACCCTCTGGTTTTAACGAAGAATTTGGTAGGGTTACGTATTTAATCCTGCTGGGTTCACTCACTGGTACATAAGCAAACGATCTGTATGTCATTGAAGTTGGAGGAACTTTGTAGGCCAACCCGAACGATGTAAGCCCTGATAATCTTTTGTTTAGCTTGTATTGAAGGGCTACCCTAGGATTAAAACTAGAGCCATATAACGAGTTAACATCATATCTAGTACCAACAATAAAGTTAAACTTACGGTATGTGGCAAAACCCTGAGCAAATGCAGATATGTTGTGTTGGCTAACTGGGTTATAGCCAAATTGGCCCATAATACCTTGTGACGGAAACTGTGAATCGTTAAATGGTTTGTACCATTTGCTGCTAAAAGGGGTTTCGAGATAGTTGGTAAGCGGCAGATTATCTGATATTTGATAACTTCCTCCAACCACAATCTCTGAATTGCGAGTGGGGTTAATACTGAAAAAATGTTCAGCCAGTATATCTAGCGATTGTGAGTAAAGGTAAGCCCTATCTGTTCTAAAATGGGTAAGACCCATACTAGAGGTATTATCCATTGAGTAGGAGAGAGCAGAAATGTTAGTTGAAGTTGAAAAACCTCTAATATCATAGGAATATGATAACGAAAACTGTTGGATTTTATCGGCCCAATAGTTCTGGGGATTGTCGAATCTACAGTACAATGGACTTAAGCCAAATGAGCTGTGTGTTTTTCTGTACATGGTATTGTAGGTAAACCCAACTCCCCTAAATTTCAAATTAGCTCCAATTAAATGGCCAGATGATGCTGTTACCTCGTATAGAGGTTTGCTAAGCGAACCCTGATACGATAAACCATAGTGCTGCTCAATAAACTCCTGCTCGCTTATGCCATTATTGTTTAGTATTTCGGGGGTAATATCTATTGGATTGTACAATGTACCGTTTAAATCAACCTTTATACCTTGTTGTTGCATTAAAATCAAGGGATTATAGGTTTGGGAATAACCTCTAAAGATATCTATATTAGGATGTTCCATCTTGTTAGCGTAAACAGTGTACTCCAAAATATTTCTGTTTTTGCCCGCTTTACCACCAACAGTAAAATTTGCGTAGTTATAATTTCCTTCGCCAACAAAAATATCTGCGCGTACAAAAGTTCCCTTAGTTGCCTCCTTTAGAATTATGTTGATAACGCCCGTTACAGCATCGGCACCATAAACGGCTGCAGCGGGCCCATAAATTACCTCTATGCGCTCTGCCTGCCTTATTGGGAGTTGGTGCGCTATGGGCATGCCAGCAACTACCGATGGCTTAATGGGAATATTATTTATTAGAATTTTGGCATATTGATTGCCCGGGAGTCCACGAATTTGAAAACTTTCACCATATTCTCCAGTACCCGGTTGTGAAACTCGCATTCCTGGCAAGCTCTTAAGTGCATCTGTAAGGGTGGTATACCCATTCTTTACTATTTCCTCATGGGTAATAACGTAAATTTGAAATGGTAGATCGGTTATGTATTGTGCGCTTCTACTTACCGAAACAATCTTTACAGCACCAGTATCAACAGTTGTAGCCACATTTGATGCATCAAGAGAGAAAGATCTTATTATCGAGTGATTAAGACTATCCCGTTTTTCCTGTGCCATCAAATAAGTTGCTGAAGACAGCACACCAACAAGTACTAATATTTTAATAAATCTGGTCATAAGGATTATAAATGCTGATGCAAGATATTAAAAAAAATACCTGATACATTAAAATTTCATGATTTATCTGGATGCAGATAAAAGTAGCAAAAATTTCAAAAGCACTATCTTTTCTGTACTTTTGCAATTATCACAACACTTTTTTAAATGGAACATGTAACCCTAAACCCAGCAATTGAGCAGTCTTGGAAAGAGGTATTAAAGGATGAGTTTAATAAAGAATACTTTTCTAAGCTAAAGGAGTTTCTTGTTGAAGAAAAAAAACAAAGCATTGTATATCCCCCTGGTAACCTAATTTTCAACGCTTTTAATCATACTCCTTTTAACCAAGTTAAGATTGTTATGCTTGGTCAGGATCCATACCATGGACCAAATCAAGCGCATGGCTTATGCTTTTCTGTTCCAAAGGGTGTAGCTGTTCCGCCATCGCTAGTAAACATTTTTAAAGAGATTAACAGTGATTTGGGGCTGCCCATACCTTTACATGGGAATTTAGAGAAATGGGCAAAACAAGGCGTTTTATTGCTTAATGCAACGCTTACGGTTAGGGCTCATCAGGCAGGCTCGCATCAAAAGAGAGGATGGGAGCAATTTACTGATGCAGCAATTGTAAAACTCTCAGAGCAAAGACAAAATATAATATTTATGCTTTGGGGAGCCTACGCACAGGCTAAAGCTAACTTAATTGATAACCAAAAGCATCATATACTCATGGCTCCGCACCCTTCACCACTGTCGGCCCATCGGGGATTTTTTGGGTGCAAGCATTTTTCTAAAGCCAATAAAACATTGAATGATAATGCAATGGGGGGCATTGAATGGAGTATTGATTAAACTATTAAAATGATTAAATATCATTTAAACTAAAATATGAGAATAGTAGCCGACATAGATATTCCCTACCTTAATGGTGTGTTCGAGCCATTTTCAAAAGAGGTAAAGTATTTTAAGGGTAGAGATATTGGGCAGAGTCAGATTAAGGATGCTGATATTCTTATTGTAAGAACTAGAACTATCTGCAATAAAGAGCTGTTGAGGGGCTCTAATGTTTCTGTTATTGCCACTGCAACAATAGGGACCGATCATATTGATATGGAATACTGCAATGCAAAAGGCATTAAAGTTTATAGCGCTCCGGGTTGCAATGCTGGCGGGGTTGTTCAGTGGGTGCTATCGGCAATCTTCTCCCTGTTAAAAAAGGCGGATTATACCGATTTAAACTCCTTAACACTAGGTATAATTGGGGTTGGAAACATTGGTCAACGTTTAGCTGTATCTGCAAAAGCGCTAGGTTTTAATGTTTTACAGTGCGATCCTCCAAGAGAAGAAGCAGAAGGTAGTCGCCATTTTGTATCCCTTAATCAGATTGCTAGCCAAAGCGATATAGTATCGCTGCATGTTCCGTTGACGTTTAAAGGCAGCTCTAAAACCCACCAAATGATAAGCGGTGAGTTTTTATCGAAATTAAAACCAAATACAATATTGCTGAATAGCTCTAGGGGCGGGGTTATTAATGAAAATCAGTTAGTAAAACAACTATTATCTAAAAACTTATTGGTTGGCCTAGATGTGTGGGAGAATGAACCTCATTTAAATGCAGAACTTCTAAGAAAAGTTAATATTGCAACTCCCCACATAGCAGGCTATAGTCTTGAGGGTAAAGTTAATGCTACCCGATTGGTTGTTGAATCACTATCCACACATTTTGGGTTAAATATCATCAGCACTGATTTAGGTAGATCTGATATTAAAGAGAAATATAAGATAATCATCGACAAGTATTTGTATAACAATACAATATGTTACAATGAATTATTCAATTTTATTTATTCAATACAAGATGATAGTAAAGAGTTTAAGGAATATCCTGAAAATTTTGAGCTAATTCGGAATAACTACAGTCTACGCAGGGAGTATAGTGCTTACACTATATTGAGTAATGGACTAAACGGGATTATGATAGATTGGGAGGAAATAGGTTTTTTTAGTACTAATAACCTATAAACCAAAAGTTTCTCTCTTCATTAATACATCTGTCAACTAAGGCTATAATATCTCTATTTATAACTACAAGCCTTCTGAGGTAAAACTTCCAGCATTGCTCCCATAAAGGATCAACTTTAGTGAGTTCACGAATTAGATCCTTTCCAAGAAATATGCTCGTTACATACTTTTTAAACTCATCAATATTTTCAATCAGAACAAGCTTGCCAAGGTTGGCATCCAACTCGTTCCTAAGTGGTATTATTTTTCGGGTATTGAATAGCGCTGAGTCAAGAGCATCAAAAAGGTGATTACTCCGCTCAAAGCATCCTGCATAAATGTTGAAAACATTTGCATTTAGGAATAGCGATTCATCATCGCACTTATTGTATGTCTCGCTAGTACCTGTTATGTTGAATTCAACAAAGTCAATACATTCGTTCTTGGTTATTAACCCAAGCTTCATAGTTAATAAAATTAATTAAGTAAAATTAGTAATTAAAGTGCTAACACACAACAACCGATAAAAAAGAGTTCTATTTTGGAATATACCTTGCAATTCGCTTGGCCAATCTACGGAATTTAAACCGCTCAAGGTATTGATTTATTGCTCTTAGCATATTTGTTAATAGGGCAATGTAGAGCATAAATGTCATCATAAAAATAGTTAATGCATTAAACCAAACAGTATCAATAAAGGTATTACCTATTCTTTTTGAGGGAGCAAAAAGGTGTGCTCTTCCAATCTTTGATGTGGGCAGAGCATGAGCTAGATTGTACTTTCTTATGATTCTGTGGGGATAAATGGCAATTTTCTCAATACTATTTCTTCCTAGCATAACTTCTTCCAAGGCGTTATTGTGATAATGTCTTTTTAAGGCATGCACATTCTCAACGCTTCCTAAAATCTGGGTTAGTTCAACATAAATTGAATCCCTTTTTCTTATTGCATCTCGTTGTTTTTGCTGCAAAACTTGTCGAATATCTACAAGAAAATTTTCTATCTCTTCAATTTCCTCATGTGATACGAAAGTAGGATTGAACTCAAGATTTGCTGCTGCTTCACTGAATTGATTAAGGTATGGATATTCCAGTAAACGGGTAATTTCCTTGTTAACCAGATTTAGCTCGTTGCGTGTAACAGTTGTAATTTTTTGGTTATAAATGCTAATCGACGCTTCATGGATCTTAGTTTGAAGTCTGGGGATTAGCAAAAGCGTATAGTATCCATTATTACTAATATCCTGTTCAAATTCAAAAAAGTGTTGGTTAAACTTATTGTTCTTAAACTGATTAACACACAGCGCCTCATACGACCATCGGGCTGGGTTAAAATCGCCCACAACGGGCACATACTCTGGGTGCCTAATGGAGTAGTGAAGCTTATCGTAGTTTACTACAACACCACTTAGTAGAAGCATTGGAATAATAATTAGCGGAATGGTTATGTATATACTTACTATAGAGTTTAATGCAGCCGAAATATTTAAACCGATAAGATTTCCGCAAAGTGCTGTTAAGAAGAGTATTAACCATTGACTAAAAAATAGTCCATTTATCTCTAGTACATGGCTTCCTATAGCAACAAAAAACAGGGTTTGTAAAGCCGAAAAAAGGCCAAGTGTTAAAACCTTAGAGTTGATGTAGCTGAAATAGCTAAGATTAAGGAATTTTTCTCGTTGTCGTACCTTCTTATCTCTAATTATCTCTTCGGCACTAATGGTGAGCCCCATAAAAAGAGATGCAATTACGCTCATAAACAGATAACTTGGTATATTATCGTTTAGACTAAAGATATACTCATTGGGATTATTTAGCGTTCCGCTAATGTATTTAGAGAAGAAGCCCAGGAGTAGAGCTAGCAGCGGTGCCTCTATCAGAGCAATTAGCATAAATTGTCTGTTTGCTAGCTTGCTTAGCACGTTTCTGCGAAAGAACAGTTTACTCTGCTGCCATCTGTTAGGAGTGCTAAAGTTATTTGCAGGTAGGCTATGCTTGTCTAGGTGTGATTTTGGAAGTATTTTAGGTTGAATTTTCTTTAAATATAGCTCGTACCATTCAGAAGCCGAACGTTTTCTCTTTCGGGTAAGTTTACCGTATTCGTTCACAACCCTCGATTCAACCACCCTTAATATCTGCTCAGTATTCACATTTCCACAGCATAAGCACTCACTCTCATCGGCCTTTAAGAACTGTCCTTCATGTCTAAAGTAAACAATCGCATCCATTGGGTTTCCTTGGAATATGGCTCTTCCGCCTTGATCCATAACCACAATCTTATCGAATAGTTTATAAATATCTGATGAAGGCTGATGAACATTGGCTATAACCACTTTACCCTTAAATGTTTGTCTTTTAAGCATTAGGATAATCCGTTCCGAATCGAAGGAGGAGAGACCTGAGGTTGGCTCGTCCACAAAAAGGATGGCAGGCTCACGGATTAGCTCCATTGCAATGTTTAACCTTTTCCGTTGCCCACCGCTAATAAACTTGTTTAATGGGTTACCTACTTTTAGATTACGTGCTTCTATCAAATCAAAATCTTTAAGCGTTTCGTCTATAAGTTCCTCTATTTCTTTCTCACTCTTTTTGCTAAAGCAAAACTTTGCTCCAAAGTATAAATTTTGGTAAACGGTTAAATCCTCTACCAATAAATCATCTTGTGGAACATATCCTATGACTTTTTTTAATGAATTTTTATTGTCCTGTAAACAATGGCCATTAATAAGTATTCTTCCGCCATAGGGTTTTAAGTTACCATTCAGCAAGTTTATCAGCGTTGATTTCCCCACACCGCTCCCCCCCATAATTGCTATAAACTGCCCCGAGTAAGCATCAAAAGTAAAGGGGTAAATACCATCCTTGCTTCCTTTATGCTTATACTCAATTTCTTCGGCAGTTATCCTAATGTTTGTCTTACTCCACGACTGAAAGAATGTGCCTGCTATAAAGCTAAAGTAAATAGGCTTAATCCTAGGGCTCCTAATAACACCTCCTGCTCCAAAAATATAGGTGCGTCCAGGGTTTAAAATCTTGCTATTCAGGAAAATATCGCTATCCCCAAAATATTTCACCAACAATATGTTTGTGCTTGGGATGTGAAGAAAAAATACTACTCCCTGTAAATTAGCATGCTTAAATTGATGAATTTTGTTGCTTGTTTGCAGATTTGAATCACCATAATAAGCTATTACCTGCGGATTCTCAGGTATTTCTTCAGGGGTAGTGGCTATTATAAATTTTTTACCATTGGAGTATTCCTCCTCTGGCATATATAACATGCTTGCAATGTGTTTAATAAGATCGAACTCCTGAAGTGAAAGATATCCTGTATCTGAAACAAACTCTATGAGTTGAAGTATGATCCAGACCTTTTGATGCTGTTCAAATTCCGTATTTATTGAATCGCATATTTTATCAATATTATCAAAAGACAAACTTTGATTTATCCCTTTTTCCTTTTTTAACTTCTTTTCGGTTTTAACCAGTCCTATATCGATTAAATATTGATCAATTTGATCGCTACTAAACTCAACCTTTAAGAATTTTGCAATTACCTTTAAAGCAGGCTCAGAAATTTCGCCTGTTTCTGAATTGACAATGATTGCAAAAAGATGAATTAAGGACTTAAGCAACGATTCGTTCATGAAGCATTAAGATTAGAATGATAAAAAGTATTAAATGAACTAATTAGTATCTCAACAAAGGTTCCTTCAAAAGAGAATATGGTAGGAGTAAAGTTGAGAACTGTTACTTTGATTTTTGCTAAGTTAACAAAGTTTAACACTGGTAAAATTACAAAAGATATTAGCAAAATAACTAAAAAGTAGTTTCTTAGTTATAACAATGTTAGAGGCAATCACTCACTCTATAATACATTATAACATTCTCCATACTTCAGGTATATATCGTATTTTTAAAGACAAAGAAGTGATTATAGTATAAATTTATGCCAAAAAAGTTTTGTTATTTAAATAACATTCCAACCTTTATAGGTCATTATAATTCAGTATCATTTGCTTTATGCTCATGCTCAACATTGTATAACATTTAGTGCAAATGGTTAAAATAAATGAGTTTTATCACATAAGTTTCCGCCAATTTTTTTTAGTTTTGTTTATGCTTAAATTAAGCAGAACACCTTTTTTATCGAAAGCAAATATTAATAACAAACTATAGTGTAACATAATTCTATTTGGAGGAAAAGTTATGCAGAACAAGCTTCAAGAACTCACTGAGAAAATTTACAATGAGGGCTTAACAAAAGGAACAGAGGAGGCTAATCTATTGGTGAATAAGGCCAAAGAGGATGCTTCAAAAATTATTGCCGATGCTAAAAAGCATGCAGAACAAATTGTTGCTCAATCAAAAAAGGAGGCTGCGGATCTAAAAAAGAACGTTGAAACCGAGATTGGAATCTCTGCAAGACAGGTTGTTAGCGCCCTAAAGCAGGATATCTCTAAATTAATAGAGACTAAGATTATACAATCTCCGATTACGGATGCACTTAAGGACACAGAATTTATTAAGAAAATGATTGAGACAGCCCTTAAGAATTGGAATCCTAACTCAACCGATCAGGTTACCCTTAAAGTATTGCTCCCTGCTGAAAAAGAAAAAGAGCTAAAAGAGTACCTTTCAAAAAAGGTAATGACTACTCTAAATCAGAACTTTGAGGTTGTTGCCGATAAGAACCTTAAATATGGCTTTAAAATAGGCCCACAGGATGGTAGTTTCTTTATTAGTTTTTCTGATTTAGATTTCGAAAACTTATTTAGGGAGTATATGCGCCCTCGAATTATAGAAATGCTCTTTGGAGGGAAATAGCATGGCGAGAGAGTACTACTATCTTATTGCTGGGTTACCCGACCTATTTATCGATCAGGATCGAAAGGATTTTAATTTCGTTAAGCTAAAAAACGAGATTAAGGAAAACATTCACCCTGATGATTATAAATTGGTTGAAACGCTATTTCTCGAATATGATAATGAGAATTTCCTAAACTCCATTCTTAATCATAACCAGGAGTTTAGCCCTCTGGGCAAATTTCCACAGGATTTATTTAAGGAATTTGATGAAAATCTCAAAGAGTTTCCTGAGTACATCCAAAAGTTTTATAGTTCTATTAAGGGAAAGGATGATGAGACTGATGAGGAAGAACTTGATAATAACCTGCACTATTCCGATAAAGTAGAGAAGATTCCTGAGGTAAAATTTCAGGAGTTGTTTTATGCGTACGTAAAACGCTCAGAAAACCGCTTTTTAAAGGAATGGTTCAGTTTCCTTTTAGTGTATAACAATATCCTTGCGGCAATAAATGCCCGCAAAAACGCTATTGATATAAGCCCTCAGTTGATTGGTGGCGGAGAACTCATTGAATCGTTATCTAGAAGCCAAGCAGCTGATTTTGGCCTAAAAAATGAAATCGAATTTCTTGATCCAATACTCCAAATTACAGAGCAAACCGATATTTTTGAGCGCGAGCGCCGCCTCGATATGCTTAAATGGAATATGGCCGACGAACTTACAACATTTGACTATTTCAATATCAATAAAATATTGGCTTTTCTAGTAAAAGCAGGTATAACTTACCGTTGGAGCAAACTCGACAGTAAAATAGGTGCCGAGATGTTTGATAAACTTGTTGCCGATATTCGGAAAACGTACGAGTTGCCCAAAGAATTTGAACAATAGCAACGACATATTAAATCAAAATGTAAATAAATGAAAACCAAAGGAAAAGTAACAGGCATTATCGCCAACCTTGTAACTGTTGAGGTTGATGGCCCCGTTGCACAAAACGAAATATGTTACATTTACCGCGGTGAAACCAAACTTATGGCTGAGGTAATTAAGATTACTGGCAAGTTTGCCTACGTTCAGGTCTTTGAGAGTACTCGTGGGCTTAAGGTTAACGATTCCGTGGAGTTTGAAGGGCATATGCTTGAAGCAACACTTGGACCGGGTTTGCTTTCGAAAAATTACGATGGCTTGCAGCACGATCTAGCTAAAATGGATGGTGTATTCTTAAAAGCTGGCGATTATACCGAGGCACTTGATTACGATGTTAAATGGACATTTACCCCCATTGCTAAACCTGGTGATACTGTTATTGCTGGCGATTGGCTTGGTGAAGTACCTGAAAATTGGGCTAGCCATAAAATTATGGTACCATTTAAGCTAAAAGGGACTTATACCGTTAAATCAGTTGTTGATGGCGGAGACTATGTTGTAAACGAGACCATTGCAGTTATAACTGATAAAGATGGTAACGATATCAATGTATCCATGGAGCAAAAATGGCCTGTAAAACTTGCTATTACTGCTTTTAACAACAAGCCCAGGCCATTTAAGATTATGGAAACTGGGGTTCGTGTTATCGACACCTTTAACCCTATTGCTGAGGGTGGAACAGGTTTTATTCCTGGACCCTTTGGTAGTGGAAAAACGGTTCTTCAGCACGCCATTTCAAAGCAAGCAGAGGCCGACCTTATTATAGTTGCTGCTTGTGGGGAGCGTGCAAACGAGGTTGTGGAAATATTTGCTGAATTTCCTCACCTTGATGACCCTCGTACCGGTCGTAAGTTAATGGAACGAACCACGATTATTGCCAATACTTCAAATATGCCGGTAGCATCTAGGGAGGCTTCGGTATATACTGCAATGACTATTGCAGAGTATTACCGCTCAATGGGTCTTAGAGTACTTCTTTTGGCCGATTCAACCTCTCGGTGGGCACAAGCACTTCGCGAGATGAGTAACCGCATGGAAGAGCTTCCTGGGCCCGATGCATTCCCTATGGACTTACCCGCAGTTATTGCAAATTTCTACTCAAGGGCAGGTTTGGTTTACCTAAACAATGGAGAAATGGGGTCAGTTACCTTTATTGGTACAGTTTCGCCAGCAGGTGGTAACCTTAAAGAACCCGTAACAGAATCTACAAAAAAGGCCGCTCGTTGTTTCTATGCTCTTTCGCAGCAGCGTGCAGATAGTAAGCGATATCCTGCAGTTGACCCCATGGAGTCTTATTCAAAATATTTGGAATATCCCGAGATTATTGAATATTTGAACAAAACCATTGACGAAAACTGGGTTAATGACGTGCTAAAGGCTAAAAACTACGTACAGAAAGGGAAAGAGGCTGCTGAACAAATCAATATCCTTGGTGACGACGGTGTGCCTATTGAATATCACGATCGTTTATGGAAATCAGAACTTATCGACTTTATCATTCTTCAACAGGATGCTTTTGATAAAATTGATTCTTCGTGCCCGCTTAACAGACAAAAGTATATGCTCGATAGGGTGCTAAGTATCTGCGATATGAACTTTAAGTTTGATCATTTTGAGGACTGCTCAACATTCTATAAAAATGCGATTAATGTTTTACGTCAAATGAACTACTCTGTTTTTGAGAGTGACGAGTTCAAAAAGTACGAAAAAGAAATAGATACTTTACTTAACGAAAGAAAGGCAGAATAATGGAGACTAAAGCTTTTCAAAAAATTTATACCCAGCTAGTTGGAATTACTAAGGCTACTTGTACGTTAAAAGCGCAAGGGGTAGCTAACGATGAGCTGGCCATGGTGCACGGTAGGTTGGCCCAAGTGGTAAAATTATACGGAGATATGATTACCCTTCAGGTTTTTGGAGGAACAGAGGGAATACCCACTAATGCTGAGGTAGTTTTCTACGGTAAACCTCCAACACTAAAGGTGGGCGACGACTTAGCAGGTCGTTTTTTCAATGCATTTGGTCAACCTTTGTTTGGCGGAACCGAAATTGAAGGTGTTGAACGCGAAATTGGTGGCCCATCGGTTAACCCGCTTAGACGTAAGCAACCATCGGAGCTTATTGCAACAGGTATTGCTGGTATCGACCTGAATAACACTCTGGTAACAGGTCAGAAAATTCCATTCTTTGCCGATCCCGATCAGCCTTACAATCAGGTAATGGCCAACGTTGCGCTTCGTGCACAAGCCGATAAGATTATTCTTGGTGGAATGGGACTAACCAACGACGACTTCTTATACTTTAAGAATGTATTCGAGAATGCTGGAGCTCTCGACCGTATTATTTGTTTTGTAAATACTACAGAGCAACCACCTGTTGAGCGACTTTTAGTGCCCGATATGGCTCTTACAGCAGCAGAATACTTTGCAACAGAGAAAAATGAGAAAGTACTGGTTCTGCTAACCGATATGACTCTTTACGCTGATGCTTTGAGTATTGTATCGAACCGTATGGATCAAATCCCCTCGAAAGACTCAATGCCTGGTTCTTTATACTCTGACTTGGCAAAAATTTACGAGAAAGCGGTTCAGTTTCCCGAGGGTGGATCGATTACCATAGTTGCAGTAACAACTCTTTCTGGAGGCGATATTACACACGCCATTCCTGATAATACTGGATATATCACTGAGGGACAGCTATTCCTTCGTACCGATTCCGATACGAATAAGGTAATTGTTGACCCATTCCGAAGTTTATCACGTCTTAAGCAGCTAGTTATTGGTAAGAAAACCCGTGAGGATCATCCACAGGTAATGAACGCTGCAGTTAGGCTTTATGCAGATGCGGCCAATGCCAAAACCAAACTCGAAAACGGTTTCGACCTTTCGGATTACGATGAGCGTTGCCTGAAGTTTGCTCACGATTACTCGATTAAACTTCTTGCAATTGACGTTAATATCGAAATTGAATCAATGCTTAACCTTGGATGGGAACTGTTTGCCAAGCACTTTACTAAGGCAGAGGTTGCTATTCGTCAGGAGCTAGTTGATAAATATTGGCCAGCAAAGCAGTAAAAACCATTTACAATGGCAATAAAATTTCAGTTCAATAAAACTTCGCTTAACGATCTTAACAAACAGTTAAAGGTTCGCCAGCGAGCTTTGCCTACTCTTAAAAACAAAGAATCGGCACTGCGAGCTGAGGTTAAACGTGCAAGAGACCAAGCAAAAGAGCTGGAGCAAAAACTGGAGCAAAAAATGCGAGAGTTTGACTACATGGTAAGCCTTTGGGGTGAGTTTGAGCACAACCTAATAAGCGTAGAAGACGTTAAGTTAAAAATCATAAAAATTGCCGGGGTACGAATTCCTGTTTTAGAAGACGTTATTTTTAAGGTAAAAGATTATAGCCTGTTTGCACGTCCATTCTGGTATCCAACAGGAGTTGAGATACTTAAAGAATTGGCTAAAGTTGGTATCGAGAGTGTTTTTTATAGTGAAAAAATGCGTTTGCTAGACCATGCAAGGAAGAAGACCACGCAAAAGGTAAATCTTTACGAAAAGGTTCAAATACCCGGCTACGAAACTGCCATAATGAAAATTAAGCGCTTTATGGAGGATGAAGAGAACCTTGCCAAGTCATCAATGAAAATTGTGAAAAACCGACAGCAGAATATGGAGGTAGAAGCATGATAGTACCAATGATAAAATACGGATTCCTGGTATATCACCGCGATTTTGACTCTTTTCTGAGCAGGTTGCAGGAGATGGGAATGGTTGATATCGAAAGGCATACAACAGCGCTTTCCGATGAGGAACGCAGTTTACTAAATGACATCAATCGCTATAATCAAACGCTCAAAGAGTTAAAGATTAGGGCATCGCAACTAGACAAGATTAGCCAAGTGGCACCATTGGACTCTGAATCAGTTCTTTCAGAGTTTGAAACCTTAGTTAAAGAAAAAGAACAGATTGAAAACTCTATACGTAAGGCTCAGAAGGATTTAAATGATGTTAAGCCCTGGGGGAGTTTTAATATCGATCTACTTAAAACGCTTAGTGAATCAGGTCTTAGCATTAAGTTCTACGTAACAAATGAGAAGGCCTTTGATGAGACTCTACTCGCAGAACATACTATAGAAGTGATTAACAATGAAGCGGGGCAGGTTTACTTTGTATGGATTCAACAGGGCGATAAAGACACTTCGCTCCCCATTGATGCTGTAGAGGTAAAAATACCAAACTACTCCGCATCTGGAAAAGAGACAGAAATAGCCACTTTCCGTGGTCGTATTAGCGAAATTGAAAATCGCATAAACGAGTTAACCCACTTTGTTTCACAGTTAGAGGCTACAAAGGATGAGTTAGTTAATCAATTTGAGATTAACTCCGTAACCCATAGTGCCGATAAACAAGCTGATGATAAGGTGTTGATTTTAAATGGCTGGGTTCCCCAACCAAAAAACGATGAGTTTATTAAGTTTATTGAGCAGGAGAGCATTATTTATGTATCCGAAAAAGCAAAAAGAGAAGATAATGCCCCTATATTGCTAAAGAACAATCGATTTGCTAGACTTTTTGAGCCAATAGGCAGTCTTTTTACAAATCCTACCTATGGTGAGTTAGATCTTACACCTCTTTTTGCCCCATTCTTCATGATGTTCTTTGGCTTTTGCCTAGGCGATGCTGGGTATGGTCTTGTTATGTTATTGGGCGCAAGCATTTTTAAGCGTAAGGTTAACAAAAAGATGCGCCCCATACTTTCGCTTGTTCAATGGTTAGCCCTAGCAACTATTATCTTTGGAATGATTACAGGAACATTTTTTGGCATTGAGCTAGTTAACGTGGAAATTCCCTTTATTCAGAAGTTTAAAAACTTGTTCCTTGACCAGAATCAACTTTTTGCTTTAGCCCTTATTGTTGGAGGAATCCAAATTGTTTTTGGTATGTTCGTTAAAGCTGCTAACGAGATAAGACTTTGGGGTTGGATGCATTCCATTACAACATTCAGTTGGCTACTTCTAATTCTCGGCACACTAGTCTTCTATGGTTTATCTATGGTTGAAGGACTGAATGTTGAATTTATGGGTATAGGCCATAAAATTATCTTAGGAGTTGCCGCTATAGGTATAATGTTCTTCAATAGCCCAGGCAAAAATCCTTTTGTAAACTTTGGGTTAGGGCTTTGGGGAGTATATAATATGGTAACCGGATTATTTGGTGATATACTATCCTATATCCGTCTGTTTGCGCTTGGTTTATCAAGTGCAATTCTGGGAAACGTTTTCAATAGTTTAGCCTTTGGTATGGCACCCGATATACCAGTAATTGGAGCAATTGTAACCATTCTTATTCTGGTTGCAGGCCACTCCATTAACCTGTTTATGGCTGCGCTGGGTTCGCTTGTGCATCCAATGCGATTAACATTTGTTGAGTTTTACAAAAACTCAGGCTTTATAGGTGGGGGAAAAACCTATCAACCTTTTGAGAAAAAAATTAAACAAACGATTTAGATAAACTATTTAAATAACAATAAACTAGTAAATTATGGAACCAATTATTTTTGCTTATTTTGGGATCGGTATTATGATTATCCTATCGGGTGTAGGGAGCGCATATGGCGTAACCATTGGCGGTAACGCCTCTATTGGAGCTATGAAGAAAGATCCTTCTGCTTTTGGTAATTATATGGTACTTAGCGCACTTCCTGGCACTCAAGGATTATATGGATTTGCGGGTTACTTTATGCTTGCTGGTTACCTTATACCTGAAATGACTTGGGCTTCTGCTGCAGCTGTTTTTGGTGCTGGTATTGCCATGGGATTTGTTGGTTTTTTCTCAGCAATTCGTCAGGGTCAAGTTTGTGCCAACGGCATTGCTGCTATGGGTTCGGGTCACAAAGTTTTTGGTAATACGCTAATTCTTGCTGTATTCCCTGAACTATACGCAATTGTAGCACTTGCAGCTGTTTTCCTAATTGGACAATCGTTAGGTTAAAAAATTAGATACTAATTCAGAATAGCCCTTGTGATTCACAAGGGCTATTTTTATGTGAATAAAAATGTAAAAAACAAAAGTAAAAGGGAAGTAATAATATACCATTGCTGCATTATTTGACACTTATTAGTCTGTAGTTCAAGAGATAAAAGCAAATATGATGTTTAATCAACATTATCCATACTTTTAAAATGAGATGAGAATTATTAATGTTTGCTTGTTTTTATTAGTAAAGCCATTTAACTTAGCTTTTTAAACTAATAAAGAATACCATGGAAAACAAGAACAATTTTGATTTTAAGGAATTCATCCAAAGCTCACGCGATGTATTGGTAAATCCTAAAGAATTTTACAGTCGATTTGAGCTAACGGGGGGTATTGTACAACCTCTTATTAAGGCATTAATTTATGGTGCTATAGCTGGATTATTTTCAATGATCTGGAGTTTTGTTCACATAGGGGGTGCTTTTGGAGGAATGTTTGGTGGCGCTGCAGGTGTTGGTATATTCTTCATGACCATTATTGGAGCAGTGATTGGTGCTTTTATAATGGGGGTTATTGTTCTAGTTCTTTCCTCGATATGTGGTGGGAATACTGATTATGAGGCAAATTTTAGAGTTGCAGTATCAATTATGGTAGTTTACCCAATAACTGCATTACTTAGTTTTTTAGGAGGGATTAGTTTTTGGATAAGTACTCTAGTTGGTCTTGCTATCAATCTTTATGCAATATACATGCTATATTTTGGTTTAACGTTGTCACTAAAAGGTAAAGAACAATCAGCAAAAGTTACTGGTTTTGTTTTGGGAGGTCTACTAGTTTTATTTATGCTTATTGGTGCTGGAACGCGTCATGCGGCTAAAACATATTTAGATTATGGATCTAACCAAATTGAAAATAACCTTGAGAGCACAGAAGGAATAGCTGAAAACTAAAAAGGGAAAAACTAATGTCGTTTGCTCTTAAAAAAAGAGTAACTGCATAAGAATAGGTTCAAGATAATGCAAAAGAAATATAGATAAACATAGGAATAGCACCTTATCCATGTAATAAAGAAAAACAGCGCTTTGGCGCTGTTTTTTATTGCTATAGAGTAGCTTAGTTTTTGGGCTTAACCTTTATTATTTTTTTGGGTTTATAATACTTAGTAAAAAAAAGTTCGCGTTGTTTTAACTTTCCCACTTTGCTTCGCTCAACAAAAACCTTACTCCCTGTATAGGGATCAACTCCTGTGTAAAAAATTGTTGAGGCTAGTGTCATCGGAGTAGGCGTAAAGTCTTGAACCTGTTCTAGTTGTATCCCCATACTTTGTACCGTTTTGGAAAGACTCTGCATATGTTCAATTGAGCAACCCGGATGGCTTGAAATAAAGTATGGTACTAACTGTTGGTTTAGCGCGTGTATTCGGTTTAGAGTATCGAATTTTTCTTTAAGCTGAATAAAGAGTCTAAAGTTAGGCTTTCGCATATGCTTAAGAACGTCTTCTTCGGTGTGCTCCGGGGCTACTTTAAGTCTTCCCGACACATGGTGCCTAACAACGTCCTCAAAGTATTGTCTGTTAGTCGAATTACTCCAATCGGCAAACAAATCGTACCTTAAACCACTTCCAATAAAAGCCTTCTTAACCCCTTCAAGCGTTCTCGTTTTTTTATAGAGATTTATAAGTGGTTGGTGATCTGTATTTAAGTTAGCGCAGATCTTAGGGTATATACACGATGGTTTCTTGCACTTTTTACAGACATTAAGGTCAATGCCTTGCATCATGTACATATTAGCCGATGGACCGCCTAAATCGCTTAAATAGCCCTTAAAATCAGGCATTTTTACTACTGTTTCAACCTCACGAAGAATTGAATTCTGCGATCGGCTAGAAATAAACTTACCCTGATGCGCCGATATTGTACAAAAACTGCATCCTCCAAAACATCCTCTATGGATATTTATCGAGAACTTAATCATTTCCCAAGCGGGTATGGTTTTCCCTCTATACCTTGGATGTGGTGATCGCATGAATGGTAAATCATAAATACAATCCATTTCGGGTGTAGAGGCAGGTTCTAATGGGGGATTTACAATTACATATCCACTATCCACTGGCTCAATTAGCCGCTTACTCATAAGTTTATTCGACTCAATTTCAATATGCATAAAGTTTTCACCAAATTTTTGGGGCGACTTCAAGCAATCTTCAAAGCTATTGAGTACAATGCTCTCAACATCATCAGAATAAGCGTTTTCTTTTTTAGTGTAGAATGCTGTTTGGGGTAATGTGTCAATGGTATTAATACTAGTCCCCGAGTTTATCAAATTGGCAATTTCAACAATTGTTCTCTCACCCATACCGTATACAATCAAATCGGCTTTGCTGCTTAGTAGGATACTTGGCAAGATTTCATCTTTCCAATAGTCATAATGGCTCAACCTACGTAAGGAGGCTTCAACCCCACCAAGAACAAGTGGAATTTCAGGGAAAAGGTTCTTTATGATATTCGAGTAAATATTTACCGCATAATCGGGCCTAAAACCCGATTCCCCGCCTGGAGTATAGGCATCGTCGCTGCGGAGCCTTTTGTTTGCAGTGTAATGGTTTACCATGGAATCCATGCTGCCCGAGGTAACGGCAAAGAAAAGGCGAGGTTTGCCTAGTTTTTTGAAATCACGAAGGTCGTCGCGCCAATTGGGTTGAGGTACAATTGCAACTTTATATCCAGCCTTTTCGAGCACACGTCCAACTACTGCTGCACCAAATGAAGGGTGATCAATATAGGCATCACCAGTAAAAAGGATAACATCTGCCTGTTCCCATCCAAGCACATCCATCTCCTTTTTTGAGGTAGGCAAGAATTTCGGCATTGGTTTAATTTTGTTCAATGATCTTTTTTTAAATGATTTATTTCGACTTAAATAGGATAGAGCTATCGCCATAGCTTAAAAACCTAAAACCATTCTGAATGGCATATTCGTAAACTTTCTTCCAGTCATCGCCAATAAAAGCTGCTACCAGAAGCAAGAGCGTACTCCTTGGTTGATGAAAATTTGTTATCAGCGTATCAACAATCCTAAAGTTATATCCGGGGACAATAATCATCTGCGTTGATGCCATTAAATAGTCTGTTCCCTCTTCTTCAATATAATTAAGTATTGCTTCCAACGATTGCTTTGCTGAATAGTTATCGTTTAATTGATAAGCATCCCACTGATTAACATGTAAATTGGCTAAATTGTTCTCGCCTTCTATAATTTTAACGCCAAGCCAGTACAAACTCTCTAAAGTTCGCATAGATGTAGTACCTACAGCAACAATACTTCCTAAAGTTCTAATAATAGTCTTTAGGGCATCCTTAGTAATATATATGCGCTCGGTGTGCATTTCATGCTCACCAATGGTATCGGATTTAACGGGCTTAAATGTTCCTGCTCCAACATGTAGGGTAACCTCTGTAAATGAGCATCCTATCTCTTTTATTTTATTAATAACCGAAGGCGTAAAGTGTAATCCAGCCGTAGGAGCTGCCACTGAACCCTCGGGTTTTGCATAAACAGTCTGATAAGTTTGCTTGTCTGCAATAACAGGTTCTCTGTTAAGGTATGGAGGAATTGGAACCTGTCCACAAGCTGCTACAATATCAGCAAATGTAATGGTATTGGAATTGGTCGACTTCCAGTTAAACTCAACAAAAGCGCCATCGGAGCTTCTCGATAGCATTTTTGCTTCCAGTTCAGCGTTTAAAGTAGGGATTTGTTGTACCAGAATCTCGCCTTTCCATCGTTTTATATTCCCTATTACACAGTTCCAAACACATTGATTAGCAGAAGAGAAAGAGAATTGATAATCGCTAGGTTCAATAGGGTTTAGTAAAAAAATCTCAATGGAAGCACCGGTAATTTTTTTGAACTTAAGCCTTGCTTGGATAACCTTTGTGTTATTATAAACTATGGTTTGTTCCTTATTAAGTAATTCTGATATTGAACTAAAAGTTGATTTAGTGATGCTTTTATTTTTATATATCAGCAACTTAGAATCATCCCTTTGACTTAATGGATATTTTGCAATCCTATCCTCATTAAGTAAATAGTCGTACTCCTCAATTCTAATGCTTTTAAGACCCATCTGTCAGAATATTAGGGATAATTGGTTAACTTTGCGCCGCAAAAGTAATACTTTTAATTCTATTTAGAGTTTAAAAAGGGTACTACGTTTTACTGTGTAACTCTCTAAATATTAATATAATACAAAAATGAATTGTAGAGTAGGAGATAAGGTGCGTTTTTTGAACGACGTGGGTGGTGGAAAAGTTACCAGAATAGAGAAGAATACAGTTTATGTTATGGGTGAGGATGGCTTTGAGGTGCCAGTAATGGCATCAGAGGTTATAGTGGATAGCCAAGCAATTGATTCATTAATACAACAGAAACTGTTATTAAATCCTGATTCAAAGGAGGATAACACTACTGTGGGTTCATCATCAAGTAAAATAATAACCAATTTACCCGAAGAGGTAGATTACTCCAAGGTGAATTTTTGTAAGGACTTAGACCAAGAGGTGGATGCAGAGGGTGAATTGCTTGGACTTTTTATAGGCTTTGTGCCAATAAATCAGAGCAATAAAACAGAATCCGATCAAGATCTTTTTATTATAAACGATAGTCCATACAGGTTGTTTTTAACCATTTCAAAATGGGTAGATAATCTGCTCAGACCTATTTATGCTGGATTTCTGTATTCTGATACTAAGGAGCGCATAACTACTATTAAAAAGGAAGAAATTAATGGCGAATTGATTCTTAATATACAGAGTATTTTCTTTAAAAACAGTGATTTTACTCCACAACAACCTGAATATTTTGACCTTAAGTTAAACCCAACTAAGTTTTACAGATCGGGTACCTATTCAGCAAATGAGTTTTTCGATGAGGATGCTATGATCTTTTCAATAGCGGATACCAAAAAGGAGGAAGTACTTAAAACTTTAACAGATAAGGCAATAGGAGAGTCTATTCTTCAAAAGGATGGTGACAGAAAAGCGGAGAAGAAAGAGGTTAAACCTTTGATTGAAGAGGTAGATTTGCATATCGATGAACTTGTTGATAATGCTAAAGAGCTTAAAGCAGGTGAGATACTGAATATCCAAATGGCACGTTTTAAAGTAGCCCTAGAAGGAGCTATAATTGCAAAAAGCAGGAAAATTGTTTTCATTCATGGTGTTGGGAATGGCAAGTTAAAGCATGAACTTCTAAAAGAGTTAGAAAAAAACTATCCGAAGTTAAGATATCAAGATGCATCGTTCAGAGAATATGGCTATGGGGCAACAATGGTTTTTATCCGATAAGCAAATTCTTTGTAACACATTCTAAAATAGTTAGTATAAATACTATATAATAACTGCAGCAGATCGTTCTACCGCCCATTAAATGGGAGGAAAGTCCGGGCACTACAGAGCGCCAAACTTCCTAACAGGAAGGTATTCGCAAGGATACAGTAGCGTAACAGAAAATAACCGCCTTAGGAAGACTTAAGGTAAGGGTGAAAAGGAGGGGTAAGAGCCCACCGGTCATTCTGGAGACAGATTGAGCCGTACGCCTTTTGGGGTGCAAGACCATGTACATCGTAATTACCTTTGGTTACGGGACTGCTCGTCCCGATTTTGCCTGGCAAAAGTTACGAGGGGTAGGTCGCATGAGCTATCTGGCAACAGATAGCCTAGATAAATGGTAGAAGCCATTTTTTATGGTACAGAACCCGGCTTATAGATCTGCTGCTTTTTTTCCTCCCTTATTATTCGTTTCTAAGTCTTGCGTTACCGGTAATTCACATATGTGAACCGACACAAGTGTAAAAAGTGATTATCTTTGACACATCAATCATATATTAAATAAACGCATATAATACTGTATGTCAGATATTTATGAAATATATGTAAACTTATGGTTTAGTCTTATATGGATTATTGCTGCTTTAAGCCCTTTTAAAGTTACGGTATAGTAATTAAATCATCTGAATACCATGTAAATACAGAGTTTGTCTAATCTTAATATTTAATATATAACAGTTCAGGCATTCATTCATAGTGAGTTAGTTAAACATCTAAGATATAGCTAATCAGGCTAGTTTTAGGATAATAAGTACGTAGCCTATATAATTTGTTGGGTCATAAGCTATTTACAGGATTACAAAGTAACTTAATCAGCCCTATTTTTATTGAATCAATTAACCAAAACCATAATTAACTTCTTAGCTTATTGTAACAAATCAGCACCTTTAGTGTTGTTACATATGTAAACATATTTAATTTAAGCTAATCTATCATTCGGATTTGTATTTAAATAGACTTTAAAATTCGCTTTCAGGCTCCTGAAAAAGCGATTATATATTTCACAATTCAGGATGCAGAAAACGCTTGTCATAAAGTATAGGCATATCTTACGTTTAATGACTTAAAATGAGCCTATTTATAGCTTAAAGTTGGGTTTATATAGTTAGGTATCGTAGAATGTGAGATGATTGCCTAGAGGTACATTAAATAATATCACATAGTTTAGTCAGCCAGAAATAACCCTCGTATTTAGTTGTTTTTTAACGTATAGGAATTAAAAGTGTGCTTTAATATTGCATTTTAATTGTGTTAATTAATAGTTACTTAAGGGCGATTCAAATAATAAAGCATAACGCCAGTTCTACTCCTAAGAAAATATCGCCAGAACTTCACAATCAGCAACAAAGCAAAAGGGATTTAAGTATTGAATCAAGCCTTATATACCACTATTCTCTATCAAAATGCAGAATATTCTTGACCCTACATTCCGATACATATGTAAACACAATAAAGATACATATGTAAACGAATGGGTGTTACTTTTGTGAATATTAATATCTACATTTGTGAAAACTATTTATAATGAAGGATAAAGTACAAAGAATATTAGTTAAGGAAGGTTTGCAGCCTGCAAAGTTTGCTGAAATGATAGGTGTTCAGCGTAGTTCAATCTCTCATATCCTTTCTGGTAGGAATAAGCCATCATTCGACATGATACAGGGTATCCTGAAAAGTTTCCCCAAGATTAGCGCTGATTGGCTCCTATTAGGCAAAGGCGATATGTATCGACAACCCATTCAAGGTTCACTCTTTACAGCCATTGACAAGCAGGAAGATACTGATAAAGGCCTGCCGTTACCCTCTGAAAGTCAAAACCCTATATCACCTACCGAAGTTCTGCAAAATGCTAAAGCCCCTGAGAATCGCATAAACGAAAGCGAGATTGAACGCGTGGTCGTATTCTTCAAAAATAGAACCTTTACAGCATACAATCCTAACGGAGAAATTTTATAGATTCATTTGCTCTCTACATATCAATAGTGTAGTTTTGCAAAAAAAACAATGTATAAAGGTATTATTCGCCCTTTTCTGTTCCTGCTTAAGCCTGAGGCAGTTCATAGTCTAGTTGTAAAATCGATAAAAATCTTCTTTTTCATACCTTTTGTAAAACCTATAGTAAGAAGTGTGTTTGGTTGCAAAAATCCCTCTAAGCTGAAAAGAAATGTATTTGGTCTTGAGTTTATTAATCCCATTGGTTTAGCGGCTGGTTTCGATAAAAACGCAGATTTATTTCAGCATTTTGATGCATTCGGATTCTCTTTTATTGAAGTGGGAACTATTACGCCTAAGGCTCAACCTGGTAACCCAAAACCAAGGTCGTTTAGGTTAAAAAAGGATAAAGCATTAATAAACCGTATGGGTTTTAACAATAAGGGAGTGGATAATGCTGTAAACAATCTGAAAGGAAGAAAAAATCCTAGAATAATCATTGGGGGTAACATCGGAAAGAATACACTAACACCCAATGATAAAGCCCATGAAGACTACCTTTATTGCTTTAAAGAACTTTACGACCATGTTGACTATTTTGTTGTAAACGTAAGCTGTCCGAATATTAAAGATTTAAAACAACTTCAGGATTCTGATAATTTAAGTGGCATTCTTTCGGAAGTAACGCTTTATCGCTCATCGCAAAAGCAATATAAACCAATTCTACTAAAGGTTTCACCTGATTTAACTACCGAGCAACTCGACTCAAATATTGAAACAGCCCAGCAATTTAATCTCGATGGTTTTGTGGCAACAAACACAACCACATCAAGAGAAAACCTTTCAACAGACAAGTTAACTGTTGAGACGATAGCAAATGGTGGATTAAGCGGCGAGCCTTTAAAGAATAGATCAACTGAGGTTATTCGTTACATCCATAGCAAAACAAAGGGATCAATGCCAATCATTGGTGTTGGAGGGATTAGTAGCGTGGAAGATGCCCTCGAAAAACTAGATGCTGGAGCATCACTAATACAACTATATACAGGTTTTATTTATGAGGGACCTGGAATTATAAAGAAAATTTGCAAAGCATTTGATAAATAGTATCCTATAATATAATGACGATGGATGTAATTGTTGACTGCAGAGGTATGCTTTGCCCGCTACCGTTGATTGAGACTAAAAAGGTCATAAAATCGACAAAAAAAGGGGGTACAATCAAAGTTATTATTGACAATGATATATCACTGAGTAACCTTAAAAGATATCTAGCTGATAATGGCATTGTTGCTAATTATAGTATCGAAGAAGGGAATCATATCTTGATATTTACCGTTCAGGGCTCACAGCAACCTATGCTCAAGCCAGATGACTACTGTACAAATGAACCTATAACAGATAATAAACCTATTAAGGATTATATTGTTGTTCTCAAAAGCAATACCATGGGAGCAGGCGATGATACTTTGGGTGAGATGTTAATGAAAGGATTTTTATTCACTATTAGCGAGCTTAATTCACTGCCTAAAGAGGTAATATGCTATAATTCTGGGGTTAAACTCGCTATTGAGGGAACAGCAACAGTTCGCAATCTTGAAAAGTTAAGCGGATTAGGAGTCAAAATAACCCTATGTGGTACCTGTGTTGATTTTTTTAATTTAAAGGATTCTATTAAAATTGGCGAAATATCCAACATGTACTATATCGCAGAGAGGATTTTGAATGCTAATTATGTGATTGAGCCATAGACTATAATGAGTATCCAATTAAATAAATACTTTGATAACGCTTGCACCAGTTTTCCAAAACCCAACGAGGTTGCAGAATACATGGTAAATCACCTTAAAGAGGGAGGATCATACGGTAGAGCAGCCTATAGCAGAATCATCAATTCTACACGTATAGTTGAAGAAACAAGGGATGTAATTGGTCAACTTATTGGAGTAAAAGAAGTTTCGAATATTGCATTTGACTATAATGCTACAAGTGCAATCAACAAAATTATAAACGGATTTAGTTTTAAGCATAAAAAAGTACTGGTATCGCCATTAGAGCACAATGCAATAATGCGACCATTAAGCGCTTTGGGTATTGATATACAGATACTCCCTCATGAGAGTGATGGATTTATTCGTGTTGATGATATACAGCCTAGTCTTTTAAGGAATGTAGACATGGTTATTGTAAATCACGTAAGCAATGTTAATGGCGTAATTCAACCAGTCGCTAAGATTAAAGAGGCTATTAAAGATATACCGATACTAGTAGATGCAAGCCAATCGATTGGTAAGGTAAACTTTTTAGCCAACGATTGGAATATAGATTATGCCGTATTCACTGGTCATAAAGGCCTACTAGGGCCAACAGGCACAGGCGGGTTTTATGTAAAGGAACCCAGTTCGTTGAATTACACTATAAGCGGAGGAACGGGTTCAAATTCGGATAGTTTTCAGATGCCCACATTTATGCCCGATAAATTTCAGGCTGGAACCCCAAATATAACAGGCATATACGGGTTATTGGCAGCAATAAAGTATAAACCAGCCAATGGATGGGACAGGGAAGTATTTTTGGCGATTATCAAAGATCTTTTTAGTAACCCGAACATTGAGGTACAATGCGCCACCAATTCTGAAAACCAATCCGACGTATTCTCTGCATATCCTAAAAATGGGGATGTTTCGGGGTTTGCTCACAACCTTTTTACAAAACATGGCATTGAGGTGAGGAGTGGACTACACTGTAGTCCGCTTGCACACAAAACACTTGGCACGTTTCCAAAGGGAAGCGTCAGGTTTTCACTTTCGTCCTATCATTCTAACAATGATATTAAGTATCTGCATGAAAGTATTTTAAATACAATAGAGTAGGGGTCTTTTTGATGAAAATACTACTATTTTTTCAGAATACACATGCTGTTATCAAGGCTGAAAAAGCAATTAACAGCAAAGGAATTGAGTATCAAATTATGCCTGTTCCCACAAATATTAGCGCTGAATGTGGAATGTGTATAGAGATTAATAGTGCTGATTATCCAATTGCTCAAGAGTGCCTTGAGCAAGAGGCAATAACTTTTCAGCAGATTTTATTAAAATAGTTTAACCATGGAATTCGACCTTCTTTCAACTGTAGAATACGGAGGATGTTCAGCAAAAATTCCTGCTGCACTTCTCGAAAAGGCATTACTATCAATACCTAGGGTAAAAGACAGCAACTTACTTGTTGACATTGACACCCATGATGATGCTGGAGTTTATAAAATTTCTGACGACACTGCACTCATCTTTACCACAGATTTTTTTCCACCAATATGCTCTGATCCATACGACTTTGGACAAATTGCTGCAAGTAATTCTTTAAGTGATGTTTACGCAATGGGAGGGAAGCCTTTTCTAGCGCTAAATATAGCCATGTTTTCAGCGTCAAAAATACCCTTAAGTGTCTATAGTCGAATACTTGAAGGGGCTGCTAATATGGCTACTCAAGCAAAAACACTCATTATTGGAGGGCACACTATAGACGATTATCCACCTAAGTTTGGATTAGCTGTAATCGGAAGAGTGCATCCCGATAAGGTTATCACCAATGCTGGACTTAAACCAGGACAAGTATTAGTGCTTACAAAACCTTTAGGGATGGGGATTATCGCTGCGGGGAAAAGGCTTAAGATGGTAAAAGAACCAACCTACACCGAAGCGCTAAAATGGATGAAAACACTTAATAATCAAGTGGATATATTACAAAGATTTGGTGTTACTGGTGCAACAGATATAACGGGTTTTGGCTTATTGGGTCATGCCCTTAAAATGGCCAAAGCCAGTAAAGTGAGCATAACCATAAACTCAAAAAATGTTCCCTCGTTACCAGAGGCACTTAGTTTAATTGATAGTGGTTGCATTCCTGGTGCTGCTTTTAGAAATGTTGAATATGCCGAGGCAGATACAGCTATTAATTCATGCGATTTCGATCATAAAATGCTTTTAGCCGATGCACAAACATCTGGCGGGCTGCTAATTGGTGTAGACGAGGATAAGGCTAAGGATTTAGTTGTTCAATTAAAGCAGGTAGGGCTTAATTACACAAGCATTATTGGTAAGGTTGGTAATAATGCCCACAATATCAGTAAACTTGTTGTACTTGACTAAAATATTGGAACCTTGAAGCTGATTGAGGGTAAATATTATCAATTTAAAGTGCTCAAAACAGTCAATTTACCTGATGAGGGTGATTTTTATATGCTCAGACATCAATCTGGTAGAAGATTGTTATTGCCAGTAGAACCCTACAAGAACTATTGTATTGATGAGGACGATACTATTGAATGTAAAGTAGATAAGATTAACTGTACAGGGAAAGTATTTCTTGAACCGAAACATCCAGTGTACCTCGAGGGTAAAATTTACGACTTTATTGTAAAGAGCACTAGTATAAATGATGATGAGCTAAGTCAAACTATAAGTGTTCATGATGTTTTCTTTAATGAGATAAACATCGATTGGCCTAAAAACACTCAAAAACCTAAAGTAGCAGAAAGCATTAAATTGTGCGTTGAACAGGTTAAGAAGGGCATTCCAATACTTAGTATTCCGGTTAGGTAGGAACAATTGTAGAATAACAACTCTATTAATATCTAAAGCAAAACCCAGCAAAAGTGCTGGGTAATTGTTTTTTTAAGGTAATCCAAACTCGATCTTGTTGAAGACCTCTAAAATCTAGTCATCATCAAAACTGTCATCTTCAAAACTGCTATCCTGTTCATCCTCAATATCGTCTGGGAAAGAATCGGAATCAGTTCCTATGTTATCTGAATCGCTAAAAAAGCCTTTATCATCATCATCATCTTTAGGCTTGGTATCAATTTTAACGTTTACCTTAACTAAATAACTCGCTTCCTCTGTATCCAGGGTAAAAGCATGGAAAAACTCGTTGTTTGGCTTGGTTACCTTAACTACGTGATCAGAATATCCATTAGGAAATTTCTTTTTAATCAACAGAAGTAACTCTGGTGATAAGTTCTTGTAGTTGATTACCAACTTCTTCTTGTTCATAAAATAGAATTGTTTATACTTTGCAATAATACATAATTATCTATAACAAAAATAAGTATTAGTAATTATAGTGCCTATTTTTTCTATCTTTTATTCTAGTAAATATTAACTGTTTTTGATGCTGTAAAAAGAATTAAATTTCCAGATAAATAAAGTCATATAATGCATATTATGTTAAATATAAAACATAAAGAATAAGGAGCGTTAAATTGCTCCTTATTTTAAATAACTATTGCTTAAGTTCTTTCCATTTCAAATCAATCTCCTCATACTTTTTCATGGTCTCTTCACTTTCAGTTCTATATCTAAAGTATAAATTTCTGAGAGATTCAAGGGTTTGCATATTTGTAGGCTCGATTTCAAGCGCTCTCTCCATGTAAGGAATACTATGCTTAAATTCAACATTAGATTTTCCAATAAGAACATCGTATTTCTCCACCTCCCTCGCAGGCACTTTATTAGCTTCCTCTAAAAATTCTACACCCTTGTTGAAATATAGAGCTGCAAGATTATAAACAGCGTCGAAAAAATCGGGTTTTAATTCAATGGCTTTGTTGTAAGCGGCTATTGCATTCTCAAAATTGCCAAGTTTATCGTATAAAGTACCCTTTGCAAAATGAAGCGAATAGTTATCATCTGTTTTAATGGCTTCATTAATGTACTCAAGAACCACTTCTGGGTTCTCTCCTTTTTCAAGATAATAATTAATTAAACCGTAGAGTATGTTCTGGTTTTTAGGGAACTGAACAAATCCTTTTTCTAGGAATGATAAACCATCCTCTGCTTTATCCATTGCTTTATATGCATCGTATGCATTGTAATACACATTACCATCCAAATATGAATTATAGTCAATGGCTTTTTTGTAAAGAGTTATAGCCTGCTCATAATCCTTATTTAATTGTGCAGAAAGGCCTGCATAGTATATCATAACAGTATCAACATAACTAACCAAAGGCATTTCACCAATCTCGATGGCCTTAACAAAATACTCGTGAGATTTTGCGTAATCTTTTTTAGCATAAACATTGGAGCCTTCAGTTATGAAATGGTATTTAAGTTTTTCTAAAAGTGTTTTAAGATCCTTTTTCGACTTATTCTTGCTGTCCAGCTCAACAACTTTCTTGAAGTTTTGATAAGCTTCATTCAATGTTTCCTCATATAACGGTTTAGTAAAAGTCCAATAAACTAGCATATTATCTATAAAAAAGAAATCAGTTCTCTCCATTACGAACCTATCAACACTTACTCCTTCTATTTCTTCTTCATCTTTTGCTTTAGGTGCACCTACAATAATTTCAAATTCTTTTGCAGTCATCCCGTTAGTTGCACTTAAGGTCATTGCATCATACACATCCAACATAAGTTCACCGCGTTTAAGCCATGTCTTATATTTGGCAGATTTCTTTTCGTTCTTAATTTCTAAGTTGCTTTTAGCAATTTTTTTCTCCAGAGAATTATAGTTAACCTGGTTTGCCATTTGAGCAGATACTGCTCCCATAAGAGCGGTAGACAGCAAGATTAAAATTATTCTTTTCATAATTGTTTTTTTAAGTTTATTCAGTGGTTTTCTTTATTCTTTAGTTGCTGTATTATCTTCATTATTAATTGTTTCGTCTATTACTTCTATTACTTCTTCATCATCGGCGTTAACTTTTGTTACGGCGGCTATTGAGTCATCATTTCTTAGGTTTATTAGCCTAACGCCTTGTGTTGCCCTACCTGCAACCCTTACCTGCGATGCTGCAAGCCTAATTGTAAGGCCGCTTTTATTTATAATCATAAGGTCGTTATCGTCAGTAACCCCCTTAATAGCAATTAACTTACCAGTTTTATCAGTAATATTAATTGTTTTAACTCCTTTGCCTCCCCTATTCGTGGTTCTGTAATCTTCAATATCGGAGCGCTTACCATATCCATTCTCAGAAACCACTAAAATATCAATCTTTTCACCCTTATTTACACAAACCATGCCAACCACTTCGTCCTTAGCACTAAGCGAGATACCGCGTACCCCCCCTCCTGTTCTTCCAATTGGCCGAACTAGGCTTTCGGGAAATTTAATGGCTTTACCATTTCGCGCAGCAAGCATAACATCACATGTTCCGGTAGTTAAACATGCCTCAAGCAATTGATCTCCATCCTTTACAGTAATCGCAATAACACCATTTTGTCTTGGTCTGCTATAGGCCTCAAGTGAGGTTTTCTTAACAGTGCCTTTTTTTGTACACATAATGATGAAATTATTCCTCACATACTCTGGGTCAGTAAGCTTTTTCACATTAATGTATGCCTTTATTTTATCGTCAGGTTCAATGTTAACCAGATTTTGGATTGCTCTACCTTTTGATGATTTTGCTCCCTCTGGTATCTCGTAAACCTTTAACCAGAAACACTTCCCGTTTTCTGTGAAGAAAAGCATAGTGTTATGCATTGAAGCAACAAAAAGATGTTCAATAAAATCTTCATCCCGTGCGGCAGATCCTTTAGCACCTACACCTCCCCTTGCTTGAAGTCGAAATTCGGTTAGCGGAGTGCGCTTGATGTATCCGAGGTGTGATATGGTTATTACAACATCTTCATCGGCATAGAAATCCTCTGGGTTAAACTCCCCTTCATCTGGCACAATCTCAGTTCTACGCTTATCGCCATAACGCTGCTTCATGTCTAATAACTCATTCTTAATGATACTCATCTGCAACGCAACGTCTTGAAGTATGTTCTTGTAATACTCAATCATCTTTAGCAATTCTGCATGCTCATCCTTAACCTTGTCCCGTTCAAGTCCGGTAAGGCTCCTTAAGCGCATATCAATAATTGCCCTAGACTGTATATCTGACAAACCAAAGCGTTCCATCAACTTCTCCCTAGCCTCATCAGGTGTTTGAGCAGCCCGAATAATAGTAATTACCTCATCAATATTGTCAATGGCGATAAGTAACCCTTCTAAAATATGCGCACGCTTTTCTGCTTGATCCAAATCGTACTGAGTACGTCGGATTATTACTTGATGTCTGTGGTCTACAAAATAATGAACTAAATCCTTAAGGTTTAATAAACGAGGGCGTCCGTCTACAAGGGCAATATTGTTAGTTGAGAAAGTTGATTGAAGTTGAGTTTGCTTAAACAGATTGTTTAACACAACATTAGCAACAGCCTCTTTTTTAAGAATAATAACAACTCTAGTCCCATTTCTGTCAGACTCATCATTTATGTAACTAATGCCCTCAATCTTCTTTTCGTTAATTAAGTCAGCAATTTTTTTAATCATATCGGCCTTGTTAACCATATAGGGCGTTTCCGATACAACTATTCTTACTCTGCCTGTTTCTGTTTGCTCTATCTCCGTTTTAGAGCGAATAACAACTCTTCCTTTCCCAGTTCTAAAGGCATCCTTTATTCCTTGAATTCCGTATATAATACCACCTGTTGGAAAATCGGGTCCTTTAACATGCTCAATCAGTTCATCTATCTCTATATCAGGATTATCAATGTAAGCGCATATTGCATCAATCACTTCAGAGAGGTTGTGCGGTGCCATATTGGTTGCCATACCAACTGCAATACCCGATGCGCCATTTACAAGCAATAAGGGAATTTTGGTTGGAAGGATAACCGGCTCTTCTAATGAATCGTCAAAATTGAGTCTTAAATCAACGGTGTTTTTTTCTAAATCAGCAATAACATCTTCAGAAATTTTCATTAGACGGGCTTCTGTATAACGCATTGCTGCAGGACTGTCGCCGTCAATTGAACCAAAGTTACCCTGTCCTTCAACTAGCGGATACCGTAATGACCATACCTGAGCCATTCTAACCATTGCATCGTAAACCGAGGTATCGCCGTGGGGATGGTATTTACCCAAAACTTCTCCAACAATACGAGCCGATTTTTTATAAGGTTTGCCAGGGAATAAGCCTATCCCCAACATACCGAATAGAACCCTGCGATGAACAGGTTTAAGTCCATCCCTTACATCAGGAAGTGCTCTTGATACTATTACCGACATTGAGTAATCAATGTAGGCTGTCTTCATCTCCTCCTCAATATTAACCTTTTTAACTCTTTGATTTTCAAACATCTATGCAAATATTATTTATTAGCAAAACTGTATCTTTTAATCAAGATATCCTTGAACAAACAACTCGCTAAAATACCAATTTATTAGCACATTTCTAAACGAAAACAGAGTATTTATCAACATATTTATTTGAATAGCCAAAGCACCATTAAAATTATTTTTAAAGCCTCAATAATTGCATTAATAGGCAACAATGAGTTGTTATTTCTGTTATTCTATATTACTTTAGTAACGAAAAATTAACGATATTTATGGAGTACAAATATTCAAATAAGATAAAAGAAGTACTTAATTATAGTCGCGAAGAGGCTGTTCGCTTAGGCAATCCTACAATTAGGACTGAACACCTTTTTCTAGGTATACTTCGGGATGGAGAGGGTGCAGCAATTAATATCCTTTTAGAGTTAGGACTAGATCTGGCTGAAACAAAGAAGGTTATTGAATCTAAAATTCGGAGTTCAGTTAAAAGCCCCGACCCAATTGACCCCGATAGCATACCTTTAATTAAAGATGCCGAAAGAGTGCTTAAATTGGTAACACTTGTTGCCCGCGAACTTAAAAATGATACCATTGGTACTATTCATCTTTTATTGGCCATTCTAAAGGATGAGAATAGTATTGTAACCCAGATATTAGGCGATAATAACATAGATTATTTTACCGTGAAAGCTGAATTGAAACCCGAAATTATCGAGGCAAAAGCCGACTTTTCCGATGAGGATGATGAGCACTCCTTTGGGGCGCAACGTGGACCACAGCAAACTCCTGGAAAACCAACAAGTGACACCCCTGTGCTAGACAACTTTGGTATAGATTTAACCAAAGCAGCCGAGGAAAATAGACTTGATCCGATTGTAGGACGTGAACGTGAAATTGAGCGTATCGCTCAAATTTTAAGTCGCAGGAAAAAGAACAATCCAATCCTTATAGGTGAACCAGGCGTTGGAAAATCAGCCATTGCAGAGGGTTTGGCTCTAAGAATATCCAAACGAAAAGTATCTAGGATCCTTTTTAACAAAAGGGTGGTTACCCTAGATTTAGCCTCTATTGTTGCGGGCACTAAGTACCGAGGACAGTTTGAAGAACGGATGAAAGCAATTCTTAACGAGCTTTCAAAAACCAATGATGTTATTCTGTTCATTGATGAAATCCATACCATTGTTGGTGCTGGAGGTGCAACCGGATCTCTTGATGCAGCAAATATGCTTAAACCTGCGCTGGCTAGAGGTGAATTGCAGTGCATTGGGGCAACAACCCTTGATGAATATCGTGAACATATTGAGAAGGATGGAGCACTCGAGAGGCGGTTCCAAAAAGTAATGGTAGAGCCTACATCTCCTGAAGAAACCATTGAGATACTTAACAAGATTAAAGAGCGTTACGAGGACCATCATAATGTTACCTATACGCCTGAAGCAATTGAAGCATGCGTAAAACTAACTATGCGATATATATCGGATAGACACCTTCCTGATAAAGCCATTGATGCACTTGATGAGTCAGGCTCAAGGGTTCATATTTCAAACATAAAGGTACCAGAAAAAATACTAACGCTCGAAAAGCAAATTGAGGAAGCAAAAGTTGAAAAACTTAAAGCCGTAAAGAATCAGGATTTTGAATCTGCGGCTAGCTTTAGGGATAGGGAGAAGCAATTTCTTGAGCAACTCGAAAAGGAACAACAACGCTGGGAGCGTGAACTTGTTAAGCACAGAGAAATTGTTGATGATGAAAAAGTAGCCGAAGTTGTTGCGATGATGACGGGAGTTCCTGTTCAGCGAATTGCACAGGCAGAAGGCACTCGTCTGCTTAAAATGGCTGAAGAAATCAAAGGATCAATAATTGGCCAGGATGAAGCAATTAGCAAAATTGTAAAATCAATACAGCGCAATAGAGCAGGGCTAAAAGATCCCAATAAACCCATTGGAACATTTGTATTCCTTGGGCCTACTGGTGTTGGCAAAACTCAGTTGGCTAAAGTATTGGCAAAATATCTTTTCGATACAACTGATAATCTTATCAGGATTGATATGAGTGAATATATGGAAAAATTCTCCGTATCAAGATTAATTGGAGCACCTCCAGGGTATGTTGGTTACGAAGAGGGTGGACAACTTACCGAAAAGGTAAGGCGTAGACCCTACTCCATAGTTCTTTTAGATGAGGTAGAAAAAGCGCATCCAGATGTATTCCACATTCTGCTTCAAGTGCTTGATGAGGGGCAACTTACAGACAGTCTAGGGAGAAGAGTTGACTTTAAGAATACCGTTATAATAATGACTTCGAATATAGGCACTAGAGAGCTTAAAGACTTTGGTAGTGGCGTTGGATTTAAATCTCCAAGTAGCGAATCATCTCCAAACGATTATGCAAGAAGTGTAATACAAAAAGCACTTAAAAAAGCTTTTGCACCTGAATTCCTTAATCGCATAGACGATATTGTAATGTTCAACTCGTTGACCCGAGATCATATCCATAAGATCATCGATATTGAGCTTAAGGGACTGTTTGAAAGGATTCATAATCTGGGATATAATATTCAGCTATCCAGTGCTGCTAAAGATTTTGTTGCAGAAAAAGGTTACGATATCCAGTATGGTGCACGCCCACTTAAACGTGCAATACAAAAGCATCTTGAGGATGCTATGGCTGAGGTAATTATTAAAAGTGAAATTCAGGTGGGTGACACAATATTGGTTGGTTATAGTAAAAAGAGTGATGAGATAACCATTAAGATAAAGAAGAAAGGGGAAAAAGAAGAGGTTAGCCCCAATATAGATAATGCATAATCATTAAACGCCCCAACTTTGGGGCGTTTTTATTATTAACTGTTTGTGTATTTAAACTCAACCTATCTCTAAACAAAACTATTCTTATTCTGTTACATCCTTTTAAACAACTATAAACAAAAACACAATTTAACCATGAGCAATAACAAAATCACTTTTGGAGGAAACCCTGTAAGTATGAATGGAAAACTAGTACAGGTAGGCGATAAAGCAAAAAACTTCACTGTACTTGATGGTTCGCTCCAACCAACGACTTTAGATAAGTTTGAAGGTAAAATAAAACTCTTATCCATATTTCCATCAATTGACACAGGCGTATGCTCGATTCAAACCAAAAAATTTAACGAAAAAGCTGCAAAGTTTGGTGATAAGGTTGCATTTATTGCACTATCAGCTGATTTACCCTTTGCCCTTAAGCGATTTTGTGGTGCTGAAGGTATCGATAACTTAACTCCATTGTCCGACCACAAGGATATGGACTTTGGAAATAAGTATGGGTTTCACATCAACGAGTTAAGACTTTTGACCAGAGGAGTAATAATTATTGATCAACAGAATGTTGTTCAGTATGTTGAAGTTGTTTCCGAAATTGGTAACGAACCAAACTATGAGGCTGCAATAGCTAAACTAAACAAAATGATTTAATAGTAATTTCCTAATCATATTATAGAAGGGAGCTGAGAGAGCTCCCTTTTTATTTTAAACTACTTCTCCATAAAGATCGTACTCCTCAGCTCGGACTATTTTACAGGTTATTATTTCGCCCTCCACAATTTCAGTATTTTCAATAATGTCGATTAGTACCTCTTGATCAACCTCTGGCGAATCGAACTGTGTACGTCCAATTGCCCAATCACCTTCAAATCTGTCTATTATTACTTCGTATACCTTACCAATTCGCTCATTATTCTTGGCTAACGATATCCCTCTTTGTGTTTCCATTACACGATCGACCCTACTTTGTTTTTCTGCCTCAGTAATTGCATCATCTAATTTAGCCGATGCTGTTCCCTCCTCCTCAGAGTAACTAAAAACCCCCAATCTGTCAAATTTTACCTCTTTAACAAATTCGACTAGCTCTTCAAAATCTGATTCAGTTTCGCCGGGATGGCCAACGAGCAATGTTGTTCTAATTGCAACATCGGACACTAATTTTCTAATCTTTGCAATAAGGTCCAGGGTCTCATTCCTGCTAATACCCCTTTTCATCTCCTTTAGCACGTTAGTGCTAATATGCTGAAATGGAATATCAATATACTTGCAAATCTTCGGGTTTAAAGCCATTTCAACAAGCAAATCCTCGGGGAATTGCGCTGGATAGGCATAGTGTATCCTAACCCATGATAGACCCTCAATCCTGCTTATTTCCCTTACTAATTGGGTTATTCGCCTCTCTCCGTACAAGTCTTTTCCATAAAAAGTAGAATCTTGCCCTATAAGTATCAACTCCTTAACACCATCCTTAACAAGTTCCTTCGCCTGCTCAATAATCTCATTTATTGGCTTTGATACATGCTTACCTCTAATTAAAGGGATGGCACAAAAACTACATCCCCAGTTGCAACCCTCTGATATTTTGAGGTATGCATAGTGTTTAGGAGTTGTAATATATCGCTTATTTGCATTTTCAGTAGAGAAGTTAACATTTAGTTCACTAAGAATATCCTGTAGCTGATTGACCCCAAAGAAACCATCAACCTCTGGAATCTCCTTTTGCAAATCATTCTTATATCGTTGGGATAAGCACCCCATAACATAAACCCTATCAATTAGTCCTTTACGCTTGGCTTCAGAGTATGACAGTATAGTATTAATTGATTCTTCCTTTGCATCTGCAATAAAGCCACAAGTATTGATCACTACTGTTCGGGCTGATAAATCGTTGGAATCATTCTGCACACTCCATCCAGCAGCATTTAATTGCTTGAGTAAATATTCAGAATCAACAAGATTTTTTGAACATCCGAGTGTAACCACGTTTATCTTCTTCACTTCTCTCATTTCAATAATTATTAATTAGCTCCTAATTAAGGGTGCAAAGTTAGCAAAGGCAAAAAATTTAGCGATATTTACCTATTCAATTCTTTCATAATTACAGAACAAACTCTATTAATTAACTTTTACCATAATGCTTTCAGAGAAGGATATTATACAACTAGAGGGGCTTGGAATGCTAACTGATCAGATTTATAGGCAGATAGATAATTTCAAGGTTGGCTTCCCTCCCATTGATCTTGTTAAGCCTGCAACGGTAAATGATGGAATTATTAAGCTTGAATGTTATGAGGTTGATGATTTGATAGAGATTTACAAGAGTTACGAAGGTGTTCGTTTAAAGTTTGTTCCTGCATCCGGTGCAGCAACTCGTATGTTTGAAGCGCTGATTAAATATACTACTACAGGGGAAAATAATGCATCTGTTGAGGAGTTTGTTTTAAACCTATGCAAATTTCCATTCTATAATGATCTAAAAGAAGAGTTGAGTAAAAAAGGCTTATCTCCTAACGAACTGATTCAACAAGAAAATTTTAAACCTATAATTGATGCATTGCTTGATGCAAATGGCCTCAATTATGGCTCACTCCCAAAAGGGCTTATCAAGTTTCATAGGTATAATGACTATGCACGCACTGCATTTGAAGAGCAGTTAATTGAAGGTACCCAGTATGCCAGAATGCCTAATAACGAAGTTAGCATCCATTTAACTGTTTCGCCTGAACATTTGGATAATTTCAAGGGAATTTTGAACTCTATATCACCTGAAATTTGCAAAGAGTATGATGTTAAGCTTAACGTCACCTTTTCGGAACAGAATAAGTGCACAGATACCATTGCTGTTGACAATAGCAATATACCAATTAGGGATTCTGAAGGAAATTTGCTGTTCCGCCCTGGCGGACACGGTGCTTTAATCCAAAATTTAAACAAGCTATCAGGTGATATCATCTTTATTAAGAACATTGATAATGTTGTGCCCGATAGGCTTAAACCCCAAACTGTTCTCTATAAAAAGGCTCTTGCGGGGCTTCTTATTAGCTATCAAAGCATCATTTTCGATTATTTAAGCCTTTTACAAAGTGATGGTATTGGAATTGAGCAGCTTAATGAAATTCTTGACTTTACAATCAACGAACTTTGTATACTTCCCCCATCAGGCTTTGAAGTAAGCAGCACCTCAGCTCTAAAAACTTATCTGCATGAAAAGCTGAACCGTCCGCTTAGAGTTTGTGGAATGGTTAAAAACGAGGGAGAGCCAGGTGGTGGTCCATTTTGGGTAACAAATAGCGATGGTACCATATCGCTTCAAATTATTGAATCATCGCAAGTTGATAAAAATAATACTAACCAAAAAGAGATCTTTGGCGCATCAACACATTTTAATCCTGTTGATTTAATTTGTGCAACCAAAGATGTTGATGGTCAGAAATTTGATCTTCTAAACTACACAGATCCAGCAACTGGATTTATTACAACTAAAAGCAAAGATGGCAGGGAGATGAAGGTTCAGGAACTTCCTGGCCTATGGAATGGTGCAATGGCCTATTGGAATACTATTTTTGTTGAAGTTCCCTTAGCCACATTTAATCCTGTAAAAACGGTGTTAGATTTACTTCGCGATCAGCATCGGGAGTAGTTCTAGTGTATCAAGGCTATTTCCCCTTACGCCAGTGTTTAAACGGATTGAGTTTGCTGATTGGGGATTTTGATGGGAATATCCCAGAGCTAACCTTACGAACATCCTCAATAGAGAAAAATGCTTTTGGGTTAAACTGTTCTATTACAGCCATAACGTCTGGCAAGTTATTACGCTTAACAATTGAGTATATTAAATGAACCTTCCCTACGCTTCCTTCACCCTCAACCATAGTAGCTCCATAACCTTTCTCATTTAGTTTCTTTACCAAAAGATTCCCGTCCTTTGATGCAATAATTCTTATTACCAGACTACCCATTGCCAAATGCTCCTCTAGCCTCATGCCTACCCAATTGCCAGTAGCAAAACCAGCAGCATAGGCAAAATAGCAAGCAAAATTATTAAGATTGCTCATTATCTGCCCAATGGCAATTATCCATATAAATACTTCAAAGAAGCCTAATATTGGAGCGATTATTCTCTCTCCTTTTGAGACAAAGATAATCCTCATTGTCCCTATTGTAACGTCAATAATACGTGCTAAAAAAATTAGCAAAGGCAACACGAAAAATAAATACAGGTTGCTCTCGAGAAATAATGGATCCATTTTGAATGTTTTTTAGGGATGCAAATCTATGGAATCTTCTATAGATAACAATTCTTACAATTATAATTAAAATAGTTATTTAAAGCAATTTATTCGTTAATCTTATCCAAAGCATCCAAGCCATCAATTTTCATTGATTGAGAGATTTTCGCAATCTGCTTTAAATCAATGCTTTTGCCCTGAATAGATATTAGTACGTTATCATTACCCCCTCCAATGAGCAAAAGTTCGACAATCTTTCCTTGCACATCTTTTACCAAAAAAGTTAGATGTTCATCCTTCTCCTTAATAACCATGAGTTCCTTATAATCCTTTTTGGGGAGTTCTTTCATTATCTCGTCATAAAAATTAACACCTTGCTTTGGGTTATCAGTGGCCAAAATCTTAATGCTTGACAAGCCGTTCAGGGCATTGTTAAAATCCTTGTCCTCACTATCCATTGAAGAGAATAGAGAAAACATGTACTCAGATATGTAAACTGAGGTGTAGCCTTCTTTCCCTGAATATTTCTCAAAAAGTTTATCCACAGGAGAGTTCTGTCCCCACAGCATGCTCGAGAATGCGAGCATAGAAAGTAGAATAAAAATCCTTTTCATATTATTAACTGTTTAGTTTTTTCTTAATTCTATGTTGTTTAATGATTACTCATATTCTAGTCCTCAGCACTTAATTTACCATTAATGTAAACAACCTCAGTCTTTCCTATACTTTCGACCATATTAAGGTAAGAGATATTTTTGGAAAGCCTGTCGAAAGTTTTAAAAGATTTTTGAGGGGTTTGTAAGTGACTTAAAGGCTCTAACTCATCTTTTGCTCGGTTTATTTTTGAACCAATAAGTGCCAATACTCGTTGCGTTTCCAGTAGGGCCAATTGTGGATCATCGTAAGTATCAACAAGCAAACTTGTATTGCTTTTTGCTGTAAAGAAGAGCGTAAACCCTATTGCTAGAGCAATTGTAGCAGCAGAAGATAAAACTGCAGCCATACGAGCATACTTTTTTCTGTGTTTCGTGTCGGATTGTTGCCATTTATCAACTTCAGATTGAATGGACTCAATAATAAGATTATCATCAACTTTAGGTTGTTCAGATAACATTCGCATCAAGTCCTTGTCAACTGTTGTATCCGTGGAAACATCAAAGTCTTCTTGCTCAGTAAAAAGTTGCTTAAGTAAAGCCTCTTCTTCCAATGAGGTTTCACCGTTATAGTACTTTTCAAGCAAAATTTTAGTTTTGTTATCCATAAAATTATTTAGTATTAACTTTCATTTTGGTTACAACGTACTCCTTAATGCCTTTTCTTGCTCTCGACAGATTAACCCTAACATTCTCTGATGTTAAGCCTAGTTCTATCGCAATATCCTTAAATTCCATTTGCTCAATATCCCTCATCGTAAATATCTTTTGGTGCATTTCACTTAATGATGCCAATGCTTCTCTAACCAATATTAACCTATCATCAACATCTTCATAACTAGAACTATCATTGTCTGAATATTCATAAACAACGCTTTGCTCAATTGGCAAGGTGCTTTTGCGTAATCTAATCCTATCTATGCATGTGTTGCGCGTAATGGTTTTAGTGTAAGCTTCAATGCTTTTAATGACCGCTAAACCCTTACGATTAACCCAAAGTTTATGGAACACATCCTGTACACAATCTTTGGCCTCATCTGAATCTCCCAAAAGTTTATAACAAATGCTGTACAATAAAGGGCTTAAAGGAATTATTTTTTCTTTAAAAAAATGCTCATCCATTAGCTTACTTGCCAAATTTAAACCTGTTTTTCTTGAAGCAGTATTAACCCTACGCAAAAAGATATTATTATTTGCATTGATTTTTTTACAGCCATCATGTTTTGTTTGTGCACCCCTAAAACAAATTACTGTTTTAGGAGTGCACAAATATTTCTCCTATTGTTGTTCAAGGCTCTTTAATAAAGACATGTGGCTCATACCTGCCTTATCTGATGAACTCCCTAGACTAGCTAATTCATTTAATTTAATATTCCCGGAAAGCGAAAGCAGAACTTCTTCTGTCTTATCAGTTGCCAGCATCACCAAATCGGTTATCATATCACCATTCTGTTTCACAAAGAAGTCAACCTTTTGTTCACCATCAACAATTTGCATAATGGTTTTATATTTTAGTTTTACCATCTGTGCCCTTATTTCATTGGTAAACCCTACTGTCTTATCTTCGGAGACTAGAATTTTTAAAGATACAATTTTCTCGGAAAGTTGTTTTAGATCTTCATCTTTAGCATCGACCAAGGATAGTAGTTTAAACAACTCTGGTGTTATTGATACTGATGTAAAGCCAGGTTTACCTGAGTATTGTATAAAAGCATTATCTATGGCTGATTGGCTAAAAGCGTTAGTAACTGCAAGGAAAAGTGTAATAGCTAAAGTTATTGTTCTCATAATTCATTTAATTATAGTTAATAAAATGTTAAGCTAACCGCGGTTTATATAATAATGACGAACAACCATTCAATTTGTAACAACTTAATCCATTTTTTTAAAATTTAAGTGTTATAAAATGCTATAAAAACCTAGATACTAATACCATTAGAATTTTCTTGCTAAAAAAAATCAAAAAAATAAAGATTATGCTTGTATAGAACGATATAAAGCATTAGTTTTGCAGCGCTTTTAGAGTTTTTGAAGAGAAATTTAAGGTAACTTATATTCAAAGCATTAAGCTTACCTTAAGGACGTTAAAGTCCTTTTTTTTTCAAATTTGATTCAGTAGCTCAGCTGGTAGAGCACATCCCTTTTAAGGATGGGGTCCTGGGTTCGAGCCCCAGCTGGATCACAAAAAGCAAAATGGAAGATTCAGTAGCTCAGCTGGTAGAGCACATCCCTTTTAAGGATGGGGTCCTGGGTTCGAGCCCCAGCTGGATCACAAAAAAAAGCAGCCTAGGCTGCTTTTTTTATTTAGTTAAATGGGGATTCAATACACTTATGCGGAATTTTTAGTCCGCTAAATTCGAATAGTTCCTCACCTGATTCCCTCATCTCTTCATCATCGCTTTCATAATACCATTCAACAAATATAGTGCTTCCTGTATCGGTAAATTCGTGAATCTTTTGAAGTAGAGTGATTAAATATTTATAGGTAGCCGAATTGAAATACCTGAAGAAGATAATAACTTTTATATCTTTTGTAGTCTTAGATTTCTTGAGAAAAGAGTTGTATTCATCTAGCCAATCCATTACTGGTTGAAAAAATTTTGTTACATTTTCAGGATGGCAAATTCCTTTAATTTTAAAAACATTTGTATCTGGATCAAATAAAACGTCTGGAGAATCTTTATGTGCTTTGATACGTAACTCTCTCATAACTAATTATAATTAGTGCTTATCTACTTTTGGAACAAAGTTAAAAGGAATGTTTAATAATTCGGAAAACTCCTCTCCTGCCTCAGCCAGTTCGGCATCATACTTTGGAAACATCCAGGTTACCTCAACCTGTTTACCAACTCTATAAAGATCTCTAAGTTTTGAGAGGAGAATCAATATCATTTTGGAGGAAGCTGTATTAAAATAGTCAAAATCTAAAACAATATTTGTAAAGTCGTTAGGCTTCTCTCTGTACTCATCGAACCATTCAATAACGGGACCGTAAAAACTCTTAACATCCTCGGGCAAGCATTTACCTTGAATTAGAAAAATGCCATTCTCCTTATCAAGGATAACCTTGGGAGTGATTTCAGTTGGTGAAATATCAATAACTTTCATGCTTGCTTTTGTGAGATGCTAAATTATTGAACTACTGAGGAATTGGTTGATATTTGATAAAATTGAAAGGAACTTCTACTATGTCGGCATAATCTTCACCGGCATCCTGCATATCCTCATCATCTTCTTGGTAGTACCAATCAATGGATACTTTATGACCAGCCTCTTGCATGTCCTTGAATTTCTCAAATATTTCAAGTAGCATTTTTGATGATGCGGTATTGAAGTAGTCCATTTTAATAATTAAAACCGTTTCAGGATTGGGTGATTCCGCATATTCTAAAACCCATTTGATTAGTGGACTATAAAATTCTTTAACATCCTCGGGGAGCGATTTTCCTGTGATTGAGAAAACACCAATCTCTTTGTTAAAAATCACTTCTGGTGTTTCGTGGGATCCTTTAATGTTTAGTACTTCCATGTTGCTATTATGGTTAATTTATAGATTTTCTTCTTCAAATGGTTGGTTTAACAAATTTACAACTAATGAAACGAATTAGCAAACACGAAATACTCTTTATAATACTTTTTTTTAAAAAGTTCCTGGAATAGTCCTAGAAAAATTTCATTAGCTAGGCAAAGATTAATCCTTTAATTGTTCCAATAAACTTTTAACCCAGCTTTCAACCCTCGCTTTATTCATTTTATGTTGATTTTCAAAATCTAAAATTAAACCCTTAAAATATTCACCTTCAAGCGCTTTTGATGATTCAAAGGTGTATTCCTTGGTCGATGTTTTACCAATCATTGTTGCACCACTATTCTCAAATACCTCAGCTAACAGACCAACTGCATCCCCAAAGTTTTCGGGATATCCTAATTGATCACCATTTCCAAATATGGCAATCTTGGATTTTGAGAAATCTGTATCCTCAATTTCAGGCACTAATTCATCCCAATATACTGCCAGTTCACCGTCGAACCAGGTTGGTGATCCCAAGATTAAAAGATCGAAACCCTTTATTGTACTTAGATCAGCCTCTTCAATATCGATATCCTTTAATGATTCCATTCCAGTGGCTTGCTTTATCAGGTTAGCCGCCTTAGATGTTTTATTAGCCTTATGGCTATATACAATTGCTGCTTTCATATATCTGTTTTTTGTTTCAAAAGGTAAACCTGTCTGTCTTCAGAAAGTTTTAGGCAGTTATGAAACATCCATGTTTATGTATTGATTTTTTAATCATGGATGTTTCAATTCAACCAATTAATTTCATGATTAACTAATAATTTGATAACTCAAGTGCCGCAATAAATATCTTATCACTATTGGGCAAAATAGCCTTTTCTAAAATTGGGTTAAAGCCTACTGGTGTAAAGGCTGCGCCTACCCTTTTTACTGGCCCATCAAGATACTCAAAGGCCTCTTCGGCAATAATTGAGGCTATTTCGCCCCCAAAACCACCAAATACTTTGTCCTCGTGCACCACAAGTGCTTTACCTGTTTTTTTTACGGATGATAGAATTGTTTCTTTATCGAGAGGTATGATTGATCGGATGTCAACAACTTCAGCTGAAATCCCATGCTCTTTCTCTAATTTTTCAGCAGCATCAAGGCACATTTGTGTTGTATTTCCAAAGGTAATCATTGTAAGATGTTCCCCTTTTCTTCTTATCCTTGCCTTACCAAAGGGTACTTCAAATTCAGGGGGAATTGGAGTTGCTGCCTTGGATGAATTATACAGCGCTTTTGGCTCAAGGAAAAGAGTCATTCCTTTTGAGCGCATGCTAGTTCTAAGCAAACCTGCAGCATCATCGGCAAATGATGGGTAAACGATACGGACACCTGGCATGGTTGCTAAAGCCCCCTCAATTGTTTGCGAATGGTATATACCACCACCAATATAACCCCCACTCGCAAGTCGGATTGTTATGTTTGGTGCAAACTTTCCATTCGATCGCCAGTAATCGTGCGAGGAATCTACATATTGCTCAATAGCTGGCCAGAAATAGTCGGCAAACTCAGCTCCTTCAACAACAACCCTAATCTTATCGGAGAAGCGAGTCATTCCATTTGCAGTACCTAATATATAGTCTTCAGCAATTGGAGCGTTAAAAACCCTATCCTTACCAAATTCCTTCTGCATACCCTTTGAAACATTGAATATTCCACCCTTGTCTTTGTTGGCCATATCTTGACCCCAGATAAACGTATCTGGGTTATATCTAAATTCTTCCTTCAATGTAAGATTAATGGCTTCAATTAGTTTTAGTTTTTCTCCTTCAAAATTATGCTCTCCAGTAGTATACTTTTGGGGTTTATACTCCTCGGGAAAAACAAATCTGTGAATCGATTCAGGACTTGGATCTGGAGCTGCCATAGCCGCTTTATGTGCTGCCTTAACCTCTAGCACCACACGCTCTTCAATACTTGCTAGTTCAGCCTCGTTAAATCTCTTGTAAAGCAAAAGCATGCGCTTAAACTTGGCAAGCGGATCAGCATTCTGAACGTACTCCATTTCACCCTTATCGCGATAAAGTTCATGTCTATCGGAGTTTGAGTGTGAGTGAATTCTAACACAGTTTGCTTGCACTATTGCTGGCATTTGATTTTCAATAGCCCACCTTTTGGCATCGTTCATGGTGTTCATTGAATCGAAAACATCTTTCCCGTTACAATGGAAGATCTTTAGGTTTTTGAAACCACTAAAGTTATTAGCTACCTTACGATTAGCGGTCTGATCCTCTTTTGGAACTGATATTCCGTAACCATTATCCTGAAAGACAAAGATTACCGGTAACTTTTCATTTGAAGCGCCGTTAATTGCCTCGTAAACATATCCTTCTGATACAGAGGACTCTCCTTGAGAGCTGATAACTACTCCCTTATGATTATACCTTTTAAATGCACGACCAACCCCTGATGCTTGCTGGGTATGATTACCCGTGCTACTTGATGTATTATGGATATTAAGCTCTGCCTTAGCAAAATGATTGCTCATGTGTCTTCCTCCACTGGATGGATCGGTATCCTTTGATATCCCGTTTAGTATTATCTCTTCGGCTGTCATACCTGCCGAAATAACTGTAAGCATATCACGGTAATAGGGAAAAAGGTGGTCCGTTTCTTTATCAAAAACCTGTCCAATCGCAAGCTGTATACCATCATGCCCTGCGTATGGTGCATGATAACTCCACCCTATTGCTTGCTTTAAATAATTTGGTGCTCTCTCATCTAGAGCTCTTCCTAGAACCAAAAGATAGAACCACTTTTCAAGGGTCTCCTTTGGCGTTTGCTTTATACCAAAAGTTTTATCGTTTCTTTTAATGTAATTCATAGTCAAAATGCATGTTATATTATCAAATTAATTTTAAACCTCCCTATTGGCATCAAATTGCTCGAGGTAATCTGCTACTCTTCTTAAAAAGGCACCGCCTAATGCTCCGTCAATTATTCTATGGTCGTATGATAGACTTAAGAACATCTTATGCCTTGGAACGATTATATCTCCATGTTCAGTCTCTACTACAGCTGGTTTCTTCTCAATTGAGCCCGTTGCCAAAATTGCAACCTGTGGTTGCGAAATGATTGGAGTACCCATTAAATTCCGAAACGAACCAAAGTTTGTTATGGAGAATGTTCCTTCTTGTATATCATCTGGGGAGAGTTTGTTCCCCCTAGCTTTATCGGCAAGTTGACTAATAGTAGAGGCCAACCCAGGGATATTTAATCTATCGGCATCCTTAATAACTGGAACAATTAGGTTTCCGTCTGGTTTGGAAACAGCAATGCCAATATTAACGTGTCCTTTTACAATTATATTATTGCCATCTACACTAGAGTTTACCATAGGGAAATCACGTAAAGCCTTAGCTACAGCCTCTGTAAATATTGGCATATAGGTAAGTTTGGCTTTATATTTAGTTTGATAGATTTCTTTCATCATGGTTCGCCACTTTACAATTGCCGTTACATCGGCTTCAACCATATTGGTAACATGTGCTGATACTTGAGTGGACTTAATCATGTGATCGGCAATTAGTCTCCGCATCCTGTCCATTTCAATAATTTCATCGCCAATGCTTATCGATGGGTTTGCTTTCTTTGGAGCTGCATTGTCATTTATGGACAACAGAGAACCGCTTTGAGTTTTGTTCTTGAGGTATTCAAGCAAATCAACCTTTCTGACCCTACCCTCTTTTCCCGAACCTTTAATGGAATTAAGTTCATCTGGTGAAATATTTTCCTTTTGGGCAATGATCTTAACCAATGGACTATAAAATCTATTGTAACTCTCTTTTTCTTTAAAAACAATATCCTTAACTGGTGTGGTATCTTTTTCATCCTTGCCTGAATTGTTGTCCTTTTTGCTTTGGGCAACCGGAGCAACTATTTCAGAAGTTTCACCATTGGTATTAATTGTAGCAATTACCTTTCCAACCGGAACCACATCATTCTCCTTGAAAAGGATGCTGACAACAGTACCAGCCACTGGTGACGGTATTTCAGAGTCAACCTTATCTGTAGCAATCTCAAGAAGATTATCATCCTCTTCTACCTTATCACCTACGCTTACAAACCATTTAGTAATAGTAGCCTGCTCAACGCTTTCACCCATTTTAGGCATTTTTATCTCAAACATATCCTGTTTAGTTTTAGTAATTCTATGTAAAAAACACAGGTTTGGCCTATTTGTTCGAGTGTGAATAGAACAAAACACAACAAACGTTGTAAAAGCGATATACAACGTTATATCTTTGTATCAAAAAGTTGACAATGCAAAGCAATCTCTCCGTCCTATCCACGGCCTATTTACCATCCATCCGATACGTTAAAGAGCTATTTAACAGTAAAGTAATTCATATAGAAAAGCATGAAACTTATAAAAAGCAAACCTATAGAAATAGGTGTGTTATATTTTCTGCTAATGGTGCACTCCCTTTGTCAATTCCGGTGATAAAACCTCAGGGGAATAAAACAAAAGTGTGCGATGTGGTACTGGATAATTCAGTAAAATGGAGAAAAGAACACTGGAGGGCAATAGAATCAGCATACAAAAGCTCAGCATACTTTGAATATTTAAAAGACTACTTTGTGCAATACTATATGAAAGAGTGGAAATATCTTTGGGATTTTAATCTTAGCATGCTGGAAACTATTATAGCTATTCTAGAGATTAAGGTTGAACTAAAGGAGACAGAATCGTACATAAAAGAGTATGGTAATCGTTTTAACGATTTGCGGAGATTATCGGATGAGAACAAAAAAGAGTTAATCAGTGATAGTCAAGATAACAGATACTTTCAGGTTTTTGAGAACAAGCATGGGTTTATACCCAATCTCTCCATAATCGATTTGTTATGTAACTGTGGAATGGGTGCCAGAACTATTTTAATAAAAAAAGGGGGCTATACGCCCCCACATTAAAAATTATTAGGTATTAAAACTTAAACCCTATTGTTAGCATAAACCTATTCTGATTCACATCTCGCTCAATAATCTCGTTTGCTGTTACGAAAGGTATGTAAGTATCGCCATACATAATACGCTGGTATGCCCAGTCGAGGAAAAAGTTATCCATCCTTAAGCCAAAACCACCCGAGAATGCATTGGTTGCTGATGAGGATAGATCTAAATCATCGTTGTATGGGCTTCCAAAATAGGCGTAACCGCCACGCAAAGCCAACTGACCTATCCAAACCTCTGCACCAACCCTAACGTTATGAGCATTGGTGAAAGTGTTTTTTATGGTTTGATTCTCGTTCTTAAAACGATAGCCATCTCCCCCTTTACCAAAGCGCATGGATGTGTAATCAAGATACTCATAATCGGCACTAATTAGTCCAATTTTCCCAAAGGTGTATGCAACAGATCCGATTAATTTGTATGGGGTTTCAATTGTATAATCATACACATTTATTGGTGTTTCAGTTGAAGATGTACCAACATTAAAATCGGAACTCATTGTTGCACTATACTTCTCGTCTAAATTATAGAAAGTTGGTGTATGCGCAGCCAAACCTAGCCTGAGTTCAGTAGTTGGCCTGTAGATAAGCCCTAGCTTGAAATTAACCCCATTTCCTTCAACCAGCAAGCTTTGGTTATAGTTCATGCTTCTAAAAAGGTTAGCGGATACCACATTATCCTCATATGCACTTTCAGCATAGTATATGGTTTGCTTATAGTAAACATTCTGTAACCCTATTGTAGCTCCAGCATAAAACTTATTGGAGAAATTGGCCCCAGCAGAAAATGTGTACTCACCAATCCCGCCTTCAGATGATATGGACTGATCCTGATATACCCCATCACCAACAAAAAGAGGGGATTGATATTGAATATCGCTTCCAGTCAAAGTATCAACTAAAAAAGTATTCCATGCCATTATTGCTTCCCATGGAGCATTGGATTGTCTGTAGGGATCCCAATCGCTTGCTTCGGTCATGTTTGACCAATTGTTTCCATTGGCCATGCTAGCAAAAAAATCTAATATAGAATAGTTATCATTGGCTCCTGTTGCAGTAGTTTCAGAGTAAAAGTCCTTAATCCTATTGTAACCCAAACCAAGATTTATCATTACCAAGCCAGTTTCTTCCTCTTTTAGAGTTTTAAAAGAGGTCACCAAACCTATATTATCGAACATGAAGCGAGTTCGTGAATCGCTATATTTTGAACCTATGTAATTGGTATTGTCAACCCTGTTCTTTAATGAAGGCGTTATAGTGAACTCGGATGAACGATATACACCAAGTCCTGCAGGATTATTTGATAATGAAGTAAAATCGGCGCCCAAAGCACCAAAGGCCCCACCAAGGCTAACGTACCTTGCCGTACCATATAATGCATTCTGATTCGATAATCTAAGCACATCGTCTACTCCTTGTGCCATTGCACCTATTGTACTAAAAGCTAGAAGAAAAGGAAGTATTTTTTTCATGATCTTTTATTATGATTTTATAGGATATGGAAAGGATTGGCTTTACGGGCAACAGTTCTAAAACCATTTAGCAATTAATTATTAATTCAATGCAATCCTTTCCCTATCCATTATATAGAGTGATGAGTTAGTTACCTGTCCCTTTTTCTTGAACTATTTGAAGAAGAACCACTACTTGACCTTGAACTGGAACTAGAACCAGAGCTTGAACCAGAACTTTGTCGAGATGATGAAGATGATCCAACAGAACTATTTGATGGAGAAGAACCCCTGTTACTGCTAGAACCTGAAGAACTATTATTTGGCCTGCTTACAGAGGGTGAACTAATTCTTGGTGGTGAATTAAAGGTTCGGCCACTTTCGTTACTAGAACCACGAATAGGCCTAGCTACCTGTTGACTTGGTCTGCTGCTGACTGGTCTAGCTGTTTCGGTGGTTGGATAATTGCGTGTTGGCTTATTAAAATCACTACTATTCGCAGGATTAGGTCGAGTATATGTTGGATTATAAGCTCTATTATTTCCCCGATTTTCGCCACTTACTCTAGTAGGGTTAATAGGTTTGCTTTCGCGCGCAGGGCCAGCAATATTATTATTACCACGATTTGGTTCTATCACTTCTTTACGAGTAGGATCTTGACTAATGGGTCGTGTTGTATTTATCCTATTAGGATCTTGTGCTGCTATTGGACGGGTACTAACTTGTGTTCCTTCTGGTCTAGGTTCACGCCCTTGGGTGTTGCCTAAAACAACCTGCTTATCCGAAAGGTCTATTCGCCTATCACGATTAACACTATTAAGGCCATTGATGCCGATATCACCATATGCTGGTCTGTTTCCATAATTCACAGTTCCTTGTGAAGGCCTTTGACCATAATGGTAGTTGCCAGCATTTGGTTGGTTATTCCAGTTGTTTCCATAATATCCATTCCAATACCCATTATTATAACCCCAACCGTAAGTATTCCACCAAGACGAATAGTGATTAGAGTATCCCCAGTATCCCCCATATCCATAGCTGCCAAACCCATACAAATAGGGACGGCCCCATGAAGAACCCCAATATCCAAAGGAACTATATCTTGGCCATCCAAACATCGATGAGATATAGTATGGTTCAACCCATACATTACCGCCCATTACAATAATATTATAGTAAGCAGGATCGTAGGCTGAGGCATACCAATAATTGTCAGAATATTGAATAGTCCAATCATTTAATCCGTAGGAAGGATTAGATCTCGCTTTTAATCTTCTCTCATAGGAATCTTGGTAAGAAGTTGATAATATTCTATCGTATGGATTTCCGGATTCCTCTGATTTATAAACAAGTGTATCTATACTTCCAGTGGTGTCGCTAGCAAGTATATTTTGATATTTACGCTCTAGATCTTCAATTTTAAGACTAGAACTTGAGGGGCTTTTCTGACTATTGTCAGAAGAGTAGGAATCAGAAGGGTTAAAATATAGATCATCCCCCCTATTACTACTCGTTTTGCTCATTTGCATGCTTGTTGAGCAAGAGCCCATCGTAACAGCTAAAAGAGCAATTGTGAATAATTTAAGTTTAGTTTTCATAACGGCCTCCTTGTCTTTTTATATTTAGGGTTTTATTTACTTACTTTGCATTGTTAAAAGTATCTAAATACTTACAAAATTCATACCAAATAAACATTATGGCAAAAGGAATTATAAGCAGAGATGAGGATTATTCTCAATGGTATAATGATATCGTTGTTAGAGCCGGTTTGGCGGATCACTCTGCAGTTAGAGGTTGTATGGTTATAAAACCCTATGGATATGCAATTTGGGAAAAAATACAAAGGCAACTCGATGACATGTTTAAGGCAACAGGGCATCAAAATGCCTATTTCCCATTGTTTATTCCTAAGTCGTTTTTTAGTAAAGAAGCGGCTCATGTTGAGGGTTTTGCCAAAGAGTGTGCCATAGTAACCCATTATCGACTAAAAAATGATCCTAATGGTAAGGGTGTTGTTGTTGATGAAGACGCAAAACTAGAAGAGGAACTGATTGTTAGGCCAACTTCTGAAACAATAATTTGGAACACTTACAAGGGTTGGATACAATCGTATCGTGACCTACCATTACTAATTAATCAATGGGCAAACGTTGTACGTTGGGAAATGCGCACTCGTTTATTCCTTAGAACAACCGAATTTCTATGGCAAGAAGGACATACAGCCCACGCAACTAGAGAAGAGGCCATTGAGGAAACTATAAAAATGGTTAATGTATATGCTGAATTTGTTCAGAACTGGATGGGTGTGCCCGTTATTATTGGCACAAAATCAGAAGGTGAACGTTTTGCCGGTGCAGTTGAAACCTATTGTATTGAAGCATTAATGCAGGATGGTAAAGCATTACAAGCGGGTACCTCGCATTTCTTAGGGCAAAATTTTGCAAAGGCCTTTGATGTTAAGTTCCAATCAAAAGAGGGAACTCTTGAATATGTTTGGGCTACCTCGTGGGGTGTATCTACTAGGTTAATGGGCGCATTAGTTATGGCTCATTCTGATGATAATGGGCTAGTATTGCCCCCTAAACTAGCACCTACTCAAGTTGTGTTTATTCCAATATACAAGACTAAAGAAGAACTTGAGCAAATTACCAAAAAAGTAAATGAAATTAAAACGCAACTCGAAAAGAGAGGTGTATCAACCCAATATGACGATAGGGACACGTTTAAGCCTGGATTTAAATTTGCCGAGTATGAACTTAAAGGTTATCCCATTCGAGTTGCCTTAGGGCCTAAGGATTTAGAAAAAGGGACTGTTGAAGTTGCTCGTCGCGATACTTTAACTAAAGAATTTGTTCAACAAGAAGGTGTTGTAGACTATATTGTTAATCTTTTAGATACAATTCAGGAAAGCATCTTCAGAAAAGCTTTTGATTTTAGGGCAGAAAAAACAACTAAGGCCGATACCTTTGATGAGTTCAAAAGAATCCTTGATGAAAAAGGCGGATTTGTTTCTGCCCATTGGGATGGAACAAGAGAAACTGAAGACAGAATTAAGGAAGAAACCAAGGCTACAATTCGTTGCATACCCATAGATAACACTGCTGAAGAAGGAGTTTGCATTTTAAGCGGAAAGCCTTCGAAGCAGAGAGTTCTTTTTGCTAGAGCGTACTAAATACTAAAACCTTAAGCAATGGAAAATCAAACAAATACTCCTCAGGAGTTAATCATTCAAACTCTTGTAGAAAAATCGGCGATGAAGCAAGAGGTTTACGAGAATACTATCGAGACCTTTAGTGCCATTAAAGGCATACTTCATGATATAGTGATAGACCTTAACACAAATATCAAGAACGCTGATAAAAAAATCAGACTTGAGTATAGGGATAGAGGTAAATTCGAGGCTGAAATTCGTGTAGCAGGTGATATTCTTGTATTTAGCATGCACTCCAATGTTTTTGAGTTTGATAGGAACCACAGCATCTGGAAACTACCCTACGTTCAGGAAAATAAGCTTAACTCCTATTGTGGGATGATAAATATCTATAACTTTCTTACCGATTCATTTAAGTATAATAGATTAGATGATCTAGGCTACCTTATTGGCAGGCTATTTATCAATAGAGAGAATCACTACTTTGTTGAGGGCAAGCGCCAAATGGGATTTCTTTACAATAATTTTGGCCTGGCCGTGATAAATAAGGAATCAATAAAAGAAATTATTGAGTCGGCTATGCTCTATTCTCTTGATTTTGACTTACTTGTGCCACCATATGATTTGGTTAAAATTGCCTCGGTTGGTCAAATGAACAGCAAGATTGATAGCGCAAAATTACAAACAGGCAAACGACTAGGCTTTAAGTTTAATTCCGATGATGTTCTGGAAGAGATTTAACCTAGCTGACTTATTACATATAGTCAACATAAAACTAATTAATATTAATTATGAAAAAACTATTGTTAATTGCCACAGCAGCTATACTTGCAGTGTTATTTGCCTGTAGCCCAAAAAAAGATGTAAACCAAGAGATGCAATCAAAATTAGATGCTTTTGTTGAGGTTGAGCTTAAAACAGATATAAGCCACCTAAGCGAGAAGGAGAAGCAAATGCTTCCTTATCTCTTTGAGGCCGCTCAGATAATTGACGATATATTCTGGTCTCAGGCCTATGGCGATAAAAAGGAACTTCTTTCAAAAATTAAGGATGATGCTTCCATAGCTTTTGCCAAGCTTAATTATGGCCCTTGGGAAAGATTAAAGGATAACAAACCCTTTATTGATGGATTTGGAAAAAAACCCCTTGGGGCCAACTTCTACCCCACTGATATGACTAGGGAAGAGTTTGACGCTTTTGAATCCGATAATAAGACTAGTCTTTACACAGTTATTCGTCGTAATGCCGATGGAACATTGGTTTCTATCCCATATAACGAAGCCTACAAGGAACAATACGATAAATTAGTTGAGTTAATTCGTAATGCTGCCGAACTTGCCGAAGACGAAGGTCTAAAAAATTACCTAAACTTAAGGGCTGAGGCATTACTTAGCGGCGAGTATCTTGCAAGTGATATGGCATGGATGGACATGAAAACCAATAACATAGATTTTGTTGTTGGTCCAATTGAAAACTACGAAGACATGCTGTTTAACTATAAGGCTGCGCATGAGGCATTTATCTTGATTAAAGATGTTGAATGGAGTCAACGCTTATCGCATTTTGCTGCTTTACTCCCTAAATTACAAGAGAGTTTGCCTGTTGCCAAGGAGTACAAAACAGAAATACCTGGTAGCGATAGTGATTTAGGGGTTTACGATGCCATATTCTATGCGGGCGATTGCAACGCAGGAAGCAAAACTATTGCTATTAACCTTCCAAATGACCCGATTGTACATATTGAAAAGGGAAGCAGAAAGCTACAGCTAAAAAACTCAATGCAATACAAGTTCGATAAGATACTTGTACCTATTAGCAAGGTTGTTATTGCCGAAGAACAACGTAAACACATCACGTTTGAAGCATTTTTTGAGAATACTATGTTTCATGAGGTGTCTCACGGTTTAGGTATAAAAAATACCATAAATAATAATGGAACAGTAAGACAAGCGCTAAAAGAGACCTATAGCCCAATTGAAGAAAATAAGGCTGATCTCCTTGGTTTATTTATGGTTACAAAACTGGCTGAAATGGGCGAACTAGGAGAGAAAGATCTAATGGACAACTATGTTACCTTTATGGCTGGCATATTTAGGTCTGTTCGATTTGGTGATGCATCGGCACATGGAAAGGCTAACATGGTACGTTTCTACTATTTTCAGGAGATGAAAGCATTTACTCGCGATTCAGAAACTGGCACCTACAGTGTTGATTTCGATAAGATGACAGAGGCATTGCACTCACTAGCAGAAAAGATCTTGGTGATACAGGGTGATGGCAACTACCAAGAAGCAAAGAAAATGCTTACTGAAATGGGGTATATAAAAGAGGAATTGCAGGCAGATTTAGATCGAATTAATCAATCAAATATCCCTGTTGATATAAGATTTAAGCAAGGACTAGAGATGCTAAATCTATAAATAGAAAGGCTGGATTTCCAGCCTTTTTTCCTTTTCACTATAAACGGCATCAATTCTTTTACTATTTTTATAGGCAATTAAAATAATATGCCATGAACTTAACTTTTAATTTCATAAAATCAGTTTCAACCATCTACGACGAAATGATTGAGAATGGCTTTTCCCTTGTGTATTTAGGAGAGTTTAGCCACCAAATAACCAAGATGTTCACTTCTATGGCCGAATCCGATATGGAGAAGCAGAGTGAGGAAAAATCGGTTCAGCGTAGGGTATACCATGTAATGGTTGAAACACTTCAGAATATGAATAAGCACTCCGATGAGATTAAGGAGCGAAATATTGGAAGTGGTTTATTTATCATTGGCAAGAAAGATGAAACCTACTATATCATTACATCAAACGTAGTTGCCAAGAGCCGTAAAGATGCTCTTGAAAACTCACTTATTACAGTGAATAATGCTTCAAAGGAAGAACTAAAAGAGATGTACAAGAAGCAAATTAAGGAGGGTAAACTGTCTGCTAAAGGTGGTGCAGGGCTTGGCCTTATTGACATAGCCAGAAAAACAGGAGAAACGCTTAACTACCAATTCCTTCAACTTGATGATGACAACTATTTCTTTATCCTAAAGGTTGAGATTAATGCGAAGAAATTTGCAAAAGAAGCCTAATAATACATCTCCTTTTTATAATGTGCTCTACCCTTGGATTTCAAAATTCCTTAGGATTTAAGTAGTTAAAAAACTGAGCAATCTAACTTCGAAATACTTCTCAAAAAAGAGTATGATTTCCATTCTTCTAGTGATTGTGTTCTTGGGTCTCAGGTTTAATCACATAATTTAGTAGTGAAGTTTAAAATTATCTTTAGAATCCTGTTTAATTAATACCCTTTGCAATATTAGATTTGAAGTAATACTTTTTATTCCCATTTTTTATAAGTTTTTTTTAATTGAAAACCATGAAGAATACCGATATCGAATTTATGAGAGAAGCCATTAGGCTTTCAATTGAAAACATCAGTGATAAGGGCGGTCCATTTGGCGCTGTAATAGTTAAGGATGGAGAGATTATTGCCAAAGGTACCAATAGGGTTACGTCAAGTATTGATCCAACAGCGCATGCTGAAATTGTGGCCATACGTGAAGCCGCAAAAAAATTCAATAATTTCAATTTAAGTGGGTGCACCATTTACACCTCGTGCGAGCCCTGCCCCATGTGCCTTTCAGCAATTTATTGGGCACGAATTGATCGAGTTTTTTACGGCAACACTAAAATTGATGCTAAGAAAATTGGTTTCGACGACTCGTTTATTTACGATGAAATTAAACTACCGATTGAAAAGAGGTCAGTTAAAACCACTCAACTATTGCGCGATGAAGCTATTAAAGGCTTTAAAAAATGGGAAGAAATTGAAGATAAAACTGATTACTAGTCAGTTTCAATGGGTCAATCGACCATAGACACACATTCACCAATGATTAAGGATACAACCATAGCAGCCATTGCAACCCCTACGGGTGTTGGTGCAATTGCAGTAATTAGGTTAAGCGGAAGCAAGGCTATATCAATATGTGAAAAGGTTTTTAGACCTAAAAAAAAGGGAATAATCCTCAGTCAACAAGATCCATACACCATTCACTTTGGGAATTTATTTGATGGTGACAGAATAGTTGATGAAGTTTTGATTAGCCTCTTTAAATCACCAAACTCCTATACTGGTGAAGATACCGTTGAATTATCGTGCCACGGCTCTTCTATTATTCAGCAAGAAGTGCTTGAGTTACTAATCAAAAACGGTGCAGTTCCTGCACAAGCAGGTGAGTTTACGCTCAGGGCATTCTTAAATGGCAAAATGGATCTTTCTCAAGCCGAGGGAGTTGCCGATTTAATTGCATCTAATAGCGAGGCCTCAAGGCGTGTTGCGATTGATCAGATGAGGGGTGGGTTTTCCAATGAACTCAAAATGCTACGTGATAAGTTGCTACATTTTATCTCACTAATTGAACTTGAACTTGATTTTAGCGAAGAGGATGTTGAATTTGCAGATCGCGCCCAACTTAGAGATTTAATCAACAGTATACTTCTGCAAACTACTAAACTATTGGAATCGTTTAAGTATGGTAATGTTATTAAACAAGGTGTACCTGTTGCTATTGTTGGGAAACCAAATGTTGGAAAATCAACACTGTTGAATAGGATACTAAACGAAGAAAAAGCCATTGTTTCTGAAATTGCTGGTACCACTCGGGATGCAATTGAGGATACCATTACCATTAAGGGAATTAATTTCAGGTTTATTGATACAGCAGGACTAAGGCATACAACAGATATTATTGAGAGCATTGGCATTGAAAGGGCTTATGAAAAAATAGCGAAAGCCCAAATGGTGTTAATGATGATTGATGCAAAAGACCAACTCGAAGAGTCTATAGATCAAATTCAAAATGTTATTGACTCAACCTCAAAGGATCAGCAAATTATTATACTGATCAATAAAACGGATATGGTTGACGAAACCGTTCTTAAAACCATTGAACAAAGAATATCCAATCAATTCGATGGAATTGAGAAGCTCCGATTATCAGCCAAGCATAATATAAATATTCTAGAACTACTAGATCTACTTGCAGCAAGTTTTGAACCTGTACTAAGTAAAAACGATGCTGTTATTATTACAAATGCACGCCATTTCGACTCCCTTTACAACGCTAAGGAAAACCTTGAAAGAGCCCTTAGTGCCATAGACCAAAGGATTCCTACCGATCTGTTGGCCATGGATATTAGGCAGGTACTTCACTATATTGGAGAAATAACTGGAGAAATAACAACCGACGAGATTCTTGGATCGATTTTTAGTAAGTTTTGCATAGGCAAATAATTATTAAAATGGAGGTTAGCGAAATATCAAAAAGAGACTTTTCAACTGAATTCACTTTTGCCGCTAGCAGAAGTAGCGGTGCAGGTGGGCAGAACGTGAACAAGGTTAATACAAAGGTTGAACTTAGGTTTGATGTTACCCTCTCACAAATACTTACCGACAAAGAGAAAGCATTATTGCTTGAAAAACTATCCAATAAGTTAACAGGCGAAGGCGAACTTATAATTGTATCGCAAACAGAGCGAACACAACTTGCAAATAAGCAATTATGCATTGAGAAATTTTACAAAACCCTAGCCAGCGCGCTAAAAGTAAAAAAGAAACGTCGTTCTACCTCCCCCACAAGAGCATCCAAAGAGAAAAGGTTAAACCTCAAAAAATCCCAATCCAACAAGAAAGAGATGCGTAAAAAACCTTCAGCTTAATGGAAAATGTATACTTAGATGATTATAACAGGAGTATACTCAAAAGCCTGAAAACATTTCAAATGCCTTTTGGAAAGTATAAGGGTTGGTTTATATACAAACTCCCTGAAAGCTATTTAGTTTGGTTTAATCAAAAAGGATTTCCTGATGGTAAGTTGGGTGCAATGCTACAAACGATGTACGAAATTAAGCTGAACGGGTTAGAGTATTTACTAAAGGATGTTTAGAAAACTGTTTTGCCAATAAATCGACTATATCATTAAAAAAGAACCTCAGTTAAGTCTTTAACTAACTATAAATCTGAAGAATGGAGTTGAATAGTTCTGGAAATTTTTTAATCAAGAAGATACCCATATCATCATATTTCACCGACTTAAGGGGTGAATTGTCTATCCCATCGCTATTCTCACTTTTTCAGGAATTTGCATGGGAGCATGCTTCAACAAACGGTTTTGGATATGGTGATTTACAGAACCAAGGGCTTTTTTGGGTGCTATCCAGAATCCATGCAGAAATTAATGCAATACCCAAA
>Ga0265295_1000473_pt1 | contig 80975 bp, 72 predicted proteins | sample Munlansysbiofilm_FD_192503 | JGI IMG/M metagenome (GOLD analysis project Ga0265295, IMG submission 192503) | Leachate microbial communities from a municipal landfill in Southern Ontario, Canada - Methane capture system biofilm | ecosystem: Engineered > Solid waste > Landfill > Unclassified ... | reverse complement strand
CGCAGGCGTGGCCAGCTCTTACGGGGCGGGGTGTTTCTGCGGGCTTTTCAGACACTTTCGAGCCAGCAAGCACAGCATACGGGATGCAAACAGAGCAGCGAATTTGAAGCGTTTTTAGGGCTGAGAGGCAGCGGTCGCAGGCGTGGCCAGCTCTTACGGGGCGGGGTGTTTCTGGGGGCTTTTCAGACACTACAGAGCCAGCAAGCACACAGCATAGGGTGCAAACCGGACAGCGGGTTTGGGTGATTTTCAGGGCTGAGAGGCGGCGGTCGCAGGCGTGGCCAGCTCTTACGGGGCGGGGTGTTTCTGGGGAAGGTGTGGGGCTGGGAGATGGCGTTGGCGGGCACAAGTGCCCGTCATACGGAGGGTGATTTATGGCTTGGGGTTAGGCTTTGGGGCGTACTAATAATGCGGAGCCCCATGAGAGGCCGACGCCGAAGCCTGAGAGCATGGCGTTGCGCCATTTGCCATCAAAGGCGTAATGCTCAAGCAGCATCGGGATGGATGAGGAGACGGTATTACCCGCGCCAAACATATCCTTAATCACTTTGTTGCCGTTATCACCCAGACGCTTAGCAATGGCATCCACAATCGCCCCGCTGCCTTGGTGTAAACAGAATGCATCGACATCATCCATGCTCAGACTCAGTTCATCGAGCACTTCTTGCATATGCGGGATAATTTTTAAGCTGGCGAAGTTAAACACTTGGCGACCATTCATATGGAAATGGCCATCTTTGACCACTAAATACTCAGCACCACCGCCATCACCGCCAAAACGCGCAGGACCCAATTCCCAGACCGGATCTTCGGTCAGCCAAGTGGCTGTCGCCGCATCACCAAATAATAATGTGGTCATGCGATCTTCACGATCAACGATTTTTGAGTAAGGGTCAGCGGTGACTAAAATGGCGTTTTTCAAACCAATGGACTGCATAAAGCCTTTGAGTACATACAAGCCATACACATAGCCCGAGCAACCCAGCGACACATCAAAGCACGCCGCATTCATCGGAATGCCCAGCTTATGTTGAACAATTGCCGAGGTATGCGGTAATCCTTCAGCATCACCGTTTTGCGTCACGACCACCAAAGCTTGGACATCTTCAAGCTTTAAGTCAGGGTTTTTAGCGAGCAAATTTTGTACTGCACGCACACATAAATCTGAAGTCTCTTGGCCCTCTTCTTTAACAGATAAAGTCCGAGTCCCCAATTTAACGTCTACAAAAGCCTCATCACGATCAAAACTGTGCGCTTGCGCGATGTTATCAATTCGCCCTTCTGGGATGTAACTTGCAATACTGCGTATGCCAATCATCGTGCATCTTCCACCTTAAAAACCGCCGTAGATGACCGTCAACCCAGCACTCGACTACAGAGTCACTGTTAGGTAAAAATACGCACAGTTTACTGCGCGCGTTAACGGCCAAACCTAAAATTCTATTCCATTTATGACGTACCACAATAGCCTGACGACACATTATCCGCCATAGGCAAAACGGTGTAAGTCTTAAAATAGACTTATTGCTGTGCTATAGGCCGCTGTAACAGCCCCTGTGATCCACCTCTTTTCACAGCGGATATGCCATAATAGCTTTCTTTTTTATCTATATTAAAGCCATGACCCACACTCCAGATCGCATATTTAACACGCCGTTGGCACAAGTACCCGACTTTGTCTTTAATGAAGATGTGGTGCGCGTATTCCCCGATATGATTAAGCGCTCAGTACCCGGTTACCCCACCATTGTGGAAAACACCGGCGTACTGGCTGCTCAATTCGCCCAGCCCAATAGCACGCTCTACGATTTAGGCTGCTCTTTGGGCGCTGTCACTCAAGCCATGCGCCGCCATGTCAGTCACAGCGGTTGTAAAGTGATTGCGGTGGATAACTCAGCGGCCATGGTTGAACGCTGCCGTGAACATCTCAATGCACAAGATGCGATGTTCCAAGAATTGTTGCCGGTGAGTGTGATTGAAGCGGATATTCTTAAGCTTGAGTTCGAACCCACTTCGCTGGTGGCGTTGAACTTTACCCTGCAATTTATTGCCCCAGAGCAGCGTTTAGAATTACTGCAGACGATTCACCGCGCCCTACTACCGGGTGGCGCGCTGATACTCTCAGAAAAACTGCGTTTTAATGATCCAGAAGAACATGAACTTCTGAATGACTTGCACTTGGACTTTAAGCGCGCCAATGGCTACAGCGATCTAGAAATTGCGCAAAAGCGCCGCGCCATTGAAAAAATCATGCTGCCTGACAGCCTTGAAGAACACCGTGAGCGTTTAGCCAAGGCTGGGTTCAGTAAAGTCGTGGTCTGGTTTCAGTGTTTAAACTTTGCCTCGTTGATTGCCCTACCATGATTGATTTCACACCTTTAGTTGAAGAACTGGCCGATACGCCATTAAAAGACTGGTCGCTGACGATTCAGCCACAATTTGATCAGCTGTACGCGATCAGCCACGGCGACTTACCGCGCTGGATGGCTGCAGTGGATGCCTTACCGCCTTTGCTACCTGCTAAGCGCGAGTTAACCACTGAATTTAATTTAGATGGCCCATGCACTGAGCCTGAGCGCGAGCAATTGCACACGGCGCTGCAAGGCTTAATGCCGTGGCGCAAAGGCCCATTTCGTTTATTTGATGTGCACGTTGATACTGAATGGCGCTCGGATTGGAAATGGGATCGTGTCAGTCCGCATTTGGATTTAACCCATAAGCGCATTTTAGATGTCGGCTGTGGCAATGGTTACTATATGTGGCGCATGCTCGGTGCTGGCGCTAAAAGCGTGGTCGGGGTTGATCCGAACTGGTTATTTTTCTGCCAGTTCCAGGCGATGCGCCGCTTCTTTGATGCGCCGCCGGTGTGGCATTTGCCCTTTACCCTAGAAGACTTACCGGCCAAGTTGGAAGGCTTTGATACGGTGTTTTCGATGGGTGTGCTCTATCATCGCAAATCACCGATTGATCATCTGTTGGCGCTGAAGGATTGTTTAGTCAGTGGCGGTGAGTTGGTGCTGGAAACCTTAGTCATCGAAGGCGACTGCAATCAAGTATTAGTGCCAGAAGATCGTTACGCGCAGATGCGTAACGTGTGGTTTTTGCCCTCGGTTGCCGCGCTGGAACTGTGGCTACGCCGCGCCGGTTTTAAAGATGTGCGCTGCGTGGACATCAGCTACACCTCCACCGATGAACAACGCTCGACTGAGTGGATGAAATATCAATCCCTAGGTGACTTCCTCAACCCCGACAACCCACAACAAACCCTAGAAGGCCTCCCCGCCCCGATGCGCGCAGTGATAGTTGGGCGCAAGCCTTAAGATCCGTAGGGCGGGCACTTGTGCCCGCCTTCCTGCAACCAATATAAGATTCAGCTGTAACCTGCTGTAGCTGCAAGAGCATAACGCGGGCATAAATGCCCGCCCTACCGTAGATTGTCGTGCTTAAAAGACGCTCGACTAGAACGCATCATTTCACAATTAGAAAAATGCAAATCAAACAGTGCAGACAACACCTATGCTCAGCAAGTGCTGCGCTGTTGCTGTGACAAGCGTAGCCATGGATGGCGTAGCGCCGGAGTTGAACCCTGGACGGGTTCATCGACGGAAAAATAGCAATCGCGCAGCACGGCAGGCACAAATATCGATGTATTAATCCTTTGCTTTTACGCGGGCTAGGGGGAATAGGCGTTTGAAGTTCTCAGTGGTTTGCGCGGCGAGTTCTTCGTAGGGGACGCCGCGCAGTTCGGCGACGAACTTGGCGACGTCGGCGACGTATTCAGGGAAGTTGGGGCGGCCGCGATGTGGGATAGGTGCAAGGTACGGTGAGTCGGTTTCAACTAGGATGCGATCACTGGGTACTTGCAAGGCCACTTCGCGCAGCGCTGCGGCATTACGGAAGGTGACGATGCCGGAAAATGAGATGTAATAACCCAAGTCCAACGCCGCTTTGGCCATCGGCCAGTCTTCAGTAAAGCAATGCATCACGCCAGCTTGTGGCAAGGCCGCTTCGCGCATTAAATCCAAGGTATCTTGCTTGGCTTCGCGAGTGTGGATGATGACCGGCTTACCACACTGACGCGCCGCATCTAAATGCAGACGAAACGAATCCTGCTGCATCTGCGCTGTTTCAGCTTGATAGTGATAATCCAAGCCCGTCTCACCCACTGCGACAACGCCGGGATGATCTAACTCATCCAACAGCCATTGCATGGTGGGTTCGCTACCGCGGGTTAAATCCAAAGGATGCACGCCGACCGAGCAATCCACATCCGCATAACGCTGAGTCAAAGCGCGCATGGTCGGTGCGTTTTCCACACTGATGCCAATACAGAGAAAATGCCCAACGCCGCGATCACGTGCTGCTTGCAGCGCGCTATCCAGACAGCCGTCGTAGGCGGTTAAATCGAGTCGATCAAGGTGACAATGTGAATCAATAAGCATAGGTATAGCCATTTTTAAAATATGGGCAGGCAGTATTGCGTCAGTCACAGCTTACATCGTGTGAGTTGGACGACCTGACGCCAGTACACCGGCCAAATAGGTTTCAATTTTATTACGCGCAATGGCATCGTTTTCAGAAAACTGAACACCAACGCCTGCTGCACGGTTGCCTTGTGCGCCACGTGGAGTGACCCAGACTACACGTCCGGTAGCGGGAATCTTCTCCACTTCATCCATCAGATTCAGCGACATCAATACTTCATCACCCAACTCATATTCGCGAATAGTGGGGATAAATAAACCGCCGTGTTTAATAAAGGGCATATAGGCCGCATACAAAACCGAGGTGTCTCTAATGCTCAGTGTTAACACATTATGACGCGGTACTTCATTCACTGACACATTCATAACAACCTCCGGAGTAATCAATCAGGGCGTGGTGCGCTGACTCAGCTGCAGCACTCACCCAGCGCAATATCTATAGTATACGCACAGATCTCGCTTAACGCGGCAACAACGCTTGCCAACGCACCAGCAGACCTTCTAAGAGTAAATCAGCGCGCAAGGGCACGCGGCGTAAGACTTTTTGCCGATGCTCAAGCAACCAATCCTGTGTTTCCAACAGCTGCGCTAAAGGCGCACGCGGTGCCACGTGTTTTAATACCACCGCCATATCAGTTAAACCCAACTGGCTGTCATCTTCGGTTATTTTATAGCGCAAAATCAGCTGCGCCCACTGACAAAACCAATCAAAGAGTAAATCCTGCGGCATCTTCGCCCAGGCCAGCGCTAAATCACTGGGGCTGCTTTGCTGCTTAAACAATTGCTTAACACCACTGACCACTTGCTCACGAATGGCTAAGACATCACCGCTTAAGAGTTTTTGTGCATTGAGTGGTGCGCCGGAAGCCAGTGCTAGGACATTCTGTGCTTGCTCAAGACTGAGTTCTGGCTGTTGCTGTTGCAACCACTCCACGCTTTGCTCAGCGCTGGCTAACGGGCAGACCTGTAAGACACAGCGGCTTTTAATGGTTGGCAGTAAAAAGCTAAATTGATGGCTGATCAAGATGAAAATTGTCGAGCCTGCCGGTTCTTCAAGGCTTTTTAATAAGGCGTTAGCAGATCCGGTGGTCATGGCTTCCGCCGGTTCCACAATCACTACTTTGCGCCCGCCCTGCTGCGAAGTTTGTAAAATCTTTGCTACCAGCTCACGCACACTGGCAATTAAAATCCCTTTGCCCTCTTCTTCTGGCTCTAGGCGCATCAAATCAGGGTGGGTATCAGCGGTATATAATTTACAGGCTGAACACTGTCCGCAAGGCTGGTCATTAACCGGTGCTTTACAGAGTAAGAACATAGCAAAATGTTCGGCTAACGCGCGTTTCCCGCTGCCGGCTGGGCCATGCAGTAAATAGGCATGGGCTTGCTGACTGCGTCCGGCTAAAGTCTGCCACAGCTCCGCGTGCCAAGGGTAAAGACTATTGCGCACGCGCACGTTCCATAATTTCAATTAACTGCACATCAAGACTTTTTTGCACTTCATGCAGTGTTTGCTGAGCATTGACCAAGCGAAAGCGCTCGGGATCATCTTCAGCACGCTGTAAATAGCTTTGGCGCACGGCTTCAAAAAAGTTATGTTGCTCTTGTTCAAAACGATCCAACGTGCCGCGCGCTACAGCACGCGCCATGCCGTCTTCAACCGGCAAATCAAACAGCAAAGTAATATCCGGGCGTAAATCCCCTTGAACAAACTGTTCCAGCAAAGCAATACGCGAGCAATCCAAACCACGACCGCCGCCTTGGTAGGCATAGGTGGCATCAGTAAAGCGATCACAAATGACAATTTTACCGGCTTCTAGAGCAGGCAAAATCACTTGGGCTAAATGCTGCGCGCGTGCGGCAAACATCAGTAACAGCTCAGTGTCCACTGACATGGCTTCATCATGCGGTGCTAATAATATATCGCGAATTTGCTCTGCTAAAGCGGTACCGCCCGGCTCGCGGGTCAGTGCCACCTCAAAACCCTGAGCCTGCAGTTGTTCGGCCAGATAAGCACGGTTAGTCGTTTTGCCAGCGCCTTCAGGGCCTTCCAGAGTAATAAATAATCCACGCATGCTAAGAGTCCTTATTGAGCGGCAGGAGCAGGACTGGAGCGATAGTCTGCACGGCGCTTAATTTGATATTCACGCACGGCTTTATTGTGCTCCGCCAGCGTATTGGAAAACACATGACTGCCATCGCCACGCGCCACAAAGTACAGGCTTTTGCCAGCTTTGGGGTGCAGCGCAGCATAAATCGCTTCGCGCCCGACCATAGCAATAGGCGTGGGCGGCAGTCCTGAGATGACATAGGTATTGTACGCTGTGGGTTTGCGTAAATCTGCTCGGGTGATTTTACCGGTGTAACGCTCACCCATGCCGTAAATCACCGTGGGGTCGGTCTGTAATAACATGCCAATGGCTAAACGACGCATAAACACCCCGGCGATTTCTTCGCGCTCACGGGCTACGCCGGTTTCTTTTTCAATAATCGAGGCCATGATTAAGGCTTCATCAGGATTGCGGTACGGCAAATCATCCGCTCGCTGCGCCCACTCTTCGGCCAGCACTTTCTGTAAGCGTTGATTGGCTTGGCGTAAAATATCTAAATCGCTTTGGCCACGAGTAAAATTATAAGTGTCGGGGAAAAAGCGCCCTTCGGGATGCAGATTGGCTTGATCCAGCGTGCGCATCAGTTCGCTATCGCTAACATCTCCCAGAGTTTGCTGCAGTTTATCTTGCTGCGCTAAGGCGGCACGCACTTGGCGAAAGTTCCAGCCTTCCACCAGCGTCACGCGGTATTGTAAAACATCACCGCTGCGCCACTTCTCTAGCAACTGAGTGACATTCATACCTGGGGTTAACTCGTACTCACCACTGTGCAACGGTTGAATATGCCCCTGCAAGCGCCAGCTTAAACGCAACCAAAATGCACCGTGCAAAATGCCCTGCTGCTCTAACTGCAACAATAAACCATTGGGGGTGCTGCCAGTGGGCGCACTGAGGACGATCTCATGCTCCAGCTGTAAGGGTTGCTCCAGCACTTGCTCCTGCTTCCACAGCAGTCCAGCCACTGATGTAATCAGCAACACAATGCCCAGCAAAATCACAATCATTAACTTACGCAGCACGGCTTTTCTTCCACTCAATCTTTAATAAGTTGCTGCAGTTTACGAGTCATAGCGCCAATCGGCCAGCGTTGTGCTGCATAAGCGCGTACCGGCCAAATACCGTAGAGGCTATTGCAGGTAAAGACTTCGTCGGCCTGTTGTAAATCCTGCAGAGTGATATCGCGCACCATAACATCGATACCGACCGCGGCGGCACGGGCCAATAACTCGGCACGCATCACGCCGGCCACGCCACAGCGATGCAGTGCGGGGGTCAGCAGTTGTTGCTTATGGACGATAAAAACATTGCTAAACACACCATCGACCACACGATCCTGCGCATCCAGTAATACACCTTCGGCGTAGGTCGGGTCAGACCATTCCGCTCGCGCTAAGACTTGCTCTAAGCGATTGAGGTGTTTAAGTCCGGCTAACAGGGGTTGTTCAGAGAGTCGCAACTGACAGGCAAACAATTGAATGCCCTGTTGCTGATGTGCGGCAGGCCATTGCGGTACAGCAGAGGCTTGTAAAATTCGCTGCGGTACACAGGGATCAGGTAAACCATAACCACGCTGACCGGCACCACGGGTTAGAATCAATTTGCATACGCCATCGCCCAACTGCTGCATATACTCCAGCAACTCGCGGCGCAAAATCGGCATAGCGCACGGTATTTTTAAACGCTGACAGCCTTCCTGTAAACGGGCTAAATGCCGTTCCAGTAAGACCGCACGTCCACCCTGCACTTTAAGGGTCTCAAACAGGCCGTCACCATAGGCCAAACCACGGTCAGCGAGCGCAATACTATCTGCGGGCTGACCGTTAACCCAGGCCTGCACCTTTAGCTGTACCGACGCAGTAACAGCGAACCGTTAGTGCCACCAAAACCAAAGGAGTTGGACAATACCGCATCAATTTTCATTGGTTGAGCGTGGTGTGGCACAAAGTTCAGATCACAGCCTGCACCCGGCTCATCCAGATTAATGGTCGGCGGAGCCACTTGATCACGCAAGGCTAAAATACTAAAAATAGCTTCAACTGCACCCGCCGCACCTAACAAGTGACCGGTCATGGATTTAGTTGAACTGACAGCCAGCGCTTGCGCATGATCAGCAAACACAGTTTTTAGTGCATTAACTTCAGCTAAGTCACCGGCCAGCGTTGAGGTTCCGTGTGCGTTAACATACTGCACTTGATCAGCACGCATACCGGCATCACGTAAGGCATTGGCCATACAGCGTGCTGCACCATCACCTTGCTCAGGCGGCGAAGTCATATGGTAGGCATCAGCGCTCATACCAAAACCAGCCACTTCGGCATAAATCGTGGCACCACGGGCTTTAGCGTGCTCGAGCTCTTCAAGTACCAGCGCACCAGCACCATCAGCTAAGACAAAACCATCACGGCCGGCATCCCAAGGACGACTGGCTGTTTGTGGATCATCATTGCGTGTGGAGAGTGCACGTGAAGCGGCAAAACCACCCAGACCTAAGCCACAGGCTGCCATTTCAGCACCACCCGCCAGCATCACATCCGCATCGCCGTAAGCAATATTGCGCGCAGCCATACCAATACAATGCGTACCTGTTGTACAGGCGGTAGCAATGGCATAGTTCGGACCTTGTAAGCCCAACTGGATCGACAGCACACCCGAGAGCATATTGATAATAGAACCGGGGACAAAGAACGGCGAAATACGGCGCGGGCCTTGCTCGACTAATGTTTTGCTGGTGTTCTCAATATTGGTCAATCCACCAATACCTGAACCCATCACCACACCAACACGTTCACGGTTGGCATCCGTCACTTCTAAACCTGAATCTTGCATGGCCTGCAAACCTGCAGCTAAACCATACTGAATAAACAAGTCTAAGCGACGCGCATCTTTAGCGGGCATATATTGAGTTACATCAAAGTCTTTGACTGAACCGGCAAAGCGCGTTGAAAAAGCTTCAACGTTCATGTGTTCAATCGAACTGATACCGCTTTTACCAGCTAGGATGCCGGACCAGCTGTGTGCGACATCAAGACCTAGTGGGGACAGCATACCCATCCCGGTAACTACGACACGTCTACGCGACATGGCGACAACCTCTTGTTAATGCAAAATGTACTGTACAAAAAAAAGCCGCACACTCGTAATAAGTCGCGCGGCTTTCACTGTTGCAAAGAAACCGTCTACATTACTGCGCGTGGGCGTTGATGTAATCGATTGCTTCTTGAACAGTAGTGATTTTTTCAGCTTTCTCATCAGGAATTTCAGTCTCGAACTCTTCTTCAAGAGCCATTACTAATTCAACTGTATCCAATGAGTCTGCGCCTAAATCATCAACAAAAGATGCATTGTTAGTCACGTCTTCTGCTTTAGCACCTAACTGCTCAGCAACGATTTTTTTAACGCGTTCTTCGATAGTGCTCATACCGTATATCACTCCTAAATGGAAAACTGGGCAACTTAAGCTGCCGCTTTGTATAAAAAGGGTTTGTGCATATTAAGCAAACTGCTTGCCCTTTGCGAACCACTTATTTGATCTTTGTGTGCGCTGCCATCAGCACTGCACACAAAGTTCTAATCCTACAGGCTGCAATTATGACTCAAAACACAACGCTTCGGTCACAATAACAGGCATTTTAACTCATATACATGCCGCCGTTCACTGGAATTGTTGCTCCAGTGACATAAGACGCCTGCTCTGATGCTAAAAAACTCACCACATTGGCGATTTCTTCAGCTTGACCCAAACGTCCTAATGGAATTTGTGTCAGCAATGCATCACGCTGTGCTTCGGGTAATTCACGGGTCATATCAGTATCAATAAAGCCCGGTGCTACGGCATTGACAGTGATTGAACGCGAGCCCACTTCACGTGCTAATGCGCGACCAAAACCCTCTAGGCCTGCTTTTGCTGCGGCGTAGTTTACTTGACCTGCGTTACCCATTGCACCTACTACGGAGCCAATACTGATAATGCGGCCCCAGCGTGCTTTGGTCATACCACGTAAAACTGCTTTGCTCATGCGGTACAAACTGTTTAAGTTGGTATCAATGACATCAAACCATTCGTCATCTTTCATCCGCAGCATCAGGTTATCACGGGTAATTCCGGCGTTATTGACCAGAATCAGCGGCGCACCAAATTCAGTTTGGATGCGCGCAAGGGTCGCAGTCACAGACTCAGCATCACAGACATTGAGCATCATACCGGTGCCTTGAATGCCGTTATCTTTTAATGTCTGACTGATATTCTCTGCGCCCTTCTCAGAGGTTGCGGTACCAATCACGATGGCACCTTGTGCGCCCAACTGCAGGGCAATGGCTTGGCCAATCCCACGGCTTGCGCCGGTCACCAATGCCACTTTACCTTGTAAGCTCATGATTTTCTCCATCTCAAAGCTGCGCAGCAACAGCAGCTGCAAACCCGTCTGGGGTATCTAAATTATAGGTATTAACGCCTTTAATGCAGCGCTTATTGAGGCCGGACAGGACTTTACCTGGGCCACACTCAACCACATCCGTAACACCTTGTGCCGCTAAGCACACCATCGACTCAACCCAGCGCACAGGACTGTACAGTTGCGCGAGGAGATTTTGTTCTAAAAGAGCTAAGTCAGTCACCACTTCAGCAGTGACGTTTTGCACTAAAGCAATGCTCGGCTGCTGCCATTTGATCGCAGCTAACGACTGGGCAAACTGCTCTGCCGCTGGGCGCATCAAGGCACAATGCGACGGTACACTGACCGGCAAAGCGATCGCACGTTTCGCGCCACGCGCTTTACAGGCAACAATGGCACGCTCAACTGCAGCAGCGTCACCGGCCACAACCACCTGGCCTGGCGCATTAAAATTGACCGCACTGACCACTTGGCCTTCGGCTGCTTCAGCACAGGCTGCCTGCACATCCGCATCATCCAGACCTAAGATAGCCGCCATACCGCCGGTACCTGTAGGTACCGCTTCTTGCATCAACTGACCACGACGCTCAACTAAACGCACTGCATCAGCTAAAGATAAGCTGCCTGCTGCGACTAGAGCTGAGTACTCACCTAAACTGTGTCCGGTGACATAGGCTGGCTGAGCAGATGATTTTGCTTGCCACAGACGCCATAAGGCAATCGATGCGGTTAAAATAGCCGGTTGGGTTTTATCGGTTTGATTCAATACGTCCGCTGGGCCTTGCTGAGTTAACGCCCAGAGGTCATAGCCTAAAGCAGCGGATGCTTCGGCAAAGGTATCGAGCACAATTGACTCTGCCGCACCAATATCGGCCAGCATGCCAACGGCTTGTGAGCCTTGGCCGGGGAATACAAACGCAAGAGAAGCCTTCATAACTATAATTACCTGTCATTCAACAAAGGAAGTTTGCCACGTATAGGATATCAATAACAAACCGACTATTGGATGATAAACCCTACCCATCCGTCACACTTTACTTGTATTTAGTCTGCAGTACGACGCTTTTAACTGGGGTTGAGCACTTGTAAGTGCGCTTGCAAGCGTTCAGCCAGCCCTTCTTGTGCAGCTCGATAGGCCACACTAATGGCCGCCTGAAAGGCTTCCTGAGTGGCATTACCATGGCTTTTCACCACAACACCATCCACGCCTAACAAACATGCGCCATTGTAACGCTCGGGCGCTAACTCTAAACGCAACATGTTTAATAAAGGTGCGGCTAACCAGGCCAATAACCAAGCCCGCCAGCCACGACCTAAGCGTTGCTTGATCCGTGTGGCGATCATCTTAGCTAAGCCTTCACTGGATTTCAGCAAAACATTACCGACAAAACCATCACAGACCACCACATCAGCATCACCACGAAAGACACCATCGCCTTCCACATAGCCAATATAGTTAATCTGCGGCATATTTTGTAACTCAGCAGCGGCTTGCTTGACCTGTTGATTGCCTTTGATCGCTTCCAGCCCAACATTGAGTAAGGCCACACGCGGCTTCTCAATCCCTTGAATTTGCACAGCCGCTGAGCCCATTAAGGCAAATTGCACCAATTGCTGCGCACTGACATCGACATTGGCACCCAGATCTAACAAATGGGTTTCACCGGTTAAGGTGGGCAATGCGGTCATAATCGCTGGACGTTCGATATTGGGTAAAGGCTTGAGAATATGCTTAGCCAAGGCCATTAAGGCGCCGGTATTACCAGCACTGACACAGGCTTGCACCTGCTTATCGCGCAATAATTGCAAGGCGATACGCATGGAGGAATCAGGTTTATGGCGCAAGGCATGCGCAGGTAATTCAGACATATCAATGCTTTCGCTGGCATGCTGAATAGTCAGTCGTGAATAATCGACTTGAGGGTATTGAGCCAGAGCTGACTCAATCAATGCTCGATCACCCACTAGCACTAAGTGCAAGGCTGGATGTTCTAGCAAACTTTTTACACACGCAGAAACAACAAGGCGGGGACCGAAGTCCCCGCCCATTGCATCAATCGCTATCGCTGAACCTGTCAAGGTTTACTCAGCAGAATCCTTCGCGATCACTTGACGGCCACGGTATACACCTTCTGGTGATACGTGGTGACGTAAGCGTAACTCACCCGTACTTTTCTCTACAGTCAAAGTACTAGCGGTGAGTGCATCGTGTGAACGGCGCATGTCACGCGCTGAACGGGATTTCTTGCTCTTCTGAACAGCCATAATTATAAACTCCTAAACGTTTGGGTCACGCTTTAATTGCGCCAATACACTGAATGGGTTGGACCTTGTAACCGCATTCTTGCTCGTCTCAGACTCGATGAGTCCAGCCGGTTGCTGGCATTCTTCAGGCGGATGCATCGGGACAATCGGCAAAGAGAGCAATAACTCATCTTCAATCAATGCCAATAAATCTAAAGGCTCCTCACCTACTTCAAGTACGTCATACCCTTGCGGGAAGTGCAGCTCTTCTGTGCCAGGTATTACAATGGCATACAGATACTCACCACTGACAGGTATGAGCGCTTCATCCAAGCAACGCTGGCAAATCATCCTAACCTCCGATTCAAGCTTAAGTCGCATTACTGCTACTTTCTGCTCGTCGCGGCTAAACTCAAACGCTACCCGAACAAGTCCGGCAGTGTCTGTCAGCAATTCGCAAACCCTAGAAAAATCAGATAGAGGGATCTCACCAGCTAAGGTGATACCACGATCTGCAAGTTTTCGCGGATCAACGTGAGGAGGAATCGGTGCATTTATCATAGGCGCGATATTCTATGGATAGACTCTGCAACTGTCAAAGGATATTGTCCCTTAGATGATTCTATCGTTGCCTTGGCTGCTAAAAATAGCCATGATTTGCCCGCTCAGCGCTACAAAGTAAATATTGTTTCTACGCTGGGCTATTATATGCCAAACTCAATTTGAAGAAACTATTAGTTAAGGTCCTATGTCCACTCAGTTTTCCAGTCTATTTGCTGCTGTTTTTTATGGTGCTACGTGCTTCTACATTATAAGCTGCCTCTGGCGTCGCACACCTTTTAATAAAGTTATAGTCACAGGCCTGACCCTGCTTGGCTTTATTGCGCACGGAGCACATCTATCTACCCAACTGCTATCAGAGCAAGGTCTACTCTTAAGCCTGTTTAATGTGGCGAACTTAATTACGCTCTCCATTACCGGCTTTGTTTTGCTATGCTTCACGCGGATTTCTGCGCATATACTGCTGCTGCCACTGCTCAGTCTGAGCATCCTAGCGGTGTTATCAGCACAGTACTTACCGCAAGGTTATGTACAACCTATAAATGAAGCTCCGGGCATTTTGGCGCACATTCTCTTTTCCATTTTGGCCTACGGCATGATCACCATTGCGGTATTCCAATCTTTAGTGCTGCTGATTCAAGAACAGCAGCTGCGTAAGCGCCCCGTTTCAACACTGATCAAGAACTTCCCGCCACTGCAAAGCATGGAAAGCCTGTTATTTGGTTTTTTATGGGCCGGCTGGTTGTTGCTATCACTATCATTGGTCAGCGGCTGGTTGTTTTTGGATAACTTATTTGCTCAGCACTTGGCGCACAAAACCATATTGTCCTGCATCGCTTGGCTGGTGTTTGGCATCTTACTGTGGGGCCGCCACCAACTCGGCTGGCGCGGACACAAAGCCATTCGCTGGACCATTGCCGGCTTCCTGCTATTAATGCTGGCATATTTTGGCAGCAAATTAGTCCGTGAATTTATTCTAGTTATTTGAGGCTATTTGCTTGTGGACGAGATGCACATCGGCTATTTGTTGGGCTTGCTGATTTTTCTGATTATTTGTTCTGCTTTTTTCTCCAGTTCAGAAACAGGTCTACTCAGCTTAAACCGCTACAGACTGCGCCATATGAGCCGCGAAGGAAACCGCAGCGCACAACGCGCATTGCGCTTGCTGAATACCCCTGACCGCTTGCTAGGTACCATCCTAGTCGGCAATAACGTGGTTAACATCCTTGCGGCTTCGATTGCTACGGTGATTGCCGTGGAGCTGTGGGGCGATGCCGGCGTGGTGATTGCTACCACTGGCTTGACCATTGTGATTTTGATTTTTGGTGAAATCACCCCAAAAACATTGGCAGCATTACGTCCAGAGCTGATTGCTTTTCCGGCCAGTCGGGTGATTTTACTACTGATGGCACCACTGCACCCTATTGTTCTATTGACTGGCACGATCAGTAATGGCTTGCTGCGCTTATTTGGTGTGGATACCCGCCATCACTCATCAGAAAGCCTCTCCACTGAAGAACTGCGCAGCGTGGTACGTGAAGCCGGACAAGAGTTACCGGGCAATCGTCAAGATATGCTGCTGGGGATTCTTGATCTGGAGAAAGTGACGGTCAATGACATTATGATTCCGCGTAATGAAGTCTTTGGTATCGACCTCAATAACAATCTAGATCAAATCATTTGGCAACTGCGCACCACGACGCACACACGTCTACCGCTATATCGTGAGAATATTAATCAGATTATTGGCGTGATTCATATGCGCCAAATTGCGCGTCTATTGACCTTAAATAAGCTCACGCACGACGACCTGCAAGAAGCCTGCAGTGATCCGTATTTTGTTCCAGAAAGCACGCCTCTATCCACCCAGCTGCTGAATTTTCAAAAGCAAAAGCGCCGCATTGGTATTGTTGTTGATGAGTACGGTGATGTAGAAGGAATTGTGACGCTGGAAGATATTCTGGAAGAGATTGTCGGCGAGTTTAGCCACCATGACCGCCGCTCGACGCCAGAAATTCGTCAGCTCAATGACGGCACCTACACCATTGATGGCACAGCCTATATTCGCGATATCAATAAAGCGCTGGAGTGGGAATTGCCCAGTGATGGTCCGAAAACCCTGAATGGCTTAATCACGGAAATTCTCGAGTTTATTCCTAAAGGCGCCGTCTGTATTCAAGTCGGCCCCTACTATGTCGAAACGCTGGAGATTAAAGATAACCGAGTCAGTCGCGCACGCTTATGGGAAGGCGGCTAACTCGGTTTTACGCGTGATTAGAGCTCAACGCTGAGATGACTGATCACTTGTAAGGCTTTTTCACGCGCAGCTTGCACTGTAGGCGCTTGTGCCAAGGCCACACCCATACGGCGCTCGCCTTCTACAGCGGGCTTGCCAAACAGGCGTAGCGCGGTGTCAGGTTCTTGCAGCGCTTGCGCTAAACCAGCAAAAGCCGTTTGCGTGGAATGACCTTTAACCAGCAATACCGCCGATGCTGTTGCGCCCATCTGGCGAATGGCTGGAATTGGCAGACCTAAAATCGCCCGTGCATGCAGCGCAAACTCAGATAAGTCCTGCGACATCAAAGTGACTAAGCCGGTATCGTGCGGACGCGGTGATACTTCGCTAAACCACACCTGATCGCCCTGCACAAACAGCTCAACACCAAACACACCACGACCACCTAAGGCATCGGTAATGCTTTGTGCAATACGCTGTGCTTCAGCTAAAGCGATTGGACTCATCACCTGCGGCTGCCATGACTGCACATAGTCGCCACGTTCTTGTAAGTGCCCGATCGGCTCACAGAAACTGGTGCCGTCGATATGGCGCACGGTCAGCAGAGTGATTTCATAATCAAAATCAATAAAGCCTTCAACAATCACCCGACCGGCACCGGTGCGACCGCCCTCTTGGGCAACCTGCCAAGACGACTCAAGATCAGCTGAGCTGTGTAAGACGCTTTGCCCTTTACCGGAGGAACTCATTAACGGCTTAACTACGCAAGGGTAACCCACCTGCTCGACACCCGCGCGATACTCGGCGTAGTTATCGGCAAAACAATAGGGTGACGTCGGTAGCGCCAGCTCTTCAGCGGCGAGACGACGAATACCTTCTCGATCCATGGTCAGCTGCGCTGCACGTGCAGTGGGAATCACCGTAAAGCCTTCAGCTTCTAAGGCAACCAAAGTGGCTGTAGCAATCGCTTCAATTTCTGGAACGATATAGTCGGGCTTTTCCAGCTCAATTACAGCACGCAAAGCTGCATCATCCAGCATATTGATCACATGACTGCGATGCGCGACTTGCATGGCAGGGGCATTGGCGTAGCGATCAACCGCAATGACTTCAACGCCAAAGCGTTGCAGTTCAATGGCGACTTCTTTACCCAACTCACCTGAACCGCAGAGCAAAACACGTACTGCAGTGGTCGATAATGGTGTTCCTATACGGGGCATTACATATCCTCTTTAATTAGCTCAACAAGCCCTGCTCACGCGCGCGAGCATTGGCTTGTTGCAGCACCTCGCGGCGCTCTTCATTCGTCATTCTGCCCCAGTAACTGATTTCTTTACCGCTGCGCTGGCAACCCATACAAATATCATTGATATCTAGGGCGCATAAACTCACACAAGGTGAGCGCAGCGGCTTTTCTTTCTCTGGGGGCTTAGGGGGTATCGTCATGGTCTTCCTGCAAATGTTCAGCATAACGCTGGGCATTATGCACATAATGAGTAGCATTGGCTTCTAAGTTGCTTCTTTGCTCATCGGTCAGCTCGCGCACCACCTTTCCCGGCGAGCCCATCACTAAGCTACCATCGGGAATCACTTTACCTTCAGGGATCAAGCTATTGGCGCCAATAATGCAATGTTTACCAATTTGGGCACCATTGAGAATCACTGCGCCAATGCCAATCAAGCTGTGATCACCGACGGTGCAGCCATGCAACATGGCATTATGGCCAATGGTCACGCCTTTACCTACAGTCAGCGGCCAGCCCATATCGGTGTGCATCACTGTGCCGTCTTGCACATTACTGTTCTCACCAATATGAATCAGCTCATTGTCGCCGCGCAAGACTGCGCCAAACCAAATACTGGCGCCCGCATCTAAGCGCACTTTACCAATCACTGCGGCAGTGGGTGCAATCCAGCTTTCAGGATGGGCATCAACTTGGCTTTCTGCTAAACGGTATTTCATTGGGTTATTCCTTTTATAATTATTGTTTAGATTTCTTTTTTACTCAGCTGCGGTGGCTCGCTCAGCACGATCCGTGTGTCATACAGCAGATTGACTAACTCAACCAACATTACTGCAGTCAGACCCCAGATTTTATAGCCGTCAAAATGATAGCTGGGCACATACCAGGTACGGCCTAAATAATCGATACGGTGAGTGTTGTGGCGCGGGTCACCGGCAAAGAATTCCAGTGGCACAGAAAATATCGATTCAATCTCGCCCGCATTAGCTCGGTATTCCACTGCCTCAGGAATAAAGCCGACATAGGGCGTCACTTTAATACCATGGCGTGACATCACATCACTTAACGGACCGACCACCTGCACTAAGTTAGGCTCTAAGCCGACTTCTTCGTGGGTTTCACGCAGCGCAGTGCTGATCAAGTCACAATCTTCAGGGTCACGCCGTCCACCGGGAAAGGCCACTTCACCACCGTGGGTGGAGAGGTTTGATGAACGCAATGTCAGGATCACTTCTGGATTATCAGCGCGCGTCAGCGGCATCAATACTGCGGCTTCGCGCGCATGCGCGGGCAGCAACAAATGACGTGGTGAATAGCTTTGTATACGTTGAATAACATTATCAAACATAGGCATGCTCTATACCTCAATATAGAATCATCATGCCAGAACCCTGCGCCGCACCCAAGCGACTTATCTACTACTCAGTAAAAAGTATATCTATTCACAAGCTGCGAACAGATCGCCAGCTGCGGATAAAGTGATTAGAATAGCCCGCGCACTCACCCAGCAGATATGGGCTGGGGCTTCAGTTATTATTTGGATTATGTCTATGCGCGCGTTACTTCTTGGGATGTTATTGGCTTTACCTTTCTTTGCTTGCGCCAACTCGAATCTCACTATGAGTACTCCGCATATTGATAAAGTGCTGGTGCTAAAGTCTGAACGTACCCTGCATTTAATGCATCGCGATACGGTGGTGAAGTCTTATCGGGTGTCGCTGGGTAAAAAACCTGGGGCTAAGCAATATGAGGGTGATAAGCGTACGCCAGAAGGTATCTATTCAATCAACTGGCGTAAGCACAGTCATAACTTTAATTTGGCTATGCATATTTCTTATCCGAATGAGGATGATCTGAAGCGTTCAGAAGAAACTGGTCTGCCGCCGGGCAGTATGATTATGTTGCACGGCACTCCCAAAGATGAAGAATACCCTGAGTGGTTTTTCAGCTCGCTGAACTGGACTGAGGGCTGCATCGCCCTGACCAACCCGGATATGGAAGAAATCTGGGCATCAGTGAAAGACGGCACGCTGATTGAGATTCGACCTTAAATCCCTCTGCGCATTTACTCGCCCGCCCCTCAACAAGATCAAAAACAAAAGCATTGAGCATAATTGATGTCTGTCGTACCTCGTTCGTGCGGCTTTTCCCTCCACGGGGCGTCCCGCCCCAAGTCGGGCGCTGCGCCATCCATGGCTTCGCTTGTCGCAGCACGAACGAGGTACTTATTGATCAGTGATGTTGTTAGCAGGATTTTTAGTCCGTCTCAGTGAATCTAAAAAGCGCGTGTAGCCACAAGATGAATTTCTATACAGTTTGTAGGGTGGGCATTTATGCCCACGCGATGCTGGATACATTACTTACAATCTAAAGTGATCGCGGGCATAAATGCCCGCACTACGATGATCTGAATGCGCAACATAAACTGTAGATAGCACAACGCCGCTGACGGGCAGCGGCGTTGTTGGTGTTAGCAGACTGACTTAGTCCACCCACACTCGCGCATTACGGAACATACGTAACCATGCGCCATCGTCTTGCCACTCATCTGGGTGCCAAGAGTTTTGCACGGCACGGAACAGACGCTCTGGGTGCGGCATCATAATGGTCACACGACCATCACGGTTCGTTAGACCGGTGATACCTTTAGGCGAACTGTTTGGGTTCGCTGGGTAGCGCTCAGTCACTTTGCCGTAATTATCCACATAACGCAGGCTGACACTGCCTGAGATATCAGATTCTAACAAAGCATCGGCACTGGCATACTCAGCATGACCTTCACCGTGTGCCACCACCACAGGCATGCGCGAACCGGCCATACCTTGTAAGAAGATCGACTGTGATTTTTGCACTTCAACCATCGCTACACGCGCTTCAAACTGCTCGGAGTGGTTGCGTACAAAACGCGGCCAGAACTCTGAACCTGGAATCAGCTCAGTCAGGTTGGACAACATCTGGCAACCGTTACACACACCTAAGGTGAAGCTGTCATCGCGATCGAAGTACGCTGAGAATGCATCGCGAGCACGGCTGTTAAACAGGATGGATTTAGCCCAACCTTCACCGGCACCCAAGACGTCACCGTAGGAGAAACCACCGCAGGCCACCAGGCCTTTAAAGGTTTCTAGATCAACACGGCCTTCCAGCACATCACTCATATGCACATCAACTGCCGCGAAACCAGCACGGTCAAACGCCGCTGCCATTTCCACATGACCATTGACGCCTTGCTCACGCAATACCGCCACACGTGGGCGCAGGCCTTTTTTGATATAAGGCGCACTGATGTCCGCATTGATATCAAAGGTCAGCTTGCTTGATAGGCCAGGATCTTCTTGATCCAATAGCGTTTCAAACTCTTGCTCAGCACATTCAGCGTTATCACGCAGACGCTGAACCTGATAGCTGGTTTCTGTCCAAGTACGCTGCAATAAGCGACGCTCACCGTTAAATACAGTTTTGCCAGCCAAGCTGACTTTCACCGTATCACCGGCCACTGGACGACCAATGATGCTGACGCAATCAGCCAAACCGGCTTGAGCAAAGGCCGCAACCACTGCATCAAGATCCGTTCTCAGCACCTGCACCACCGCACCCAACTCTTCGTTGAGTAAAGCTGCGTTGACTTGGTCAGCTGCGATATTGAGCACATCAAGATTGATATCCAAACCACAACGACCGGCAAAGGCCATTTCCAATACTGTCGTGAGCAAGCCACCATCAGAACGGTCGTGGTAAGCCAATAAACGCTGCTCAGCATTCAAGCTTTGAATGGTTGCAAAGAAGGCTTTTAGATCTTCGGCACTGTCCACATCAGGGGTCTGCTGACCGATCTGGCTGTAAACTTGGGCAAAAATCGATGCGCCCAAACGGTTTTGGCCGCGACCTAAGTCAATCAGCACTAATGCGCTATCGCCTTTATCCAAACGCAGTTGCGGCGTCATGGTTTGACGAATATCCGGCACCGGAGCAAAACCTGTGATCACCAATGACAGTGGTGAAGTGACTGATTTATCAACACCTTCATCCTGCCAGCTGGTTTTCATCGACATTGAGTCTTTACCGACTGGAATGGTGATACCCAGTGCTGGGCACAGCTCCATACCTACCGCATGCACGGTGTCATATAAACGCGCATCTTCGCCTGGGTGACCGGTTGCAGCCATCCAGTTTGCTGATAAACGAATATCAGAAATCTTATTAATACGTGCCGCAGCCAAGTTCGTGACCGCCTCACCCACAGCCATACGACCTGACGCAGGTGCATCAAGGACAGCCAGCGGCGTACGCTCGCCCATCGCCATCGCTTCTCCGACGTAGGCATCAAAGCTGCTCGCAGTGACAGCACAGTCAGCCACAGGCACTTGCCATGGGCCAACAAACTGATCACGCGCTACTAAACCGGTAACACTGCGGTCACCAATAGTGATGAGGAAGCTTTTGCTACCCACTGCTGGGTGACGCAAAATGCGATCTGTGGCTTCTTTTAAATCAAAGCTGGCTGCCGCAAAACCGTCTGCTAACTCGTTTTCACGCGTCACAGTACGGTGCATACGCGGTGGCTTGCCCAGCAACACATCCAATGGCATATCCACTGGTTTGTTATCAAAGTGGCTGTCGGCAACAATTAAATGACGCTCTTGCGTCGCTTCACCGACTACGGCAAACGGGCAACGCTCACGTTCACAAATCGCGGCGAAACGCTCAAGGTTCTCGGGTTTAACCGCCATCACATAGCGTTCTTGCGACTCATTACACCAAATTTCTAGCGGGCTCATGCCCGGCTCGTCATTGGGAATATTGCGCAAGTTAAAGATACCCCCACGACCGGCATCATTCACCAACTCTGGGAAAGCGTTGGATAAACCACCGGCGCCCACGTCATGAATAAAGCTGATCGGGTTATCGTCACCCAACTGCCAGCAACGGTCGATCACTTCTTGGCAACGACGTTCCATTTCTGGGTTTTCGCGTTGTACTGAAGCAAAGTCTAAGTCAGCTGATGAAGCACCGGTCGCCATCGACGAGGCAGCACCACCACCTAAACCAATCAACATGGCTGGGCCACCGAGGACAATCAGTTTACTGCCAACAGCAATATCATCTTTCTCGACGTGTTCCGCACGGATATTACCTAAACCACCGGCCAACATAATCGGCTTATGGTAACCGCGCACTTCTTCACCGCGAGGTGTAGTAATGGATTGTTCAAAGGTACGGAAATAACCGGTAATCGCAGGACGACCAAACTCATTATTAAACGCCGCGCCACCCAGCGGGCCTTCAAGCATAATATCCAGAGCAGTCACAATACGATCAGGCTTGCCGTACGCCACTTCCCACGGCTGGATATAACCTGGGATATTCAGGTTCGATACGGTAAAGCCCGTTAAACCTGCTTTCGGCTTAGAACCACGACCGGTTGCACCTTCGTCACGAATCTCACCACCGGAACCGGTTGATGCACCTGGGAAGGGTGCAATCGCCGTCGGGTGGTTGTGCGTTTCGACTTTCATCAAGATATGAATCGGCTCTTGATGCGCAGCGTATTCGCCGGTGACTGGGTCTGGAAAGAAACGACCGGCAGTAAAGCCTTCAATCACTGAAGCGTTATCGCTATAAGCGGACAAGACACCTTCGCTGTTCATGGCAAAAGTGTTTTTAATCATGGCAAATAATGATTTCTCTTGCGCCTGACCATCAACATCCCAACTAGCGTTAAAGATTTTATGACGGCAGTGCTCAGAGTTCGCCTGGGCAAACATCATTAATTCAATATCGTGTGGGTTGCGACCGAGCTTTTTAAAGCTCTCAACCAAGTACTCGATTTCATCTTCAGCCAATGCCAAACCTAATGCTAGGTTGGCTTTTTCTAGGCTTTCAACTCCACCTTCCAGCACATCAACTACAGCTAATGGGCGTGGTTGTGCATGGCTAAATAAAGCCGATGCTTCTTCCATCGCGCCCAATACGAGTTGGGTCATACGGTCATGTAATACAGCAGAAATCAGCTGAGTTTCAGCATCGCTGTAATCACCGGTGATGTAATACGCCATACCGCGCTCAATGCGCTGTACTTTGGCCAGTCCACAGTTTTTAGCAATATCCGTTGCTTTACTGGACCACGGTGAAATAGTGCCAAAACGTGGCACCACTAAAAATAGGCGTCCGCTTGGCTCTTGGCTTGGCACACTAGGGCCATACTTGAGCAAACGGCTAAGGACTTGGCCTTCTTCACTGCTTAATGCAGCTGAAACCTCAACAAAATGAGCAAACTCAGCGTACACAGCGCTGACTGAAGGAACCTTCTGAAGTAACTGTTCAAAAAGTTTCTCGTGGCGAAAAGCAGAAAGGGCAGGTGCGCCGCGCAAGATCAGCATCGTCGTGACAGCCTCGAAAAGTTGTATGAAATGGGCTGATATTCTAGTGCCCATAGCAATAAATAACCATCCAAATCTGCCTTTTAGCTGGTTATTGGCTGATAACAGGTGACTGACAGCCCTGAGCGAGGCTAACACAGTGCTTTTCTTTGCTGGATTCATGCACTTTTGCGTATACTGCGCCCATGCGTTTACTGACCTTAACTCCTCTACGCGGCCTGATGCTGGGCTGTGTAACGATCTTTATGCTGATGCTAAACAGTTGTGGCAAGCCGCCAACAACTCTTGAGCGCATTCAGGAGCAAGGCATTTTGCAGGTGGTGACCCGCAATAGCCCGTCGACCTACTTCCAAGACCGCAACGGTAAAACCGGCTTTGAATACGAGCTGGTCAAGCATTTTGCTGATCATCTGGGCGTACAACTGGTTATTAAAACCGCAGATAATCTTGAGCAATTATTCGACAGCTTAGGCACAGAAGATGGCCCTGTTTTAGCGGCGGCGGGTTTGGTGGTTAATCCTGAGCGTTATGATCATGTGCGCTTTTCTGATGCTTATCTTGATGTGTCATCGCAGTTTATTTATCACCAAAAAAATAATCGCCCGAAAAACCCCAAACATCTAATCGGTAAAAATCTGCTGGCACTTAAAGGCAGTATTCATGAACACAGTCTGCAAGCCTTACAACTCGATTATCCAGAACTGAGCTATAGCGTTTCTGATCAAGTTGAAAGTGTTGATTTACTGCGCATGGTTGATGAGCAACAGATTGATATGACTCTGGTGACTTCAAACCAGATCGCGATGAATCAGGTGTATTTTCCGAATATACGCGTGGCCTTTACCTTAGAAGACAGCATTCCATTGGGCTGGGCGATTGCGGCCGGCAACGATGTCAGTTTACTGAATGAGATCAACCGTTTCTTAGCCAACGCCAAGCAATCGGGACTGATTCAACAGCTGACTGAACGCTATTACGGTCATCTCGACACCTTAGGTTATGTTGGCGCCAACGCCTTTGCACGTCACTTACAACAGCGCCTGCCCAACTATGAAACAGCCTTTCGTGATGCTGCCAAAGAGCACGCTGTTGATTGGCGTTTATTGGCCGCTATGGGTTATCAAGAATCACATTGGCTACCCACCGCCACCTCGAAAACCGGTGTACGTGGCCTAATGATGCTCACCCTGCGCACAGCCAAAGCTATGGGCGTGAAAAACCGTTTGGATCCCCGACAAAGCATTCAAGGCGGCGCACGTTATATTAGTTTATTAATGTCCAAGCTACCGGAAAGCATTTATCCGGCAGATCGCGTTTGGTTTGCACTAGCGGCCTATAACGTCGGCATGGGCCATCTTGGCGATGCGCGCAAGCTGACTGCTGCTGAAGGCCTGGATCCTGATAAATGGCTGGATGTGAAAACCATATTGCCGCGTTTAGCGCAAAAGCAGTGGTATAGCAAAACCCGTTATGGCTATGCGCGCGGCGGTGAACCTGTGCATTTCGTCAATAACATTCGCCGTTATTACGATATTTTAACCTGGGTGACACAACCGCAAATCGAAGGCACCAGCATCAGTACCAGCGGCGCGCATCTACCTGGCGTGGCACCCAATGATGGTCGCAGCCTGCCGACTGATCCAGCGGTGATCTCGCAGTAAGCAGTCATTGCCCTTAGCGCCGTGCTTTAAAAAACGCTTTTAACATCTGCGCCGACTGCTCGGCCAATACGCCACCGCTGATCTCCACTCGATGATTGAGAAAATCATGTGAGAAGAAACAGCCCTGACTTTCTACCGCACCGGCACGCGGCTCATGGGCGGCAAACACCACACGAGCAACACGCGCATGCACAATCAGCCCAGCACACATATGGCAGGGTTCTAACGTCACATAGAGCGTGGTGGCCGGCAGTCGATAGTTTTGCACCTGCGTCGCCGCATCACGAATCGCCTGCACTTCAGCATGTGCGCTAGGATCATTGAGACTGATCGGACTATTAAAGCCACGGCCAATAATCTCACCATCACGCACCAACACCGCACCCACCGGCACTTCACCTAAAGCTGCGCCCTGCTCTGCTAGACGTAAGGCTTCTTGCATAAACAACTCATCTTGCGCCTGTAAATCATCTTGTTCTTGCATCATCATTATTCTCTAGATAGAAAAACGGCGAACCTCATCGCTGGGGTTCGCCGCTGACAACTCAGTCGTTTACACGACTACAGTTAAATCATTCCCACTCAATGGTCGCGGGTGGCTTGCTCGATACATCATAAACCACACGTGAAATACCTTCGATTTCCGTGATAATGCGGCCTGATACTGTTTCCAGTAAATCGTACGGCAAGTGCGCCCAACGTGCGGTCATAAAGTCGATGGTTTCCACCGCGCGTAATGACACAACCCAAGCATAGCGGCGCTCATCATTGACCACTCCAACAGATTTCACCGGCAAGAATACAGTAAAGGCTTGGCTGGTTTTCTCGTACCAACCGGCTTTGCGTAACTCTTCAATAAAGATATGGTCCGCTTGACGCAGTAAGTCTGCATATTCCTTGGTCACTTCACCGAGAATACGCACACCCAAGCCCGGACCTGGGAACGGGTGACGGTAGACCATATCGTGCGGCAGACCCAGCTCAACACCCAGTTTGCGCACCTCGTCTTTAAACAGCTCGCGCAGGGGTTCAACCAGCTCAAACTTCATGTCTTCTGGCAAGCCACCCACGTTGTGGTGGGACTTAACCGCAACGGTTTTACCGCCTTTAATCGATGCTGACTCAATCACATCAGGGTAAATCGTGCCCTGGGCAAGGAAATCAATACCTTCCAATTTGCTCGACTCTTCATCAAAAATCTCGATAAAGGTGCGGCCAATAATTTTACGTTTGGTTTCTGGATCAGACACGCCTTTAAGCAAGTCTAAGTAACGCTTTTCTGCGTCAACACGGATGACTTTAACACCCATATTGTCAGCGAACATACGCATCACTTGATCGCCTTCGTGCAAGCGCAACAAGCCATGGTCAACAAAGACACAGGTCAGCTGACTACCAATGGCTTTATGCAGTAACGCCGCGACGACCGATGAATCAACACCACCGGATAAACCCAGCAGTACTTTACGATCACCGACTTGGGCGCGCACTTTAGCAATGGCATCATCAACAATATTAGCTGGCGTCCACAAGCCTGCACAGGTACAAATATTCAGCACAAAACGGCTGATGATTTCTAGGCCTTGCGTGGTTTGTGTTTCTTCAGGGTGGAACTGTAAACCGTAGTAATGACGCGCGGCATCAGCGATACCAGCAATGGCACAGCTATCGGTGCTGGCAATGGTGGTAAAGCCTTCTGGCAATACAGTCACCTGATCACCATGACTCATCCACACATCAAGACCACTGGGCGATGCTGCTGTTGCGGCGTCACGCAAATCATCTAACAAAGCATTATCAGCGACAACATTCACACGTGCAGCACTGAACTGGCGCGCAGCGGAACCTTGTACTTGACCACCAAACTGCTGGGCGATGGCCTGCATACCGTAGCCCAAACCTAAGACAGGTAACTGCAGATCAAACACCCACTGCGGTACTGCAGGCATATCACTGAACTGCGCCACTTCAGGCGCGCCTGACAAGATAATACCGCGCGGATTAAACGCACGAATGACGTCTTCACTGACATCAAATGGATGAATTTCACAAAACACACCAATGCCACGAATGCGACGCGCAATCAGTTGGGTGTATGGGGAGCCGAAATCTAGAACCAGAATACGATGAGCATGAATATCTTGTGCAGTCATGGGATAAGTCTCAATAACAATGTATCAACGTCTGAAAGGACAAACCGCCTAAATACGGCGGTTTGTCTGACTATTATGAGTTCAGCTTAGCCGACTCGATAGTTCGGTGCTTCTTTGGTGATTTGTACATCGTGTACGTGGGATTCAGCCATCCCTGCACCGGTAATACGTACAAATTCAGGTTCGGTACGCATCTGCTCAATGGTGCCACAACCGGTGTAACCCATTGAAGCACGTAGACCACCCATCAACTGGTGGACAATCGCGGAAATCGCACCTTTATAAGGTACGCGACCTTCAATACCTTCAGGAACCAGCTTTTCAGCACCGCCCGTAGTGTCTTGGAAGTAACGATCTGATGAACCTTGCGCTTGCGCCATGGCACCCATAGAACCCATACCGCGGTAGGATTTGTAGGAACGGCCTTGGAACAATTCAATTTCACCCGGTGACTCTTCAGTACCGGCGAACATTGAACCCATCATCACTGAATCAGCGCCAGCTACAATCGCTTTAGATAAGTCGCCAGAGTAGCGAATACCACCATCAGCAATCATCGGAACGCCTGTACCTTTAAGGGCAGCAGAGACATTGGCAATCGCAGAAATCTGCGGTACACCGACACCGGCAACAATACGTGTAGTACAGATTGAACCTGGACCGATACCGACTTTAACCGCATCAGCGCCTGCTTCAACCAAGGCTAAAGCTGCTGCGCCTGTAGCGATATTACCGCCAATCACTTGCACTGCTGGGAAGTTCTGTTTCACCCAACGCACGCGATCCAGCACACCTTTAGAGTGGCCGTGCGCAGTATCAACAACAATCACGTCAATACCCGCTGCTGCTAACGCCGTTACGCGCTCTTCAGTATCAGCACCGGTACCGACTGCCGCACCAACACGCAGACGACCTTGGCCATCTTTCGAGGCTAATGGGTAGCTTTTAGCTTTTTCGATATCGCGGAAAGTGACCATGCCACGCAACTGAAACTTATCATTGACCACCAGCATTTTTTCAATGCGATGCTCATACAGTTTAGTTTTGATTTCTTCCAGGCCGGTGCCTTCACTGACGGTAATCAGCTCTTCTTTAGGCGTCATAATCGCCGTTACAGTGTCGCCCGCATTGGGCGTGTAACGCAGGTCACGACCGGTGACGATACCCACCAATTGATTGCCAGTATCAAGCACAGGGAAACCTGAGAAGCCAAGTTCATCTGCACGTTTGAGCAAATCAATGATTTTAGTATCGGGAGTCACAGTAACAGGATCATGCACAATGGCAGTTTCGTAGCGCTTAACTTTGCGCACTTCAGCTGCTTGCTGTTCAACTGTCATGTTTTTATGAATGATACCGATGCCGCCTTCTTGTGCCATAGCAATGGCCAAGCGTGACTCGGTAACAGTATCCATTGCTGCAGAAAGCAATGGAATATTAAGTACGATATCCCGTGTAAGACGGGTTTTTAAACTGACATCTTTGGGTAAAACCTCGGAATAACCGGGGATTAATAATACATCATCAAAGGTCAGAGCTTCTTGGCTGATACGCAGCATATTGCACGCTCCCGAACGGGAAAAATGGAAGCGCGGTATTATACCGCGCAACGTTGGGCTTCTCAATGGTTAAAACACGTAAACGTACTCAAATCCAAGCTAAGCAATTCAATTACTCAATATCTTTACGCTTATAGGGATAGACATCAATAACCTTACCTTCCCGAATAGCGCTCTGCAGGCCTTGCCAATACTTTGCAGTAAACAAGTCGCCATGCAATTGGCTAAACAGTTTACGCTGCTTTGGGTCGGTAAACAAAAAGCGTGGAAATTCTTCTGGAAATACATCATGCGGACCGACTGAATACCACGGCTCAGCGGACATCTCATCTTCTGGATAACGCGCTTCTGGGATATCTCGGAAATTAACTTCGGTTAAATAACTGATTTCATCGTAGTCATAAAACACCACGCGACCGTGACGGGTCACACCAAAGTTTTTCAGCAACATATCGCCAGGGAAGATATTCGCCGCCGCCAGCTGCTTAATCGCTAAACCGTACTCTTCCAATGCGTCACTGATTTGCTGCTCATTGGCGTTATCCAGATAAATATTCAGCGGAATCATGCGGCGCTCGGTCCAGCAGTGACGCACTAAGACTTCATCGCCCTGCACTTCCACGGTCGCCGGTGCCACTTCCAGCAATTCGCGCAAGCACTCAGTCTCAAACTTAGCTAAGGGAAAGCGAAAGTCGGCAAACTCTTGTGTATCGGCCAAACGCCCGACACGGTCGACATATTTAACCATGCGATAGCGATCAATAACCGTCTCACGCGTGACGTTTTTCGACGGTGAAAAACGGTCTTTAATAATTTTAAATACGGTACTAAATCCGGGCAAGGTAAACACGCTCATGACCATACCGCGCACACCGGGTGCCATCACAAACTGATCGTCAGTGGTTTCTAAATGCTCAATCAGTGAGCGATAAAACTCAGACTTACCTTGTTTATAGAAACCAATCGAGGTGTAGAGCTCAGAAATATGTTTACGCGGCAAAATACGACTCAAGAAACTGACAAACTCCGCCGGATACGCCACACGCACCATAAAGTAGGAGCGAGTAAAGGAGAAAATAATTGAGACTTCAGCCTCATCGACAATCACCGTATCCATACGGATACCCTGCTCTTCGCGATTGAGCATGGGAATCACCAGCGGCCACTGCTCATCTTGGGTAAATACCCTGCCAACTAAGTACGCGCCTTTATTACGGTATAAACGCGAACTGTAGAGCTCAATGCACAGCTCAGGGTCTTTACGCACCCAATCCGGCAAGCTGGCACTGAGCTGCTCCTCGAGACGGACAAGATCACCTTCTTGATCGGCATAAGGCACTGAAAAACGATAGTCTTCGCTGATTTGGCGCAAAGTCGCCGCTAGATCACCATGTGGACGGTAGGTGCGAATTTGTACCGGAGCTTCATTAAGACGCAATTCAGGCCGAGTCGTGTGCACAAACATGCAGGTATCACTGATCAAATCATGGCTAAACAAGCTATTAAAGATCGAGTTAAACCAAGTTTCTGACAGCTCGTCATCCAGACGTAAATCAATCTGACCAGTATAAGATTCTTTAATCTGCGGCCAGTACTCAATATCCAGTAGAGCGTCTTCGCCGCATTGTTTCAGCAGAAACTCACGCGTTAAGCCAACCCGCACCTTATACAACTGGATACGTTCTGCTGATGCATCTTGAATTTCTTGCCATTGCGCTTTCTCAAAACGCTCACGACCTAAATTGGTGATCTGTCGAAATTCTTCTCGATAATGATCAAAACCATCTAAAATTTGTCGCGCTATCGCAACTGCAGAACAATTTATAGCCATCGAAGCCACTCCACTTATAAATATACAGCGTCCGTGCACACGGCTTATCCGATGCACTACACAAAATCATCGGCCATTTTACTGAGCTAATTCCTGCTCAGTAAACAAACCATCAAATAACATACTGGATAAATAGCGCTCGCCGGAATCAGGCAGGATCACCACAATGGTTTTCCCCTGCATATTAGGGTGCTGCGCGATTCGTACGGCGGCAGCCATTGCTGCACCACAGGAAATACCACATAAGATACCCTCTTCACGCATCAAGCGCAGAGCCATCTGTTTAGCTTCTTCATCGCTGATCTGCTCAACTTGATCGAGCATGCTTAAATCTAAATTCTTTGGCACAAAGCCAGCGCCAATCCCTTGAATCTTGTGCGGTGCGGGTGCTGCTGCCTGACCAGCCAACACTTGGCTGATCACTGGCGAACTCAGCGGCTCAACGCCTACGGATAAAATCGGCTTACCACAGGTGTTTTTAATATAACGTGAAATACCCGTCAGCGTACCGCCGGTACCAATACCACTGACCAAGACATCAACAGCGCCATCGGTATCATTCCAGATTTCTGGGCCGGTGGTTTTTTCATGCACATCAGGGTTGGCTGGGTTATCAAACTGTTGCAGGACTAAGTATTTCTCCGGATCACTGGCCGCAATTTCATAGGCTTTATCAATCGCACCTTGCATCCCTTTCGCCGGTTCCGTCAGAACCAGTTCAGCACCTAGGGCTTTAAGAATTTTACGACGCTCAATACTCATCGACGAAGGCATGGTTAAAATCAGTTTATAACCGCGCGCTGCGGCCACAAAGGCCAAACCAATCCCGGTATTGCCGGAAGTGGGTTCAACCATGGTCACGCTCGGCTTGAGCGCACCTGAGGCTTCCGCCGCTTGCACCATACCGACGCCGACACGGCACTTGACTGAACCGGCCGGATTACGCGCTTCTAACTTGGCTAAAATAGTGACACCGGCTGGACCTAAGCGGTTGATCTGCACCAAAGGTGTGTGACCCACGCTCTGCGCATTGTCGGCATAAATACGGCTCATGAAAATCTCCTCAAGTCATTGTTATATAACCACGAGCCTAAAGCCCTGAGCGCTAAGCGTCCAGCCTGTTTTTCAAGCAATAACGCCCACACAATGACTAAAAACCCGCTTTCGTTCACAAAGCTAAGATCGGCAAGGTATAGTGAACAACTTATAAATATATTTAAAACAATAACGCGCAAGTCGTGCAGAGGTCTCTATGAAGTTTTCCGGTACTCCATCCTATGTTGCTACAGATGATCTTAAACTCGCAGTCAACGCTGCGATTACCCTAGAAAGACCGCTGCTGGTAAAAGGTGAGCCAGGCACGGGTAAAACCATGCTGGCAGAACAACTGGCAGAATCTTTTGGGGTGCGCTTAATTACCTGGCATATTAAATCCACCACCAAAGCGCACCAAGGTCTGTATGAATACGATGCTGTCAGCCGTTTGCGCGATTCGCAACTCAATGCTGAAAAAGTCAATGATGTACGCAACTACATTAATAAAGGCAAACTCTGGGAAGCCTTTGAGTCGGATGAGCGGGTTATTCTGCTGATTGATGAAATCGACAAAGCCGATATTGAATTCCCCAACGACTTGCTGCAAGAAATCGACAAAATGGAGTTCTACGTCTACGAGACTGATGAAACCATTAAAGCTAAACACCGCCCGATTATTATTATCACTTCCAATAACGAGAAAGAGCTGCCAGATGCTTTTTTGCGTCGCTGCTTCTTTCACTATATTGCTTTCCCAGATCGCACTACGCTGCAGAAAATCGTTGATGTGCACTACCCTAACATCAGCCAATCGTTAGTCAGCGAAGCGCTGGATGTGTTTTTTGATGTACGCCAAATTCCCGGCCTCAAGAAAAAACCCTCCACCAGCGAATTAGTGGACTGGATCAAACTGCTGATGGCCGACAATATCGGTGAAGCGGTATTGCGTGAGCGTGATGTCACTAAAGCCATTCCACCGCTGGCTGGTGCGTTAATTAAAAACGAGCAAGATGTGATGCTGCTGGAGCGTTTGGCCTTTATGAGCCGCCGCAAACGCTAAACACATGTGCTGCACGGGTCCGCCTGTTTGCTAGAGGCCGTCCCGCTGCACCTTTTACCTAAGAGGTCTGTAGCCATGCTGCTGAATTTATTTAATGAAATGCGCGCCGCCAAAGTGCCGGTGTCGGTGCGCGAGTTATTGGACTTAATCAATGCGCTGAAACACAACGTCGTGTTTGCCGATATGGATGAGTTCTATTATTTATCGCGCGCGATTCTGGTTAAAGATGAGCGCCACTACGATAAGTTTGACCGCGCCTTTGCTGCTTACTTTGAAGGCATTGAAAATCTGGATCAGCATATCGAGGCCTTAATTCCCGATGAGTGGCTGCGTAAAGAATTTGAGCGCTCGCTGAGTGCTGAAGAGCGCGAGCAAATCAAATCACTCGGCGGCTTGGATAAGCTGATTGAAGCCTTTAAGGAGCGCCTTGAAGAGCAAAAAGGTAAACACAAAGGCGGCAGTAAGTGGATTGGCACCGGCGGCACCAGCCCTTTTGGATCAGGCGGTTATAACCCTGAAGGCATTCGTATCGGCAGCGACGGTGAACGCCAAGGTCGCGCGGTTAAAGTGTGGGAGCAGCGAGAATATAAGGATCTTGATGATCAAGTTGAGATTGGTACGCGCAATATCAAAATAGCCCTGCGCCGCTTACGTCAATTTGCTCGCCAAGGTGCTGAGAATGAGTTTGATCTGGGTGGCACCATTGACCACACCGCCCGTGATGGTGGTCTGCTGAATATCCAAATGCGCCCCGAGCGCCGTAATACGGTCAAACTGCTGATCTTATTTGATATCGGCGGTTCGATGGATGAGCATATTAAAGTTTGCGAAGAGTTGTTTTCTGCTTGTAAGACCGAGTTTAAGCATATGGAATATTACTATTTCCATAACTTTATCTATGAAGGTTTATGGAAAGATAACTCACGCCGCTTCGAGCAACGCATCCCCACGCAAGATGTGCTCAACACCTACGGCGCTGACTATAAAGTGATTTTTGTCGGCGATGCAGCCATGTCACCGTATGAAATATCCCAACGCGGCGGCAGCGTTGAGCACTGGAATGACGAGCCCGGCTATCTGTGGATGCAGCGCTTTATGCAGAAATTCAAAAAGATTGTCTGGCTCAATCCCTACCCAAAACACGCGTGGGAATACACTCATTCCATATCCATGGTGCGTGAATTGATTGAAGATCAAATGTACCCATTAACGGTGCAAGGTCTGGAAGAAGGCATGAGTTATTTAGCCAAATAAACTGCGCTTTTGTAGGTTGGTCTTTAGGCCAACAACTTCAGCAGACCAACGCCGACGTGATGGTTTGTAGTGCTCAGATTGGGGCGTTTAAAACGCCCCTGTCGGCCTAACGACTCGACCTATCGTAAAACCAGCCTCCAGACCGAGATTGATTTAAATAAAAAGCATTTTCGACATAAAGGCATCACTGCCAGAATGGAATCTAACTGATTCTAAAATCGGTACTGAGCTGGCGCCAATGTCTTTTTAGCTGCGATTTATGCTCAGTACTCATGTCTCATCCCCCAACAACCCTTGCCACGGATCATTTGAATAATCTTTTTCTTCATCCAACTTTTGTTGTTTATCGCAAGTACTGAGGGAGTTCATATCGTCCGTATTAAGAATAGCCAATACCGCATTAAGCTTTTCTTTAGGTATTAATAAAACTTCGCTATTAAGTCCCTTAGCAACCAATTCCAACGTATCCAGCCTAGGATTGCCCTTAGTTTCTAAACGCTGATATTGCTGCCGAGACACACCAATACGCAACAGCATGTCGCTCTGCTTAAAGCCAAGCACTTCACGACGATCTTTAATTTGCTGGAGAATAGAACTCACAAGTCACCACATATGTTGCTTTTAACCCAGTAAGCAACACATTAGTTTCTATTGGCACATAAAGCAACACATAAGCCTCTCTCTTTAAGGCAAAAACTATCAACACCAGACCGTTGTGATGGTTTGCGGCATCGATATTGAGGTGTTTAAAACGCCCCAATATCTTAATCACTGGCGACTTTGAGCTGGTGACTCATGGTTGCGCGCAACTTGCCTGGCCGGACGGGCTTAGTCAGTAGCGGGATGCCGAGTTTCTTGCGTAACAACTGCTCGGTATCGGTATAGTCGGCAGTGATCAAAATGGCCGCAATGCTCTTAGAAAAATACGCTCTAAGCTGCTCCACCACGGTTAAGCCGGTTACATCATTGTCTAGGTGTAAATCAACAATAATTAAATCCGGTGCATGATCATCCAACCCTTCAAGAGCGCCACTGTAATCTGTCGCCACTAACACCTCGCACTGCCACTGAGTTAAGAGCGCTGCCATGCTGTGCAAGATTTCCGGCTCATTATCAATCACTAAAACCCGCTGACCTTGCAGGCTGTGCAGCGCTGTAGGGCAAGGCGCACCGATCACCGCGCGTTGCACTGGCTCACGACTGAGCGGCACTTCCACACTAAAGCACGAGCCGCGCCCAACCTCTGAGCGTAAACCGATACGCGCCCCTAAAACACTGGCAATCCGTTCCACAATAGCTAAACCTAAGCCCACACCTTTACGACCGCTGCTATGCTGACTGCCCAGCTGATTAAACTCTTGAAAAATCTTTTTCTGCTGATCAAGCGCAATGCCCGGACCAGTATCCCAGACTTCAATACGAACGGTCTCGCCGCGACGGCGTACGCCCAGTAAAATGCGTCCCGATTCAGTATAACGGCAGGCATTACTCAGAAAATTTCGAATAATTCGCAGCAACAAATGGCAATCGGTATGAGCATATAAACCGGTTGAAAAAAACGCTAATTGCAAACCTTGCGCCTGCGCCACGGGTTCAAACTCTGAGGCTAAGGTGCTAAACATCTCATTGATGCAACACACCGATAACATCGTGGTGACAGCCGCCTGATCCAAACGGGCAATATCCAACAGATCAGCCAATAAATCTTCCGCCCCCTCAAGGGCCATATGCGCACGCTCGAGCAAGTGTTGCTCAGCTGACGGCAGCTGGCGCTCACGTAATGTCGATATCAATAAACGCGCAGCATTTAAGGGCTGTAATAAATCATGGCTGGCGGCAGCAAGGTACTTGTCTTTACTGCGATTGGCTTCTTCGGCAGCATCACGGGCTTCACGTAAGGCCGTTTCCATCTGCTTGCGCTGTGTGATTTGTTGCTGCAAGTCTTCATTACTCAGTTGCAGCTCACGGGTGCGCTCAGCCACACGCTGTTCCAACTCTTGATTCAGTTGCTGCAAGCGCACTTGGTTTTTTTTGCGCTCAGAGATATCCGCAACAAACCCTTCCAGCACACCGGGCTCGTCGTCTTTGAGCAGAATATTCATTAAGACATCGAGCGGCTTACCGTCTTTACACAGCAAGCGAGTTTCATAGTCGCGCACGATGGTCTTTTGTAAAAGCTCTGCACGTATTTTCTGCACTTCAGCAGTGCCAGCAACAAACAATTTGTCCGTCTCAGTGCCACTGACCGCCAGCAACTCAGTCACACTGCTATAGCCCAGCATTCGCGCTAGGGCTGGATTAACCGAACGAAATCCCGCGCCGATATGAGCTTGAAAAATGCCATAGGTGGCATGCTCAAATAGCCATTTATAACGGTTACGTTCGCGCTCAACTTCGTCCAGCTGCAGTAGCAATTCAGGGTAATGACTTTTACGCGCGGATTGGTCACTTAAGCCTAATAAACCGTCTAATGTGTGCTTAGAGTGCTTCGCCATACACCACTTCCATATCACGCTGATTCGAACTTCTGGGGTTGGTCAAAATACACGGATCGCCCATGGCGTGACGTGATAAGAATGGAATATCCGACAGACTCACACCATACGTAGCCAAGCTATCTTTAAAGCCCACCGCTTGTTTAAAAGCGATTAGGTAATCAATTAAACGCTGACGAACCTGTAGCGGAGTCAGGCCGCGGCAATCAATGCCAAAGGTTTGCGCGATAATAGTAAAACGCTCAGGCGCAGCACCGAAGTTAAACGCCACCACATGCTCAATCAAAGTGGCATTGCACTGGCCGTGGGGTAAGTCCAGATAACCGCCTAAGCTGTGCGACATCGCATGCACCGCACCTAGAATCGCATTGGAAAAGGCCAGACCGGCTTGCATGCTGCCGAGCATAATTTTTTCACGCAGGCCAATATCGGTCGGGTTGGCGATCATTTCAATCAGATTGCCACTGATCAGGCGCATGGCTTCCAGTGCGTGAGTATCGGTCAATGGGCCGCTGCCGATCGAGACAAAGGCTTCGATGGCATGCACCAAGGCATCAATCCCAGTACAAGCAGCGAGAAACGGATCCATCGTCAGGGTGGTTTCGGGGTCAATTAACGACACATCCGGCACCACGGCTTTGCTGACAATAGAAAATTTCATCCGTTGCTGTTGATTGGAAATTATCACAAACTGCGATACATCCGCCGACGTGCCGGCAGTGGTGGGGATTAAAATCAGCGGCGGGCTGGGCAAGCGAATGGTATCCACGCCTTCAAACTCTAAAATACTGCGACCATGGGCGGCAACAATACCAATGGCTTTGGCACAATCCATCGGACTGCCGCCACCGACGGCAACAATCGCGGTGCATTCGTGCATTTTGTAAATCTCTGCACCATGCATCACTTCTTCCACGCGCGGATTGGGCGACACTTCAGTAAACACATGGTAGCCAATGCCTTGCTCTTGCAGGCTGACTTCAATATCAGTCACCCAACCCGCGGCTTGTACGCCAGGATCAGAGACAATCAAAACTTTATTGGCACCAAAGGCACTGACAAAATGGCCGACACGGTGGCGGCAACCGGCACCAAAAACTATTTCGGGGGAGACAAACTTGCGCAGTTCGCTAATGGATCGGGTCATAGCTACTCGTCTTATCGTTATAGGTTTCGCCAAGCAGGCATATTCACGGTATGGCATGCATTCGAGCACAGACTGGATCAGTCACAGACAGCGCACTTCCTTGGCAGCATCACACGATTCAGACTATGACAATAGTGTACCTCTACACTCAAACTTTAAGCACTAGCCATGAGTCTAGCTACGGCCTAGGTTCAATAAGCTGCACTCGCGACAGGTTTAAGGTGCAGCTTGCTTAAAAATACGCTGATAAAATGCCAACTCCAATTCCAGCACCTCGGCTAAGTGTTGCGCCTGACGAAAACCATGGCCTTCTTCAGGGTAAATATGGCAATCCACCGTCACGCCTTGCTCGGTTAACGCGTTGACCATATCGGCAGTTTGCTCAGGCACCACCACCACGTCACGACCGCCTTGAAAGAAGATCACTGGCGTGTTGATCTGCGCTACACGTTCCAATGGCGCACGCGCAGCAAAGTGCTCAGTGCTGCCGAGCAACCAGTCTAAATAATCACCTTCAAATTTATGCGTGACTTTGCGCAACGCCTCGGGATCGCTAACACCATAGAGGCTGGCCGCTGCAGCAAAATCTTGACTAGCAGCAATCGCTAATAACGCAGTATAACCACCAGCACTGGCACCGCGTACGCACATCTGCTGCGGGTTAACCCTATCGTTAGTAATTAAATGGCGCACTAAAGCGCAAACATCCTCCACTTCAGCAATGCCCCACTGCTGATGCAGAAGCTGGCGATAGTCACGACCAAAGCCGGTACTGCCGCGGTAATTGAGATCGGCCACAGCAAAGCCACGCTGCGTCCAAAACTGAATACGTGCGTCAAACACTGGATAACAGGCCGAAGTGGGTCCGCCATGTAGAAACACTACTAACGGTGGGCGCTCGTGGTCTTTGAGGCTGTGAGCGCTATTGCACGGTGGGTAGAAAAAACTGTGCACTGGGTCATTATTGGTACTGGGGAAATACAAGCTCTGCGGGCGGGATATCTCTTGCTCTGCCAGGCCAATACTCAGTTGCGCCAGCACCTGCAGTTTGAAGGTACTGCGATCAATGGCTAACACTGAGGTGCCTTGCGCGCTGTGGCCAGCGAGGCAATAAATACAGTTATCGTCAACGGCTAGATTGCGTAAGCGGCTGTATTCCATGGCTAAGGGTTGTACTTTACGCTGCTGGTTAAAGTCGTACAGCGCCAGCTTGCCAGTGCCGTTTTCAAGCCAGCTGATCAAATAAGTGTCATCGTCTAACGGTAAATAATTGCAGCCGCCCAGCTGCCAGGGTGCGCCGGTGTAATCGGCTTCAATGCCGTTGAGCTTGGATAAATAGCTCGGTTGATCTTCACGCCAGGGCTGCCAATAACCCTCTTGGTCGTTCAATACCACTAGGCGATTATCTTGATCAAATAACGGCTGTTGAAGTGAAGCATCGCCTGCTGCGCCAGCCATGCAAATGGGCGTACTCCAGCTATTGTCTGGATTGCGCTGCGCACAGAGTAATCGCGTTTGCGTCCACGGCTGATCAGGGCGCTGCCACTCAATCCAAGCCAAACGCTGACCATTGGGACTTAAACGCGGCGCAGCGTAAAAGTCACTGCCCGCGCTGATGATTGTTATTTGATGCGTATTAAGGGTGCCACCCGTGGCTAAACTGATGCTGACTAAACGGTGCTCAACATGAGTGTCGTGATGTATTTCTTCAATGGCGATAATGCTATTGCTGTGCGTATCAAACTGCATATCGGCGTAACGGCACTGGCTATTGTCGGTCAGCTGTTGCGGCGCATCCTGCCAAGCTTGCAGATAGATTTGCTGATCAGCTTCGTTGGTAAATACCACGCCGTGCGGCAGCAGGTTAAACGAAGCACCGCCGTACTCATACACACGACTGCGCACGGAAAATCCCGCAGTGGTCAATACCGTGGTGGCTTGTGTGCTGTGTTGATAACAGTAGAGCAGCGTTTGTGCTGTTTGCGGATCGGTCTCGGACCAAAACACGCCCTGCACCGAGACTTTCAGCTCATTAAGCTCCCGCCCCGCCGCAGCTGCCTGCTGTGCGCTCCAAGCGCTGGGCCAAAAACCGGCGACCGGTGCCTGCTGCTCTGCCATGTTCAATTAACCTCGTACGATAATATTTTTTGAGGTTTTCTCATTACGAAACACCATCTGCTCCACACCTAAAGGTGCATTTTCCGCTTCTGCACGCGCGGCCAGAATAATACCGTGGTGCTCAGACTTACTGCACACTGGATCAGTATTACTGGCATCCCCAGTCAGCATAAAGGCTTGGCAACGGCAGCCGCCAAAGTCTTTTTCTTTTTCATCGCAAGAACGGCACGGTTCGGGCATCCAATCAAAGCCACGGAATTTATTAAAACCGAAGGACTCCTGCCAAATATGCTGAATGCTGTGATCTTTCACATTGGGGAATTGGATGGGTAACTGTCGCGCACTGTGACAGGGCAGCGCGGTGCCATCAGGGGTGATATCCAGAAACAAGCTGCCCCAGCCATTCATGCAGGGTTTAGGGCGTTCCTCATAATAATCAGGGGTGACGAAAATCAGTTTGCAGGGATGATTCTCTGCTTCAAGTTTTTCACGCCAGTGCTGAGTGACTTGTTCTGCACGCTCTAATTGCTCACGCGTAGGCAATAAGGCGGCGCGATTGAGTTCTGCCCAGCCATAAAACTGGCAGGTAGCGAGCTCAACAAAGTCTGCTTCCAATTCGATGCACAGCTCAATAATACGATCCATACGATCAATATTATGACGATGAGTGACAAAGTTCAGCACCATCGGATAGCCTGCAGCTTTCACCGCTTTAGCCATGGCCAGTTTTTGCGCGAAAGCTTTTTTCGAGCCGGCCAACATATTGTTGACCTCTTCATCAGCAGCCTGAAAACTGATTTGGATATGGTCTAAACCAGCCTCACTGAGTTCGGCAATCCGCGCTTCAGTCAGACCAATACCTGAAGTAATCAGATTAGTGTAATACCCTAAATCACGCGCTGCTTTCACCAACTCAGCTAAATCCTGGCGCACCAAGGGCTCGCCACCGGAGAAGCCCAATTGCGCTGCACCTAATTCGCGAGATTGACGAAACACTTCAATCCATTGCTCGGTCGTGAGCTCTTCTCCGCTGCGAGCAAAGTCGACTGGGTTGGAGCAATACGGGCACTGTAATGGGCAGCGATAGGTCAGCTCGGCCAGTAACCACAGCGGTGGCGTGGTGCTCGGCGTGGGATTAGCAATACTCAAGCCAGAACTGTGCATGCGCCACCCCCATAAAGGTCAAGATATCTTCGTCTAAGCCCTGCACATCAGGAAACTGCCCTTGCAACTCGGCAATGATCTGCCCCGTGCTGCGCTGGCCGTCGACGAGTTTTAAAATATGCGCGGCACTGTCATTCAGTTGAATCATGCCTTCGGGATAGAGCAAGACATGGGCGTTTTGCACTGGCTCCCACTGCAAACGAAAACCACGGCGAATGCGCATCGCTTGCTCAAGATTTAACTCACTCATACGCCCAACCCTCGGTGCCAAACGGCTTGTTCAGTGACAGTGTGATACGGAGGACGTTTCAGCTCATAAGCCATGCTCATAGCATCCAACATGCTCCACAGCACATCCAATTTAAATTGCAAAATTTCTAACATGCGCTGCTGCGCTTCAAGCGTGGTGTAGTGTTGCAAAGTGATTTTTAAACCATGCTCGACATCGCGACGCGCTTCACTGAGACGCTTACGAAAGTAGTCATAACCACTGTTATCAATCCATGGGTAATGTTGCGGCCAAGCATCGAGACGCGATTGGTGAATATGCGGGGCAAACAATTCGGTTAAGGAACTGCTGGCCGCTTCTTGCCAGCTGGCGCGACGTGCAAAGTTCAAATAGGCATCCACAGCAAAACGTACACCCGGCAACACCAATTCGCCGGATAACACTTGCTCACGATCCAAACCTACCGCTTCGGCCAGACGTAACCAAGCTTCAATACCGCCCTCTTCACCCGGCGCACCATCATGATCCAACATGCGTTGCACCCACTCTCGGCGCATATCACGATCAGGGCAGTTGGCCATAATCGCCGCATCTTTCATCGGAATATTGAGCTGATAATAAAAGCGATTGGCGACCCAACCTTGAATCTGTTCACGCGTCGCTTCGCCGTTGTGCATGGCGATATGGTAGGGGTGATGAATATGGTAATAGCCCCCCTTGGCGCGCAACGCGTGCTCAAATTGTTCGGGCGTCATGGCTTGATCGCTCATCGCAGGCTCCTAGAGTTGAATACTCATTCCGTCATAAGCGACTTCGACACCGGCCGCATGCACTTGCGCGCGCTCGGTTGAGTCCTCATCGAGAATGGGGTTGGTATTGTTGATATGAATTAAAATACGGCGTGCATCAGGGAAATCCGCCAGCACTTCCAGCATGCCGCCGGGGCCGCTTTGTGCCAGATGGCCCATTTCACTGCCGAGCTTGGTGCCCACGCCGCAGACTTGCATTTCGTCATCCTGCCAGACGGTGCCATCCACTAATAAGCAATCGGCATCGCGCATCATGCTCAACACGTCAGCGTCGAGCTTACCCAGACCCGGTGCGTAAAAGACTTTTTTACCCGTGCGCGTATCTTCAATCAGCAGGCCAATATTATTACCGGGGTGCGGATCATCACGGCGCGGTGAGTACGGCGGTGCATTACTGCGTAAAGAGATGGCCGTGATACTGAGCGCGGGACAGGCCGGTACAGTAAACGGCTGACCATCGAGCTTAATCAGCTGATGATTGAGACCGCCATTCCAATGCGCCAACATATTAAAAATCGGGAAACCTGACGTTAAATCTTGATGCACCATCTCGGTGCACCACACATCGTGCGGGCAACCTTCACGCAGGGTTAATAGACCGGTGACATGGTCAATTTGGCTGTCGAGTAAAATAACGCCAACAATACCGGTATCGCGGGCTTGGCGCGCCGGTTGTAAGGCGGGAAATGCTTCGATCTGGCTTCTGATATCCGGCGAAGCATTACATAAAATCCAATTAACGCCGTCATCACTGATCGCAATCGACGACTGGGTACGTGGTGCAGCACGTAAGGTGCCTTTGCGTAAACCATGACAGTTTTTGCAATTGCAGTTCCACTGCGGAAAACCACCACCAGCGGCTGAACCCAATACTTGTATGTACATGATTTTTTCCTTAGTGACCCCAGCCGAAGCCGGGGCCTGATCGTTAGACGATTTGTAGCATCAAGCGATAGGTATTAACGGTTCGAAATGTACATCGTCACTTCAAAGCCAATACGCATATCGTTGTAGGTAGGTTTAGTCCACATAGTAGATTCCTCTTTCTTATTAAGACCGGTCAATTCCGGTGTCTCTATTAATAGCGCTGTTACGCAGTCGAGCAAACGGTACTTTGGGACTGGTTTTTGTTGCCATTGGTCGCACTGCTTTTACCCTGTGCTAAAACGGCTGATTGCAGGCAAAAAAAAACGCAACCCAAAGGCCGCGTTTCGACAAAATCAGAGCAGGTGCAGGAATAAGTAAGCACGCTAAAAACCAAAGCCCTACCCTTCACGTCGACAAATTTGCATCCATGTCACAAGCATAACTAGACCCGCATATCGTGGAATATGCAGTGGTGTGCCGCTAGAATATTCCAGCGGCACATGCAGCACCCTTAGAAGAAACCTAAAGGATTAATATCGTAGCTGATCAACAGGTTTTTGGTCTGCTGGTAGTGATCCAGCATCATTTTGTGTGTCTCACGACCCACACCTGATTTCTTGTAACCACCGAACGCTGCGTGCGCTGGGTAGAGGTGGTAGCAGTTGGTCCAGACACGACCCGCCTGAATACCACGGCCCATGCGGTAGGCACGGTTGATATCACGCGTCCATACGCCCGCACCTAAACCAAACTCGGTGTCGTTGGCAATTTCCAGCGCTTCGGCTTCATCTTTAAAGGTGGTCACAGCAACCACTGGACCAAAGATTTCTTCCTGGAAAATACGCATTTTGTTGTGACCTTTAAGCAAGGTCGGTTGGATGTAGAAACCACTGGCAAACTCGCCTTCCAGCTGCTCGATTTTACCGCCGGTTAACAGTTCAGCGCCTTCGTCTTTAGCAATGTCCATATAGGACATAATTTTTTCAAACTGCTGAGCTGACGCTTGTGCGCCGACCATGGTTTCGGTGTCGAGTGGGTTACCACGACGAATCTGCTCAATCTTCTTCATGACCGCTTCCATAAACGGCTCATAAATCGATTCTTGAATCAATGCACGCGATGGCGCGGTGCAAATTTCACCTTGGTTAAAGAACGCGAGGACTAAACCTTCAGCGGCTTTTTCAATAAATTCAGGTTCAGCATTCATAATATCTTCAAAGAAGATATTCGGTGATTTTCCGCCCAGCTCAACCGTGCTTGGGATGATGTTTTCTGCAGCACATTTCATAATGTGCGAGCCAACTGGGGTTGAACCTGTGAAGGCAATTTTGGCAATACGAGTACTGGTGGCTAAGGCCTCACCGGCTTCGCGGCCATAACCTTGCACTACGTTGAGTACGCCCGGTGGCAATAAGTCGCCGATTAATTCCATCAATACAGTGACGGACAATGGCGTTTGTTCAGCAGGTTTGAGTACGATGGCGTTACCAGCGGCCAGTGCTGGAGCGAGTTTCCATGCGCCCATTAACAATGGGAAGTTCCATGGAATGATTTGACCGACAACGCCCAATGGTTCGTGGAAATGGTAAGCGGCGGTGTGTTCGTTGATTTCTGCAGCTGAACCTTCTTGGGCGCGCAAGCAACCGGCGAAGTAGCGGAAGTGGTCAGCGGCTAATGGGATATCAGCGTTGAGTGTTTCACGCACGGGTTTACCGTTGTCCCAAGTTTCAGTGACGGCGAGCAGTTCGAGGTTTTCTTCGATGCGGTCAGCGATGCGTAATAGGACGCGAGCGCGGTCTTGGGCTGAGGTTTTGCCCCAAGCAGGTGCGGCGGCGTGGGCAGCGTCTAAGGCTAAGTTGATGTCGTCGGCGTCTGAGCGTGGAAATTCACCTGCAACGGCACCGGTAACAGGTGTGATGTTGGTGAAGTACTGGCCGTTGACGGGCGGTACAAATTTGCCACCAATGTAGTTGCCGTAGCGTGGCTTGATGGTGAGGAGTGAACCCTGTGTACCTGGTTGTGCGTAAATCATCTGGTTAGCCTCTTTCTTATTCAGTGCCTGCGCCATCCACGGGCAGGTTATGGTTCGATCATAGCTATTGATGGCGGTGAGCCGAATGCATCATAGGCATGGGAAATCTAATCATTTGGGAGTAGATAGAATGCGCCTGTCCTTCTGGGGGCTTAGAAGCATTCAGCATGATGAGGGCATGCCATATCGTATTTTATTCTGCTAATGCGATTAGAAGCGTCAAACATGATTGGGGTATGCCCTGGAGTGTTTGGTTCTGTTCGAGCTGTGTTAAGAGCATTCAGCATGATTGGGGTATGCCGTACCTCGCTCGTGCTGCTTTTCCCTCCACGGGGCGGTCCCGCCCCAAGTCGGGCGCTGCGCCATCCATGGCTACGCTTGTCGCAGCACGAACGATGTACTCATTGATCAGTGATGGGGTTGGCAGTATTTGTGGATGAATCGTTGGTGCTGGATGGAGGTTTAGTGGACTGAACTGGCTTTTAAATGACTGGTGCTACGGTAGTGAGAGCAATAGATTGGGTCAATAAGTGCTTCGGGGTGGGTGTGACAAGCGAAGCCATGGATGGCGCAGCGCCGGAGTTGAACCCAGGATGGGTTCGTCGACGGAAGAACACCCAGCCCGAAGCACGACACGCGCTGATTTTATAAAACCACAGCGTATTACTGATCTATCCGTTGCCATTGTTGTTGTTCGTAGTGGGGGTAGAGGTGGCTGACGGTGCGGGTGAGTTCGTAGCGGGTGAGGCTGACGTTGGCGAAGCGCTCGGGGATGGGCAGACGGATGACTTGGTTCATGTCGAGACCGTTTTGCGCTGCCTCACGCAGGGCAGTGTCGAGCCAAGTTAGATAATCATGCATCTGTACAAAGGGTTTATTGTCGGTTGCTAATGGCCCATGCCCCGGCACAATCAGCTTCCATGGCAAGGTTTGTAACGTATTAATATCCGCCAACCACGCTTCTAAACTTGGAGTATTAGGCGTGGCTAAAGCGCGCTGGTAGAAAACCAAATCTCCAGCGAACAGTACGCCAGTGCGTTGGTCGAGGATGACCAAGTCGGCGCTGGTGTGGCCGGTGAATGATAAGAGTTGCAGTGGATGGCCGCCGATATTGATGACGCCGGCTTCAACAATTTGCGTGGGTAACACCACTTCGGTGCCGCGCATTTGGTCGCCGATGATGCGGTACATATTCTCAGCCATATGATCACCCTGCTCCGCTAACAGCTGCTTGGTGCCTGCCAGCGCAGCAATCGGCGCATCAGCAAAGGCTTGATTACCTAAGGCATGATCGGGGTGATGATGAGTGAGGAATACTTGCACTACAGGCTTGTCCGTGATTGTGGCAATCGCTGCGCGCAAGGCTTTGCCATAGGCTAAGGAGGGGCCGGTATCAATCAGTACCACCCCGGCATCGGTGACAATAAAGGCCACATTGACGATATGACCGCCGTTGTCTTTGCTGAAGTTATCAGTTGAGCCTTCCACCAGATAAGTGTTTTCAGCAATTTCTTTTGGGGTCAGCACATAATTTGCCAAGGCAGCAGTACTGACAAGCCAGCCGCATAAAATCAGTAAAAACCAGCGCATAACATCACCTCTATCGTCACAATGTATTTGGCATAACGTCTCAGTGCAAACGAGCGACTGACTGTCATAACTACAACACCAAGACAGCTGCTACACAGATCGCCGATTAAGGGATCTGTGCAGAAAATTCATTACCGTTGTTATCGCGCAGCCACAGTTGAGTTTGCGGATGGCCTTTAACGCGCAAGGTAATAGTAGGATTTTCACTGACCGCAGAAAACAGATCCAAGCGCGCCAGCACCGCACCGTCGTTATCACGCAGCTCGGCTTGATTAACATAGAACTCGGGGATGGATTCCACTAAGCCATTGTCCATCGGATGGGAAATACTCATACGCACACGACTGCTATCGCCATCATTAAAGCGCGCACCAAACACTTGGCCTAAACGGCTTTCCCAACCTTCTTCAGCGCGCACGACACTGGGTGCACTGCAACCACCACCGGCCGCTTCAATCCGCGCCGAACCCACATGCCAAATACCATCGTCCATTAAAAAAGCGGCGCGCACCGGTGTCGCTTGTTCGACACGGATACGCACCGCTAAAAATTTCTCCACCTCGGCACTGGGGTATAGATTTAACACTTGCGGGATCGGATTGAGCTCAACCCAAATCATCACTTTTTCAACAAGCCCGCTTAACGCGCGTGCATCCACCTCCACCGGCACTTGCCGCGCATCTTCAGCAAAAGGTGGCACGCTAACTTGCACCTTGTCATCAAAGACAAAGTCGGCATTATCCAGCAGACGGGTATGGAAATACTCCCACATCACCGAGGGTTGCGGATCACCTTCCACCGCCGCAGAAAAACTTGTCGCCAAGGACAACACCAAGGCATAGACAATTTTCGATTTCATACCACCTCCAGCTCGATTCAATCGGTGAGCGCTTTTAGCATGTAAGCTCAGGCGACAGCTGTGGGGTCCTTTCGCTTAACGGTCGATGCGTGGCGCGACAGATCAGGATGTATGACTGCGGCGCCCAGTGGCGGTGTTGACACACAACGTCACACCACTAGGACTGGCCGCAGATTTTCAAGCACTGCGCAGGGCTGTAACCATTCAGCCTCAACAGCGCAGACGGTTTATTGAAGTTCTGCACGACTCTCAACGTAGGTACGAATCGCCCACAGCGCTTCTTGAGTTAAGTGGTCGGCCATACGCGGCATATACACCGCACCATTACGCACCGCACCATTGATCACGCGATCTTTGTACCACTCATCATTGTCAGCATCGCCCGGAAGCTCGCGCAAATCGGGGGCAATACCACCGGACATGGCTTCCAGACCATGGCAGCGAGCGCAGTTTTGGTTGTAGGCCGATGAGCCAATCTCAATCGCCAAAGCATTTTGCTCGTTGGGCGCGCGGTAGGGATTACTCTCACGCCACTCATCACCTAAAAGCTCTAGATCACCGGTATTGACGCTTTGCGGCACCATATCGCCGTGTGCATAGACTGCTGCTGAGAAACCTAAAGCGGCTGCGATTAACGCTCCGAACACTGCATTTTTCTTATTCATTATTTCCACCGTTTTAAATAGTACGCAAGACGTTCGCCATGAAGTTGAACACTGGATTTATGGTAGAAACGCTGCGCTCTGAGGAGAACCCTGCTTTGGTGGTCGACAAGCAAGCCCTTAGTAGTAGGCGCAAAGGTATAGACATTAACGGTTTTAGAAGCACTGCCAATTGAGCCATCGACTGGGAAAATTTCCCGTCACTTGCGGGAAAAATTCCGTATGCATAAGGCTCGCACTTTCAGACTATGGAGGCCGTCACTGCGCGATCAACAAGCGCAAGACTCACAACATGCAACCAATGGGAAGTAAAGCAATGATAACAAGACAATCACCCAGCTCTGCCAAACCCTTGGCCCTTGCCGTTAAGGGCTTAATCCTCGGCGCTGCCTTAATTAGCGCCAACCTCAGCTTTGCCAAACCTGTGACGTGGGAAGATATTGCGCAAGACCACCTGACCACCACCAACGTATTGCAATACGGTATGGGTACTAACGCACAGCGTTACAGCCCGCTCGCCAAAATCAACGAAGACAACGTTTTTAAGCTGACGCCAGCCTGGACTTACTCTTTTGGTGATGAAAAACAACGCGGCCAAGAATCTCAAGCCGTGATCCACGATGGCATTATTTATGTCACTGGTTCCTACTCACGTGTGTGGGCACTGGATGCTAAAACCGGTGAGCGCCTGTGGAGCTACAGCCACCGCCTGCCCGACGATATCCGTCCTTGCTGTGACGTAGTGAACCGTGGCGTATCGATCTTCGGCGATAAAGTATTCTTCGGTACGCTGGATGCGCGTGTTGTTGCGCTCAATAAAGACACCGGTAAAGTGATCTGGAATAAGAAATTTGGTGATCACGCCGCGGGTTACACCATGACCGGCGCGCCAACCATGGCTAAAGATGCCAAAACCGGCAAAGTTCTGCTGATTCACGGCAGCTCCGGTGATGAGTTCGGCGTAGTGGGTAAACTCTTTGCTCGCGACACTGAGACCGGTGAAGAAGTATGGATGCGTCCCTTTGTTGAAGGCCATATGGGCCGCCTCAACGGTAAAGACAGCACGCCAACTGGCGATATTAAAGCACCGTCCTGGCCGGATGATCCAAATCACCCGACCGGTAAAAAAGAAGCCTGGAGCCAAGGTGGTGGTGCACCATGGCAGAGCGCCAGCTTTGATGAAGAAACCAACACCATTATTATTGGTGCCGGTAACCCAGCTCCGTGGAATGGTTGGGAGCGTACCTCTGATGGTGGCGATCCTAAAGATTTCGACAGCCTCTACACCTCAGGTCAGTTAGGCGTTGATGCCACTACCGGTGAAGTGAAATGGTTCTACCAGCACACACCAAACGATGCATGGGACTTCTCAGGTAACAACGAGTTAGTGCTGTTTGATCATAAAGACAAAAGCGGTAAGGTCACCAAAGCCACAGCGCACGCTGACCGTAACGGTTTCTTCTATGTCGTGGATCGTGAAAACGGCAAGCTGAAAAATGCCTTCCCATTTGTGGATGGCATCACTTGGGCGTCACATATTGATTTAGAAACTGGTCGTCCAGTTGAAAACAAAGGACAGCGTCCACCCAAGCCTGAGCCAGGTGAGAAGCGCGGTAAGTCAGTGCAAGTATCACCGTCATTCTTAGGTGGTAAAAACTGGAACCCAATGGCTTACAGCCAAGACACCGGTTTGTTCTATGTACCGGCCAACCACTGGCAAGAAGACTACTGGACCGAAGAAATCAGCTACAAGAAAGGTTCAGCGTACTTAGGTCAAGGTTTCCGTATCAAGCGTCTGTTTGATGACCACGTCGGTATCTTACGTGCGATGGATCCAACCACCGGTAAAGTGGCATGGGAACATAAAGAGAAATTACCATTGTGGGCGGGCGTTTTGGCCACCAAAGGTAACCTAGTATTCACCGGTACCAGTGATGGTTTCTTCAAAGCCTTTAACGCGAAAACCGGTAAAGAGCTGTGGAAATTCCAGACCGGTAGTGGCGTGATTTCACCACCCGTCACCTGGGAAATGGATGGTCAGCAGTATATCGGCGTGACTTCAGGTTACGGCGGTGCAGTACCACTGTGGGGCGGCGATATGGCGGAATTGACCAAGCCTGTTGCACAGGGCGGTTCATTCTGGGTGTTCAAACTGCCAGAGTGGGATAACAAGTAATAGCCTTACGTCTATTCACTTAACACTCACCGCTGCTGTGCTTGCATAGCAGCGGTTTTTCCTGAGGGACTGTGTATGCAACGCCATCTTTTATCTGCTTTAGCATTGGTGCTGAGCACCGGTGTCTGGGCTAACCAAGACGTGCCCACCATCAATGGCTGTAAGCTCGAGCCCGCAAGTAACTGTGCCGGCATGGATCTGCGCAATGCTGATCTGAGCAATATGGATTTGAAAAAAATCAACTTCGACAAAGCCGACTTATCGGGCGCTAATTTGCGTCACGCGAAATTGGATTTGGCCACCTTTAACCAAGCCAACTTGTCCGGTGCCAACTTGACTCGCGCCAGCTTGCAGCAAGCCAGCCTGCGCGGTGCCAATCTGGACAATACTAAACTGATCGCGATCACCGGTTGGGCCATGATGGCGCAAGGTGCTCACGGTAAAAACACTGATTTTAGCGGTGCTAATTTAGATTTCGCTCGTTTGTCGGGTGCGAAGTTACGCAAAGCTAACTTTAATGCGGCTAATTTAGAAATGGCTTGGTTTACTAAAAGCGATTTGCGTCAATCGACCTTTATTGATGCCAATATGCAGGAGTCCAAGTTCAGCGAAGCCAATATGGCTAAAGCTGATATGACTGGCGCACGCCGTCACTATGCAACTTTTTTAGGGACATTTATGGAAGGTTGTACAGGATGCCCAGTCGATTGGTAAACACTCTCACCTTGCACAGCTAATAGCGGTCTATTCACCGGCTATTAGCTGGCTTCACCAATGCGCAACACCCCAGTATCAATGGCTAAATGCACCAGTTCCACATGGGACGTGACCTGCAGTTTCTGCTTCAACAAAGTCATATAGTTAGACACTGTTTTACTACTGATCGAAAGCTTTTCAGCAATCTGCAGCGTGGCAAAGCCCCGCGACAACATTACAAACACTTCCATTTCTCGTGGCGTCATACTTTGTAGACGCGGATCAATCGCCCCCGGCAAATACTTATGACAAGCCAGTTGCGTGGCAATCGCTTGCTCGATATACATCTGCCCCGACAGCGTGCGACGCACCGCTTCAATCAACACTTCAGGTGCCGCACTTTTACTGATATAGCCTGCGGCTCCAGCATCCAGCGCTTGGCGCACTAAACTCAACTCATCGTGCATGCTAAAAAACAGCACCGGCAATTGTGGTAAACGCTGGCGCAAACGCCGACAGGTTTCTAAACCGCTGATCCCTGGCAAACCAATATCCAGAATCACCAAATGCGGATTGACTGCCGGCATACACTGCAAGGCATCTTCGCCACTGCAGGCTTGGGCAATTTCTACGTCAGGCATACAAGTACTGAGCAAGCTGACATAGCCTTGACGCACCACAGCATGATCATCTACCAAGAGTATTTTCATTATTCTCACTCGCTAAAGGGGCGTACAGATAGATGCTCCAGCCACGGTTTGGGCGAGCTTGGATATGCAGTTGCGCATTTAAAGCGCTAGCCCGCGCAGTCATTGAATGCAGCCCAACACCTTTGTGCTGCAGAGCACCACCGCTGCCGTTATCGCGCACTAATAATCGCCACGCCTGCTGCTTATAGCGCAGCCAGATATGTACATGGGTGGCCTGACCATGGCGCTGGGAATTGGTCAGCACTTCTTGTAACAAACGATACAACTGCTGTTTATGCGCCAGCGCTAACTGCGGCGGCGTACCGAGGATATGCAGATTGCAGTGCCCGCCATGCAGTTGCTGCCAATGCGTTTGTACGCTGTGCAATAACTGCGCAAGGCTTAAGTGCTCCAATTTGACCGGGTATAAATCCTGCACTAAACACTGAAAGCCCTGCAGCAAATTGTTGGCGTGTTGCTCTAACAGTTGCGCGACGTTGCGCACGGTCTGCGGTTGTTCAGCAACGATTTGCAGCAGCTTAATTTGCGCGCGCATACCAGCAACATATTGGCCGAGATCATCATGCAAGGTTTGTCCCAGTTGATTGCGCTCGCGGTCTTGCTGCTCGATTAATGCTTGAGCTAATCGATGATTCTCTTTGCGCGCTGCCTGCAACTGCACCGTTATCTGCTGCAGTTCAGCTGGTAAGGACGCCATCACGACACTTTGCACAGACTGCGACATGGGCTTTCCTCGGTTATTTTCACAGCTAATTTTATAAGAACCCCATGCTAATCAGACCTTGATCCGAACTTTCTCCTACCTTGGTACTGCCTAGTTGGTACTTTCTGCATATTCCTTTCGCGGCGCAGTGTTCCTATGCTTGTTGCTCATCCGTACAGGTGAACCCACAACGCAGCTCGGTACTCAGCAAACCGGCATAATCGCACAAAAACAGTACTTTAGTACTAAGCCAAGCAGCACAATGTCTCATTCCCAAGGAGCGCTGCTTTGCTTCTAATGTAAGTAACCATTGTGAGATTCGACCATGCTTAAATCCATCGGTGCAGCGCTCTTCGTCATTTTACTGCCTCTAGCGGCAGCCCCTAGTTATGCACAGCAAAACACTTTATTTAATGCCGAAGGCTATCGCAGCAGTGTATATCGCAGTCCTACACCCACCTTTCACGAGCAAGCACACACTATTGATCCCAGCGAGCTGGTGGATATGCAAGAGCAATACCCTAACCTGCTCTTAATTGATGTCTATCGCAATCCATGGCTACGCGGCCATTTCACCTTAACGGAAGAACACAAGAATCTACCCAATAGCTTATGGTTAGCCAATTGCGGCGATGGTTCGCTTAGCGAGCAATGGCTGGCATACTGCCAAGATCATCTTGAGCAAGCGACGGCGGGCAATACCTCTCAGCCGATCGTATTTTATTGTCGTTCAGATTGTTGGCTGGGCTGGAATGCCATTAAACGCGCATACGCACTCGGCTACTCTAATCTTTACTGGTTACGCGATGGCATTGATGGCTGGGAGCAAGCAGACCTGCCGCTAGAGCACGCACAACCAGCACCTTTGCATTAATTATGCTTTATAAAAACGAGGTCAAAGACCATGTACAACATCTTAATCGCTGACGATCACCCACTGTTTCGCGAAGCGATTTGCAATGTCATTCGCTCAGGTTTCCCAGGCTGTAGCATTCTCGAGACGGCTGATCTGGATAGCACTCTGTTGCTGGCCGTTGAGCATGATAATCTCGACTTAATTTTGCTCGATCTCAATATGCCTGGCATGAGCGGACTCAATGGCCTGATGAGCTTGCGCAATGAAGCCCCCACTATTCCGGTGGTGATTGTCTCGGCCGAACAAGATAAACATATTGTTCTGCAAGCCATTACCTATGGCGCCGTCGGTTTTATCACCAAATCAACACCACGCGAGCAAATGACTGCTGCCATTGAGCAAGTACTCAATGGGCATGTGTATTTACCCGCAGATATTATTCGCTCAACCCAAGCCAATACCCGCCGTACACCACGCGAAGCCACTATTTCACCCGAGCTGTTGCAGGCACTGACGCGCAAACAACTGCAGGTGCTGGAACGTATGGCTAAGGGCGAATCCAATAAGCAGATTGCCTATAATTTGGATATTGCTGAAACCACGGTGAAAGCCCACGTATCAGCTATTTTACGCAAGCTGAATGTACATAACCGTGTGCAAGCTATTCTCTCAGTCGGCGATATCGATTTCGCTACTTACCTGCGCCGCTAATCCCCTATTGTAGCTTGGCGGGCACAAGTGCCCGCCCTACGATGACCCATGCTTTTAGGTGATTGCGCAGGACTTTTGTAGGTTGGTTTTTAGGCCGACAACGCCATCAACTCAATGTAAATGTGTCGGTATGTGGCATCGTTGGGGCGTTGTTAACGCCCTGTCGGCCTGAAGGCGCGACCTACTTTTTGAGTAGGTGGTTCATCGCGGTTTTTAGGTGCATGGGTTTCACGGGTTTATGCATCAAGGTGTGACCCAGTGCGCGCATTTGCTGCTTGAGTTCGTTGCTGTAGTTGGCGGTGATCATCAGGGTTGGAATGGGCGTGGCGCGTTGGTAATTGATATTGACCACCACATCCACGCCATTGATATCGTTATCAAGATGGTAATCAACAATCAATAAATCCACCGGCATCTGAAAACAGCCGACCTGCTCGGCTAAATCGTCTTCTGACAAACCTGTGGTAACCAAACAGCCCCAACCTTCGAGCAAGGTGCGCATGGCTAGGCAAATCGCCATATCATTATCCACCACCCAAACACGTACGCCACTCAGGTGATCCAAATGGTAGCTGGGCACTTCAGCGACGGGCTGGATCTGCAACTCACGCGCTTGCGCTAAAGGCACGTGCACCGAGAACATCGAACCTTTCCCCAGTTGCGACGATACGCGCACCGGATGAACTAAAATACGGGTGATTTTATCAACAATCGCCAGCCCCAAACCTAAACCGCGATCTTGCTTTAAGCGCTGACCATCGCCGCGTTTAAACTCTTGGAAAATCTCGCCTTGTTTATCTTCCGCAATACCAATGCCGGTGTCCCACACTTCAATCGAAACAAAGTCAGCATGACGGCGGCAACCCAGCAGCACACGACCACTTTCAGTATAGCGAATCGCATTACTTAAAAAATTACGCAGAATACGCGCCAGCAAATGGATATCGGTTTTAATCAGCACCGTACTGGGAACAAAATCCAGCGTCAGGCCAACGCTTTTCGCTACTTGCTGATATTCCACCGCCAAGTTATCTAATAAATGCTGAGCCGAAAACGCAGACACATCAGCTTTAATCACCCCGGCATCCAACTTAGAAATATCCACTAAAGTGCCGAGCAAGTTTTCTACATCATCCAGCGAGTTACTGATGTTTTTCACCAGTTTTAAACTGCTGGCGACATCATGTCGCTCCGCTAAAGATCCGGTAAATAAACGCGCCGCATTCAGCGGTTGCAGCAGATCATGGCTGACCGCCGCTAAGAATTTGGTCTTAGACAGGTTGGCCTCTTCCGCCTCACGCTTGGCTTCCAACAAATGCACTTCGGCTTGCTTACGAACTTCAATTTCCGAGACTAACTGACCGTTAAGTTGCGTCAATTCTGCCGTACGTTCGCGCACGCGACCTTCGAGGTTTTGATAGGCCTGATGCAAAGCATCAGCGGTTTGGCGGCGCTCAGTAATATCGCGTACCAGTACAAAAATACCGGTGATTTCACCATTGCTTTGTCGATTGGGCACATAGGAGCGCTGCATAAAACGTTGCTTACCTAAAACGCTGCTTTCCGCCACATCAAAGGTCAGACTTTCACCTTTTAAAGCCCGATTGATATAGGGCTGCAAGCGCAAAAAGTGCTCGTCACTGTGCGCTTCACGCAGGCTCAAACCTAAAATACTGTCACGCGGCCAGCGATACCATTCCTCATAAACCTTGTTAGTGAACTCATAGGTAAAATCACTTTTCACATAAGCAATCATTGCCGGCACATGGTCGGTAATTAGACGGATCCAGTGCTCACGTTTACGCAGCACTTCGGCATGACGGTAGCGCTCGGTGATATCGGTGAAGGTATTGACGAAGTCGCCGTTAGGCAGCGGATGCGTGCGAATTTCTAACACGCGGCCATCGGATAAGCGCTGCTCTTTTTGCAAGATTGGCTGCGCATTTCTATCGCGACTGCGTGGCGTCAGCACCGAGACGCGGCTATCGCCCATCACCTCTAAAAAGGAGCGATTAGCTTCAATAGGCTGCAAATCACACAACTCTAAAAAGCGGTGATTCCACAACTCCAACACGCCCTTGGCATTGACCATCACCACGCCTTGCGACAGATTATCCACGGTTTGTTGCAGCATGCGGGTTTTCTGCGCCAGCGCCTGTTCGCGGCGCTGGGTTTCGCTGTGTTTCAGCTCAGTGATATCGGTGTATAAAATCACCAAACCGCCCTCTTGGGTTGGCCGCTCAGTCACTTGCAACCAACGCCCGGTGCGCAAACGGTAGAGCAAACGCTGACGACCACTGCGCTGCTTTTCGACCACCATACCGGCGCCTTCAATATAGGATTTCACCTCATGCAGGCTGGTACCCACACCAATACGAAAGGCACTTTTATCCCAGAAATTCTTAAAGTGGCGATTAAACAACACAATGCGCTGGTCTTTATCGAACAGAACAAAACCTTCACTGCTGCTTTCAATGGCATCCATTAAATGCTGATGCGCGACTTCTGCGGTATGCCGCGCATCGCTAAGCAAGGTATTGCTGCGCTTCAAATCAGCCATGGTTTGATTGAGTGCATCGGTTCGCTCACGCACTTGCTCGGCCAACACCACCGAGTGACGAAATGCGGTATAAGACTCAGAATTTTGCGAAGTACCCGACTCTACACGCTCCACCAGAGCAGCATTGATGCGACGCAGCTTGTTATTTTCCTGCTGCAAAGCCAGTATTTGCGTGGTGAGATCAACCTGCTCCATATTTTGGCCGTCCAATCGCTACACCGGTAAAAGTTTGGTTGATATGCATGCCATTAAACTGCTCACCGTAGGTGTTAAAACCAATCACGTTTTGCTCTTGCAACACTTGTTCAATCGCTTGCTGGCCGCCCTTGATATCGATTTCCAAACGGCGTAAAAAACAATCACAACCGATGGTGATCAATGGCTCACCCAAACGCTCATTCAGCCCAGCAAACAGTTGATTGACGTTATCTAACAACGAAGTGGTGTGCATAGCGGTGAGGACAATGCCGTTTTCAACAGCACAGTAAAACGTCAGACTCTGATCGGGGTTAGTTTGCTGAATCGCCCGCGGATAATAATAATCACTGATCTTCACCGCCAATGGATGACTGGCAAACAGATGCATATCCAACTCGTCTACACGCCGACCAATCAGCCGAGCATACTCTTGCGCCGCGGGCTCAGCGTTGAGTTCCAGCACTCGGCGTGAATCGCTGTCGACCTTGGTCACCACCAGCTTTTCCGTGGAAGGCTGCAAGTGATGGGTAGTAAACACTTCAAATTCCAAATGGGTATTGATCAACACCACCACGGCTGCAGCATTATGAAACTGACCGCCGTAATACACATGAGTGTGGGTTAAATGGTTGTCGTCACCGGCAGAGCCACCAAAGTGCGGAATACTGCCCAACGCGGCACTGAGCGTGGCCAGCACCACCTCTTCACGGCTGGATAAGCCGTCCAATAGGGTTAAGGCAAAGCTGTGATCTTTAATCGGCGCCACGGCATTACTGCGGCAATCACTGACTAAATTCTCCACCAGCTCTTGCGCGTCATAGAGGCTGAAGCGCTCCATTTCATCAACCAAGACGCTGGCTACGGAGAAATGGCGATGGTCAAAACCAATCGCGCTGATGCAGCCACGACCGTAGCCGTCTTCGCTGATTTCACCGGCTGTAGTGCAACCCACCAAGGGTACACCGCCGAAAGACTGTTCAAGTGAGTGAGATAAGGCCGGTAGATCATACTCAGCCGAGCAAAAAAACAAGACAAAGCCCAAATAGGGACTGATCAATTGCCGTGCTAAATCCTGTGCAACATCGTCTGCCCCTTGTGCAAAGGAGACGGCTGTTGTGATGCCTTCATTATCGAAAGACAATCGTCCTAGACCCATAATTCACCTACCTGTTATGCGCCTATTTTAAAAGTATCTGACTAGAAACCCATGCCCCTTCAGTGGCGAGTACCACCTACTAAAGTAGCGGTCATAAAAAAGCCAGAAGGTGCGAACACTTCTGGCTGGGGGGTTCGCTAAAGAATGTTTACCAGGCCAAGACCGCACCCACTGCAAAAGTGTCGGTATCTTCATTGACTAAACTGTTATTTTTGTGGCCACGAATTTCAAACTGGTTGTATTCTGCGACCAATTTTAAGTTGCTATTGATGTCGTGAAATAAGGCTATGCCACGTGTTTCATAATCAGCACCGGTCGCCACTGCGCCGTTACCATCATCCTTAGTTTTACCAAAGCTTAACGCCACACGGTTTTTACCAAAACGGTATGAGCCCTGCGCTAAGTAACCTTTACTGTCGATATCGCGCAAGGTAGCGTTGCCGGCGTTGTTGGTAAAGAAAGGGTTGATACCTTTGGCGGTAAAGCCTGAGCCGCTTAGGGTAAAGGCACCCATTTTAGCTTGTACGCCGTAGCCTAAGCCTTTAGAGGTGACGTTTTTAACCGTCCTGTCGGTGTTTTCTGAGGTTTGATAGCCACCATTTAACCATGAGTAAATTTCTGCGCCAGCCACATCAAATTGATAGGTCAGTTCTGATTCAAAACGTGGATTTTTTTGATACGCCTTACCCAGTGCCTTACCAGTGCCATCTTCACGAGTGGTATCAACAGGGTCTAAAATACCCACAGCAATACGCGCGCCACTCATCACTGGCGAGCGATAGGTAATCTGTGAGGTTGGGAATGGGTATGGGTAGCCACTACCGATATTACCGAAGGATACACCGCCGCCATCCACCAGTGCTAAGGTGTCGCTGACTTGACCGTAACCAGCAAGCAACTCATCCAGCAAAATATTAGAACGGGCAAATAAGCCAAAATCTTTACCGATCAGCACTTCACCCCAATCACCAGCGACCGTACCGTAGAATTGACGCACATCGATGTCAGTGCCGGTACCGTTATCATCACTGTCGTTGATCGTGACCCAAAATGATGAACGCGCGCCAAGCTTCAGGCCATCCATCTGTTTACCCATATTGAAACCAATATAGTTGGGCAAAAAACCCATTTTAACGCGTGACTGACGACGGTCGAACTCATCCCCTGCACGATCGACTTTGCTGTTCACATAAAAAGCGTTGACATAACCATCCGCTGAAAACGTCATATCATTTTTATCGTAAAGAACAATTTCAGCGAGAGCTGGACTACTGACTGCTGCGATAGCGCCGGCAAGCGCTAACGGCATAAAAATATGTTTGGCAATTTTATTGTTATACATAGCTTTCTCCACAGAAATGCAACAACTGAACTCTCAGTTGCTTCAGTGCTGATTATTGAAAGCTATGCACTTCACTCATACGCCGCTTTAGTGGCCAACCGATACGACTTGCTAGCCCAACCTTTAGAGAGTGTTTTTCGCACCCATAGTCGCTCTCCAAAAGAACACAATAAAACTTTAAAATTGAGATAAACAACAAGTCCAAACCCTGATTTAACGGGCTTAAAACCCGATACAGTGCTTTAGACGCAAGCCCTTAGATGGGCAAATCTCGAATAACAATCCGTGGAATATTATATTGATTAAACTCATGATCCAGTGGCAGATTGATTACTCAAGAGCAACCACTGTGCATGCTGCTGCAGCGCTTGGCAGTACTGCTCTATTTCAGCGCTACAGATCTGCTGCGCAGCTTGAGTTTCTGCCTGCACACCCACTTCCAGACGCTGCTCGCGCCAATGCCTAAACAGCATGGCATGGCCATATTCAATACCCAGTGCGCCCTGCTCTAGCGGCTCAACCTGTCGTTTGATATCAGCGTGCAGCGTCTCGATGTACTCAGCCAGCTGCGTTTGAAAGTCGGCTAAACACTGTTTTATTTCTTCAACTAACTGAACAGCGCTGACCGTGCTCGACTGTACCGCACACACCAGCCCCTCATAATTTCCTTGCGCATAAGGCAAGACAAACACGGCATAACACAGCGCTCGATCAGTGCGTAAGTAGCGCTGCAACAAGGTTTTCAAGTGCTGAGCACAGACTCGATTAATCACCCGCATACGATCCTGCTCAACGATATTCTCACCCGTCAAAGGTATATAGAGCACCAGCAAGGCATCATCACTGCCGCTGGCACTGGCCTGCTCCCAACCTATTGCTGCAGGCGCTGTCGCGACGGCCGTATTCAAAGCGGTTAAACGCTGCACATAACGCTGTTCCAGTACAGCAGCGTGCTCGCTCGCACCCAACCACAATGCGGCTTGTGGCTGATCTAACAAAGTGATCTCTGATGCAACATCTAAGCCTTTTGCACCGGCTAACACGCGAGGTAAACGCTGCAATAACCGACGCAAAGCAAAGTGCCCGCGCGCTGGCAGCGCTGCTTCAGTCAAGGGTAATTGCAGTACGGCTAACATTTGATTCACCGCGTGAGCGACATACTCTTCGGGCCCTGTGATGCAGATAAAAACGTAGTTTTGTACGCATTCAGTCTGCCAATGCACCGCGTTATAACTGAGCAATTCTGACACCGCCGCTAATTGACCGGACAAACGCTGAGCCACCGCATACGGATCATTCACCGACCAGCCCCAATAGCACACAGCCAAACCACTGGGGATCTGCAACGACTGCTGCTGGACTAAGGCGTACGTACCACTCTGCGGTGCTGCGACAGGCTCTAACTGACGGCTGACTTGACCACAATAGAAAGCAAACTGCGGCACACTGACAGCGGCAATCGAGTCAGCTGTGCTGCAATCAAGGCGCTCCACCTGCATGGGTAAACCTTTATCGTATTGACCTTCAACCGCTGCCGCGCTGGCTATCACCTGCACTAGAGCATCAGCCGCAAGCGCCTCAAGCACAGTATCCAACGCAACTAAACACTCTGATGAAATTCCCAGCAATGGCCAACAGCCTGACAGCAGCTGCTGTGCTTTGCGTAAAGGCTCAGCAATACACCAGCGATTGTTTTGCGCCTGCTGCTCATAGGCCTGCTGCTCAGCACTGTGCATCTGCTTGCGCCATTGGCTTAACCACTGCTGAAAAGCAGCGACTAAAAGCGGATGATCCTCTGTCGTATTTTTAAACTCTAACGTTAAAACACCCTGATCTTGGGTACTATAAGCCGCACGCACGTTGATCTCAGAGCACCATTTTTGTTGCTTGGCATACGCCAGAAAAGTCTGATCAAGACTCAGCGCTAAGGCATGCTGCATTTTTTCTGCCAGCTCAGATAAGCCTTGCGCCGATTGATTTATGGGGATATGCAGCGCCAAATAGGCTTCATCCACCGGCAAACATAATTGAACTGCAGATCCTGCAGGCACTCGCAGTTCAGGTAGTACTTGAGCAGGTTGATCACGCGACATACAGGTTAAGGGTTGCAGTGCAGCTAAAACTGAGTCTTGCCAGTGCGACCACTGCTGCGGCACAACCAGCACAATTTTTAGCCGACTGCGTAAATAGGCCAACTGATGAAAAGCCGCCAATTCAGCTGCAAAGTTCTCATCCTCAATACCTAAGGTCACCCGGTTGCCTGCATAGAAGCGCTGCAAAGGATGCGTACCTAATAAGCACGGAGCGATGGCTGCATCCAGCAAGATTTGCGGAGCTTGGCAATATAAACCAAACTCTTGATGCAGGACTTCACGCTCAGAAGCCAGCATGGCGGGCTCTAAGAGCGGCGTAACCAGCATATCCACCAAACGCTGGATGGCTTGGATAAACAATGACGATTTAATTTGAAAGTGAAATAAAGTCTGCTGCGCCTGAGTTTGCGCATTCACTTGGCCGCCATTGCGTTGAATAAAAGCCATGAGGCCATCATCTAACCCATAGTGATGACTGCCACGAAAGACTAAGTGCTCTAAAAAATGTGCCATGCCTAAAGAGTCAAAAGGTTCGTGATGACTCCCGGACTCAAAACTTAACGCCAACGCACACTGCTGTGCACCCACGGCTTGCACGACTGTTAATTCGCAGCCAGCGGCTAGTGTGTGTTGCCATAGCGGATGATTCAGTGAAGGTGTCTGCGGCATAGTGACCTCTTAGCAAGAGCCCACACAATCACGACCTTATGCTTAGAGTGCAATAGTTCTTTAGAACTGCTTTTTCATCTATTGACCATCCGACTGGCACTAACATCAGGCCAACGTAGTGGTGATGCTTTACGGCGCGGAACTAGGGCGATTGTATCGCCCCTGTCGGCCTAAAGGCTCGACCTACGGTTTATAGCCTTGAGCAATGGTCTCGCCACCGCGCCACAAGCGCCATTCGCCGGGGACATAGACTGTCCACAGTTCATTATCGGTTAACGGCTCAGTAGCTAGGACTGTGACCACATCATTGGGCGTGGTTTCAGATTGGAAATCGACACTCATATCTGCATCTTTTAGTGTCGCGGGACCAAAAGGTGCGCGGCGAGTGATATGCGCCAGCTTGGTGCTGCAAAAGCTAAATAACCAATCACCATTACTCAGTAAGCAGTTAAATACGCCTTGGCTGCGGTACTCTTGGCAGGCTGCAACAATCACCGGCAACAACCGCTCAATACTGCACTCGCTGCTGCAAGCTTCGCGTAAACGATTAAGGATATCGCAAAACGCCGCTTCGCTATCGGTATCGCCAACGGCCTGATACATCCCCGTGGCCGGCGCAAAGTCCGCCATCTGACCATTATGGGCAAAACACCAGTTACGCCCCCACATCTCGCGCATAAAGGGATGAGTATTGGCCAAGCTGACAGCACCGACATTGGCCTGGCGGATATGGCCAATTACGGTTTCACTCTTAATCGGATAACGCTGCACCAAGCGGGCAATTTCTGAATCAGCACTGGCTTGCGGGTCTTGAAATAAGCGCAATCCACGGCCTTCGTAAAAACCAATACCCCAACCATCACGGTGCGGCCCAGTATTACCGCCGCGCTGCATTAAGCCAGTAAAGCTAAACACCACATCAGTGGGCACATTGGCACTCATCCCTAATAACTCACACATAATAATGCCTCCTAACGGCGCGCACTCAGACCCGATGGCGGTGTTGCTTTTTCTGCATCTAACATTTGCTGCAGAGTCAATGCCGGCTCAAAATCACGCTGCGGTGCGTTATATTCAGCATTCTGATCATCCTCTTCTTGGTTTTTATGAGGTCGTTTACGCGCGAGGAATAAACGCCCAACGATAAATAAAGCGTAGACAACAAAAACCATGGCGCCGTACATCAGCAAATCTGCGATTGAACGCCACATATCATTACTGCCTTTAAACAACAGATCCATCGCAGTAATGGCAATGGCTGGCGCATACAAGCTCCCCGTAGGATCAACCATCGTTGGCACAAATAACATCACAGCAGCGATTAAGCGCAACGGCTCACGCACATAGCGCCACATCCAGCTGGTGAAATAAAACCACGCCAACATACAACCCAAAGCCGAAACGGCATAAATAACCCAAGCCAACTGATAATCGTTTTCTGTCATGATAAGTTCAAATACTAGAGGGTTTAAAAGAGGCGCCTATCATAGCGATTTTTATCTGCTTTAGCTTGCGCCTCACGCGTGATAACAATAGTCCAGCGGCGCGATTTTACTACAAAGCACCTCTAGGAGGCGCCCGCCTTGTCTTGATGCTGCTGCAAGGCCCAACGCACGTGCTCAAGTACCAGCTCTGATGGATACTCCAAACGTGCTTTGAGCGCTTCAAGAACGGGAATGGTACTGGGTGCATTGCCTAGACCTACGGCAATATTGCGCAACCAACGCTCATAACCCGTCCGACGAATCGGTGAACCTTGTGTACGCTTTAAAAACTCTTCTTCACTCCACATAAATAACTCAGCCAAGCTGCTGCTATCTAGCTGATGGCGTGGCTTAAAATCATCTTCTTGTGTGGGCTTAGCAAAGCGATTCCATGGACAGACTAACTGGCAGTCATCACAACCAAAAACGCGATTGCCCATCATGGGCCGCAACTCTTCAGGAATCGGACCTTTAAGCTCAATGGTTAAATAAGAAATACAGCGGCGCGCATCCAACACGCGCTCACCAACAAAGGCTTGCGTGGGGCACACATCCAAACAGGCGCTGCACTTGCCGCAGTGGTCGCGATCATTGGGGGTGTCGATCGGCAACGGCACATCAATCAACAATTCACCTAAAAAGAACCAACTACCGGCTTTGCGATTGAGGATCAGAGTGTTTTTCCCCATCCAGCCTAAACCGGCTTTACGGGCTAAAGGTTTTTCCATCACTGGCGCACTATCAACAAAAGCTCGATAGCCAAAGGGACCAATCTCTGCAGTAATTTTTTCCGCCAACTGCTGCAGGCGTTTACGGATTAACTTATGGTAATCACGTCCCAAAGCATAGCGCGAAATATAAGCTTGTTCAGGTTGCGCCAGCATCTGCGCCATCTGCGTGTCTTCTGGCAGATAGTCCATACGCACGGAAATCACGCGCACAGTACCGGGCACTAATTCTTCAGGGCGTGAACGCATGGTGCCATGACTGGCCATATAAGCCATTTCACCGTGATAGCCGGCCGCTAAATAGGCATCCAGTCGTGCTGCATCCTCACTGAGGTCAGTATCTGTAATACCCAGCTGCTGAAATCCCAACTGCGCCGCCCAGTCACGAATTGATACAGTCAATGCAACTAAATCAAGCTGTTCTGCCGCCATTGCACGCTATCTCCTCTGAAAAATTGTTATACTATTACCTATAGTCTCAGCTAAATGGTGCAAACGATGATGACGGATAATCAGCCTGTGCGCAGTATACATGCCGACAATCTGATGCGCCTCGCACCGCGTGCAATGGATACCCATAAAGGTCAGCTGGGGCATGTTTTGGTCATCGCCGGTGACTTAGGTATGGGCGGTGCTGGTTTACTCAGCGCTGAAGCCGCTTTACGTTGCGGTGCAGGGATGGTCAGTTTGGCCACTCGTGAGCAGCATCTGAGTGCCGCCTTAAGCCGTTTACCTGAAGTGATGACCCATGCTATCCGTAGCAGTACGCAGCTGGTTACACCACTTGAGCAAGCCAGCGTTTTGGTGGTGGGTCCGGGTTTAGGTCAGTCACCTTGGTCGCGCGCCTTACTCAGCTGTGCGGCACAACGTGAAGTACTGCAAGTCTGGGATGCTGATGCGCTGAATTTGCTGGCCAGTGGCTTTTGTACTGCACCTAAGCAGGCTATTTTAACACCACATCCAGGTGAAGCAGCACGCTTACTGAATATCAGCACAGCTCAAGTACAAGCGGATCGAAACAGCGCTGCACTGCGCATCGCACAAGGTTATAATGCAATCACAGTACTTAAAGGCCATCACTCTTTAATTGCTACTCCCGCAGGTGAACTATCCTGCGTTGAGCGAGGTCATCCAGTGATGGCAGGAGCAGGTTTTGGTGATGTGCTTAGCGGGGTGATTGCGGCACTGGCTGCCCAAGGTTTACCCGCTTATGCTGCGGCCTGTTTAGCGGTGTGGCTGCATGCGTGTGCCGGAGAGCAACTGGCTCAGCAAGGCCGCGGCGTCGCCGCCAGCGATATGTGCCAGAGTATTCGACACTTATTAGAGGAACATAGCCCATGTCAGGCGTAGAGATGTATATTGAAGATGAGGCGGCCATGACACGCTTCGGGCAGGCGCTTGCTGAACAAACAGCCGGACACGGTGTCATTTTCTTAGAGGGTGATTTAGGTGCGGGGAAAACCACTCTGTCGCGCGGTATCGTGCGCGGACTGGGTCATCAAGGCTCAGTCAAAAGCCCAACATTCACCCTCGTTGAACCCTATGAGATAGGCGACATCAGGGTTTGGCACTTTGATCTGTACCGTTTAGCCGATCCTGAAGAGCTGGAATACTTAGGTATTCGAGATTATTTTGCTGATGATGATCTGTGCTTAATTGAATGGCCACAACAAGGAAAGGGTTATTTACCGCAACCTGACTTGGAAATAACGATAAAAGCACATGATGATGGGCGAATTGTGCGACTATCACCTTTTAGTACACGCGGCAAAAGTTGGTGCGTTGCTTTGGCAAACCTGACTTAAATATATAGCGAGGTTATTCGTGCGCATACCATCTTTACTAGTTGCTTTAGCACTGTGTATTGTTCTTCCTGTGCAAGCATTTGCATCGACTCAAATTAATAGTGTGCGCCTATGGCGTGCACCGGATAACACACGCTTAGTATTTGACCTAACCGGCCCCGTTGAGCACAGCGTTTTCACCCTCAGTGCCCCGGATCGTATTGTTATTGATATCGACAAAGCCAAACTGTCCACCCAACTCACTGGGCTGACTGGTGGCAAGTCACCTATCACTCAAGTGCGTACTGGCAGTCAGGGCCCAGAACAGTTGCGTATTGTTTTGGATATTTCTGAACAAGTCACACCTAAAAGTTTCACCTTGGCGCCCAACCAGCAATATGGACACCGTTTGGTGGTCGACCTCTTTGATAATGCTCCGAACACTGTTGCCAAGGCTACGACTCCAACAGCACGTCAGCCGCTGAGCAGACCCGCAGCAACGGCACCTAAAGCAAAACTCTCAAAACTGCCAACATCCAGTAAACGCGATATTGTGATTGCGATTGACCCCGGTCATGGTGGCGAAGACCCTGGTGCCATTGGCCCCGGCGGTTTACGTGAAAAAGATATTGTGCTGCTGATTGCCAAAGAACTGCAACGACAAATTAATGCTGAAAAAGGTTTCCGTGCCGAGCTGGTACGTACTGGTGATTACTTTATTCCACTGCGTCGCCGTACCGAGATTGCCCGTAAAAAAGGCGCTGACTTATTTGTCTCGGTGCATGCCGATGCTGCACCCCGCGCTGCCGCTTTTGGTGCTTCCGTATTTGCCTTGTCCGATAGCGGTGCGACCTCAGAAACCGCACGTTGGTTGGCTGACAGTGAAAACCGCTCTGACTTAATTGGTGGTGCCGGTAATGTAAAGCTGGACGATAAAGATGCCATGCTGGCTGGCGTGTTGCTGGATCTATCCATGACTGCGTCTTTGTCATCGAGTCTGGATGTTGGTCAAAAAGTACTGAGTAATATGGGCCGCATTACTCCGCTGCATAAAAAGCGCGTGGAGCAAGCCGGTTTCATGGTGCTTAAATCACCTGATATGCCATCCATCTTGGTTGAAACGGGCTTTATCAGTAACCCTGGTGAATCAAAAAAGCTGGCCAATCGCACCCACCAGCAAGCCTTGGCACGTTCAATTCACTCCGGCATCCGTCAGTTTTTCCAACAAAACCCGCCACCGGGTAGCTACATTGCATGGTTGCGTGACTCAGGTAAACTGGCCATCGGACCGCGCGAACATGTGGTGCGCTCGGGTGAAAGCCTAGCCTTACTGTCGCAGCGTTATAAAATCAGCCCAGCGCAACTGCGCAGTGTGAATAAGCTGAAAAGTGACGCACTTAAAATTGGTCAAATACTCACCGTACCCGCCACAACTTTAGCAGGACAATAATGACTGACGTACGCGCCATTCATCTACTGAGCCCACGCTTAGCTAACCAAATTGCCGCTGGTGAAGTGGTTGAAAGACCCTCATCGGTTGCCAAAGAATTACTGGAAAACTGCTTAGATGCAGGTGCTAAACGCATTGATATTGATGTTGAACAAGGCGGCGTTAAGCGCTTGCAGATCCGTGACGATGGTCACGGCATTGCCGCTGATCAACTGCCTTTAGCCCTAGCCCGCCATGCCACCAGTAAAATTATTGCACTGGAAGATCTAGAAGGTGTCGCCAGCTTGGGCTTTCGCGGTGAAGCTCTGGCTTCCATCAGTTCCGTCTCACGCCTGACCCTCACTTCACGCACCGCTGATGCTGAACAAGCCTGGCAAGTGGAAGCTGAAGGCCGTGATATGGAGTCACGTGTACAACCTGCTGCACACCCGGTCGGCACTACCGTTGAAGTCTGCGATTTGTTTTTTAACACTCCAGCGCGACGTAAGTTTCTGCGCACGGAAAAAACCGAGTTTGACCATCTACAAGATGTGATTAAACGTATGGCGCTGGCGCGTTTTGATGTGGCCTTTCATTTACGCCATAACGGTAAAACTATTTTAGCGCTGCACGCAGCCAACGATGAAGTCGCGCAAGCACGCCGTATTGCCGCGGTCTGTGGCGATGCATTTTTAGAACAAGCGATGCCGATTAATGTTGAGCGCAATGGCTTGCATCTATGGGGCTGGGTGGGTTTACCGACCTTCTCGCGCAGTAAAGCCGATATGCAGCACTTCTTTGTCAATGGCCGCGTGGTCAGCGATCGTTTAGTCGCTCATGCTGTGCGTCAAGCCTATCGCGACGTCATGTATGGCGGCCGTCACCCCGCCTTTGTATTGTTTTTAGAGCTTGATCCGGGCAGCGTTGATGTCAACGTACACCCCACCAAACATGAAGTGCGCTTTCGCGAAGGCCGCAGTGTGCATGATTTTTTATATGGCACCTTGCACCGCGCCATTGCTGATATACGCCCCGACGATAAGTTAGAGCCGACCAGCGCCAGCGCACTCAATTTGCAGGCGCAGCCCGCTGTTAGTGGTTTAGAGGCCGGAGAATTTGGCCCACAAGGGCATATTCCACTAAGTGATAAGCCCAGCACGCAGTCGGCATTTGAGCCGCGCATGCAATCCACCACCAGTTTTAATAAAAGTAGCTACGGACAACAACTGCCGCAGCCCAACCGCCCTCCAGAACAGTATCAAGCGGCGTATAAAGCCTTTGCTGAGCCTTTAAATAATTTATCTGAATCAGCACAGGAAGAAATTCCACCGCTGGGCTTTGCCATTGCGCAACTCAAAGGTATTTATATTCTGGCAGAAAACCAACACGGCCTAGTACTAGTAGATATGCATGCTGCCCATGAGCGCGTGATGTATGAACGTCTAAAACTAGCGATGGCCGATGAAGGCTTACGTGGTCAGCCTTTACTGGTACCTGAAACACTGGCACTGAGTGAGCGTGAAGTGGAGTGTGCTGAGCAATATGCACAATGGTTTGCGCAACTGGGCTTTGAACTGCAAGGCCTTGGCCCAGAAAGTTTAGCTATCCGTCAGATCCCTGCGCTGCTGAAACAAGCTGATGCCGCCGAGCTGGTACGTGATGTGTTATCTGATTTAATGGAATACGGCACCAGTGATAAAATCGAAGCACATACCAATGAACTGCTGGCGACCATGTCTTGCCACGGTGCCGTCCGCGCTAATCGCCGCCTAACGCCGGTGGAGATGAATGCCTTGTTACGTGATATGGAAGTCACCGAACGCAGCGGACAATGCAACCACGGCCGTCCTACATGGACGCAACTTGGCATGGATGAGTTGGACAAGCTGTTCTTGCGCGGTCGTTAAGCATAAGGCAGACATTGCGCCTCTTAAACTCTGATACAACAGACACAAAAAAGCCGATCATATGATCGGCTTTTTTGTTGAGCTCAGTCTAACTTACTGCATGCCCAGTTTCTTTTCGAGGTAGTGAATATTCACACCACCCTTACAGAAACCTTTGTCATTGAGTAAATCACGGTGCAAAGGCACGTTGGTTTTAATACCATCGATGATAATCTCATCTAGAGCATTACGCATACGCGCCATAGACTCTTCACGTGTTGCACCCCAAGTAATCACCTTACCAATCAAGGAGTCATAGTTGGGTGGCACGCTGTAGCCGCTGTAAAGATGCGTATCAACACGCACACCATTACCACCCGGTGCGTGGAAGTGCTTCACTTTACCTGGACTTGGCATAAAGTTATCAGGATCTTCTGCGTTAATCCGGCACTCAATAGAGTGGCCACGCATGACGATATCTTCTTGCTTGATCGACAGCTTATTACCTGCTGCAATGCTAAGCATCTCTTTAACCAGGTCAACACCGGTGATCATTTCAGTGATCGGGTGCTCAACCTGAATACGAGTGTTCATTTCAATAAAGTAGAACTGACCATCTTCGTACAAGAACTCAAAAGTACCCGCACCGCTATAGCCAATATCAATACAGGCTTTCACACAACGTGCGTAAACGCGTTGACGCGCTTCTTCATCAATAAAAGGTGCTGGCGCTTCTTCAATCACTTTTTGGTGGCGACGTTGCAATGAGCAGTCACGATCACCTAAGTGAATGGCATTACCTTGACCGTCAGCTAAGATTTGAATCTCAACGTGACGTGGGTTGCCGAGGTATTTTTCCAAATACACAACAGGGTTGCCAAAGATTTGCGCTGCTTCGTTACGCGTCAAAGTGGCTGAGCGAATCAGATCTTCTTCTTTATGCACAACACGCATACCACGACCACCACCGCCGCCTGCAGCTTTGATGATGACCGGGTAACCGACTTCACGGGCAATGGCTAAGGCTTGCTCTTCGTCTTTTGGCAAAGCACCATCAGAACCTGGAACTACAGGTACACCCGCAGCAATCATGGCTTCTTTAGCGGCAACCTTGTCACCCATCATACGAATCACGGCGGCACTTGGACCGACAAAGGTAAAACCTGAGTTTTCCACTTGCTCAGCAAAGTTCGCATCTTCAGCTAAGAAACCATAACCTGGGTGAATGGCTGTTGCGCCTGTCACTTCAGCTGCAGCAATAATCGCTGGGATATTCAGATAGGACTGAGTACCAGGTGCTGGACCAATACACACAGTCTCGTCTGCCAATGATAAGTGCATCAAATCACGGTCTGCAGTTGAATGCACAGCCACTGTTTTGATACCTAACTCTTTACATGCGCGGAGAATGCGTAAAGCAATTTCACCACGGTTAGCAATCAGGACTTTATCCAACATTGTAAACTCCTAAGTCGTTAGACAATGGTGAATAGAGGCTGGTCGTACTCAACCGGTTGGCCATTATCAACAAGAATGGATTCGATCACACCACCCACTTCAGCTTCGATGTGGTTCATCATTTTCATTGCTTCAACGATGCACAGTACATCGCCTTTTTTAATGGTTTGACCAACAGATACGAAATCTTCTGATTCAGGAGAGCCCGCACGGTAGAAAGTACCCACCATCGGTGAGCGCGCTACTGTGCCATTGAATTTAGGGCAAGAAGGACCTTCTGCTTCTGCAGCAGGAGCTGCAACGGGGGCAGGTGCTGCAGCTTGCGGTGCAGGTGCATATATCGGCTGCTGTGCAACTTGCTTACTGTGACGACTGATACGAACAGACTCTTCGCCTTCGTGGATTTCTAATTCATCAATGCCAGATTCTTCTAGCAGTTCAATGAGCTTTTTAACTTTACGAATATCCATCGACCGTGACTCCAAAATTAAGAGGTTATTATTTAATATGTTCAAACGCTGCGTCTAAAGCGAAACGGTAACCGCTGGCGCCTAGACCGCAAATCACACCTACCGCAACATCAGAAAAGTAGGAGTGGTGACGAAATTCTTCTCGTTTATGCACATTCGAAAGGTGCACTTCAAAGAATGGGATGCTCACAGCAAGCAACGCGTCACGCAATGCGACACTGGTATGAGTAAAAGCGGCTGGATTAATAACAATACAGTCAACTTTTTCATCACGTGCAGCATGGATACGATCAATCAACACATGCTCGGCATTGCTTTGTAAGTAATCCAGTTGATGCCCTGCAGCCTGCGCTTGCTTAACCAATCCTTGATTGATCTGCTTAAGCGTTGTTGCACCATACACATCAGGCTCGCGGGTACCTAATAAGTTTAAGTTAGGACCATGCAATACTAAAAAAGAAGCCATCCAGAACCCTTGCCCATTAAATGAATAGAGAGAATATGCCTATTTTTACAGGAAATGCCAGAAATTGCATGCATAAATGCTGTTTTAACAGATAAATAAAAAACCCGCCGAAGCGGGTTAAAAGAATATTTCAGACGAGAACATTGTTTAACCTTAGAAAACGTACTGCACACGCAAGCTGATTGCATCACCGCTATCGTCATTGGCTGCATTGCTTACATTGTCAGTTTTTGATTTCAGGTAATTTGCCGAGACTCTAATGGCCTCATTGGCGTACCAGTTCACACCTAGAGTATGAACATTAGCCTTGGTGTCGTAAAAATCACCCGCAAGATCCATATCTGCATCAGCCACCGTCAAATGATCATAACGGTAGACCAACTCCCAAGCGCCTATTTGCTTGTTCATGGGTTTGATACTGTCAAACTTACCACCGGCCAATTTATAGCCTCGCGCTTCACCGGTTAAGGTGTACGCAAGCTGGACGTTATAACCATCCACCTGCCGGTCTTTCATGACCGAACCTGACTTCGCAGATATATCGCGGCGCAAATACTCACTTTGCACAGAGAATGGTCCAAGCGCATAAGCCGCTTCTAAACCCCAAGCACTATCACTATCAAACGCACCTGATTGACTGCTAGCAAAGACGGGTCGGTTACCGTTTGTAGAATCCTCAGTGGTGCCGCGTACGCCCAAACGCGAGCGAATACGTCCTTCAAAATCTTCAGTGCTGCGTTTTGCATAGTTGAGCCCGAAGTGCAAAACATTGCCTGCTTCAGCCATCGGTGCAATCACACCACGCATGTTATAGGTGTTGTTATTACTGCCATTGTCATCTTCATTACTTTTAGCTCGATTGATACCCGCCGAGCCGTAAAACATACCGCTTGTACCACTGACCTGAACGCCCATACCGTCTTGACTGTCGTTCACCCAATCACCAGCATCATAGATAATAGAGCGCTCAATGGTACTAATCCACTTCGAACTGGTGGCGTTTTCTAAACCAAAATCCGGACCAAAACGCCCTATTCTAATGCTAACTGGCTTGAAACCAGTGTAAGCAATGGACGCTTCATTCCACTTACTTCTGCCATTATCAGCAAAACTCAAGTCAAAAATATACTTCCAGTCATGATAAACAGTGCCCGACAATTCTAAAGATGCACGTCGGAAGTACGCCTCGTTCGCACTCTTACCATTCTTGGTATAAATGCCATCAAACTGATCAAAGTCAGCCTGAATACGGCCACCCAGCTTGAATGAAAAAGATTTATCAACTGCAGCAACCTGTAAGCCACCTTTAGTTTTAATAGTGATATCTGGGCCGTCGGTGGTCACAGTGCCCGCTACGGCTTGTGATGAAATCATAAGCGCCAAAGCGCTCACGGCAAACCCTGTGCAAACAGCTGTCTTTCTTTGCGTGCGAATCATTGAATACTCCCCCTTATATTGGCAAAAACACAGCGCTCTAAAGCTCACTGGTGTTGCAGGGAATATTGACGCGCAGCCGTTACAGGACTATTACTAACACATGAAATTTAAATGACAAGCGTACTAAAAATACTAACTACAATACTGGATACGCTGTCATATCCTGCGCCATTTAAGTTGAAAAACAACCTACGTAACGTTAAAACCATCACCTGTAAATCCAATAACAATCGACTATATTGCTGATGCACAACTCACCAATGCATTCTTCACGAAGCATTGCGTACTCGTATTTGATACCAGCTATTTTCTTCATAACAAGGACAGCCTTACTTCACTGTAGCAGCCCCACCCTAAAGATGACTCTGTAAATATCCTAATGCCCGAACAAACAACTTGTCTTTCTATTTAGATAGTTTAGTGCGGAATTCCTAACAAAAAACAACCGTTATAAAACTAAATTCTTTGTCACTATAGTGTCAAATCTTAAAGTTATTGTTATGGCTTCCTTATCAAAAGAGAGTTTCCCAATGACCGTAAAGAAGACCTTATTGATATGTGCCGCAGTACTTGCTTTTCCTCTTTCAGTGCAAGCACAAGAGATATTGACCTTGTACACAAGCCAGCCAAACACAGATGCACAAATGACCGTAGATGCTTTTGAGGAGGAAAACCCTAATATTAAAGTGGAATGGGTGCGCGATGGAACAACTCAACTGATGACCAAATTACGTGCTGAATTATCTTCCGGCGTGGTGAAACCCGATGTGCTGTTAATAGCCGATAGCGTGACCATGGAGTCCATGGTCTCTGATGATTACCTGTACTCCTACATGAGCCCTAATCGCACGAAATTCGAAGACAGCTTGTATAGCGAAAATGGTTATTACTACGGTACGAAGCTGATTACAACGGGTATTGTTCGTCATAAAAACGCATCTCAACATCCAACAGATTGGTCTGATCTTGTTAAATCTGACTACAAAAACCAAGTCGCGATGCCTAGTCCACTTTATTCAGGCGCTGCACTGATTCAGCTTGCAACCTTAACAGATGAAAAATCACTTGGTTGGAACTACTACGAGCAATTACACGCCAACAAAGCGATGGCACAAGGAGGCAACGGCGGTGTGTTAAAAGCGGTAGCGTCGGGCTCTAAACCTTATGGCGTGATTGTGGATTTTTTAGCTATTAGAGAATCTACTAAAGGATCGCCAATTGAGTTTATCTTTCCGAAAACTGGAGTAACAGTTGTGACTGAACCAGTTGCAATAATGAAAGATGCAAAAAACAAAGCCGCCGCAAAGCTCTTTGTAGATTTCTTACTATCAGAAAGTGGTCAGCAATTAGTGATGATGCAAGGTTACTTGCCTGCTCGCGGCGATATTGGCGTACCTGAGGGTTTCCCAAAACGGGATGATATTCATTTAATGCCCTTTGATGCCGAGAAAACGTTAAAAAACAGCGAAGCGAATAAAAAACGTTTTAGCAACATTTTTGAAAATTAATCAAGATGATGCCTTACTTTATAAGAAAGCGTTTTATGAGTCGACCCTACATGAATAGCCAGCTGGGCTGGCTGTCCATCGTGCTATTCATCTTAATTTCAGGCTTGAGTGTTTTACCCAGTTTACGGTTGCTGATTGAAGCGTTCAGTCATGTAACTGTGTCGACGCCTTCACCTTTGACAGACGTTTTAAACAGCGAGCGAACCTGGACTGCATTTAAGAATAGTTTTTACACTTCGGGGTTAGGTACGATCATTGCGGTAATTTTAGGCAGCGGATTTGCGTTTATTGTGACCTTAACGAATATTCGTGGTCGTGCAATTTGGGTTTTCTGTTTTATGTTACCAATGATGATTCCGCCTCAAGTGACTGCTCTAAGCTGGCTACAACTGTTTGGTCCAGCAAGTCCGATTTTAAACACTTTGGGAATCGCGCCGACCTTGGGCAGTCCGCAACCCATGTATTCAGCAGAAGGCATTGCATTGCTGCTAGGAATACAAAGTGCACCTTTAGTCTTTCTTGCGTTGCGTACTCAGCTTATTTCTTTGCCACAAGACTTATTAGAAGCGGCACAACTATCTCGTGCATCTCAATTTCGAATTTGGGTCGATATTATTGTTCCTCTTTGTCGTGGCGCGATCATTGCTGGAGCTGCGTTAGCTTTTGTTTCTTCGCTCGGAAACTTTGGTATTCCTGCAATGTTAGGCATTCCTATCGGCTATATAGTTCTACCTACATTGATTTATCAAAAAATGGCAGGATTTGGGAACGACATGCTAAGCCAAGTTGCAGCCCTATCCATGGTTATAGCTTTATTGGTGCTAGCGGGAATGTTGTTGCAGCAATGGTTACAACAACGCAGTCGTTACGCATTGTTGGGACACACAGCCCAGCCTCTATCTTTTCATCTAAAACATTGGCGCTTTCCACTTGAGGCCACACTGGCATTAGTGTTGAGCTTTATTTTAGTCGCACCATTCCTTGCTTTAATCGTCAGTTCACTTGTGCCTGCTCTTGGCATGCCGCTTACCGCAGACACTATTACGTTATCAGCGTTTTACGAAATGATAGGCCGTCAGGGTGTTACCGCAAGAGCGTTTGAAAACAGTGCACTTTTAGCCTTTTTTAGCGCCTTAGTACTCATGATTGTGTCTTTGCCGCTAGGGTATTTGTTAATGCGTTTGCCAATGAGAACCAGATCCGTAATCGCCAGTTTGATAGAGGTGCCTTACGCCATTCCCGGTATTGTCTTAGCAATTGCCTTTATTTTGCTATTCGCTAAGCCGCTACCTTTTATCCAAGTGAGTCTATATGGCACGTTAAGCATTATTTTTTTAGCATATCTTTCTTGCTTTTTAAGTGTGTGCTTAAAGCCTGTATTGAGCGCCATATCTCAGCTGGATCCGGCTTTAGAAGAAGCTGCTCAGCTGGCTGGAGCAAGACCATTACAGCGCTTAATTGACATTATCTTACCATTAACTGCACCAGCCTTTTTCGCAGGGGGTCTGCTAGTTTTTTTAATCTCGATTAACGAACTAACTGTATCAGCTTTGTTATGGAGTGCTGGCAACGAAACCCTCGGCGTATTGATTTTCAACCTCGATGAAAGTGGCGATAGCGTACTAGCATCTGCTATCGCTGTACTGGTCGTTTTCCTAGTGGCAGGACTCATGATTCTATTAAGCTTGTTTGCATCTCGCATGCCAAAAGGAGTGATCCCATGGCACGATTAATATTAGATAGTATTGCGAAATCTTTTAATAACGACAATGTAGTAAAAAACCTGAGTTTGACCATTGAGCCTGGTGAATTTGTAGCTCTACTTGGGCCAAGCGGTTGCGGAAAATCTACTATCTTAAGAATGTTGGCGGGCTTCGAACATGTTTCCGCAGGGAAAATCATTCACGGCACGGAGTGCATTTCCAGCACAGAAAAGCATGTTCCTACCGAAGATAGAAACTTCGGTATGGTTTTTCAATCATATGCGCTTTGGCCGCACATGACGGTAAAAGACAATGTAGGTTATCCGCTTAAAATACAGAAAACCCAGCAAACGGAACGTAATAAGCGAATTAAAGAAGCCTTAGCCATCGTTCAACTTGAAGACTATGCCGACCGTTTACCCACTCAGCTTAGTGGTGGCCAGCGTCAACGTGTGGCGCTGGCTCGCAGTTTAGTAACAGAGCCTGATATTGTCTTATTTGATGAGCCTCTGGCTAATTTAGATAGGCACTTACGTGCAACAATGGAAGAAACCTTTCGTGCTTTTCACAAGCGCACAAGAGCGACTATTGTTTATGTAACTCATGATCAATCCGAAGCTATGTCACTAGCTGATAAAATTGCCGTATTAAATAAAGGCGAGCTCGTTCAATGGGGAACACCGCAAGTGCTTTATGCAACGCCAAGGAACACTTGGCTTGCCAAATTCATTGGCAAAGGCTCGGTATTGAGCGTTGCAGCAGTGGCGTCTCAGAAATATATAAATAGCACAACTATACATAAGCTTATCCAGCAGCATTCGCCAAAAACAGTTTGTAGTTCTGTGTTAATTCGCCCACAAGATATTCGTCTTGTGGGCGCAGCCCCTCATGCCCTATCAGTCGCAGTACATAGTTGCACCTTTCGCGGTGAACGATACGACATTGAACTGACCCTAAAAGATGGGCAGCGCTTGCTTGCATACAGTGATGTTCCGATGATGCTTGCTAGTGAGCATCATATTCATATTGTGCAAGCTTGGACATTGGAGACGGAATCATGAAGGTCTGCGTGGATATTTTGAGTGGTGCAGGTCGAAAAACAGCCGCAGCCATTTTAGTCTCTTATCAAGCGTTACCTCAGTCACGACCAATACGCTTCTTACTCGACGCGGGTGGCGCATTAGAAAGTGGAGAAAAAAAAGGTTGGACACAACCGGCAGATTTAGACGCTATTTTCATTTCCCATGATCACGAAGATCATATGGGAGGCTTAATTGACGTGGATAGCAAAGTACCTGTCTACGCAACCTTGCCAGTCCAAAAGCAGCTTCCCAGTCACCTCAATCTACATACTTTGCCTATTTGTGGCACGATCCAAGTATTAGGCGTTAACGTTACAACAGGCTCCGCTGGACATTCATTTGGTGGCGTATGGTTACACCTTGATATAGGGGACGGCGTATTTTATAGCGGAGATTTCAGTTTCGAATCAACTTTATATCCATTTACTATGCCCCCGAAGGCAAGCATCGCGTTACTCGATGCTTCTTATGGCTTATACGAAAAATCATTAGAGCAAGGTAAAAAAGGCCTTGAAAGTTACCTTGAAGAGGCGCGTATATTACTCATGCCCGTTCCACAAACAGGCCGCGCTTTGGAGATTGCCTGCTGGCTCACATCGTTAGGATTCGAAGATTGGACATTAGGAGACGATTGCATAACGCCTGAAGAAGCTTTAGCAGCGCCAGCCGGTAGCATTAGTACTAAAATACGGCCCATATTAAAACGCATGAACTATAAGCCGTTTAATCCGAATGCAAAGATCGTTTTGTGCGGAGATCCTGATGGCATGAGTGGAGAAGCGGCTGCATTATTGCTGCAACCAGATCGTTATCTACCCATTTATACCGGCCATCTACCTGCACATGCACGTCAGGCTGTTAGTGAAAATAAAGCCTACTTTATCCGCTGGAATGTGCATCCTCGTAAACAAGATCTAAAACAACTTATTGAACATTTAGAGTGCCGTATTTGTGCGCCACTTTTCCATGATATTAAGAACCTAAACGAATGGCAAAAAGCTCTTGGTCCAAGTATCACACCACATAATTATATTGAGCAAAATCATGACATTAATCAAGAAACCTTTTGTCTTCCTTCGCCATGCACAGAGTACGTTTAATGCGGATCACCTTATTGCTGGTTTTACCGATAGCCCTCTTAGTGAAAAAGGAATTCAACAGGCTAAAGAGGCTGCTTGGATTCTTGGTGAGATTAAGTGGAGCTTTATTGCGACAAGCACCTTGCTACGCACCCAACAAACCGCATTTTATGCAGTTTCAAAACAAGTCACTTACGCCTACGAACAGCTCAAAGAACGTTACTGGGGAGATTTAGAAGGTTGCCCAATCGAGCAGCAACTTCCTTATGAGATTACACCGCCCAATGGTGAGTCTTGGCAAGACTTTGAGACTCGTGTTATTGGTGCACTAAATATCATTTTGAATGAGCACTCTTGGCCATTAATTATTGCTCACTCTGGTGTGTACCGAGTATTGAACAACGTGATTAACGGCACCCCTTATTGCAACCGAATAGGCAACGCTACTCCAATTTTATTCATACCTAACCAAGATGAAAATGGTTGGGAAACTAGCGCCTTCAAAGGAGTTTTCACATGACCCGAAACGCTATTATTGTCGACTTAGACGGCACCCTTGCGGAGTTTGACCATACTCAGGTTGCCCACTGGGTACTTGGTGTAGAAAAACACTGGAACCCTTTCTTTGAATATATGCAGCACGCACCAGTTGTCGAGAATATTTTGCGACTGGTCAATATTTTAAAGGAGCAAGGTCAATACATTTTAATTTGTAGCGGCCGCCCTGAGTCCCATAAACAGTATTCAATTGAATGGATTCAAAAACATAATATTCCATTCGATGGCATTTACTTGCGTCCAGATGGGGCTGATGCATTGCCAGACGAAGATGTGAAAAAAGCCCTGCTTGATAAGATTCACCATGATGGATTTTCTCCGTGGCTTGTCTTGGATGATCGAGATGCAGTTGTGCAAAGCTGGCGCAACTTAGGATTGACTTGCTTACAGTGCGCACCAGGAAACTTTTAATTTAAAGACTACGCACAAGTACTTTAAAATATCTCAACAAAACGATTGATGAGCTCCGAAAGGAAATACCCTATAATCTGTTCAGCTTTATATCGGAGAGTAACGTTGTGATAGCGCCGCGCTTTGCACCCTTGGTTTTTTCTATTTTAATGTCGCTGTATATGGTGACCGCAATGACCTGTGTAATTACTTTGGTCAATACCGGCTTTACGGAAGGATTTTTACTGCGCTGGTTTCGGGCTTTTTATATTTCCTGGCCGGTTGCTTTTAGCTTGATTATGGTAGGTGCGCCACGTATTCAAAAGTTTGTCGCTCAGCGCATCAATAAAATTGTTTAAGCAGCCTATCACCCCAGCACATCACGCGATCAACACGTTCTGCGCTGGGCTACAGGTTAGCACTTACGTAAAATAACACTACCAATTGAGTAGCCTGCACCGAAAGAGCTCAGCACGCCAATTGCGCCACTACTAAGATCATCTTGATGCAAATGCAGCGCGATCACCGAGCCCGCTGAACTGGTATTAGCATAGGTATCTAAAATCACCGGTGCTTCAGAAGCAGTGGCATCACGACCTAAGAGCTTACGGGTAATCAGCAAGTTCATATTGAGGTTGGCTTGGTGTAACCAAAAGCGCTGCACATCCTGCACATCAATCTTCTGGCTGGCTAAATGCTCAGCAATTAAGCTGGCCACTTTTGGGCAGACTTCACGAAAAACCTTGCGGCCTTCTTGCATAAACAACTTATCTTCTGCGCCAATACCCTCTTCAGCACAACGATTTAGATAACCGGCATTATTACGGATGCTATTAGAGAACTGGGTAAAGAGTTTAGTCCCCACCACTTCCCACTGATGCTTGGACACGGCCAGTTCTGCATCTTCTAAAATCACTGCAGTACAAGCATCACCAAAGATAAAGTGGCTGTCACGATCAGTAAAATTCAGATGGCCGGTGCAAATCTCTGGATTGACCATCAAAATCGCACGGGCTTCACCGGCTTTAATCGCATTGGCAGCAGCTTGGATACCAAAGGTGGCTGACGAACAGGCCACGTTCATATCATAGGCAAAGCCTTCAATCCCTAAGGCTGCTTGCACTTCAATGGCAATCGCTGGATAAGCACGCTGCAAGTTGGAGCAGGCAACAATCACCCCATCAATATCCGCAGCCGTGCGGCCAGAGCGTTGCAGTGCTTCTTTGGCGGCAACCATCGCCATTTCACAAAGAATGCCCCACTCATCATTGGAGCGCTCTGGAATAGAGGGTTTCATGCGTTGTGGATCTAAGATGCCAGCTTTATCAGTGACAAAACGGCTTTTGATTCCGGAAGCTTTTTCAATAAAGGCTGAACTTGATTCGGGCTTGGCTTCAATCGCGCCGCTGGCAATTTCTGCTGCGTGCTCAGCATTAAACTGCTGCGACCAAGCGTTAAATGCTTCGACCA
>Ga0265295_1000472_pt1 | contig 80976 bp, 69 predicted proteins | sample Munlansysbiofilm_FD_192503 | JGI IMG/M metagenome (GOLD analysis project Ga0265295, IMG submission 192503) | Leachate microbial communities from a municipal landfill in Southern Ontario, Canada - Methane capture system biofilm | ecosystem: Engineered > Solid waste > Landfill > Unclassified ... | reverse complement strand
GATACCACGATACGAGAAGACAGATCTCTCGTACATTGCACTCAACACATTGGCAGCCGCCATGATTGTCCTGAACAAGGTCATAGTTATTTATAGATAATCACTTAATGGAACGAGTCGGCATGCTGCTCTCCCTGTATTAATCCATCGTTTACAATCGTGGGTGTCAGTATATCAGGAGTCTGGGTACACTTTTCTCGTAAATTAGGCAACCTATTCAAGTCGGGCGCTTAATTTGTAACGCTTCTGAGGTACTCGTAAACTCGAAGCTTGTTTATGGAAGGTTACGCTCAAGAGCACGTTTGACACTGGCAGCCTGCCATTCCTTCCCTCGTGGCGTCCGGTATCCAGCACTATTCAGGTTCGCCGCTATTTTTCGAAGTGACCCGCCACCCATTTCTTTGATGATCTGGGCAATCTGCTTAGCGAAGTCGTCGGCTTTTTCAATCCGGGCGGCATTGGCGTTATCAGGTGCGCCGCTGCCGGGGATTCGCTCCCCGCGTCGGAGGCATGGGTTGCCCAGCTTACCCTTTCCCTTGAGCGGTGCCAGGGCGGCCTTGGTGCGCTGGGAAATGAGCTTGCGCTCATGCTCAGCCATGGCGGCATAGATGTGAATAGTCAGTTCGGTTGCGTCCGGCAGCTCGGCAATAGTGAAGGGAACCCCGGCCTTTTGCAGGCTGGTGATGAAGTGCAGGTCGCGGGACAGACGGTCCAACTTGGCCACCAGCAACCGGGCACCTTTCAGGCGACAGTCGCGGATCGCCTTGGCCAGCTCTGGCCGGTCATCCTTGCCGCCGGATTCAATCTCAACATACTCGCCAAGCACTTCCCAACTTCCGCCGTTCAGGTAGCGCAGAACGGTTTCCTTCTGCGCCTCAAGGCCCAGACCACTCTGGCCCTGTCTCTTGGTGCTCACTCGATAGTAGGTGACGAACCGGCCTTCCATGGCGCTCCTCCCGGTGTGTTCTAAACCTTAATACGAAGGTTTGACGAGGCCGGCAGGGCGTTCGTGGTCCGTGCTTTTGCCAGCGGTGTATTTTGGGCGGACTTTTCCGATGAGGAAGTAATGGAGTTGGCCGTTGTCGCCCAGCAGCACGGCCTGTTCGACGAGGGGGTGGCGATTCTGGACTGGCTCAACCGCGAGCGGCCCCGGTATGCCGATGGCTGGAGAGCGCATGCCGAATTGCTCGATATTCTGGGTAAACGCAAGGAGGCTGCCCGGGTCGCCGCCCAGGCCCGACGGTTTCTTCCGGCCGAAATCACGACATCCTGGCAGCCCGCCTCCTCGGTGTTTGTTCCATCGGCCGGGGAGGACGAGCGTTTTCTGGAGCCTTTTGTTCAACTGCGCCGTCAGGACGAAGAAACGCAAGGATATATGACCCTGTTTCGTGGCCGGGAAGATGCTTTTGCCCGTCAGTGGGCCAATCGCGAAGAGGGGAAACAGGGCTATGTGCCGGTGCAGCGGCCGATGCAGCCGGAAGATGTACGCGAGCATCTCCAGGGACGCAAAACCTATGGCATATATCTGCTGACCGGAGAAAGCCGGGTCTGGACCGGTGTCATCGATGTCGATCTGGCGATCGGCCTGCGAGACCGGAGAGCCGCGGAAAAAGAGAAGGCGGCCATCCGGCGGGAATCGGTCTATTTGTACACCCGCCTGCTGGAGATGGCCGGCAACGCCGGACTGACCTGTATTGCCGAGGTCAGCGGCGGCAAGGGATACCATTTCTGGTTTCCGCTTGCCCAGCCGGTAGCGGCGGCGGATATGCGCAACGGCCTGAAAACGCTGATTGGCAGCTTGGCCAATGATCTGCGCTGCTTCACCCTGGAAATTTTTCCGAAGCAGGATCATCTCACCGGCAAGGGGTTCGGCAATCTGGTGAAACTGCCGCTGGGCATTCACCGCGTCACCGGCAAGAAATCCTATTTTGTCGGCGCCAGGGGGCAGGCAACGGCAGATCAGTTGTCCTGGTTGCGAACCCAGCGGCCGGCGGCAGCCGAAAAAATACTGACCCTGGCGGAACGGCATCGGACAGCGAATGTGATGGTGCACCCGAAACTGGCGGCCTGGGCGTCTCAATACCCGGAACTGGCGGAACTGGAAGCCAAATGCGCCATGCTGGGACAACTCATCGCCATGGCCCGTTCGGCAAAGGAACTCTCTGTGCGGGAGGAAAAAATCCTGCTGGGCACGGTTGGTCATCTGGAGCGGGGCCGGCTTTTGCTGCACCATTTGTTTTCGCGCATGCCGGAGTACAACCGGCCGCTGCTCGATTTCAAGATCTCCAAAATTCGCGGGACCCCGCTGGGATGCAAGCGGATCCACAGTCTGATGGATCAGGCCGGTGGCGGGGAGTTGCCCTGCGGATTCGATCGGAGCGGTTATCCGCATCCCTTGCTCCATCTCGAGAAGTATCGACAACAGCCGGCGATGCAGGAGAAGGTCGTCGATCTCAAGGACGCGCTGGTGTCGCTGAAGACCGCCATCGTGCAGGTCGAACGTTTTTTGTGAAGGGAAATCATGCAGACACTGTATGTACTCGAAACCGGCAGTTATCTCCGCAAGGAGGGGGAGACGCTGGTCATCTGCAAGGGGAAACAGCGGGTGGAGACGATTCCGGCGGCCGGGTTGAAACAACTGACCCTGGCCGGGAGGGCCTCGATCAGCGGGGCGGTGTTGGACTTCCTGATCAATCACGGCATCGACACCGTGTTCATGACCATGGACGGCCGATTCCGGGCCAGGTTGCTGCTGGATGACTCCAGCCACACCGCTCTTCGGCAGCGGCAGTATGTGCGGCTCAACGATCCTGCGTACAAACAGGGGCTGGCGGCGGTCATCGTCCGGGAAAAGCTGGAAAATCAATCCCGACTGCTCCTGCGGCGCGCCTCCCAGTACGATCGGCCTGAATTACGGACGGTGGGAGCCCTGATCAAGGCGTTACGCCGGAAAAGCACGGCCGCGGCCGATCTTGAGACCTTGCGGGGGATCGAGGGGTACGGCTCTCGGCTCTATTTCAGTGTCTTTGGCCTGTTGTTGCGCAACGAAGCTTTTTATTTTCACGGCCGTAACCGTCGCCCGCCCCGCGACCCGGTCAATGCGCTGCTTTCCTTCGTTTATACCCTGTTTACCAACGAGGTGCTCAACGGTGTCAAGAGTGCGGGGCTTGATCCCTATTGCGGCGCCTTGCATGAAATAGCCGCCGGACGGCCGTCATTGGCCTGTGACCTGGTTGAAGAGTGGCGACCTTTTGCCGAAAGACTGGTCCTTGGACTGGTGAATCGCAAGGCGATCCGACCGGAGGATTTCGTGTTCCGCAACGAGCAGGAACGGACCGAAGGACAGCTGCCGGTCTCCATGAAACCCAATGCGGCGCGGGCGCTGATCGCGGCGTACCAGCGCCAGTTGGAGGAGCGGTTGCTCTATCCGCCGACCGGCCAGAAGACCGCCGTGCGCTGGATCATGCACAGCCAGTGCCGCCATTTTGCCGAGAGTCTCAAAACTGGTGCAATGTATTCTCCTTTTCAGGTGCCCAGGTGAGGGGGCCTGATCCTGGCGGATGAGAAAAAAGGGAGGGTATGGTGTACCTCATCTGTTTTGATATCAGCGATGATCGGGTTCGGTATCGGGTGGTCAAGGTTCTGAAAGGAGTCGGACGACGAGTACAGAAATCGGTCTTTGAATGCCCTGATCTCAGCGAACAACGTCTGCTGTTGCTGCAAAGGAAGATGGAAAGCCTGATTGACCACGGCTCGGATTCAGTGCGTTATTACCGGTTGTGCAAGGCCTGTGTGGCTGAGGTGGAATGGACGGGGAGCGGGGAAGCGCCGATAAAGGAACGCTTTCTGGTTGTGTAGAATACCGACTTTTGAAGTTGTTTGAGATTGTGGGCAAAGGAGGTTGTGAATTGTTGCCATGGTAATGTTGTACCCATGTAATCGCGTGGTATCTGCACGACTTTCTTTGCTTCCCATGCAAGAAAAGTAGCGAGGATGAGGGTAAATGTGGAAAACGGGGACAGCGGCTTTGTCAGCGAGGGCCGAATTGTTCACCAGGGGGTCGAGATCAGGCGGCTGCCAGGCGCGGTTGTTGCATGGTCCGACGGAGCGAGAAAGAGCGGAATGAACGAACACCATTGAAGGAGGATCTCCATGACAAAGACACAGACCTTCCCGGCCAAAACAAACATTCCGGCACCACGGTCGATTGTTTCGGCGCTCTTCACCTTGGGGCTCTTGGTGCAGACGGGTGCCGCCTCCGGTGCCTGGGCCGATCAAGGCGGGTTCAGCGGCGCCAAACAGGCCGCAGGCGGGTTCACCGGCCCCGGCCCGGCGCTCACCACCGTCGAGCAGGCGCAGGGGCTGCGCGACGACGTCCCGGTCAGCCTGCGCGGCAATGTCGTGCAGCACCTTGGCGGCGACACCTATCTGTTTCGGGACGGCAGCGGAACCATCCGGGTGGATATCGACGATGATGTATGGAACGGCCAGAATGTCGGCCCGGCCGATACGGTGAAGATCGACGGTACGATGGACAAGGACTGGAACAGCGTGGAAATCGACGTAAAACGGCTGATCAAACAATGACAGGATGTGAGAGTGATTCGCCCTTTTTTTCAAACAGGGCGAATGTATTCATCCCGTCGAATTCATGTGAAATCCCGGAATGAGCGGACGCTGGGCAGGAAAACTGCGGTGTCGGTACGGGCTGGGCACGCCGAGAAGTCGTCGGAGGCGCGGCGCGGTCACCACGGCCAACTTATGAGGCGGGGCCGGGGGAAGGGCATGACCGCCGTCTCACGGTTCTTCGTCGGCAATGCTGCACGAGGCGGAAGGCTCCGCTGTGGGCAGGAAGAGTTCGACCCGGGGAAACTGGTTGAGATCTTTGTGGAGGCCGGCGCGGAAAAAGGCGTTGACCCAGTGGAAAATGTCGTGCCGCTGGATGGAGCGCCGCATCCTGGCCATCCGGCTGCGCCGGCTGTTTTCGTCCATGGAGTAGGCCCGGCGGATAGCGTCGGCCACCCCCACGATATCGAAGGGATTCACCAGGAGCGCGCCGTTCTGCAACTGGGCGGCCGCGCCGGCGAATTCGCTTAAGATGAGCACGCCGTTGTTTTCGATGGAGCAGGCGCAGAACTCCTTGGCCACCAGGTTCATGCCGTCCTTGAGCGGGGTGATCAGGGCGATTTCGCAGGTGCGGTAGTAGGCCAGCAGTTCAACCCGGCTGAGCGGCCGGTAGATGTAATGGATGGGCGTCCACTCGACCTGGCTGAAGCGGCCGTTGATCTCGCCCACCAGGCGCTCGATCTCCCGTTTGAGGGCCTCGTATTCCGGTACCTCCTCCCGGCTGGGCACGACCACCTGGATCAGGGTGACCTTGCCCCGCAGTTCGGGGTAGCGTTCGAGGGCATTGGCAAAGGCCTTCAGTCGGAGCGGGATGCCCTTGGTGTAGTCGAGCCGGTCGATGCCGAGAATCAGTTGCCGTTCGGGCAGATTGGCGTGGATGATCCAGGCCTGGTCCTGGACCTCCTGGCTGGCGGCAATTTCCGCGAATTGCCTGAAGTCGATGGAAATGGGAAAGGCGCCGACCAGCACTTCCTGCTCCGGGGTCAGGCAGCGGACGATGTGGCCCTGGCCCACCACCCGTGTTTTCGGCATCAGCATGCGGACGCAGTCCATGAAATTGCGGCGGTCGCGCATGGTCTGGAAACCCACCAGGTCGTAGCGGAGCAGGGCGTGGAGGATCTGGAACCGCCAGGGCAGCTTGATGAAGCCGTCGAGGGGCGGAAACGGAATGTGGAGGAAAAAGCCGGTCTGCCGCTCGACGCCAACGGTTTTGAGATAGTGCGCCACCATGATCAGATGGTAGTCGTGCACCCAGACATAATCCCCGGTGCCGGTATTGGCCGCGACGGTCTGGGCAAACTTGGCGTTGACCCGTTCGTAGACCTGCCAGTAGCTCGGGTCGAAATTGCAGCGGGTGGGAAGATCGTGAAACAGCGGCCACAGGATCTCGTTGGAGAAGCCGTGATAGTATTTCTGGATCTCCTCGGCGGTGAGATGCACGGGTTTCAGCGCATAACCGGTTTCGCGCGACCCGTGGTCCAGCAGGTCGTCCAGGAATCCTTCATCCATGGGGTGTTGCCCAATGGCGCCTATCCAGCCGATCCACTGGCCGCCGCGGTCGCGGAGGACCGGCCCCAGGGCGGTGACCAGCCCGCCGGAACCCGGCTTGATGGTCCACTGTCCGCTTTCCTCCTGACCGACCGCAATGGCCAGGCGGTTGGACACCACGGTCAGGCGGCTTGTTTCCATAGGCATATCCTGGTTAAGGGGTTCCGGTGACCTGCAGCCACGTGTGCAGAAAGCCGGCCACGGCCGTGCAGTCCGCCAGATGCGCCTGGGCGGCCGTCGGCGCGCCGGCATGCCCCACCCTGATGCCGATTCCCCGGCCGCGCAGGGCGACAAAGGCATCCTCGTCGGTCTCGTCGTCGCCGATGTAGACGGCCAGCACATCGCGTGGCTGGAGATCGAGCAGGTCAAGGAGCGCGTCCCCCTTGTTCCTGCCGATGCAACGGACCTCGACCCCACCGTTGAACATGCGCCATTCCAGGTCGTGCAGCAGAGCCCAGGAACCCCATCTGGCCATGGTCTCCCGTTCCATGGCGGCAGCGGCGGCCGGGTCCATCCCCCTGGTGTGCAGGGCGAGGGAGGCCACCTTCACCTCCACCTTCTGGCCGGACTGGCAGCGCTGCAGGGCATTGCGGATCGTGTCGAGACCGCGCTGCTGCACCGGGGTGGGCCGAAGGGTCCGCTTGTCGCCGTCGACCGGCCACCATTCGAAGCCGTGGCTGCCGACAATCGTCAATCGCGGGTTGCCGAGCAGGGCGGCCACCTCCTCGGCCGGCCGGCCGGAAAGGATGGCGACCTCCGTCGTGCCGCCGGCGGCCATATCCCGGAGCAGGTCCGCAATGCCGGGGAGAGGGTGTGCGTGCATAGGCTCGATTGCAAACGGCGCCAGGGTACCATCGTAGTCCAGGCAGAGCAATCGAGCGGTGGCATTGCGGACCTGCCGCCAGAAATCCGAAAAGCCAGCAAACGGTCGGCCAGCACCGTTGATGGCGGTTGTCATAGTTCGATCCGATCCGTTCCCGCATGCATGGTCGCGAACATCAGGGTGAGGTATTCCCGTAGGTGGCGGGTCACCAGGAAATTGTCGAGCACCAGCGCCCTGGCCTTGCGGCCCATGGCCTCCAGATGCCTCCGGTTCTTGAGCAGGTAGCGGATGCGCAGGGCCGCGCCCTCCGGGGTGCTGACCAGGAAACCGGTGTGGTGGTTGATCACCTGCAGGCGGATGCCGCCGGTATCGCCGCCGATCACCGCCTTGCCCTTCCAGAGGGCCTCGGTCACCGTGAGGCCGAAACCCTCCTTGATCGATTTCTGCAGACAGATGGTCGACGCCCGCTGCAGGGCATTGATTTCGCGGTGGGCGTCCGGAGGCAGCAGCAGAATGTGGATGTCCGGATCGTCGCCGGCCGCCGCCCGCACCTCGCGCAGCACCTCCTCGCCTTCCGGGTCGTCGGTGGCGCCGCCGCCGGCCAGCACCAACTGTACCGGCGTGAACGTCCTCACCAGCCGATAGGCCTCGATGACGCCGAGCGGGTCCTTGAACCGGTCGAACCGCGACACCTGGGTGATCAGCGGCAGGCCGGGATCGAGACCGTACCGATCGAAGATAGCCTCGACTTCGCCGGGATACAGCTCCCGGTTCTTCTGGCTGAGCGGATCGATGCTGGGCGCGATCAGATAGAGCGGATGCGGCAACGGCTGGACAAAGTCGGCGAGAGACCAGATGGAGGCGTCATACCCGGCGACGAACTCCCGCAGGTATTTCCACACCACCCGGTACGGCCGGCTGAGATCGATATGGCAGCGCCAGATCCATTTTCCCTTGCGGTTGGGGCAGAGGCGGAGCAGCGGCGCCGGTTGCGGGTCGTGGATGAAGACGAAATCCGCCTCCTCCAGAACCGTGCGCAGCCGTTCGGCGTTGTCGGCGTTGGTCTGTTCGTAGGCGCGCAGCAGCACAGGCGGGATGGCCACGGGACTTCCCTGCAGGCCGTTGTGAAAGCTTTTGGTGCACTGATAAAAGCCCGCCTCGCCGGTGATGACCTCCCAACTGACCTCGAGCCCCAGTTCCTGCTTGAAGGGAACCAGCCAGCTGAGAATCTCGGCCACACCGCCGCCCTCCCGGGTCGAGTTGACATGAACCACCCGCATACCCTTGAGCGGCGCGGCCAACTGCCGAAGGTGATCGATCACCGCCTCGCCGACAATGGCGGCGTAGCCGTCGAGAATGGAGGTCATGACGTTTCTCCTTCCACGAGGTAGGGTTGAAAGACCAACGCCAGTTCCCGCCTGAGTTCGGACAAGGTGGTGAAGTAGGGATCGATGGCGTTGAGCTGCCTGACGAGTTCGGAATATTCCTCGGCCTCCTCCGCCTGCAGCCATTCGGCGAAGTCGCTGCGACCGCTTTCGGTCCGGCGCCGGGCGTCGATGAAATGATAGAACACGGACCCGCTCGACAGCCCGGCGATCTGGGCGGCCATCTCCTGCGGCTGGGATACCCGCTTGCCGGTGTCCAGGACCACGATCTGCGAGCGGATGAATTTGAAGCGCTGGCCGGAACGGGCCCAAGGGACCCATTCGCTTTCCGCCAGCCGCTCCTCGATGACTTCGATCAGTTCCTGGCGCAGGTCTTCGATGACGCGGTAGTGGCTGGGATCGATGATGGCCAGCCGTTCGGCGAGGCGCTTGTCGCGGAGGCCACGCCAGGCCCAGGCGGCGAAATCGTTCGGGTATTCCGGTTCATCGAAACTGGGGCGGAGCATGCCCCCCCAGAAATGATAGTAGATGCAGCCGGGATGAATGGTTTTCAACCGGTCGCTGAATTCGCGCAGATTGTGCGCCTCCTCACCGGTGGCGATGGCGATGAGGGTACAGTCCTTGATCAGAAACGGCAGTTCCATGGCTGTTCTCCACAGATGAAGGAGATGAACGGGCGGTGCTGCACATGCTGATGCGGCCGGTGGGGATCAATCGCCAAAGACCAGGTCGTCGCGGATCCAGCCCACGGCGGTGCCGCTCTGGTAATATCCCAGCTTGACCCAGTTGCCGTCCCTGGCGAGAATGGTGTAGATCTCGCCCTGCGTGGCATGGGCCACCACGGCGGAACTCACCGTGGCCGCGCTCCGGATGTTGGCCTTTTCCACGAGAATCACCGCTGTTTCGATGTCCGAAACCAACGGCTTGTACACCCAGCCGCTGTTGTCCAGCCAGTCGTGGAAATACACCCAATCTCCACTTTCTTTTTTGATTTCTATTGGATAACCCAGGGGGGCTGTATAAAGAACAGCGCTGCTCTGCGTGGGCTGCTCGCGAATGTTGACTTGATCCTTGCCAATGCTTTTCCCGGCGGCCGGAGTGACGAAACAAACAATCAGGGAAGAAAGGAGAAAGCCGGTACGGAAAATGGAAAGCGGTTTGTTGATCATTGGTTGTTCCTTGGTACGAGACACGAAAATCATGGGGTTGACACGACAGGAAGGGCGCGCCGGCATTGCCGCCGCCGACAGTCCCCGGAGCGACCGGTCGCCGCGAACGAACCCCGAAAATGCCTTGTAGTCAGCAGGCGGGTCGTGGTTGCTCGGCGGAAACCGCAAAGGTTTTTCTTCCAACAATCGTTCCAGGTTGCTTCCAGGGGGACAGAGGAGGGGAGGCCGGCGTCGTCGGCGACCTGTTCCGGCCGAATCGGCGATCGACGACTGTTGCCGGGAACAGACTGTAAGTGCCGGGTGTCCGCCGTATTTTTTCGATATGGGGGGCCGGTTGCGGATGCCCGCCCAATGATGCCGACACTGTCCACCATGTACTTGCCCGTCGCGGATTGGCGTCGCTCGGCCAGTCCTGTTTGGCAGTATTTTGTCTTCTCTGACAAGAAATGTCTTGCGGGGCAGGAATGGGGATGGGGTCAGGACGGGAGACGGAAGGAGGGGGAGAGGCTGTGTTTTTTCAACAGGGCGTAAAGGCGAGAGCGTGACAGTCCGGACATGGCGCAGGCCTGCTCCATGTCCTCGGCCAGGGTCAACAGTTCCCGCAGATAGTGCTGCTCGAATTGAGCGACAGTCGCCTCCCGCGCCTCGACCAGCCGGGGCAGGGTGGTGCCGTTCGGTCCGTCGATGCGGGCAATGGGCAGGTCGGGGATGGACTGCCCCTGCTCGACCGAGGCACGGGCCAGGTGGACCCGAATATAGACCGGCAGGTGCTTGGGGAAGAGAACCGGCTCGTGCCGGGCCGCCGAAACGGCCCGCTCCAGGGCGTTGACCAGTTCGCGCACGTTGCCCGGCCATTCGTAGCGGCCGAGCACTTCGAAGAAATCGGGAGAGAACGATTTGCCGTTCATCCCGTAGCTCTGGCAGAGTTTGTCGACGTGGTGGGTGGCAATGAGGGAGATGTCCTCGATGCGGTGGCGCAGGGAGGGCAACTCCATGGTAAAGGCGCGCAGGCGGAACAGCAGGTCCTTGCGGAAGCGGTGCCGATGGACCATGGCATCGAGGTCGCGATTGGTGGCCGCGATCAGGCGGAAGTCGCTCCGCAGCACAGTGCTGCCACCGACCTGGCGGAATTTGTGCTCCTGGAGCACCCGCAGGAAGGATTTCTGCACGGAAAGCGGCAGTTCCCCCACTTCGTCGAGAAAAAGCGTGCCGCCATCGGCCCGTTTGATCAGGCCGCTTTCGTTTTTATCGGCGCCGGTGAAGGCGCCCCGCTCGTACCCGAACAGGATGCTTTCGACCAGGGTTTCGGGAAGCGCGGCACAATCGACCTCCACGAACCGTTTGCCGGCGCGGCGGCTGTTGTTGTGGATCGCCCAGGCAAAAAGTTCCTTGCCGGTCCCGGTTTCGCCGGTGATGAGCACGTTGGCGTCGCTGCCGGCCGACAGGGCGAGACGGTCCAGGCAGCGCTTCATCTGGGAACTGGCGCCGACGATGTCCTTGAGCGTCTCCTCGTTGAGGGTGGTGTGCGGCTGCTTGAGGATTTTTTTGGCCCGATACTGGATGGCCCGGACCAGGGGCAGGGTCATGGCCCGCGCCGTCGCCGGACGTTCCACGTAATCCCAGGCGCCCATCTTGATGGCATGCTCGGCCTGGTCGGCATCCCCCACATCGGTGAGAATGATCACTTCCGGCAGGGAGGGGGTATCGATCAGCGCCGGCAGGACCCCCATGCTGTTGCCGTCCGGCATCTCGGCATTGAGAAAGATAACGTCGAACGGCTTGGATGTCGCCATCTCCAGGCCTTCAGCCAGGGTGCGGGCCGTCACCACCTGATGCCCCGCGTGGGTGATTTCCCTGGCGAGAACGGCGGTGAACGATTCCTGCGTGTCAATGATGAGTATGTTCGACATGCTCTGTTCGGAATGAAAGGGACGGTGATGGCTGACGACAACCGGACTCCGGAACCGTCTGGCGCGCAACGGCCCGTCGTTGTTTTCGGTTGCCGGCATGGCGCGGCAGCCTGCCCATCCGCCCGCACCGCGCCGGGAGACGCCAGGCGCCGCGGCATGTTCTCGCTGGCATCACTCTATGCAGGGCACCGGTCATCGTCAACCGGTATTCCGCCCGCTGCCCCGCCGGCGCCACCCGTTCATTGCCTTGATGACGCATCCTTGGGTATGGTGGTGCCGAGCCGCGAGACCGGAACGGGCCGGCGGCGTGGCGCTGCCTATGGGCGAGGAGGAAGACGATGCACCGACGCATCCTGTGTTACGGCGATTCCAATACCTGGGGCTACGATCCGGTGACCATGGACCGTTTCGACGAAACCACGCGCTGGCCGCGCGTGCTGGGGCACGTGCTGGGCCGCGGCTACGAGGTGATCGAGGAGGGCCTGGGCGGCCGGACGACCGTGTGGGACGACCCCATCGAAGGCTACAGGAACGGGCGCGACTACCTGATCCCGTGTCTGGAATCGCATAGACCGCTGGATGTGGTGGTCATCCTGCTGGGGACCAACGATCTCAAAAAGCGGTTTGGCCTGTCGGCGTACGATGTCGCCCAGGGCGCGGCCGTGCTGGTCCGCGTGGTGCAGGCCAGCCAGGCCGGACGCGGGGGACGGGCGCCTCTGGTACTGCTGCTGGCGCCGCCGCCGATCACGATTCTCATGGCATACGCGGAAATGTTTGCCGGCGCGGAGAGCGAATCGCGGAAATTTTCCGCGCAGTTCGGCCGGGTGGCCCAGGAGTTGGGCTGCGCCTATCTGGACACGGCGGAGGTGGTCGTTTCCAGCCCGCTGGACGGCATCCACCTGGAAGGGGAAGAACACCGCAAACTGGGGCAGGCGGTGGCCGAAAAGGTCAGGGAACTCGTGGGATGATCGCGTGCATCCCCTGGTCGGCCGAATTGCGTCAGAGGCGCGACAGGAAGCCCGCGAAATCGTGCACGGGAGGACCGGTATGATCATCGCCGTCGCGTGTAGTATCGCGATATTTTTGCTCGTTTCTGCCGGATGTTGGTGTTGATGACAATGGTTATCAGTTGAAAAGCGCGGATTCGTCCCTAAAGTGGAGGTGTCGGGGACAAGGAATATTCTTGCTTGGCGTGGCAGAGCAGGCATGCAACCAGGCCGCTCCTGACCTGACAACGGGTTGTTCTTCGTCCAACCGGCGAGGGACGATCGAGGTATTGTTCAATGACACAAGGCGGCGCCTTGGGAGGTATGTCATGAAACGTCAGAACGAGATGATGGAATCCTTTGTCATGGCCCATCGCGAATTCATGGGCAATCTGGAACGTTCGATCCGGCTCTTGGAGGAGGATATCGACGAGACCGCCGAGATGGAGACCATCTGCACCGATGAGTGGTGCCTGGCCACCGAACACAACCTCGACGAGGTGGCCAAGATGATCTACTCGATCAGCGAACCCCGCTGGCTCACCGAGGAGGATTCGCGGAGGATCGGCGATCTGCGCCGGAGCGTCCACGATCTGTATGCCAGGTATCGGAACGTGCGGTCGGCGGTGCCCTGTTGCTGCTGACCGGTGCCCGGGGAGGAGGAACCGGGGCGCGCCCGGTCTTCTCCGGTGTGTGCGTGCCTAAAAAAAAGCCGTGGCCGAAATGATGGCCGCGGCTTTTTTGTTCCTTGCCGAAAGGATCTATCCCATCGCCTCCATGGTTGCGGCCAGCCTGGCGAGGTCGACCTGGCGTTCGTACAACGGCCGGGCATCGTCGGTGTAGGCCGCGAGCTGTTCTTCAAACACCGGTTTTTCCTGGCGATAGAAGATACCGAGCCGCAGCGGTTCCTCCTCGCAGGCGCGGGCGAAGGCCTGGACCCGGTCGGCGGGGTCGTGGTCGTCCGGCAGGGGAGCGGTCTGGGCCGCGAACCATTGGTAGGTGTTGAGCTTGTTGAAGGTGACGCAGGGCTGGAGCAGGTCGACCAGGGCATAGCCGCGATGGCGGATCGCCGCCTGCAGGATGCCGCGGGCATGTTCCGCGTTGCCGACGTAGGTGCGGGCCACGAACGAGGCGCCGAGGGCGATGGCCACGGCCAGGGGATTGAAGGGTTCCAGCGTCACGCCGCCCACCTGCAGCGGCGTGACGAAACCGCGCCGGCTGGTCGGCGAGGCCTGCCCCTTGGTCAGGCCGTAGACCATGTTGTTGTGGACGATGTTGGTGAGGTCGGGGTTGCGGCGGATGCAGTGGAGGAAGTGGTTGCCGCCTTCCCCGTACATGTCGCCGTCGCCGCTCTCGGCGATCACCGTCAGGCCGGGGTTGCTGGCCTTGATCGCGGTGGCCGGCGGCAGGGCGCGGCCGTGCAGGCCGTTGAAAAAGTGGACGTTGCAGTATTGCGGCAGCTTGGCCGCCTGGCCGATCCCCGAAACCAGCACAGTCTGTTGCGGATCGAGGGCCAGTTCGGCCAGGGTTTCGCCGACCAGCTTGAGGATGCCGTAGTTGCCGCAGCCGGGGCACCAGGCAATGTCGCAGTCGCGTCGGACCCAGGAATGTTCGCTCATCGTTGTTCCTCCTCGCGCAGCAGCGCGGCGATCTCTTCGACACTGAAGGCCAGCCCGTTATATTTGAGCCACTGGGCGGCAATGTCGCAGCCGGTTTCGCCCCGCAACAGCCGGGCGAACTGACCGGTGGCATTGTTTTCGATGACGATGATCCGCTCAGCCCGGCGCAGGTAGTCCTCCAGCGCGGCGGGCAGCGGATAGAGTTGCACGCAGTGGAGAAAGGCGGTTTGTTCCAGCGGCACCTGCGCCAGGGCCTCGATGATTGCCGGCGCAGTCGACCCCCAGCCGACCAGCAGCCGCCGGTAATCGGCGGGGCCGTGGAGCCGGGGCGGCAGGCTCAGCTCTTCGCGCAGGGGCCGGAACTTGGCCAGGCGCTTGTCGACCATGGCGATCCGCACGCCAAAATCCTCGGTGATCCGGCCTTCGGCGTCGTGCTCGTCGCTGTCCACGCAGACCAGACCGGCGCCGTATCCCGGAATGCCGCGGGGCGAGATGCCGTCCGGACCGGGGGCGTAGCGCCGGTAGTCCGGGGTGGTGGCGACAATGTGCGTCGCTGGCGGTGTTGCCGGCAGGGGCAGGGGATCGAGGTCGCAGAGCGAGTCGAGCAGGTACTGGTCGGTGAGTACGATGACCGGCGACTGGCTGGCGTCGGCCATGGTAAAGGCATGGGCCGCGCAGGCGAAGGCTTCTTCCGGCGAGCCGGGGGCGAGAATGGCGCGGGGAAATTCGCCGTGGCCGGAGTAGCGGGCGATTTCCAGGTCGCCCTGTTCGGTACGGGTCGGCAGGCCGGTGCCGGGACCGGGCCGCTGGGCCAGGTGGACGACCAGGGGCGATTCGATGGCGCCGCACAGGCTCAACCCCTCGGCCATCAGGTCGAAGCCGCCGCCGGAGGTGCTGACCAGGGCCCGAGCCCCGGCATACCAGGCGCCGAGCCCCATGTTGATCGCGCTGATCTCGTCCTCCGCCTGCTCGACCACCAGGCCGTGCGCCTCGGCCTGCTTGGCGAGGTGGAGCAGGACGCCGGTGGCCGGGGACATCGGGTAGGAGGAGATGAAGGTGCAGCCGCCGGCCAGGGCGCCCAGGGCGACGGACTGGGAACCGTCGAGCAGCAGTCGCCGACCGGCCGCGGCCGCCTGCACGGGCAGGGCGAAACGGCCGTGCAGCGCAGCGCCGGCCTCCCAGCCGCTCCGGGCCGCGGCCAGGTTCTGGTCCAGGAGGCTGTCGTTTTTGCCGAAGGTCCGCCGCAGGGCCGTTTCCAACGGGGCCGGCTCCCAGCCGAACAGGCGGACCAGGAAACCGCAGGCGACACTGTTGGCGAACAGGGCGCCGCCGGCCTGGGTGCTCAGCTCCTGCAACGGCAGCGGCAGCATGCCGGCCGTCCCGCCGAACACCGCCGGGTCGCCGATGCGCACCGTGGCGTCGGTGCAGCGGCCTTCCAGGCGGCCCAAGGCATCGCGGTCGAACAGCAGGCAGCAGTCGACCCGGTCGGAGAAGGCCCGCACCGGCCGGGTCGAGATCCGCAGGGTCGTCGAGTTGCTGCCGCCGCGGATGCGCGACATGAACTCGTTGACCACCATCACGTGGAGGCCGGCCGCGATCACGGCGCGCGCCAGGACCAGGCCGAGGGTCTGGAGGCCGTGGCCGGCCTCGCCGCCAAGGACCACATTCAATTCACTGGATGGGGAAGAATGCATCGTGACACCTCCTGGTGCGGGTGAACGGAGAAGGATGCCCGGAAAAGAAAGCCGTTATTCCTTCAGGACGACGCGCAGGCTGCCGTCGCGGACTTCGATCGTGTCGACGCCGTCGGCGAAACTTTTCCAGAAACCGGGATCGGCGCCGAATTCCCGGATCAGGTCGATGTTCTTCAGGCCGCCGAGCCAGGCATTGGGCAGGGGCACGCCCATCACCGAGATGCCACGCAGGACGACCACCGGCCGGCCGTTGCGGAAGGCCAGCTCGGCGCCGGCCCTGACCTTGAGGATCTTGCCGCCCATGACGGGAAAATCCGGATCCAGCGGGATGAGCAGCTTGGCGCTGACCAGGTCGTCGGCGAAATCGACCACCATCCGGGTGGCCAGATCGGTATTCTGGGCGATCATGCCGTTGATCTCCCGCTCGCTCAGCCGGATCTCGCGGGAAGCGCCCTCCTCGCTGTAGGGCTCGGGCGTCAGGTCCCCGGTCGACGGCACCTCCCGTGGTCGCTCCTGCCGGTCGAGCTCCGTCCGGCCGCCGATCTGCTCGAAGCGCTCCAGCTTGTGTTCCAGCCGCTGTTCCTCGGTCTTGCTGAGCACTACCGGCGTAAACGGGCTGGGAAAGAGCCAGTTCTTGACGATGAGCAGGGTGGCCGCCATGGTGACGAGCATGGCCGCCACCACGATCCCGGCCACCTTGGCCCCGGACAGGCCGGATGGCTTTCGGGGGGATTCGGGCGCGGGCGGGTCGATCTCGTGCTTGAGGGGGTCGGTTTCCATGTCGTCTCCGGATGCGTATTTCTTTTTCTATAGGGCAGCTTGGGGCCGCTGTCAAACAGCGCCCTTCCCCGCAGATGAAAATTTCCCGGGAACCGCCAAAAAAACAGACCGATACGGCCAAAGCGTCATTATTGTCTTGCACGGTCGGCCAATCTTCTGTAAGTGCATCGCACTTCCCGCAACACGCCCCGGACTCACCCATGGACTGCTGACGGCAATGAACGGTTATCTCCTTTTTATCCTGAGTGTTCTTCTTCTCGGCTACCTGATCGAACTGACCGTGGCCCTGCTCAACCTCCGCTCGCTCAGCCCGGTGCTGCCGGACGAGTTCGCCGGGGTGTACGACCGCGCGCAGTACGCCCGCTCTCAGGAGTACACCAGGGTGAGCACCCGCTTTTCCCTGCTCCAGTCGACGGTGGGCCTGCTGGCGACCCTGGCCTTCATCCTCGCCGGCGGATTCAACCTGGTCGATGGCGTGGCCCGCGGCTTCGACCTCGCCCCGATTCCCACCGGCCTGCTGTTCACCGGGATGCTGGCCGCACTCGCCGGCCTGCTCAACCTGCCGTTCTCCATCTACTCGACCTTTGGCATCGAGCAGCGTTTCGGCTTCAACACCACCACCGTGGCCACCTTCCTCATGGACCTGGTCAAGGGGATCGTGCTGGCCGTGCTGCTCGGCGGGCCGCTGCTGGCCGCCATCCTCTGGTTTTTCGAGGCGAGCGGCCCCGCTGCCTGGCTCTACTGCTGGGGCGCCGCCGTGGTCTTTATCCTGGTGGTCCAGTTTCTGGCGCCGGTGGTGATCATGCCGCTGTTCAACACCTTCACCCCCCTGGCCGAGGGCGAACTCAAGGAGGCCATCACCCGCTACGCCGCGGCGCAGCGCTTCGCCATCCAGGGGATCTACACCATGGACGGCTCCAAGCGCTCCACCCGCGCCAACGCCTTTTTCACCGGCTTCGGCCGCTTCCGGCGCATCGTCTTTTTCGACACGCTCATGGAGAAACTTACCGCCGACGAGATCGTGGCCGTGCTCGCCCACGAAATGGGCCACTACAAGCTCCGGCATATCCCGGTGACGATGGCGCTTTCCGTCGCCCAGATGGGCATCATGTTTTTCATCCTCTCCCGCTTTCTCGAAAACCAGGGGCTCTTTGCCGCCTTTGGCATGGAGCAGGTGTCAATCTACGCCTCTCTGGTCTTCTTCGGCTTTCTCTACGCCCCGATCTCGACCATCCTGGCCATCGGCTTCAATGCCTTTTCCCGGCGCAACGAATACCAGGCCGACCGGTTCGCCGCACAAACCGGCGGTGCCGGCCCCGGCGGAGAGGCCCTGGTCAGCGGGCTCAAGCGGCTGAGTGTCAGCAATCTGAGCAACCTGACCCCGCATCCGCTGCACGTCGCGCTCAATTACAGCCATCCGCCGATCCTCGACCGGATCGGGGCCCTGCGGCGGCTGGCCGCCACCACCGCGGGCCCCTGACATGGCGCCCGTGGACCACCGCCTCCACACTGCCTGGCTCTGCCAGCTGGCGCGGGAATACCGCGACATCTGCTACCAGTATGGCGTCCGCCTGCGCCTGCCCGTGCTCGCCATCGGCGACGGCACCAGGCAGTTGGGCAGCTGGTCGGTGTCCGACCGGCGCCTGACGCTGAGCCATGCCCTGATCAGCCGGCATCCCTGGAACCTCACCCTCCAGGTGCTCAAGCACGAGATGGCCCATCAGATGTGCGGCGAACTCTACGACCGGGAGGATGCCGGCCACGGACCGCTCTTTCGTGCCTGCTGCCTGCGGCTCGGGCTCGACGCCCCCTTTCACCGCGCCAGCGGCGACCTGGCCGAGGGCATCGCCGCCATGACGCCCGGTTCCGCCTCCACCGAGCAGGGGCGGCAGATCATCGCCAAGGTGCGCAAACTGCTGGCCCTGGGCGCCTCGGACAACGAACACGAGGCCGCGCTCGCTGTGCAGCGGGCCGAAGAACTGCTCGCCCGCCATCGGCTTGATTTCGACGGCCTGGCCGAGGATCAGGAACTGGTGCACCGGACGATCAACACCGGCGGCCGGACCCTGGCCGTGCATCGCAAATCGATCTGCGCCATCCTGGAGGGCTGCTTCGGCGTGCGGGTGATCTGCGCCTCGCTCTACGATCCGCAGGCCGACTGTTCCTTCAAGACCATCGAACTGCTGGGGCGCGAGGAAGAGGTGGCCATTGCCGAGCACTGCTACCATTTCCTGGAGAACCGGCTGCACACCCTGTGGGACCGCCACCGCCGGGAGTTCGCCGGCAACGGCCGCACCGCCCGAAAGAGCTACTTTCTCGGCCTCCTGGCCGGATTCCGGGAAACCCTGGAGCGGTCGCGGCGGCCGTCCGCCAAGCCGGCGCCGGCATCGCCGTATTGCTCCAGTCTGCCGATGGTGCGTCAGCAGGAACGGCTGGAGGCCTTTGTCGCCTTCCGCTTTCCCCGGCTGCGGCGACTGCGGGGGCAGGGCGGCGCCGTGGACCGTACCGCCTACCAGGAGGCCGTGGCCGCGGGCAGGAAGATCGTGCTCCACCGGCCGATGGCGGACGGCGACGGCCCTCTGCTGTTGCCCTGAACAGGGTGCGGCGGCTGGCGGCGCGGAGCGAAATGTGAGGGATGTGTTAGGACGATGCGGCTTTCTTGACGCATCGTCATGTGGTTGAGTATACAGGGGAGACCCGAGGTTTGCGGAGGAACACAACCGGTGAACTACAACACCATGGAACGCTGGAATATCAACAAATCGTCTGATCTGTACGGCGTCAGCGAATGGGGCGGCGGGTATTTCTTCGTGGCCGACAACGGCGACATGATGGTCATGCCCGAACCCGGCGCAACGGGGCGGGCGGTGAGCATCGCCGAGATTGCCAGGGGCATCCGCGAGCGCGGCTTCGACATGCCGGTGCTCCTGCGCATCGAGAACATCCTCGACGCCCAGATCACCAGCCTCAACGAGACCTTCCGCTCCGCCATGGAGGAGTTGGGCTACACCGGCGCCTTCATGGGCGCCTACCCGATCAAGGTCAACCAGCAGAAGCAGGTGGTGGAGAAGATCGCCCAGTTCGGCTCCCGCTACCACCACGGCCTGGAGGCCGGCTCCAAGGCCGAGCTGATCGCCGCCATGGGCATGATGCGCGACAAGAAGGCGGTGCTCATCTGCAACGGCTACAAGGACGAGGAGTTCATCGACCTCGGCCTCTACGCCACCAAGATCGGTTTCACCTGCATCCTGGTGGTGGAGATGCCCGACGAGCTGCCGCTGATCATCGCGCGCTCCAAGGCCCTCAACGCCAAACCCATTTTAGGCATCCGCATCAAGCTCTCGGCCCAGGCCGGCGGCCACTGGTCGGAATCCGGCGGCGAGCGCTCCATCTTCGGCCTCAACACCAGCCAGATCATCCAGGCGGTGGACCTCTTGGCCAGCGCCGGCATGCTCGACTGCCTCAAGCTGGTCCACTACCACCTGGGTTCGCAGATCTCCAACATCCGCGAGATCCGCACCGCGGTCAACGAGGCCTGCCGGGTCTACGCCGGCCTGCTCCGGGAGGGCGCCCAGGTCGAATACCTCGATCTCGGCGGCGGCCTGGCGGTGGATTACGACGGCTCGCAGTCCAACTTCCTCTCCAGCCGCAACTACACCCTCAAGGAATACTGCACCGACATCATCGAGGCGGTGATGACCTCGCTTTCGGATGACGGCATCGCCCATCCGATCATCGTCACCGAGTCGGGCCGGGCCCTGGTAGCCTACTATTCGATCCTGCTGTTCAACATCCTCGACGTCACCCGGTTCCATGCCGATCCCCTGCCGGAGCAGCTGCCGGAAGGCTGCCCGTCTCAGCTCGAATACATGCACCAGGCGCTCAAGGACCTGACCATCCGCAACATCCAGGAGGTGTTGAACGACGCCATCTTCTACCGCGACGAGACCCGGCGGCTCTTTCAGACCGGCCAGATCAGCCTGCGTGAGCGCTCGCTGGCCGAGCAGTTGTTCTGGACCACGATCAACGAGATCAACCGCCTGGCCGGGGAGCTGAAGAACCCCAGCACCGAACTCACCGACCTCGACCGGGTACTGTCGGATTTCTATTACTGCAATTTCAGCGTGTTCCAGTCGCTGCCCGACTCCTGGGCCATTGGCCAGCTGTTTCCGATCATGCCCATCCACCGGCTCGACGAGGAGCCGACCCGCAAGGGCATCCTCGCCGACATCACCTGCGACTGCGACGGCAAGATCGACCAGTTCATCGACAAGCGCGGCGTCAAGCGCTACCTGCCCCTGCACGAGCTGCGGCCCTACGAGGAGTACATCCTGGGCGTGTTCCTGGTCGGCGCCTATCAGGAAACCCTGGGCGACCTCCACAACCTCCTGGGCGACACCAACGTGGTCACCATCCGTATCCAGGACAGGGGCGAGTTCGAATTCGTCAGCGAGCAGGAGGGCGACACCGTGGCCGAGGTGCTCTCCTACGTGCAGTACGATCCCAGGCGGCTCTTCGTCCGCTTCCGCGAGACCGCCGAGCAGGCGGTGCGCGACGGCAAGATCAGCGCCCAGGAGCGGCGGGGGATCGTCGAGGCCTATGAGGCGGGCCTGCGGGGATACACCTATTTTGAGCGGTAAATCCGGACAATTAGACCGTCAGGTTTTATAGGAGCCATCAACTATGTCTGGCGTATTCATCTCTCGTGGAATGACCGTTACCATACCGGAAGGCGGTTTAACTATTTCGCTTGGCTCCGATGGTAATTTAGCATCGAGCTTGACGATCCATGTCCGGTTCGACGTTTGCCCCACTTGGTGCAAATTAGCGATTCATCACCTCGCTGACGCAGAAGCTTGCCGTCTAGACCGCGTTGCAGCATGGGATAAGACGAACGAAGATCAAAAAGGTGTATCACTTGAACGCGAGTTTGAAGCGTCGATGCAAGCGATCATGGCTGCGGCTATAGCCCTTGATGCGTTCTACAGCATGATTCAAGGACACGTGCAGTTACCGCCAACCCTAATTCAAAAGTGGCGCACAAAGAGAACATCGAGGTATTCACAAGTCACCGAGGTGCTGCGTCGCGGTTTTCACCTGAAACCGAATGGAACTGCGAATCTTCGACAGAACCTAAAAGAAATCTATCGATTACGAGATATGGCCGTCCATCCATCTGGCAAGATTAAGGCACCTCTCCTGCATCCAGAAATCCAAGTTGGTGTAGAGTGGCGCTTCGCCTATTTCCGTGCTCAAAACGCCGAAAAGGTTGTCAACGCAACAACCGGGATGCTTTGGGATTTGGCACACAACGGAAAACCGACTGATAGCAAGATCATGGAGTACATGAATACGCTGCGCCCTCGACTGGTTGAACTCTATCCAGATGGCCACCCTAGTGTGCAACAGGCAGCACCCCCTCCAACATGAAATAAATAATAAATGGCGAGTAGAATGGTTCCCACGCTCCAGCGTGGGAACCCGACAAAGACGCTCTAGCGTCTTGTCAGTGGAACGCCGGAGCGTTCAATTTGCTCGCCGGGAGATCTCGGGACAACTAAAGGTGATCAGAGAAGTTTTTCGTCGCGGTTTTGCTCGCATTGACAGAGAATGTAGCCGTCGATTTTCCCATCTGTTCCGCTGAGCATCGCAGGTCATAGGGCGGATCAGACACGGACATTGTCCGGACACCAGCGAGTTTGGCCAATTTCGGGTCTGTGACTTTCTTTTGCTCGCCCAAAAGAAAGTCACCAAAGAAAACGGCGCCCGACGGGAGCGCCGGCCTTTTGGCCGGTACCCTTGCCGCTTGTCGTCGCCGGGCGGCGCCCAAACTTGCGGCCTACGCCGCTTCGGACAGTGTGCGCCGCTTTCTCCGGCGCCTGCTGCGCGGCATCGGCGCTCCCGTATGGGTTTCAGGAACCGGAAGAAACAGCGTGGCGTGGCCTCTCTGCCAAGTGGCAGAATTGGTCGTTTCGACGCGCGCAGCGCGGAGAAATCTCCTTGCCATGGACGAGATTTCTCGTCGCTGCGCTTCTCGACAAATCGTACCTGCGGTCAAGGGTTTTCCCCCATCTGTTCCGCTGAGCATCGCAGGTCAGGGCGGATAAGACATGGGCACTGTTCGAGCGTAAGCGAGTTTGTCCATGTCCCGCCCTGACCGAGAAGCGCAAGGAAGCTCGAAGGGCCGGAACAGCGGGGTGCTCTTTTCTTGGTCCTTCTTTTGAGCAAGCAAAAGAAGGACGGCTCCGCGCCAGCGGAACGCCGTTTGTTCCCTGCGGGAGGCATTCTTTTCTTTGCTTGCCCAAAGAAAAGGATCAAAAGAAAAGGGCTTTTTGTCTTTTGAATTCTTCTCATCGTGAGAGATAGTTGCCGTTATTAGGATTGTTCCAACGCTGGAGCGTTGGAACAATCAATACATTAGAACGATCTTACTCTCTACCAAACAGACGATCCACCTCAAGGAGGCCCCATGTCCCACGTCCTCATCATCGGCGCCGGCGGCGTCGGTAGCGTTGTCGTCCATAAGTGCGCCCAGGTCAGCGAGGTGTTCAGCAAGATCACCCTGGCCAGCCGGACTGTGTCCAAGTGTGAGGCCATCGCCGCTTCTGTTAAAGAACGCACCGGCGTGCAGGTGGCCGTGGAAAAGGTGGATGCCGACAACGTCGCCGAGACCGCGGCCCTGATCCGGCGGATCAAGCCCGACCTGGTGCTCAACGTGGCCCTGCCCTATCAAGATTTGCCGCTCATGGACGCCTGCTTGGAAACCGGGGTCGACTACCTCGACACCGCCAACTACGAGCCGCCGGACGTGGCCAAGTTCGAGTACAAGTGGCAGTGGGCCTACCGGCAGCGCTTTGAGAAGGCCGGCATCATGGCTCTCTTGGGCAGCGGCTTCGATCCCGGTGTCACCAACGTCTACTGCGCCTGGGCCCAGAAGCACCACTTCGACGAGATCCACACCCTGGACATCATCGACTGCAACGCCGGCGACCACGGTCAGCATTTCGCCACCAACTTCAACCCGGAGATCAACATCCGCGAGATCACCCAGCGCGGCCGCTACTGGGAGCACGGCGAGTGGGTGGAGACCGATCCGCTGTCCTGGTCCATGACCTACGACTTTCCCGAAGGCATCGGCCCGAAAAAATGCTTCCTCATGTACCACGAGGAGCTGGAATCCCTGGTCCAGAACCTCCGCGGCCTCAAGCGGGCCCGCTTCTGGATGACCTTTTCCGAGCAGTACCTCACCCACCTGCGGGTGCTGGAGAACGTGGGCATGACCCGCATCGACCCGGTCAAATATCAGGGCGCCGAGATCGTGCCCATCCAGTTCCTGAAGGCGGTGCTGCCGGAGCCGGCCTCGCTGGGGCCGCTGACCAAGGGCCGCACCTGCATCGGTTGCGTGTTCAAGGGCGTCAAGGACGGCAAGGCCAAGCAGATGTACGTCTATAACATTTGCAGCCACGAGGAGGCCTTTCGCGAGGTCGGCTCCCAGGCGATCAGCTATACCACCGGCGTGCCGGCGATGATCGGCGCCAAGATGATGCTGCAGGGGTTGTGGCAGCGGCCCGGCGTGTGGAACATGGAGGAGTTCGATCCCGATCCCTTCATGGCCGATCTCAACACATACGGCCTGCCCTGGACCGTGGTCGAACTGTGAGCGAGAGCCGCGACCACGGCCGCTTCAACGGCCGATTGGCCTGTCGGTTCGATCCGGCGCTGGTCGACACCCCGGCCTTCGTGGTCGATGAGGGCCTCCTGGCCGACAACCTGGCCATCCTGGCCGGGGTCAAGGCGCGGACCGGCTGTAAAATACTGCTGGCCCTGAAATGCTTCGCCATGTTCAGCGTTTTCCCGCTCCTGCGGCAGACGCTCGACGGGGTCTGCTGCAGTTCGCCGCACGAGGCGCGCCTGGGCCGGGAGGAGTTCGGCGGCGAGGTGCACAGTTTCGCCGCCGCCTACTCGGCCGGCGACATCGAGCAACTGGCCCTGACCAGCGACCACCTGGTGTTCAACTCCTTTGGCCAGTGGCAGCGGTTTCGCGGCCTGGCCGAGGAAAAGGCCCGGGCCGCCGGGCGGACGCTGGCCTTCGGCCTGCGCATCAACCCCGAGCATTCCGAGGGCGCGGTGCCGATCTACGATCCCTGCGCGCCGGGCTCGCGGCTGGGCATCCGCAGGGCCGATTTCCGCGCCGATCTGCTCGACGGCATCAGCGGCCTGCACTGGCACAACCTCTGCGAGCAGGACGCCGACTGCCTGGAGCGGACCGTGGCCGCGGTGGAGCGCGGCTTTGCCGACGTCATCCCGCGCATGGCCTCCATCAACTTCGGCGGCGGCCACCACATCACCCGGCCGGACTACCGGCTCGATCTGCTGATCGACATCGTGCGCCGCTTCCGGGACCGCTGGCAGACCCAGGTGTATCTCGAACCCGGCGAGGCGGCGGCCCTGAACGCCGGCTTTCTGGTGGCCACGGTGCTGGACCTGGTCCGGGCCGACATGCCCGTCGCCATCATCGACGCCTCGGTGCCGGCCCACATGCCCGATGTGCTGGAGATGCCCTACCGGCCGCACATCGTCGGTTCGGGCGAGCCGGGCGAAAAGGCCTGGACCTGCCGCATCGGCGGGCTTTCCTGCCTGGCCGGCGACATGGCCGGCGTCTACTCCTTCGATCGTCCCCTGAACCCCGGCGATCGGCTGGTGTTCACCGACATGGCCATCTACACCATGGTCAAGACCACCACCTTCAACGGCGTGCAGCTACCCTCCATCTACAGATACCAACCGGCGGACGACCGGCTCCTCCTGGTCCGCCGCTTCGGCTACGAGGACTTCAAGCACCGCTTGTCCTGATCCGGCCGGCTTCTGATTGACAGATGGCGATTTCTTGAATACGGTGGCCTGCACGGCGCCAGCCGACAACGAATGTTGCTTTCCTGTTTGCCCATTGGGAGGAATCCATGTCAGACATGCTCTATACGCCCAAAAGCGAAGTTGACGCGCGCATTCAACTGTTCCAGAAGACGCTCGATCAAATGGGCCTCGACGGCGCCCTGATCATCCACCACACCAACCTGTTCTACCTCAGCGGCACCTCGCAGTCGGGCCACCTGTTCATCCCCCGTGCCGGCGAGCCGGTGCTCATGGTGCGCAAGAGCTTCGAGCGCGCCCGCCGGGAGTCGCCGATCGCCACCGTGCTCGATGTCAAAAGCCTGAAAATGATCCCGGGAATCCTGAAGGAGCAGGGATTCGCCATCGACACCGTCGGCCTGGAGCTGGACGTCATCCCCTACAACACCTGGCAGTTCTACGGCAAAATCTTCCAGGAGACCACCTTCACCGACATTTCGGAATCCCTCAAGCGCATCCGCACCGTCAAGTCCGAGTACGAGATCGGTCTGCTGCAGGAGGCCTGCCAGGTGCTCGATCAGGTCTTCGCCGAGGTGCCGTCCATGCTCCGCGAGCACATGACCGAGATCGAGTTGGCCAGCCTGTTCGAGGCCGGCATGCGGCGGCGCGGCTACGGCGGTTGCTCCAAGATGCGCGCCTTCAACCAGGATTTCTTCATGGGCAACGTGACCTCCGGCGCCAGCGGCGCGGCGCCCACCTATTTCGACGGGCCGGTGGGCGGCTGTGGCCTGACCCCGGCCAACAACCCGCACGGCGCCGGCTGGAAGACCATCGGCCGCAACGAGATCGTCTACATCGACTACACCTGCGTGATCAACGGCTACACCGCCGACGGGGCGCGGATGTTCGTTCTCGGCGATGTCTCCGAGCGGCTGCGGCGGGCGCATGCCGCCTCCCTGGAGATCCAGTCCGCCCTCGTGGCCATGATCAAGCCGGGCACCATCTGCGAGGAGGTCTATGCCAAGTCCGTCGACCTGGCCGAATCCCTGGGCCTGCAAGACCATTTCATGGGCATCGGCAACGACCGGGTCCGCTTCATCGGCCATGGCGTCGGCCTGGAGCTGGACGAATATCCGATCTTCGCCAAGGGGGTGAAGATGCCTCTGGCCGAGGGCATGACCTTTGCTCTGGAGCCGAAATTCGTCTTCCCCGAAGGGGCCATCGGCATCGAGAACACCTATGTGCTCAGGGGAGACGGCCCGCAGGGGCTGACCCATGCCCCGGAGGCGATCATCCAGGTCTGACGGCCGTTGTTCCCGCGGCCCGCCCAGGGGCAACGGCCTGCGGCCGCTGCCCTCTTTTTTTGCCGTGCCGGCGCATTGCGCCCGCCGATGGGAAATATTCTTGACTCGAAATCGATTGTACGAGATCCTTGAATCAGTGATTCGAACGTCGTGCAAGGAATAAACACCATCACCATATCCCTATGCATTCATTTTTCCGCAGCTTCCTCAAGTCCCAGCCCCAGCGGGATGCCGCCCCGGCCGAACAGTGCCCCGTGCCCGCCCTTCAGGGGGATATCGCGGCCATCGCCGTCGAGAACATCTTCCAGTTGTTCGATTCGGCCGCCCTGACCGGAAAGCTCGAAATCCAGTCCCCGGACAACAGCGGCATCTTCTACTTCCGCGAGGGCATGTTCATCTACGGCCTGCTCAAGGTCAACCAACGCCGGATCGGCCAGATCCTCCTCGACACCCGGGCGATCACCGAGGAACAGTTGCGGGAATGTCTCCAGGCGCACGAACGGTCCGACGAACGGCAACGGTTCGGCCAGATCCTCCTGGACAAGGGATATGCCCAGCCCTACCTGCTGGACAAATCCCTGTTGCGCCAGATCAAGGAGGCCTTTTTCGAGGCCCTTTCCTGGAACGAGGGCACCTTCAGGTTCTACCCCGGCCAGGTGCCCGCCCCGGGCGAGATCCAGATGTACGGCCGGATCGACCGCCTGCTCCTCGAAGGCATGGTGCATATCGACCAGATTTCGGTGGACGGGAAAGGGGCCTCGTGACAAAACACCCGTCATTTTATCCGGTTATCGGTCAGGGTCGCTTTTCCCGCCCGTTCTTGCCCCCTCAAGGGCTACTTTCTGTTCGATTATCCGTCGCTGCTGTAGTATAGAGCTATCATTTTTCCACTGGCGCCGGGACAGCGGCCAACGGGCGGATTCGCCGCCTTTCCCCCCCCTGCCCGGAGCACCCCCTTGCCAGGCCCGCCGGTCACGGGCGTTGTTCCGGACGGCGCCCCGGCCGGGGTGCGCCCGATTCGTGGTTGACGGCATCTGAACCGATCTGGGAGCAGGCACAGGATCTATGGAGCAGGACAACATCTTCGAGCGGTTGCTGCAGCTCGTGACCCGTTATACGCACGACCGGGAACAGGGAACGTTCATCGACTATCTCGATCCCGACGATCTCCGCCAACGGCTGCACCTCGAGGACGAACGCGGCCGAGGTGACTGGGAAGCGCTCTTCGCTTGGGTGGAGCGGTATCTGGCGCATGCGGTCAAGACCAGCCATCCCGCCTACCTCAACCGCATGTGGGCCGGAGCCAACCTGCCCTCGGTGGTCGGCGAGATGATCGCCGCCATCACCAACACCTCGGCCTGCACCTTCGAGACCGCGCCGGTCTCGACCCTGATGGAGAAATACCTGCTGCGGACCATGCTCGATCTGGTCGGATTTGCGGGTGGCTGCGGCCAGATGACCACCGGTTCGAGCAACGCCAACATGATCGCCATGATGGCCGCCCGCAACGACCTGCTGCCGGCGATCAAGCAGCAGGGGCTGTTCGGCTGCCCGGAGCTGTTCGCTCTGGTCAACGCCGACGCCCACTACTCCATGGACCGGGCCGCCAATATTCTCGGCCTGGGCACGAACCACCTGCTCAAGATACCGGTGGACGACCACGGCCGCATGCACATCCCGGCCCTGGAAGAGCGGCTGGCCGAGATCAGCTCGGCGGGCGGGCGGCCGTTTTTCGTCGCCGCCACCGCCGGTACCACGGTGCGCGGCGCCTACGATTCCCTGCCGCCGCTCTTGGCGTTGCGCGAGCGCTACCGTTTCTGGCTGCATGTCGACGGCGCCTGGGGCGGCGCCGTGCTCTTCAGCGACCGCCTCAAGCGGCACTTTCTGCCCGCGCTCGAACAGGCCGACTCCTTTACCCTCGATTTCCACAAGATGCTGGGCACGGCCCTGATGTGCAACGTGCTGCTGTTCAACCGCCGCCCGACGTTCCTGCGCGAGGTGTGCAGCGCCGGCGACGAGTCGTACATCTTCCGCGAGGGCGAAGGCGGCGAAATCCGCGATCTCGGCACCCTGTCCCTGCAGTGCGGCCGGCGGGTCGACAGCCTCAAGTGGTTCCTCGACTGGAAATTCTACGGCCGGGCCGGCCTGGCCGAGCGGGTGGAGCGGTATCTGGAGCTGTGCCGATACGCCGAGGATCGGGTGGGGCACCATCCCGACCTGGAGCTGGTGGTGCCCAGGGAATCCTTCAACGTCTGTTTCCGGTTTCGTCCCCCGGGAGACGTTCCGGCCGAGCCGTTCAACAAGGCGCTGCGGGAGCGGATGCACCGGACCGGCCGCGCCCTGGTCGGCACCGGCTATGTCAACGGCCAGCTGGTCCTGCGGCTGTTGATCACCAACATCAATGTGGGTAAACCCGAGATCGACCACTTTCTCGAGACGGTCGTCACAACCGGCCGGGAATTGCTGGCCGAAAGGAGCGGCCGGCCGTAATCAGCACCAACGAGGCGGACATGAGCGACAACGACTACGTGGTAACCCAGAAAGAGGCGGCCGATTACCTCAAGGTTTCGACCAAATCCATCAGCCGATACCGCAAGCGGGGTCTGCCCTACAAGCTGGTGCTCAATCCGGTGACCGGCAAACAGGAGGTCCGCTTCCGCTTTGCCGATCTGGAACGGTGGGACGAGGGCCGGCAGCTGCTCGCCACCTACGCCCGGGATGGCGAAGAGACGGTCGTTGGCGAGGGAAGGGCGGCCGGCGGCCGGGCGGCGTCCGGCGTGAACGACGGTTTTCTGGACGATCTGCTCCTGGCCTACAAACAGCAGATCGAACTGCTGCGCGACCAGTTGGAGGACATGCGCGAGCAACTGGCGCGCCGCGACCGGCAGATCGACGATCTGATGCGGCTGATGGTCGGCCTGCAACTGGAATACAAGCCCGCGGCCGCAGCCGGCGAACCGGACCCGGCCCGCGGGGGGGAGACCGGCCCGCGGCCGGAGGAGCGGGCCGCCGAACTCTACGAGAGCGTGGTGCTGCCGGCCGCCGCACCGGCAACGCTGTCCGGAGCCGTACCGGCGCCCCCGCCACCCCGGCCGGAGGCGGCCACGGGCAAGAAGGTGTTCAGCCGGGAGCAGCTGTCGGCCTCGATCCAGCGGCTGCGGCATAAGGGCAAGAGCTACGAGGAGATCGCCCGGGGGCTCAACCAGATCAACGTGGCCACGGTTTCCGGCCACCCGGAGTGGACGGTCCCGGAGGTGCAGACCCTGCTGCCGGGGCTGGTGGAGGCGACTTTCCGCGCCATGACCGGGGAAGATCTCTGCTGAGGGCCACGCCTGCACCGTTGCATCGCGGCTTTTGCTCGTTTTCCCGTGCGAACCGCAATCGCGGCTTGACTTCGCCCGGTGCCCCAGGTAGGATGGGCCGCATCGAAATTCAGGTGTCCGTATCGACGGATGAAAAGGGAATCCGGTGCAAGGCCGGAACGGGCCCGCCGCTGTAACCGGGGACGAATTCCGCTGATTGACCACTGTCCCGAAAGGAATGGGAAGGCGCGGAAGGAGGGCGATCCGGAAGTCAGAAGACCTGCCTGAATCGAAGACGCCGGCCTTGCAGGCAACAGGGCGGTGGCGGACTCCAGCGGTAAAAAAGGGACATCCTGGATCAAGTTCATTGGTCCGGGATTTTTTTGTTTCGGGCCGCAATTGCCGATTCCGGCGGCGGGCTTTCCGCCGATTCTGTCGCGATACGACCGAGGGAGCAAGCGGTGCACGAAAACACGGCGATTGTGCTGGCCACGTTCGGAACCACGGTGGAGACTGCATTGGGCGGGGTGCTGGCCATCAGGGACACCATGGCCGCCGCCTTTCCGCACACGCGGGTCAAGCTGGCCTTCACCTCCAACCAGGTCCGCCGCATCTGGCACCGGCGCGCCGCCGATGCCGCCTATGTGGCGGCCCATCCCGAGGTGCCGCGGGAAATCCTCGCAATCGAGGGCATCCTCGCCGCCGTCGCCATCCTGCAGGACCGGGGCTTCACCGCCCAGGTCGTCCAACCCACCCATGTCGTCCCGGCCGAGGAATTCCACGACCTGACCGCCTATGTCCGCGGCCTGCTGTCGATCCGCACCATGAAACCGCGCTGGCGGCCGTTTAAGGCCATCGCCCTCGGCCGGCCGCTGCTGGGCGCCTATTCCCCCGACCGCCCGTATGCCGACGACATCCGCATCCTGGCCCGGGCCCTGGCCGACGACGCCGCCCTGGCCCGCGAACACGGCGCCGCCCTGATCTACATGGGGCACGGCAACCGCTACTTTCCCTCCGGCGGCCTCTATCTCGAATTCGCGGCCCGCATGCGCCAGTTCTATCCCGAGGTCCTGACCCTGATCGGCACGGTCGAGGGTTTTCCCGCCTTCGACGAGGTGCTGGCCGACCTGCGCCTCCACGGGGTGCGGCGGGCGGTCATCAAACCCCTGCTCATCGTGGCCGGCGAGCACGCCACCCGCGATCTGGCCGGTCCCCAGGAGGATTCCTGGCGGTCGATGCTGGGCAGGGAAGGGATCGAGGCCGTGCCGGTGCCTAGGGGATTGGGCGAGCATCCGGCCGTGGCCCGCATCTTTGTCGAGCATGCCGCCCAGGCGGCGGCCGAGGCCGGCGTGGAGCTGCGCTGATGAGCGGCCGGATCGCCTTGGCCTGGATGCTGCCACTGGCGGCGGCCCTGGTCTTCGGCGTGGCGCTGTCGGCCACCCTGGGCTATCTCGACGTGTCGATCCCGGATGTGTTCGCCATCCTTTTCGCCAAGCTCCACGGCCAGACCATGCCGGCGGGCATCGACCCGGTGGCCGCCACCGTGGTCGCCGACGTGCGCATGCCCCGCATCCTGGCCGCGGTGCTGGTCGGCGGCCTGCTCGGGGTCAGCGGCGCGGTCTTCCAGGCGATCCTGCTCAATCCCCTGGCCGACTCCTACACCCTGGGCATCTCCACCGGTGCCGCTTTCGGCGCCTCGCTGGTGATCGTCCTGCAGATCTTCGGCCTCGTCCTGCCGCCCGGCGTCACCATCCCGATTTTCGCCTTCGGCGGCGGCGCGGGGACGCTGGCGGTGGTGCTGTTCCTCGCTGCCGGCGACCGGCGGCTTTCCTCCACCAGCCTGATCCTCGCCGGGGTGATCGTGGCCGCCATCCTGTCGGCGGCCATCGGCTTTCTCAAATTCCTCGCCGACGAGCAGGTGGGCCTGATCGTCTTCTGGCTGATGGGCAGCCTGGCCGGGGCCTCCTGGGCCAACATCCTCCTGCTCGCGCCCGCGGCCCTGGCCGGTACCCTGGTGGCCGTGCTCTACAGCCGCGATCTCAACATCATGGCCACCGGCGACCGCGCCGCCACCTCGCTGGGCGTCAACACCGTGCGCCTGCGGCTGGTGTTGCTGGCCGTCGCCACCCTGATGACCGCCTTGGCGGTGTCGGTGTCCGGCATCATCGGCTTCGTCGGCCTGATCGTGCCGCACATGCTCCGCCACCTGGTCGGTCCGGACAACCGAGCGCTGATCCCGCTTTCCTTCTTCATCGGCGGCCTGCTGCTGCTGATCGCCGACACCCTGACCCGGGCCGTGCTGCCGGTGGAGGTGCCCATCGGGGTGCTGACCGCGCTTCTGGGCGGTCCCTTCTTCTGTTTCCTCTTCAAAAAACGGCAACGGGATGGCGCCACCGCTTTCTGAACGGAACACGGAGAATCTCTGGTCGCTGACCGGGGTGCACTTCGGCTACAACGGCACGCCGGTGCTGCGCGACGTCAGCCTTAAGCTGCGCGCCGGCCAGTGCACCGGCATCCTCGGCCCCAACGGCAGCGGCAAGACCACCTTGCTCGACCTGCTGGCCGGTCTGCAAACGCCGCAGGCCGGCACCATCGAATTCCTGGGCCGGCCGCTGGCAACCTGGCCGAAGAAGCAGCTGGCCCGGCTCCTGGCCCTGGTGCCCCAGGATTTCATGGTCCGCTTCGGCTTTTCGGTCCGCGAGGTGGTGGAAATGGGCCTTCATCCACACCTCCATCGCTTCGCCACCCCCAGCGAGGCCGACCGGGCGCTGATCGACCGGGCCCTGGCCGCCACCGGCATCGCCGCCCTGGCCGACCGGCCGGTCACCCGGCTTTCCGGCGGCGAGAAGCAGCGGGTGGCCGTGGCCCGCGCCCTGGCGCAGCAACCGACAGTGCTTCTGCTCGACGAGGCCACCTCCAACCTCGACATCCATCACAGCCTGGAACTGCTCCATCTCATCCGCGACCGGTTCGAGCGCCAGGCGATGCAGGTGGTGGCGGTGATGCACGACCTCAACCTGGCCGCGTTCTTCTGCGACCACCTGATCTTCCTGAAAGAAGGGCAGGTGGTCTGCCAGGGGCCGACCGAGGAGGTACTGACCCCGGCAACGATCGGCACCGTCTACGGCGTCGAGGCGGAGGTGACCGCCAATGCCTTTACCAACTGCCGGCAGGTGAGCTTCAGGCTGCCGGCTGCCCCGTAATCTCAACCCATCGGTCCCATGCGCAGCAAAGTTTGTCTCTTCGTTCCCTGTCTCGTGCTCCTGTTCGCCACCCTGGCCGTTGCCGCGTCGATTGTCGACAGCGAGCAGCGCACCCTGGTGTTTGCCCAGCCCTTCAAACGGATCATCTCGCTCTATCCGGCCCATACCGCCAATCTGCTCGAACTGGGGCTGAACCGGGAGATTATCGCCTACGGTCCCAGCGACACCCGACTCCCCGGCCGACCGGTGGTCCAGTTCCAGGACGACCCGGAACGGCTTCTGGCCCTCAAGCCGGATCTGGTCCTGATCCGGCCGATGATCAGCCGCGGCTATCCCAACCTGGTGCGCATCCTGGAGAAGAACAACGTGCGGGTGGTGTCGCTCCAGCCCACCGACGCCTCGGAACTGTTCGCCTACTGGGAAGCTCTGGGCACGCTGACCGGCCGCGAGCAGCAGGCCAAGGCCATGGTCGACACCTTCAACGAGAAGCTGGCCGAGATCACCGCGCCGCTGCACAAGATTCCCCCGGAAAAGCGCAAGCGGGTCTACTTCGAGGCCATCCATCGCCAGATGAAGACCTTTGCCCCCAGCTCCATCGCCATGTTCGTCCTGGAGTCGGCCGGCGGCGTCAACATCGCCATCGATGCCGAGCGAATGCGCGAAACCAACATCGCCGCCTACGGCAAGGAGCGGATTCTGGCCAAGGCCGACCAGATCGACCTCTACCTCGCCCAGAACGGCCGGATGAATCCGGTGAGCGTGGACGACATCGTCAGGGAGCCGGGCTTCGGCGTGATCAAGGCGGTGCGCGACAACCAGGTGTTTCTGGTCGACGAGGAGATGGTGTCGCGGCCGACCATGGGCCTGCTCGACGGCATCGGCTTCGTCCGCTCGCTGCTCTACCCCGATTACGGCCAGGAAGGCCTCTCCCTGCGATGAGCCGGCCGGCCCTGCTCATTGCCGGTACTCATTCGGGCTGCGGCAAGACGACAATCACCCTCGGGGTGATGGCCGCTCTGGCCCGGCGCGGGCTGGCGGTCCAGCCCTTCAAGTGCGGCCCGGACTTCATCGACCCCAGCCTGCACCGGCTGGTGGCCGGCCGGGTGTCGCGCAACCTCGATGTCCGCATGTGCGGGGTCGACTGGGTACGGCAGACCTTTGCCCGGCACGGTTCGTCGGCGGACGTGGCCGTGGTTGAGGGGGTGATGGGATTGTTCGACGGCGGCGCGGGCTCGGCCGCGACCCTGGCCAAGACGCTCGATCTGCCGGTGCTGCTGGTGGTCGATGTCCGCTCGGCGGCGGAAAGCGTGGCCGCCGTGGTCCACGGCTTCGCCACCCTCGATGCCGGCGTCCGCCTGGCCGGCGTGATCGGCAACGGCATCGGCTCGGACAAGCACCGGCAGATGGTGGCCGAGGCCATCGGCGCCCATTGCGCGGTGCCGCTGCTCGGCTGCCTGCCCCGCAGCGAGGCGGTGGCCATCCCCTCGCGCCATCTCGGCCTGCACATGGGCGAGGAGCATCCGCTGACCGGCACGGGGCTGGCACGATTGATCGAACTGATCGAAACCCATGTCGACCTGGAGCGGCTTGTGCGGATCGCGGCAACGCCGCGACGCGAGGAGCCCGCGTCGAATGGGACGGTCCCGGCGAATGCCGGTGCGCCGGTGCGCATCGGCGTGGCCCGGGACGCGGCCTTCTGCTTCTACTACGAGGACAACCTCGACCTGCTGTGCGCAGCCGGAGCGGAACTGGTGTTCTTCAGCCCGCTGGACGACGGCAGCCTGCCGCCGGACCTGGCCGGGCTCTACCTGGGCGGCGGCTATCCGGAACTGCATGCCCGCCGCCTGAGCGACAACCGCGCCATGATGGCGCAGGTGCGGGTCTTTGCCGAGAGCGGCCGGCCGGTCTACGGCGAATGCGGCGGGTTCATGTATCTGTGCCGCTCGCTCGCCGATCTGGACGGTCACGAATTTCCCATGGCCGGCCTGTATCCCTTTGCCGCCCGGATGCAGACCCGGCTGCGCAGCCTCGGCTACCGCCGGCCGCAGGTGATGCGGGACTGTCTGCTGGCCCCGGCGGGCGTGGTGCTCCACGGCCACGAGTTCCATTACTCGACCATCGACACCGACGGCGTCGCGGTGCCGGCGGCGTACGTTTTGGAGGAGGGCCGGCCCGAGGGATTCGTGGCCTGCGGCCAGACCCTGGCCGGCTACGTCCACCTCCACTGGGGCCGCACCCCCGAGGCGGCGGCGCGGTTTGTCGAAGCCTGCCGGGCGGCCGCCAGGTAAGGCGGTATCCACGAACGAACATTGAAACAATCCACCCAGGTGCATACCATGGTCACCCTGCAACCCATCGCCCCCCAGGACATCGAGGCCGAGAGCTTCCGCATCATCGAGCGCGAACTCGGCCCCACCTCGTTTACCCCCGAGGAGTTCGCCGTGGTCCGGCGCGCCATCCACGCCACCGGCGATTTCGGCTTTGCCGAGCAGTTCCGCTTCCATCCCCGGGCGATGGCCGCCGGTCTGGCGGCCATCCGCGCCGGCAAGAATATCCTGGTGGACGTCACCATGGCGGCCAGCGGCATCTCCGCCGGCCTGCTCGGCCGCTTCGGCGGCAAGGTGATCTGCCGGGTGGCGGAGCCGGAAACCGCGGCCCTGGCGAAAGAGGGCGGCACCACCCGCTCCGACGCCGCCATGGTGCGCGGCACCGGCGACAACATCGGCATCGTCGCGGTGGGCAACGCCCCGACCGCGCTGCTCAAGGTCATGGACCTGATCGACCGGGGGCTCTTCGCCCCGGACTTGGTCATCGGCGTGCCGGTGGGCTTTGTCAATGCGGCCGAATCCAAGGAATTGCTGGCGGCAAAGCCCTATCCCTTCATCACCGCCCTGGGCCGCAAGGGCGGCACGCCGGTGGCGGTGGCCACGGTCAACGCCCTGCTTCGGCTGGCGTAGGACAACCATGGGCGCGTCGGCCGGGAAAAAGACGCTGCGCAGCGGCTATACCACCGGTGCCTGCGCGGCGGCGGCGGCCAAGGCGGCCACCCTCTGCCTGCTGGGTTTGGTGCGCCCGGAGACGGTGGAGATCCCCTTTCCCGACGGCTCCCGCCACCGTTTTGCCCTGTGCCGCACCGGCACGCAGCCGGCCCTGGCCACCGTGGTCAAGGATGCGGGCGACGATCCCGACGTCACCAACGGCGCCGAGATCGGGGCCGAGGTGCGCTGGCTCGAGTGCGGGCAGGAGGAGCGGATCGTCCTGAGCAACGGTGCCGGCGTCGGCCTGATCACCAAGCCCGGCCTGCCCGTGCCCATGGGCGAGCCGGCCATCAACCCCGTTCCCCGGCAGATGATCCGGGCAGCGGTGGCCGAGGCCCTGGCAGGCTCGGGCCGCGAAAATGACGGCCTGGAAGTGCGGATCTTCGTGCGCGACGGCGAGATCCTGGCGGAGAAGACCCTCAACCGGCGCCTGGGCGTGATCGGCGGCCTGTCGATCCTCGGCACCACCGGCATCGTCCGGCCGGTGTCGGCCAAGGCCTGGACCGACACCATCGAGGCCTCGATGCAGGTGGCCCGCGCCGTCGGCCTCACCGAGGTGATCCTTTCCACCGGCCGCACCTCCGAGGCCATGGTCCAGGGGCTGCTGCGCCTGCCCGAGGAGGCGCAGGTGATGATGGGCGATTACCTGCACTATGCCCTGGAGGCGGCGCACCGGCACGGCTTTTCCCGCATCCACCTGGCGGCGATGTGGGCCAAGCTGGTCAAGGCGGCCCTGGCCGTGCCTCAGACCCATGTGCGCAACGGCGCCCTGGAGGTCCGGCAGGCCGCCGACCTGCTGGTCGATCTCGGCCTGGACCCGTACAGCGCCGCCGTGCTCCGCACCGCCAACACGGCGCGCGAGATCTACGACCGGCTCAAGGCCATGCACCGTGCCGACCTGATTGCCGCGGTCTGCCACCGGGCCGGAGAGCAGGCCGGGCAGTGGTCCGGTCTGCCGGTGCGGGTCTACCTGGTGACCTCGGAGGAGGGGGTGGTCCATGTCGCGGATTGAGCTGATCGGCATCAGCGGCACGGCCTTCACCGCCGAGCAGTGGCCGCTCCTGCGCCGCTGCGCCGCCATTGTCGCCTCCCGCCGTCACCGTTTTCTGGTGGCCGGCCTGCCCCAGCCGGTGATTGACATCACGCCGGTGGCGGCCATGCTCGATAAGGTGGCAGAGGTCCTGGCCAGCGGCGATGTCGCCATCCTGGCCAGCGGCGACCCGCTTTTCTACGGCATCGGCCGCACTTTAATCGACCGGTTCGGCCCGGAGCGGCTGACGGTCCGTCCGGCCCTGTCGGCCATGCAACTGGCCTGCGCCCGCTTCCGCATCCCCTGGGACGATCTGGCCCTGCTCAGCGTCCACGGCCGCTCGCCCGACAATCTTCCCGGCCGCGTCCTCCGCCATCAGCGGGCCATGCTGTTCACCGACGGCCGCAACAGCCCGGACCGGGTGGCGGCCGAACTGCTGGCAGCCCTGACCACCTGCGAAGACACGGAGCGGCTCGGCGCCATCCGCGTCCGGGTGGCCGAGAATCTGGGGCTGGGCGACGAGCGGCTCACCGGCGGCGGCCTGGCGGAGATCGCGGCTCTCACCTTCGGGCCGCTGAACATGATGCTGATCGAGCAATCGCTGCCGCCGGCGGTGGTCCCCTTCGGTCTGCGCGAGGACGAAATCGCCCATTCTCGCGGCCTGATCACCAAGGACGAGGTCCGGGCCGCCACCCTGCACCGTCTGCGGCTGCCCGCCACCGGCGTGTTCTGGGACATCGGCGGCGGCTCGGGCTCGATTTCGCTGGAAGCCTCCCGGCTCTGCCCGGAACTGGCGATCCGCATTATCGAGAAAAAGCCGGAGGAGCAGGCCAACATCCGGGCTAACATCCGCCGATTCGGCGCCTACTCGATTGCTCTGGTCTGCGGCGAGGCCCCGGAGGCCCTGGCCGGGCTGCCCGCGCCCGACCGCGTCTTCATCGGCGGCAGCGGCCAGCGGCTGGAGGCGATCATCGCGGACGCGGCGGATCGTCTTGCCGACGGCGGCCGGATCGTGATCAACGCTGTGCTGAAGCAGACCGAAACCATTGCCCTGGCCTGCCTGGAGCGGCTGGGGCTGCAGGTCTCGGCCAGCACCCTGGCCGTCAGCCGCAGACCGGCGTCCGGCGGCGATATCCGGACATTCAACCCTATAACCCTTATCACAGGCGACAAATGAAGAGCGACACTCCCCCATCGCGGACCGGCCGGCTCTACCTGGTCGGCGTCGGGCCCGGCGATCCGGAACTGATGACCTACAAGGCGGCGCGCATCCTGAGCGAGGCCAAGGTGTGGGCTGTGCCCACGGCCAGGAAGGGCGGCACGAGCAGCGCCCGGCAGATCGCCGAGCAGGTGGTGCCGACCAACGGCCGCATCGTGCTTTCGCTCTGTTTTCCGATGAAAAAGGTCTATCTCGGCCAGGAGACCGACGACCAGTTGCTGGCCGCCTGGCGCCGTTCGGCCGACGAGGTCATCCGCCACCTCGACCTGGGGGAGGATGTGGCCTTTCCCACCCTGGGCGACGCCACCCTGTATTCCACCGCCTTCTATCTCCTGGCCATGATTCAGGAAGAGCGGCCGCAGACGCCGGTGACCGTGGTCCCCGGCATCACCGCCATGGCCGCCTGCGCCGCCTCGCAGTCCAGTCCGCTCGCCCTGGGCGACGATGTTTTGGCCGTGGTGCCGGCCGCCTTCGAGGACGAGCGGCTGCGCGCCATCCTCACCACCTTGGATGCGGTGGTGCTGATGAAGGTGCACCGGCGCATCGACGCCCTCATCGACCTGCTCGAAGAGCTGGACCTCGTCGGTTGCGCGGTGCTGACCGAACGCTCGGGCATGGAGGGCGAGCGGGTCTACACCGATGTCCGCGAGGCCAGGGGCCGGCAGCTGCACTACTTCTCCACCATGGTGATTCGCAAGAAAAAGGTACAGGTGTCCAATGGAATCGACGCACACGCCGCCTGAAGCGGTCCGCCACCCCGTGGTCTTTCTCGGTGCCGGTCCCGGTGATCCGGAACTGCTCACCCTCAAGGGCCGCCGCCTGCTCGACGAGGCGGACGTGGTCGTCTATGCCGGCAGCCTGGTGAATGCGGCCCTGCTCGACGGCATCGGGGCCGTCTGCCACGACAGCGCTTCGCTCGACCTGGAGGCGATCATGCGCCTTTTGGTCGAGGGCTACCGGCAGGGCTTGCGGGTGGTGCGGCTGCACACCGGCGATCCGGCCATTTATGGTGCGATCCGCGAACAGATGCAGTGGTTGGATGCGGCCGGCATCCCCTACGAGGTGGTGCCGGGCGTGAGTTCGGCCCTTGCCGCCGCCGCCGCCCTGAAGAAGGAACTGACCGTGCCCGAGGTCACCCAGACGGTGATCTTCACCCGCCAGGCTGGCCGCACCCCGGTGCCGGAGCGGGAATCGCTGCGTAACCTGGCTCGCACCCAGGCCACCATGTGCATCTTCTTAAGCGTGTCGATGATCGCTGCCGTGGTCGAGGACCTGCTCGCCGGCGGCTATCCGGCCGCCACCCCGGTCGCCGTGGTCGAGCGGGCCAGTTGGCCGGATGAGCAGATCGTCCGGGGCAGCCTGGCGGATATCGCCGGCAAGATCCGGGACTCGCGGATCAAAAAGACGGCGATGATCGTGGTCGGCCCGGCCCTGGCCGAGGACAGCCGCATCGCCTCCAAGCTCTACGATGCCGGATTCACCCACGAATACCGCTGAGGGCTGCCCCAGCCACCCTAACTGCCGCCTGGCCGTGCTGGCCCTGACCAGGGGCGGCTGCGTTCTGGGCCGGCAACTGGCCGCGGCTCTGGACGGCGATTTTTTCGCCGCGAAAGGGCGGCTCGCCCAGGTGATGGCCACAGCCTGGGCCGACTACCGGGAGATTGTCTGCATCATGGCCACCGGCATCGTGGTGCGTACCGTGGCCCCGCTGCTGCGCGATAAGGGGCACGACCCGGCCGTGGTGGTCTGCGACGAGAAGGGGCGCTTCGCCATCTCGCTCCTCTCCGGCCATGTCGGCGGCGCCAACGCCCTGGCCGGGCGGGTGGCGGCCGCGACCGGCGGCCAGGCGGTGCTCACCACGGCCTCCGATGTCCTGGGCCGCACCGCGCTCGACCTCTGGTGCCGCGATCTCGGACTCAGGCCCGGCGACAAGGCCGCCTTGACCCGCGCCATGGGCCGCCTGGTCGACCGGGGGATGCTCGCGGTCTGGAGCCGCTATCCCCTGCCGGACCTGCCGCCGGATCTCAAAGCGGTTGCCGATCAGAGCGGGGCGGACCTGATCATCGACAGCCGCGATGCGCCGTCCGGACAGGCCGCCGTGCTCTATCCCAGAGCCCTGGTGGTCGGCATCGGCTGCAACCGGGGCACGACGGCCGCGGCCATCGCCGCCGCGGTCGAGGCCACCTGTACCCGGCACGGCCTCGCACCCCAGGCCATCGCCCGCCTGGCCTCGATCGACCTCAAGCGGGACGAGGCGGGCCTGCTCGTCTATGCCCGCGAGCACGACCTGGCCATCGATTTTTTCGACAAGGATGCCCTGAACCGGGTCGAGGGCGTCGCCGTCTCGGCAGCGGTTCTGCGGGCCACCGGCGCCAAGGGGGTGGCCGAACCGGCGGCCCTGCTCGGCGCCGGGCCGGGGGCCGTGCTGCTGGCGGCCAAGATGAAATGGACCGACGTCACCACCGCGGTGGCGGAAATCGCCGATCCGTTCGCAATGACAACCCACAAAACAGGAAAACAATGACAACAGCACAGGACACCCCCACCGGATCCTTGGCCGTGGTCGGCCTCGGCCCCGGCGCCGCCGACCTCATGGCCCCCCGCGCCCGCACCGCCCTGAGCGCGGCCGAAGTGGTCGTCGGCTACCGCACCTATCTCGACCTGGTGCGCGACTGCCTCAATCCGGCCAGCGAAGTGCTCTCCTCCTCGATGATGCAGGAGATCGACCGCTGCCGCACGGCCCTGGAACGGGCCGGGCAGGGCCGCCGGGTGGCCCTGGTCTGCGGCGGCGACCCCGGCATCTACGCCATGGCCGGCCTGGTGTTCGAGCTGGCCCGGTCGCTGGACACAACCGTGCCCATCGACGTCATCCCCGGCATCGCCGCCCTCAATGCCTGCGCCGCCGTTCTGGGCGCGCCCCTGATGCACGATTTCGCCGCCATCAGCCTCTCCGACCTGATGACACCCTGGGAGCTGATCGAGCGCCGCCTCGAGGCCGTGGCCCCGGCCGATTTCGTGGTGGTGATCTACAACCCCAAATCCAAGAAGCGCACCGAGCAGATCGTCAGGACCCGCGAGATCATGCTCGCCCACCGTTCCCCCGACACCCCGGTGGGCATCGTCTCCGGTGCCGCCCGCGAGCACGAGACCGTGCGCCTGACCACGCTCGAAAAGATGCTCGACGAGGCCATCGGCATGCAGACCACGGTCATCATCGGCAACTCGCAGACCTTTGTCTGGCGCGACAGGATGGTCACCCCGAGGGGCTATGGCCGGAAGTACGGGTTGTGAGGGGAAAACGGGAACGACCGGAAGAATGACGGCCGCTCCGGCCGCCTGTTTCCGGAGAAGGGCGCTGTCATTTCCCGCACAGCGGGAAATCTCCTGGCCACAACGAGATTTCTTCTCGCTGTGGCTGTCGGAAAGACCCGAAAGACATGTCGTGCTTGTGCAGTGGCAACGGAATTACAGCCGGTTGACCAGGGAGGCGAAGGCGGCGCCGTCCAGGCAGCCCCGGCCGAGCATGATGCCGCCCAGTCCGGCAAGGCGCCACAGCCCGGCGCCGTTATCGATGGTCACCCCGCCGCCGTACAGCACCGGCCGGTTATCCGTCTTCTTGGCGATCTGGGGCAGCAGGGCCGCAATCTCCGCCTCTCCCCTGGCCATCTCGAAGGTGGCCGGGGTATCGGGCGTATAGGCCCAGATCAGTCGGCCCAGTTCCTCGGCGGCCATGGCCGCGGTCTGGGGAATCAGCACATCGCGGTCGAAGCACACGATCGGGTGCAGGTCCTCGGCCAGGGATTCGTAGGCCTGGCGGGCCACATCCTGGACGGTTTCGTGAAAGTAGCGCCGCCGCTCCCGGTGGCCGAGCAGGGTATAACGCGCCAGACCGCGCAGCCAGGCCGCTGGAATCGCGCCGGTGTAGTTGCCCTGGGGATAGGAGGACACCCCCTGGCTGGCCAGGCTGACCCCGGCCAGCGATTGCACCCGCTCGGCAATCCGCTCCAGAAAGAGAAACGGCACCGCCAGCACCACCTCCAGATCGGTTCGCGGCCGGTAGACACCGGCAAAGGCATCGCACCACTGCACCGCCTTGTCCGGCGACAGATTGGCCTTCCAGTTGGCCAACACTCTTTTCTGCATGGTCTTTCCTCCGTTTCGCGGCAGGCAGGGCCGCTCCCGTCAATGTGCGTTGCCGCGCTCGTCCTGGCGCAGACTGCCGGGGTCGACCTGCCGAACCGGCGGCGCTTGCCGCCTCGGCTCAGGTGTCACCTGCCGATCCCGGTCGCCCCAAAGGGTCGCCAGCGCGCCGACCACTCCCAGAATCAACACCAGCACCCCCAGCACCATTCCCGCGACGCGCAGGATTGGCCATCGTTTGCCGCCGGGAGTGCTCCCTTCGTTTTTCAAGGTTTTCCGTCCGCCAGCAGGGCGGCGAGCAGGGCACAAAGCAGCCGGCTGTCGGTCCCGGTGATGCGCACGGTCTTGCTCCGGCTCTGGTGGCCGCTTTTGATGGTCAGGGCGGATTTGGGCAGATGGAAGAGTTTGGCCAGATAGGCGACGACCGCCTGATTGGCCTTGCCGTCCACCGGCGGAGTGGTCAGGCGGAGCTTGAGCAGGTCGCCCTGCAACCCGGCCAGGCTGTTGGCGGCGGCCCGGGGCTGGACATGCAGACGGAGCAGCAGGGAACCGTCGGGCAGCGGTTGCAGGCAGGGGAGTTCTGTTGGGGAAACCCTGTCGTCCATACGCGCCGGTCGCCCGCGCCCCCTACTGCAGATTGACGGCGATCTGCTGCAGGGTGGGAACGAGGAAGCTTTGCAGGAAAACGATGATCAGGATGAGGATCATCGGGCTCAGGTCGAGGCCGCCCATGATCGGCACCACCCGGCGGATTTTCTCCAGCAGCGGGTCGGTCACCTGGCGGAGAAAACGGACAATGGGATTGTAGGGGTCGGCATTGACCCAGGTGATGACCGCTCGGGCGATCACTACCCAGATATAGGCACCGAGGACGAAATTGATCAGTTTGGCCACGGCCATGAGAAAATTTCCGAACATGAACATAAAAGGCACCTGCCAGGTTTATCGATGTGTTTGTTCTGCGCCCAATGGATACCAAGGGGGAACGGCGGCTGGTCTCAGGCCACCCGGCTGCCGGCCGCCGCCGGCCCCGCCACCGTGGCCACCACCAGCCGTTCCGTGCCGTCGGCCAATTGCTCCTTGGCGGCCAGCACCATCCCCTGCGAAGGGATGCCCATCAGTTTGGCCGGCTTCAGGTTGGCGACAATGATCACCTTCTGGCCGACGAGCGCCTCTGGATTGTAATACTGGGCGAGGCCGGCGACAATGGTCCGTTCCTCCGGGGCCTGCACGGTCAGCTTGAGCAATCGGTCCGACTTGGCCACCTTTTCGGCGGCCACGATCTCCGCCACCCGCAGGTCCACGGCCTTGAACTGATCGATGCCGATCAGCCCTTCGCCCGGCCCCGCAGCGGCCTCTTGTTTCACCGGCTGCTTGGCTGCGGCCGCGGGCTCCGTCTTGTGCTCCACCCGGGGAAACAACGGCCCAACCTTGCCGATGACCGTGCCCGCGGGGATGCTTCCCCAGATCACGGCATCGTCGATGACGGCAGCGGCGAACCGCTCGCCCATGCCCAGGGCCACGGCCATCCTGGTGGCGGTCTCCGGCATGACCGGTCCCAGCACCAGGGTGATTTTCCACAGCGCCTCGGCGAGGAAAGCGAGCACTGTGCGCCGCCGGTCGGCCTGGCGCGGATGCTTGGCCAGTTCCCACGGCGCATTGGCGACGATGTAGCGGTTGAGCAGCCCGATCACCTCCCACACGGCCTGCAGGGCCCGGTGAAAGGCAAACCCGTCCATGTGTTCCCGGTACTCGGCCACCATGGCGGACATCGCGCTCATCAGCTCGCGGTCGTCCGGCGTGAGGGTGCCCCCCGACGGGCGCTCCGGCACCCGGCCGCCCTCGTACTTGTCGATCATGGCCAGGGAGCGGGAAAACAGGTTGCCGAGGTCGTTGGCCAGGTCGGCGTTGTGGCGGGCGAGGATGGCGTCGCCGGAAAAGGAGGCGTCCAGGCCGAAACTCATCTCGCGGAGGACGAAATAGCGCACCGTGTCCACGCCGTAGGTTTCGACCAACTCCCTCGGACGGACGACGTTGCCCAGCGACTTGGACATCTTGGTGGCGTCCACGTTCCAATAGCCGTGCACATGCAGGCGCTGGTAGGGTTCGAGCCCCATGGCCCGCAGCATGGTCGGCCAGTAGATGGCATGCGGCTTGAGGATGTCCTTGGCGATGACGTGCTCGGCCGCCGCCCAGTACCGCGTAAAATCCGGGCCGTCGGGATAGCCGATGCCGGTGAGGTAGTTGATCAGGGCGTCGAACCAGACATAGGTGACGAAGTTCGCGTCAAAGGGCAGCGGGATGCCCCAGGTCAGGCGCGAGGTCGGCCGGGAGATGCACAGGTCCTCCAGCGGCTCGCTCAGAAACGACAGCACCTCGTTGCGGTAGCGTTCGGGCGTGATGAAGTCCGGATTGGCCCTGATGTGGTCGATCAGCCAGTCCTGATACCTGGACATCCGGAAAAAATAGTTCTGCTCGGTAATCGGCTTCGGTTCCACCAGATGATCGGGGCACTTGCCGTCCACCAGTTCCTTCTCGGTGAGGAACCGCTCGCAGCCCTTGCAGTACAGGCCCGAATATTCGCTGAAATAGATGTCGTCCCGGTCGTACACCTGCTGGAGGATGTCCTGCACCGTCCTGATGTGATCGGCATCGGTGGTGCGGATGATGTAGTCCGGCCGGATGGCGAGGTGCGGCCAGGTTTCCCGGAAGGCGGCGGCGATCCGGTCGACGTAGGCCCGGGGCGTTTCCCCGGCCTTGGCGGCGGCCTCGGCGATCTTCTCGCCATGCTCGTCGGTGCCGGTCTGGAAACGGACCTCGTCGCCGCACAGCCGCCGGAACCGGCTGTAGGTATCGGCGACGATCGTGGTATAGGCATGCCCCAGGTGGGGCAGGGCATTGACGTAGTAGATCGGGGTGGTGACGTAGGTTGGCATGCTGAATGGTTCCGCTTGAAGAATACAAAGGGGGGGCGCCGGCGGGTGGCGTTGCGAACGGACCGGGAAGGGGTCAGTCCTCCTCGACCGGTTCGTCCTGTATCCCCCAGATGTCGATGGTCGTGCGCCGGCTCTTTTTCCCGGGTCCCTTGCGGCCGGTGCTTTTCGGGATCGGATCGGCGGCCCGCCACTCTTCCTCGGAAAACAGCCGTTCCTCGCCATCGGAGGCAACCGCCGCCACCTTGCCCAGCAGCGGGATCAGCCGGGTGACCTGGTAGACCTTGCCCTCGAACTGGATCTGCCGTCCCACCCGGGGCATTCCTTTTTTCATGGTTTTGTAGGTCTCGTACTCGTAGGTCAGGCAGCAGAGCAGGCGGTTGCACAACCCCGAGATCTTGGCCGGGTTGAGGGGCAGGTCCTGGGCCTTGGCCATCTTGATCGAAACCGAATCGAACTTGCTGAGAAAGGAGGTGCAGCACAGCTCCCGGCCGCAGGGGCCGAGTCCGCCGATCATCTGGGTTTCGTGGCGGACGCCGATCTGGCGCATTTCCACCCGGGTGCGGAATTCCTGGACCAGCACCTTGACCAGTTCCCGGAAATCGACCCGGCTTTCGGCGGTGAAATAAAAAATGATCTTGGATCCGTTGAAAAACCGTTCCACCCGCACCAGGTGCATGGGCAGGCCGAGGCGTTCGATCTGGCGCTGGCAGAGCCGGAAGGCGTCCTGCTCCAGTTGCGGCAACAGAATGTATTTTTCCTGTTCCTCGGTGCTGGCCCGGCGATGGATGCGGTAGCCGGACGGCTGACCGGCTTCCGCGATCCCGGGGAAACGGCCGGCCACGGTGGCCGGTTCGGCTCCGTGCTCGGCCCGGACCATCACCTGGTCCCCCCGCGCCAGATCGGCCAAATGGGCATGGGCGGTGAACTCCTGTCCCTGTTTGCGAAAACGGATCTTATAATAATACAGCGCCGCTTCCTCGCCACCGGCTTCCCTGGTCGGGGAAGAAGGGACGGGCTGCGGCTCGCTCGGGCTGTCGGTCATGATTGATTCAGGTCAAAGGAGGGCTACAGTCAAACAGGTCCAGAAGGAGCACTTCGCTGACCAGGCCCCGGTTGCAGTTTCTGGCCAGCGCCTGCTCCGCGAGATCGATGGTGACCATCTTAGCAGAAAGCTGAGCCAAATTCCAGCGTTCTCTTGTCTGCTCCACCTCGGGGGGCAAGGTGCGGCCGGCGTCGCGACCGCTACGGGCCGCCATGGCATTCTTGAAAAAAATCCGCAGCAGGGTGAAGAGCGGCTCCATTCCTTCCTTGGCCTCGGCCAGTTCGACCGCCAGGGCCAGGGCTCGTTCCGCCCGCACCGCCGCCTTTTCCTGCCGGCCGGCCAGCTCCGCCACGATGCGCCGGTAGAGGACCAGGATGCCGTCTGCCTCCAGGGCCAGGCCCTGTCCGGGACAACCGTCGGCCAGGGCGGCCAGCGCCTCGCTGCCGGCGGCATCCAGTTCCGGCCGGTGTTGCCGGATGACCGCCGCCGCCAGATCGAGCGGCAGCGGGGTGAACGGAATGACCTGGCAACGCGAGACGATGGTGTCGAGAATCGCCCCGGCTCCGGTGCCGGTCAGAATGAACAGATTGCCGGGCGGCGGCTCCTCCAGCACCTTGAGCAGACTGTTGCCCGCCTCCCGCCGCATGGTCTGGACCTCCTCCAGGAGCACGATTCGCAGCCCGCCCTCGAACGGAGCGAAGTTGAGGGCCTTTTTCAGTTCCCGCACCTGATCGATCTTGATGGCGGCCCCCTCCGGCCGGATGCGGACGAAATCGGGATGATTGCCGGAGCGGAATTTCAGGCAGCCGGGGCAGTGGCCGCACGGCCCGCCCGCCTCCGGCCGGCGGCACAAAAGCGTTGCCGCCAGGTCCAGGGCCGCGGTGGTCTTGCCCACCCCGTCCGGGCCGGCAAAGAGGTAGGCGTGGGCCAGGCGGCCGCTCGCCAAAGCCCGGTTGAGCAGGGTCAGCGCCTTGGTCTGGCCGAGGATCGAGGAAAAGGCCATGGCTCAGAACAGGGACTGCTGCCGCTGATCCACTGCCTTGCCGGCGCGGACCGGCGGCGTCGGAGGCACAGGCGCATCCTCCGCCTCGGGCGGCTCCTCCGGGGACAGGCCGGCCGCATCCTCTGCTTCCTCCGCACCGGTCGCCCTGAGATACAAGAAGCGCTCCAGATGCCGCTGATACTCGGTCCACTGCCAGCCGTCGCCGCTCATCTTTGCCTGGAGTCCGGCCATGAAGTTCATCTTGGCGTCGATGTCGTCGAGGTGGTGCAGGAGGATGGCCTCGGGCGTCATCGGCAGTACCGGCGAGCCGAAGGCGTACTGGCCGTGATGGCTGAGGATGATGTGGATCAGGCGATCGACCTGGCCGGCATCGATGTCGGGCACCTGTTCCGCGGCCCGGCGCACCAGATCCACGCCCAGGACCAGATGGCCGACCAGCCGGCCCCGGTCGGTGTAGCTGAAGGGAGGATGGCTGAAATCGAACTCCTCGATCTTGGCCAGGTCGTGCACCAGGGCCCCGGCAACGAGCATGTCCCGGTCGATCAGGTCGTAATGGGCCGCCGCCCTCTCCGCCATGCCGACAATCGACAGGGTGTGTTCGATCAGGCCGCCGATGTAGGCGTGGTGCAGCTTCTTGGCCGCCGGCGCCTGCCGGAAACGGGCCAGGGTGTCGCCCTGGAAGAGGATTTGCAGCAGTTGCCGCAACGGCGGATCCTGGATGGAGGCGATGACGCCTTCCAGCTCCGCGGCCATCTCCGCCAGCGGCCGGGCGCTGGCCGGCAGGAAATCGGCCATGTCGATGGTTGCCGCGTCCACCTGCTGCAGGGCGGTCACGCTGAGCTGCATCTGCTCGCGGAATGGCTTGGCCACGGCCTGCACCAGGACGAACGTCCCTTCCTCGGCCTGGGATTCGAACTTGAGGGCATTGTCCCAGATCCTGGCTTCGACCTCGCCGGTTCGGTCCATCAGCGCCAGGGCCAGGTAGGGCTTGCCGGCCTTGGTCTCGGCCAGCGATTTCTTCGCCACCAGGAAAACATCCTGGAACTGCTGCCCCCCGGTCAAGCGGACGGCAAATATTTTTTTCATATGGGTCGGCATGGTTACATCTCCTTACCACCGGCAGCGAGCGGGCGGTGCAAACGCATCGCAACCTTTGCCGTCGCCGCCGTTTCGGGTATAGTCCCGGCTGACCGCCGCTGCGGCCGGTTCCCTGTGATATACCATCTGCGCCCCGGGGTGCAAACAGTTATGAACATCGACCTCCTCGTCACCAACTGTGCCCTCCTGCCCGTGCCCGGCCGGGAGCCCCTGATCGAATGCGGCTATGTTGCCGTCGGTGCGGGCCGCATTCTCGAAACCGGCTCCATGGACGCCTGCCCGGCGGCAGCGGCAGCGATCATCGACGGCCAGGGCCAGTTGGCCATGCCCGGCCTGGTCAACGGCCATTGCCATGCGCCCATGGTCCTGTTCCGGGGCCTGGCCGACGACCTCGATCTGGCCACCTGGCTGCACGACCATATTTTTCCGGCCGAGGCCCGGCGGGTCGATGCCGAGATGGTTTATTGGTGTGCCAGACTTGCTGCCGCCGAGATGCTGCTCAGCGGCACTACCACGGTGGCCGACGGATATTTTTTTGAAGACGAGGTGGCGCGCGCCTGCGCCGAAGCCGGCCTGCGCTGCGTGGCGGCCCAAGGCGTACTCGATTTTCCGGCACCCGGCGTCGGGGACCCGGCCCGAAACATCGAGGCGGCGGCCCGCTTCATCGAGCGCTGGCAGGGACGCGATCCGCTGATCACCCCGGCAATCTTCACCCATGCGCCCTACACCTGCGGCCGGCGCACCCTGCGCCGGGCCAAGGAACTCGCCCGGACATGCGGGGTGCCGCTCTTTGTCCATGTTGCCGAAACCAGGAACGAAAGGGAGCAGATCGCCGAACCGCTGGCCCCGAGCCCGATCGGCCATCTGGCCGCCCTGGACCTCCTCGACCGGGACACCGTCTGCGTCCACTGCGTCTGGGCCGACGACCACGATCTCGACCTGCTCGCGGCCCACGATGCGGCGGTGGTCACCTGCCCCCAGAGCAACGCCAAGCTGGCCTCGGGCTGGGCGCCGCTGACCGCCATGCTCGACTGCGGCCTGCGGGTGGCGCTCGGCACCGATTCCGCAGCCTCCAACAACAGCCTCGATCTGTTCCGGGAGATGGATTTCGCCGCCAAGCTGCACAAGGTCAGGCCCAGCGACCCCACCGCGGTGCCGGCCCGCCACCTGCTGCGCCTGGCCACCTGGGGCGGGGCGGCCGCCCTCGGATTGGAGTCGGGCCACGGCACGCTCGTCCCCGGCGCCCCGGCGGACCTGATCCTGATCGACCGCAACCAGCCCCGGCTCCAGCCCTGGCACGGTCCGGACCTGCTCGTTTATAGCGGGCCGGCAGCCTGCGTGCGCAGCGTCATCGTCAACGGCCGCCTAGTCGTGCACGAGCGCCGGCTTCTGACGATCGATCTCAGGGAAACCTGCGCGCAGGTGCGCCGCCTCGCTCTCGAATGACACCGGCCTGCGCCGGCCGGCTCAGAGGTTGAAACGGATGTTGAGGATATCGCCGTCGGCCACGATGTAGTCCTTGCCCTGCACGTACAGCTTGCCCGCCTTTTTCAGCTCCGCCTCGCTGCCCAGGGCGATCAGCTCGTCGTATTTCATCACCTCGGCACGAATGAACCCCTTCTGCAGGTCGGTGTGGATGGCGCCGGCCGCCACCGGCGCGGGCGAATCGACCCGCACCAGCCACTGGTGCACCTCGTCCTTGCCCACGGTGAAAAACGAAATCCGCCCGAGCGCCTTGAGGCACAGCTGCGCCAGCACCTCCAGGGCCGGCTGCTCGATGCCGAGATCGCGCCGGAACTCCTGCCGCTCCTCCTCGCTGTCCAACAGGGCGATTTCGGCCTCGACCTTGGCGGACACGGTCATCGCCTCCATCTTGCCGGTGGCGCAGAGTTCGCGCACCTGGTCGAGCAGGGTGGTGTCGCCCACCTTGTCCTCGCCGACATTGAACGCCAGGAGCAGCTCCTTGCGGGTGATCAGGGGATAGCTGCGGATCAGCAGGTCCTCTTCCTCGCTCAGCTCCATCAGGCGCAGCGGCCGCTCACCTTCGAGCTGGGCCTGCATCCGCCTGAGCAGGTCGAGTTCCTTGGCCTGGCGCTCGTCCTTCACCTTTTTCAGGCCGGCTTCCAGCCGCTCGATCCGCTTCTCCAAGAAGACTTGGTCGTGGAGCAGCAGTTCGGCGTTGACCGCCTCGACATCGCGCAGCGGATCGACCGAGCCGGCGGCATGGTAGACCGCGTCGTCCTCGAAGGCGCGCACCACGTGGCAGAGGGCGTCGACGTCGCTGATGTCGCGGAAGATGTCGCCCTTGACGATCGCCTCCTGCTCCATCTTGGGCAGCAGCACCAGATCGATGCGCGCCCTGGTCTCCTTCTTCGGCTGATACATGGCCACCAGGCGGTCGAAGCGCTGGTCAACGATGTTGGCCGCGCCGGGCACCGGCTTGGGCGGCCCGCCCGCCTCGTGCACCTCGCTGCCGGTCAATACCTGAAAAAGCGTCTTCTTGCCCGTTTGCGGCAGGCCGATGATTCCGACTTTCATACCTTTCCCGTTCCTTTCCCTGTTCGAACAGATTCTCTTGCGCCGGTCGACCGCCGATTGCGCGGCCCCTGCCGCGCCCGGTGCGACCGCGCCCCCACCTTCCGGAGCCGTGCGCCTGCCTTCCGTGGCAGGGACTTTTACCATGGACGCTCCCCGGAGGCAACCACCCATCGGATCGGGCGGCGTGGGGAAACGGCACCGGGCGCCTATTGTCCCGGAGATGCCCCTCAGGAGTCCCGCTGTCCCTTCGGGGCCGGCCAGGGCAGGAACTCGCCGAGCAAACGATCCACCGGCGCGTATTCGTCGGTGAACGGCGGCCAGGTGCCGTCGGGTGCCGGCAGCCGATGCTCCAGCAAATCCCGCAGAATCGGGTCGTCGGGCGCATGGGTGGGAGCGGTCCGACCGGCGGCCAGGATGATATTCTGCCACAATCGGGGGGCGGCGGGATCAGCGACGGCATAGGCGTGGATGGCGGGAAACTCGGCGGCAAAGGTGCCCCGCAGGGTTTTGTAGAAGCGGCTCGAGCCGCCCTCGGGCGCGGCCAGCAGATTGATCAGGATCACGCCGTCGGGCCGGAGGGCGGCGCCGAGCAGGCGCACCGCCTCGATGGTGACCAGGTGGAAGGGAATGGAATAGTGGGAGTTGAACACGTCGCAGAGGATCACGTCGTAGGGCTGTTCCACTTTCCTGAGAAAGGTGCGGGCATCCTCTTCGACGATGCGCAGGCGGGGATGCTCGGTCAGGCCGAAGTGACTGCGGGCCAGCGCGGTGATGCCGGGGTCCAGTTCGACCACGTCGATGCGGAGGTCGGGATAATGGGCCAGGGCATACTTGGGGAAGGAATAGCCGCCGCCGCCCAGCACCAGCATGCGCCGCGCATCCGGCCGGTAGTATTCGAGCAGGCGATAGAAACGGGTGTAGGGCAGAGCCAGGGCGACGGGGTCGTCCAGGTACATGGCCGATTGCCGTCCCTGGGGGCCGGTGACCATCTCCCGGGTGAGCCGGCCGCTGCCCTCTTCCCGGCTGGTATAGACCAGGACCCGGTTGTAGGGGGTGTCGCGGTCGAAAAATCCCTGCCGGGCCAGCCACAGATCCTGTTGGCGGAAAAAATAAAGCGCCAGGAGAAAGAGCGCGATCGAAGCTGCCTTGAGTGACTTGCCCTCCGGATCGGCCATCCAGGAGGCCAGGGCCAGCACGGCGGCGGTGATGAACAGGATGGCGGTGCTGCCCACCCAGGCGATGAGGACGAATCCGGCCAGGAAGGTGCCGACGATGGAGCCGATGGTGGAAACCGCGTAGAGGCCGCCCGCGATGCGGCCGCCCTGTTCGCGGTCGTGCAGGCAGATGCGGACCGCGAACGGCGGCACCATGCCGAGCAGGACCGCCGCCGGGGCGAACAGGACCACGGTGGCGACAATGGCCACGGCATGCAGGCCGCCGGTGTTCTGGAGCGCTTCGAGAATCCAGGTCTTGGACAGGCCGATGGCGGCGGTGGCCCAGGCGGCGAGAAGCACGATCCTGCCGAGCAGGGAAGGCTGCGGCCGCCGGTCCGCCAGCAGGCCGCCCCACCAGGCCCCGAGGCTGAGGCTGGCCAGGATGATGCCGATCAGGCTGGTCCAGACGACCAGGGATGTGCCCAGAAAGGGGGCCAGGATGCGCGAGCCGGTCAGTTCGATGATCATCAGGGCCGCGCCGCAGAGAAAGATGCAGCAGTGGAGCATGGCGGATCCTCGCAGGGAAAAGACAACCGTGCATAGGAAAAGATGCACAGGAAAAGGAGTCAATACAAAGAGATACCTGAGGCCGTCTTTTTTATCCAGCAAAAAAGCGGCCGATCGGAGAAACGGGGGGCCGACCGGGCCGGAAACGATGGCGGCCGACCTCCTCCGGGGCATCGGCGCGATGGCGGGAACGAGCGGGCACGGGCAGGCGATCGGGAGAGCGGGGCAACAGCGGCGGGATCCGGCGGTTTGCCGGCGCTCCCTCCGGGGCTTGGCGCGAATTGAACGTGCACGATGGTGATTTTGGCTTGAAAACAGCCGCAATCCGCTGATACAACACACGCATCCGGAGCCTGCGGCACGGGTCAGTCCGGCGTCAGGTTGCGCGTGCCGCCGCACATCTCCGGTCAGGCTCGGCACGGGATTTTCATCGCTGTGCCGCGCCCTTTGATGGCCAACCCATGCCCGGAGAAGATTCGCCGGCAAGCGATGCCATCCCGGCAGGATACGGCGGTACACCCGTTCCGGAGGAGTCCGGGAGTGTCGCCCATCGGGGCACCAGATCACTGTTCATGGCGAAGGTGTAAAGGAATGTATTGGCACCCACGCGGCACCACGCCGCTGTATTACGAAACGTTCGGCAAGGGCCCCCCCTTGCTCCTGATTGCGGGGCTCGCTTCCGATTCCCGGAGCTGGCAGCCCATCCTTTCGGGGTTGCGGGAAAAGTGCACCCTGATCATCCCGGACAACAGGGGGGTCGGCCGCTCCTGTCAGGAATGCCCGATCAGCATCGATCAGATTGCCGATGATTGCCGCGCCCTGGTGCGCGATCTCGGATACGACCGGGTCAACCTGCTCGGCCATTCCATGGGCGGCATGGCGGCCATGGCCTATGCGGCCCGCTATCCGGAGACGCTCGACAGGCTGCTTCTGATCAGCACCGCCGCCGAGAACTCATCGCGCAACAATCTGCTCTTCAACGATTGGGCGGCGGCCTGCGCGGCGGGTTCGGACCGCGCCGCCTGGTTTCGGGGCATCTTTCTGTGGATTTTCACGGAGCACTTCTTTCACGATCGGCGGGCGGTGGAGCAGGCCGTTCACTGTCTGCTGCACGACCCCTGGCCACAATCGCCCCAGGCGTTCAGGCGCCAGGTCGAAGCCATAGCCGATTGGCACGGCACCGACCTCCTCGGTCGGATCGCCGCCCCGACCTGCGTCATCACCGGCGACAGGGACATACTCTTCCCCCCGGAACATGCCCACCGGCTTGCCCGATCCATTCCGGACGCCCGCGTGGTGGTGATCGAAGAAGCGGCACACTCGATCCACATGGAGCAGCCCGAAGCCTTCCTGCGGGCGGTGGTGACTTTCCTGGAATTATGACCGCAGCAGCGGCGCGCCGAACACCGGCGGAGGCGGGGCGAAAAAAGAAAAAGGGTTTAGAGACCGGTCTCTAAACCCTTGAATGCGTGGCGCGCCTGGAGAGATTCGAACTCCCGACCTACGGATTCGTAGTCCGGCGCTCTATCCAGCTGAGCTACAGGCGCAAAACGGTTTCCTCATATACTCTGAACCGTGGCCGGATTCAAGTTCTTTTTTTCCGGCCGGCCGCATCCGGGCGGTCCCGGTCCGTTCATTTCCCCGGTGCATCGGTCTCGAAGAAATCGATCTGGCTTTCGGCCGGTTTCATCTCCACCCGGGGGATGATGTCGATCCGCGCCGAGTGCCGGCTTTCCAGCTCGACCAGTTCGGCCCGCTTCTTGTTGAGCAGGTACTGGGCGACGTCCAGCGGCAGGCGGCATTCGATCCGGGCCACTTTCTTGCGGGTGATGCCGGTCTGGATGCGGCGCAGGTAGTAGAGCGCCAGGGTCTCGACCGAGCGGACCACGCCCCGCCCCTGGCAATGGTCGCAGGTCCGGTAGCTGCCCTTCTCGATGGGCGCGCCCATCTTCTGCCGCGAGATCTGCATCAGGCCGAAGCGGGAAATCTTGCTGATGTCCACCTTGGCCTTGTCGCGCTTCATGCTGACCTTGACCTGCCGCTCGACCTCGCGGATATGCTTCTTGTTGCGCATGTCGATGAAGTCGACCACGATCAGGCCGCCCAGGTCGCGCAGCCGGAGCTGCCGGGCCAGTTCGGCCGCGGCCTCCGTGTTGGCCAGGAAGATGGTCTCGTCGAAGTCGGCGTTTTTCGAGGTCCGGCCGGAGTTGACGTCGATGGCCACCAGGGCCTCGGTGGGGTTGATCACGATCGAGCCGCCGGAGGGCAGGGTCACCTGCGGCTTGAAGATCGACTCGATCTGCTCCTCGATGTTGAACTGGTTGAAAATGGGCTTGGTGCCGCGGTGGAGCTTCACCTTGACCTGCCGCTGCTTTTCCGGCAACTGGCCGATGAAGGCGTTGACCTGGTTGAGCGATTCCTCGGTGTCGACGGTGATCTCCCTGATGTCGGGGGAGAAGTGATCGCGGAGGAAGCGGACCACCGTATCCTGCTCCTCGTAGACGAGGGCCGGCGCCGCCATGGTCTGGCCGCGATGCTTGATCTCCTCCCACAGGGCCAGCAGGGTCTGGAGGTCCTTTGCCAGCACCGCCTGGGTGATCTCGGCGCTGGCGGTGCGGATGATGTAGCCGATGCCCTCGGGGATCTCGAACTCGCTCATGATCTCGCGCAGGGAGGCCCGCCGCTCCTCGCCGACGATCTTGCGGGAGATGCCGGCCGAATCGCTTCCCGGCATCAGCACCAGGCAGCGGCCGGGCAGCGACAGATAGGTGGTCATGTTGGCGCCCTTGTTGCCGGTCACCTCCTTCACCACCTGGACCAGCACCTCCTGCCCCTTCTGGATCACTTCCTCGATCTTGAGTTTTTTCCATTGCTGCTGGGCGATCAGCGTACGGACCCGTTCGTTGACGTCCTGGCGGTAATACTCGGGATGAATCTCGTTGAACGGCAGAAAGCCGTTCCGGCCGGTGCCGATGTCGACGAAGGCGGCCTGGAGGTTGGCCTCCACCGAGACGATCCGGCCCTTATAGATGTTGTTCTTGGTCGGTTCGCGGTCGACGGTGGTGACGTGGAAGGATTCGAGCCGGCCGTCCTCGACCAGGGCGATGCGGCATTCCTCCGGCTCCTCGGCGTTGATCAGCAGCTTGCAGGTGACCGGCTTTTCCGGAACCTCCGGCCCTACATCCTCGACGCGATCGTCCTCTTCGTCGTCCGCCGGATCGACGACGGCGCCCCCGGCGGCAACCGGCTCCTCTTCTGCGATGGCCGGCGTCTCTTCACCGGCCGGCGTGGACTCCGCCGCCTGCTTGGACCGTCTCCTGCCGCCCCGGCGCGACCGCCGTTTTTTCGACGGGGCCGGCTCTTCGGCCTGGGTGTCGGCAACCGGATCCGATATGTCGGTGGGCCGATCCGCCCCCTGGACTTCCGTCGGCTCTGTTCCGGCCGCCGGTCCTTCGCCGACCTCGGGCACAGTGGCCGCCGGTTCGGCCGCCGGCGCGGCGGGCGTCTCCGCGCGGCCTGGGTTCGATTCCGGCGCAACCGGAGACAACGGCGCAGCCGTCATCACCCGTGCCGCTTCGCCGGACATGTCCGCCCCGGCGGCGGTGAAAACATGTGCCGTCGGCTCGCCCGGCAGCTCCGGTGCCTCCTTGGGCACGCTTTTCCACCAGGCACCGGTCTTCGCCTTGCGGGCCGGCGGACTCTTCTCGTGTTTTTCGTTCTGTTCGTCTGTGGTCATTCGTTTCCTTACCAGTCAATTGTTCAGCAACAACCACCTGTCCGCGGTTCACTCGCCAGGCCGGCGCGCCGGGATGCGTGCGCATCCCGGCGGTCACGATGCCTGCTGGTAGTACCAGGTGCCGCCGTGCGCCTGCCGATGCAGGATGCCGGCGCGAATCAACGGGTCAAGCAGTTGCACAACTTTTTCCGGACCGCCGAGATGGAAGGTCCGGTCGATATCAACGGCGGTACAGGGCCGCCGTTGCACCATGTGAAGAATGTAGTCTCTGATCGCGGCCGGCAGCGCCGAATCGGCGGCCGCCACCGGCACGGTCTCCGTCGCCGGCGTGTCCGCAGCCGCAAAGGGCAGATCCACCGGCAGGCCGAGTTCCCGGTGCAACTGACCGGCAATGGCGGTCAGCTGTTCCCGGCTCAACGGGCACGCCCGCGCCTCGGCGGGCGGGCGCACCACGGTGTTCAACTGTATCCTGTCCAGCCGCATCCGCCCCAGGGCCGTCACCAGGGCCGCGATGTCCTCGGGGGCGTCGTTCATGTCCCGGACCAGCAGGATCTCCAGCCATATCCTGCCCGGAAAGGTCCGGGAAAAGAGCGCCAGACCGTCAATGATCGCGGCCGGGTCCAGCCCCTCGGCCGGCCGGTCGACCCGGACGAAACTCTCGGGCCGGGCCGCATCGAGCGAGGGCACGACGATATCGGCCGCCATGAGCGCCTGCCGCACCCCCTCGTCCGTCAGCGTGGTCCCGTTGGTGAGCACGGCTACCGGCTTGTCGACCGTGTCCTTGAGATGGCGCAGGATGTCGCCCAGACCGCTGTGCAGGGTCGGTTCGCCCTTGGCCGTCACCGTGAACACATCGACCGCCGCCACCCGCTCGGGATCGGCGCACCACCCATCGATCTCCCCGCAGATCAACCGGACCGGAGAGTAGGCCGCACGCCGGTTCACCGGGGAAACCGTCGGTCCCACCTCGCAGTAAACGCAGTCGAGATTGCAGATTTTCTTGGGGAAGAGATCGATGCCGAGGGAGCGGCCGAGCCGCCTGGACTGCACCGGGCCGAAGATATAATCCATACAGCGCCACGGACGGTTGTTGCTGTGCAGGGCTCACGCACGCACAAGCTGGGGCAGGCGTTGAAAAATCGAGTTATTCGGCAATATTGCGACTGGCGATACTTAAACCAAATTCCACGGCGACGCAAGGCAAATCTGCGACTTTTCGCTTGACACATCCCAGGGCGGCACGTACATTCGGGCCTGTCGCCGGCGATTCTTCCTGTCCTGTTCCGCTCGTCGCTCCAGCCAGCTGAGACACCGTTTTCCCTTGGCACGACACGTTCCATCCCGCGCGGCCACTCCGCCGTTCTCTCGCAACCCGAAGGAGCCGATCGAGGTGCATCATCCCACTTTCCCCTCCCCGACCCCTGCGCGTCTTGTCCTGCTGCTCATCGCTCTGCTCCTGCTCCCCAACCGGGTCTGGGCTGTTTCCGTGGACGCCGGACATTGGGACCTGACCGCCGATAAACTCACCAGGATCGAGGAGCCGCCCACCCTGATCGCCGAGGGCAATGTCGTCCTGGAGAAAAAGGAGCCGGTCGGCCCCGCTCCCGAGCAGCGCCCCCCGTCCCCGGACGACCGGCCCGAAGAGGGCAAAGCACCCGATGTTCCGCCCGGTCAGACGGCCGTCGAACTGAAGACCGTGACCACGGTCAAGGCGGACCGGGTCTCCTACGACCTGACCCGTGGCCTGCTCACCCTGCAGGGCAACCTGCTCATCGATATCGGCGCCGATCAGCTCACGGCCGACTCGGGCACCATCGACCTGGAAAAAACCACGGGCTCCTTCGACAACGCCACCGTCGTCCGCCAGGAAAAGAACCTGCATTTCGAGGGCCAACTCATCGAGAAGACCGGCTCCCTCACCTACCATATCGAGGACGGCTGGGTGGTGACCTGCAAGCTGCAGCCGGGCCAGGTGCCGCCCTGGTCCTTTGCCGCCGCCGATGTCGACCTCACCGACGGCGGCTATGCCGTGCTTTCCCACGCCACCTTCCGCATCAAGGACGTCCCGGTCCTCTACTCGCCGGTCATGGTGCTGCCGGCGAAACGCAAACGCCAGACCGGCCTGCTCTTTCCCTCCTTTTCCTTTTCCGACCAGGATGGATTCGGCATCGAGACGCCCCTCTTCATCAACCTCTCGCCGAGCGCCGACCTGACCCTCTATCCCCGCTACCTCGCCAACCGCGGTGTCATGGCCGGCGCCGAATTCCGCTATGTGCTCGACGCGAACAGCAAGGGCATGCTGATGGGCAATTTCCTTGACGACAAACTGTCCGATCCGTCCGAGGTCGACTACTACCGGGACGGCCGCTTCACCCATACCAACGCCGACCGGTACTGGATCCGCGGCAAGGCCGACCAGGACATCGGCCCCTGGACCACCCGGCTCGATCTGGACATCGCCTCGGACCTCGACTATCTGCGCGAATTCAACACCAGTTCGACCGGATTCACCGCCAGCCAGGAGAATTTCTCCCAGGTGTTCGGCCGGGGCTTCAACGACAAAACCAACAAGTACCGCGAGAATACGGCGGCGACCCTCCGCTCCTGGGACTACGGCGCCTCGCTTCTGGGCGAGGTCATAGCGGTCAACGACATCACCGAACAGGTCTATACGCCGGACAACCCGTCTCGATCCTGGTCGTTGCCGTCGCTGACCTACTCCGGCCTGGTCCCCATCGCCTTCCTCGGTGGGCCCGACTTCCAGTGGGACGCCAACTACACCAATTTCTGGCGCGACGAGGGGGCCGGTGCCCAGCGCATCGATTTCATGCCCATGGTCACCACGGGCATTCCGCTCAGCCCGTACGTGGAGGCCAACGTCACCGGCGGCATTCGCAACACCGCCTACCTGATCGACGACAACGGGGCCTCCGACTGGCAGGACAAGGATTCGGAAAACCGGTTCCTGTCCCACCTGACCGGCGAGGTCGGCACGACCCTGATGCGCGACTTCGCCATCGACTTCGGCGGCGCCCACACCCTGAGCCACACGGTGCGGCCCTTTGTTTCGTACGTCCATACCTCCATCCCGAACCGGGAGGTCCTGCCCCAATTCGACGAGATCGACCAGCTGGAGGAGGAAAACGCCATCTATTACGGTTTCAACAACTTCTTCTCGCTCGCCGGCGAACGCAACGGCCGGGAATTCGATCGGGAATACGCCTTCTTCAAGGTCAAGCAGGGCTTTGATCTGCGCAGCGAGAAAAGCGACGCCCCGCTGACCCCGATCATGGCCGAGACCGGGCTGTACCCCCTCGAACGCATGCGGCTCAAATACACCACCGAAATCGATCTTTACGGCGACGGCGCCTTTCTTCATTCCATCGACGCCGACTACTCCAGCGACCGCGGCGACAGATTGTCACTCGATTACCGGTTCAACGAACTCACCGACGTCAACTCGGTCCGCACCTCCCTCTGGTACCTGCTGCCGTACAACTTCGCCGCCGGCTACAGCCTGGAACGAGCCATCGAACAGGATGAAACCATCGAGGAAATCGTCCGGCTGCGGTTTGTCCAGCCCTGCTGGTCGGTGGAATTCTCCGCCGATACCACGCCCGGCGACCAGACCTTCATGATCACCTTCCGCCTGGCCAACATCGGCAATCCCCTGGGCTTTGGCCTCTGAGGCCGCGCCGGCCGATCGCCCATGCCCGACGCAAACCGGATCGATGTCTTCAACGGCGATGCCGACGGCATCTGCGCCTTGCACCAGCTCCGCCTGCACACGCCCCGGCCGGGCGCCCGCCTGATCACCGGCCTCAAACGCGACATCGCCCTGCTGAAGCGGCTCGACGAGGTCAGCGGCCAGCGGATCACAGTGCTCGACATTTCGCTGGACCGCAACCGGGAGGCCCTGATGCGGCTGTTGTCCCTGGGCAACCGCATTTTCTACGCCGATCACCACTTCAGCGGTGAGGTGCCCCGGCATGGGTTGCTGGAAACCCACCTCGACCCTTCCCCGCACGTCTGCACCGCGCTGATCGTCGACCGGCTGCTGGCCGGCGCCCATGCCCCTTGGGCCATTGCCGGGGCCTTTGGCGACAACCTGGACGAGCGCGCGCGCCGCTATGCCGACGCGCTCGGCCTCGCCGCCGACGAACAGGAGATGCTCAGGGAGATCGGCACCCTGCTCAACTACAACGGTTACGGCCTGAGCGAGGAGGATCTCCTGATCCATCCCGCCGACCTGTTTGGCGAGGTTCGCCAATTCCGCGATCCCTTCGTCTTCTCCCGCCAGTCCGCCCTGCTGGAACGGCTTCGCCGCAGCTATGCGGACGACATGGCCAGGGCCGCCGATCTGCAACCGGCAAGCGTCACCGCCGGCGGCCGCGTTTTCCGCCTGCCCGCGGCGGCCTGGGCCAATCGGGTGGTCGGCGTGCTCGCCAACAGGCTCAGCCGCGAGCAGCCCGCCCTGGCCCATGCCGTGCTGCTCGCGCGTCCCGGCGGCGGCTTCCAGGTGAGCGTCCGCGCCCCACTCGCCACCCGCCAGGGCGCGGACAGCCTCTGCCGCCGCTATGCCACCGGCGGCGGCCGGGCCGGGGCGGCCGGGATCAACCATCTGCCCGAGGATGAGCTGACCGGGTTCCTGGCCGCCTTTGCCTGCCATTTTCCGTCGCCCTGAGCCCGATGACCGCCGGACCCAACCGCGCCCACCGCTTTGCCCTCGGCGAACCGGTTGGGGCCTGTACCCGCTGAATTCCATGCGTGGCCGGCAACGACAGGTTCTTGCCCTGCTGGCCGGATGTTGTCTGCTCCTGATGACCGGTTGTGTTGCCGCCGCTGTCCCGGCCGCAGAACGTGTCGCCACCGACGATCTCGGCGGCCAGCGGCTCGACGAGGCCCTTGACCGCAGCCTGACCTTCCTCCGCACAATCGACCCCGCCGCCAGCTACCGGGTCGGGGACCGGTCCATCCCGGTGCGGCAGCTGATCCGCTCCCTGCTCCACCTGCAACACCTGGTGGCCGCCCATCCCGCCCCCGAAGCACTTGCCCGCGCAATCAACCGGGACTACGACATCATCCGGGTCAATGCCCTGCCGGGGACAACGGCCGGACGCATGCGCATCACCGGCTATTACCAGCCGATCTTCGCCGGCAGCCTCGACCGGCAGCCTCCCTACGTCCATCCCCTCTACCGGGTGCCGGACGATCTCCTCATCCGCCGCAACCAGGGCAAAAAGGAGGTGCTCGGCCGCCGGACGAACGGCGCGGTCGTGCCTTACTGGACCCGCCGGGAGATCGAACGCGACGGCCCGCTCCTCGGCCGGGAACTGGTCTGGCTCAAGGACCCGTTCGATGCCTTTGTCCTCCATATCCAGGGCTCGGGAATCATCCTCCTGCCCGACGGCTCCCGGCGGGGCGTCCACTATGCCATCAGCAACGGCCGGCCCTACCGCAGCGTCGGCGCCTTCATGGTCGCCACCGGCCGGATGCGGCTGGCCGATGTCACCATGGCCAGCCTCCGCCGCTATATCGAGCGCCACCCCGGGGAACGGGACCTGATTCTCCACCACAACGATTCGTTCATTTTCTTCGAGTGGTGCGAACCGGGGCCGGCCATCGGCAGCCTGGGCCAACCCCTGACCTCCGGCCGCTCCGTTGCCGCCGACCACAGATGGTATCCGCCCGGCAGCCTGGTCTACGTCGGCAGCCGCCGGCCGATCATGACCGCTGCCGGCGAGGTCGAAAAGTGGCAGTCCCTGCGGCGGCTGGCCACGGTGCAGGATACCGGCAGCGCCCTGACCGGCCCGAACCGGCTCGACATCTTCTGGGGCACGGGCGAGCAGGCGGGCATGGAGGCGGGACAGATGAAGGAGGCGGGGGCGGCGTATCTGTTGCTCCTCAGGGAGGGTGCCGGCAAATAGATCGCCTGGAGAGGAGTTGGCGACTGAAGGTTACCTGCCGCCTGACGGGCGATCTTTTGTGATGGGATGGCGGGGAGATCACACGGCAGCGGGTGCGATTTGTCCTTTCGAGGAGCGGGGTGCCGGGAAATCTCCCGGTCGAAATGGCTCATCCTCCTCCGCCGGGTTTCGCCGTGCGAATCGCCTCCTGTTCGATCCGGAAATGGAAGAGTCGGGAACGCGACGAAAAACCGCTCCGGCGGACACGCCTACATCGCTACATCGACAGCAGGCGGCGGATTCGCTCCTCCATGGGCGGGTGGGTCGAGAAGAGGTTGGCGACGGTGCCGCCGCTGAGCGGGTTGACGATGTACATCTGCGCCGATGCCGGATTGACGTCCATCGGCCGCTGGGCATTGTAGTTGGCGAGCTTGTTGAGGGCGCTGGCCAGCGATTTGGGATGGCCGCAGATCTCGGCGCCGGTGGCGTCGGCCATGTATTCCCGGCCACGGGAGATGGCCATCTGGATGAGGGTCGCAGCCAGCGGCGCCACCAGCATGGTCACCAGCATCACCAGCGGATTGCTGCCGCCTTCCTCGTCGTTGCGGCTGCCGCCGAACAGCATCGCCCACTGGGCCATGGTGGCCAGGTAGGAAATCGCACCCGCCATGACCGCGGCGATCGAACCGATGAGAATGTCCCGGTTCCTGATGTGGGCGAGTTCGTGGGCAACGACCCCTTCCAGTTCATGCCGGTCCAGCACCTGGAGCAGACCGGTGGTGACCGCCACCGCCGCATGTTCCGGGTTGCGGCCGGTGGCAAAGGCGTTGGGGGTCGGTTCGTCGATCACGTACACCTTGGGCTTGGGCAGTCCGGCCCGTGCGGCCAACCCACCCACGAGCGCATGCAGGTCGTGGGCTTCGGCCGGCGAGACCTCGCGGGCGTGATTCATGGCCAGGGCCATCTTGTCCGAATTCCAGTAGGCAAAAAAGTTCAGGCCCACGGCCAGCAGCAGGGCGATGATCATGCCCTGCTGACCGCCCATCGCCCGACCGGCAACCATGAACAGGGCGGTGAGCGCCGCCATGAGCATGAAGGTTTTCATGGTGTTCATCGTGTATCCTCTCAGCTTGAAGTTGGGGGGACGCCGATGCGGCGGGGAGCGCGCTTTCGGCTTTGGCCTACACGATAAACCGCCGGCGGGCCCAGTCAAGACGGGGCAGCCGCAAAAGCCGCCCCGTCCGGACCGTTGGTGCAGGGGAAGGGGAGAAGGAGAAAAGCGGGATGGGTGATCAGGCCATCATCGCCAGCATGGCCTTGATCAGGTTGTCGGCGCCTTCGGCGATCTGGTCAATCCGGGAATTGAGCATGTAGCAGGGGGTGCTGACGATTTTCTGTTCTCGGTCGATGGCGATTTCGCCCTGCATGGTCGGCTGATGGCGGGCACCCATGGCGGCGAGGTTGTCGGCGGTGCCCTGGTCCTGGCCGATGGTCAGGGTGACGTTCCCCAGCACCTTGGCCAGGATGACCGGGGCGATGCACAAAGCGCCGATGGGCTTGCCGGCGGCATGCATGGCCTTGATCGCCGTGGCCACATCGGGATTCACGGTGCATTGGGCGCCGTCGAAGGCGTAGCTGCTCAGGTTTTTGGCCGCGCCGAAGCCGCCGGGAATCACCAGGCCGTCGGCCGAGTCGGGGGCGAAGGTGGCGAGCGCGGCGATCTTGCCCCTGGCGATTCGTGCCGATTCGATCAGGACGTTGCGCTTCTCGCTCATCTCCTGCCCGGTGATGTGGTTGAGCACGTGGTGCTGCTTGATGTCGGGTGCATAGCACTGGAAATCGGCGCCATTTTTATGAATGGCCCAGAGGGTGAGGGTGGCCTCGTGGATCTCGGCGCCATCCTGATGGCCGCAACCGGAGAGGATCACGGCAAAATTCTTCTTTCGCATAACAGCCTCCTTTCGAGCAGGTTGACAACGGGTGTGATCTAGTCCAGGGAATAAATGGCCGGAAGATTGCGGTATTGCTCGGCGCAATCCAGGCCGTAGCCGACGAGAAAGCCGCGGTCGAGGTCGAAGCCGACGTAATCGACCGTAACCGGCACGGCCCGCCGTTCTTTCTTGTCGATGAGGGAACAGATCCGCACCGAAGCGGCCGGGCTTTGCCGGAAATGGTCCCGCAGCCAGGCCATGGTCGTGCCGGTGTCGACGATGTCCTCCACCAGCAGCACATCCTTGCCGGCCAGTTCGATGCCGGGTTCCTTGAGCAGACGGATGGTGCCCGACGACACCGTCCCCGTGCCGTAGCTGGCCACCCGGATGAAATCGATTTCAACATCGAGGACGATGGTGCGGCACAGATCGGCGGCAAAGATGAAGGCGCCGTTGAGCACGCCGAGGAGCACCAGCTTCCTGCCCTGATAATCCCGGGTGATCTGCCGGCCGAGTTCCAGCACGCGGTCCTGAATCTGGCGGGAACTCAGGACCAGCTCCCGCGCGGGTTGCGATGTCGTCATGGGAACGCTCCGTTTGTGTGGTCCCTATGCTATTGCTCGCTCTGCCACTTCTTCAGGGTGGCGGCGGCCTCCTCCTTTTCCTGGAAGGATTGGTTCTGGGCCAGCGCCTTTTCCATTTCCCTGATGGCCTCCTCCTTCTTGCCCTCGCCATACAGGGCCAGGGCGAGGTGGTAGCGGAGCACGGGCATGTCGTCCTGCTTCTGCACCGCCTGGACAAACTCGTTGCGGGCCAGGCTGAACGAACCCCGCTTGTAATGCACCCAGCCCAGGGTGTCGATGATGTGGACATCGTCGGGCTGCTGCTGCTTGGCGGTCATGGCCAGACGCAGGGCCTCTCCCAGGTCGGGATCCTTGTCCTCGGCGATCATCCAGGCCAGATTGTTGGCCGCCGGGGCGAAGTCGGGCTTGATGGCCAGGGCCTTGGTATAGGATTCCTTGGCCAGATCGCTCCTGCCGGTCTGCTCGTAGAGGCTGCCCAACCCCATGTAGGCGCCCAGGGTCTTGGGCTGTTTGGCCAGCAGATCGTTGTACTCGGCGATGGCCTGATCGGTCTTGCCCTGCCGGGTCAGAACCATGGCGCTCAGGGCATAGGCCTGCGGATTGTCAGGATCGAGTTCCTGTGCCTTCTGGTAGAGTGCAAGGGCCTTGTCCGGTTGATTCGCGCCCAGGTACAGATTCGCCAGCACGATGTGCATGCCGCCGCTCTGCGGAGCCTTGGCGATCTGCGCCTCGGTCATCTTGATCAGCGCGTCCTGCTTGGCGCCCTCCTTCCGGGCGATCTGGAGCAGGAAGGTGAAGGCCCTGACATTGTCGGGCTGCAAGGTCATCACCTTGGCAAAGGTCTCCTTGGCCTTGGCCTCCTGCTGCAGGGCCAGGTGGGCCAGGCCGAGGCTGCCCAGCACTTCCACGTTGTCCGGCACCTTGGCATGGAGTTCGGAGAACATTTTCTCGGCGGTGGCGTATTCCTTGGAAAACAACACGCCCTTGGCGAGGGTGAGGGCGGCCTGGAAATCGCGGGGATTGATCTTCAGGGCCGTGGCCGCTTCCTTCTTGGCGGTTTCGAAGTCGCCTTCCTGAAGCGAAAGGAGCGCGAGCAGGGAATGGGCCTTGGCGAATCCGGGGCTGAACCTGATCGCCTCCAGCAGGGATTCCTTGGCCAGCTTCATGTCCCTGAGGTTGCTGTGGGCCACCGCTTTCACGAAAAACAACTCGCCCCATTTGGGATAGTCGCGGATCAGGCCCGTGACCGAATCCAGGGCCTCCTGATTCTTGCCTTCCTTGAGCAGGAACTTTGCCTGGACCAGGGCGGCGGTGGCGTTTTTGTCGTTGGCCTTCGCCACTTTCGTCAGCAGGTCTTTCGCCTGATCGAATTTGCCGTAATCGAAATAGAAATCAGCCAGTTGCGCTTCGAACTCCTCCGGTTTGTCGGCCGAGGCGATGGCCTCCTTGTAGAGCTGCTCCGCCTGTTCGAGGGCGCCTTTTTTCACGTAGAATTCGGCGACCGAAACCTTCAGCCTGCTGTTCTTGGGATCGACTTTGAGGGCCTGCAACAGATGCTGTTCGGCCTTGTCCACGTCGTTTTCGATCAGGTCGAGGGAGGCCATCTGCAGGTACGGCTGGGGCGAATCGGGCACGGCGGCCGCCATCTTGTCCAGCGTGGTTCGGGCCTTGTCCAGCTCTTTGCGCTCGATATAAAACGCGGCCAGGGTGGCGTAATTGAGCATTTTCTTGCCATTCAGCTCCAGCGCTTTTGCAAAGGCCTGCTCCGCCTCCGCGAATTGTTCCTTTTTGGTGAGGATGCGCCCCTTGATCCCGTACAGCCGGTCTTCGTTGGCGGCGACGGCAATGGCTTTGTCGATCGCGGCCAGGGCGGCATCGACCTTGCCATCGACCAGTTCCAGGTTGGCGAGCAGGGCCAGGGCGTCCTTGTTGTCCGGCGCCTGCTTGAGCACCTCTTCGATTCTCTGGCGGGCGTCATCCTTTTTCTGGCTCAGCAGGTAGAACTCCGCTGTTTTGATGTTGGCGTCCAGGTTCTTCGGGTCCAGGGTCGCCGCGCGTTGCAGCTCCTCGAAGGCCTGGCGCGCCTCGCCGCTTTTCAGATAGAGCAGGCCCAGCTGATAGCGGGCTTCGGCGTATTTGGGATCGATCTGGATGGCGTTGCGCAACTCGATGATGGCCTCTTTGTCCTTCTGTTCCTGGAGGTAGGCCATGGCTTTCTGATAGTGTTCTTCCTTGTTTTTTTCTCCCAGGCACCCCGTGAGCAGCAAGGAGCAGAGCAGGATCGAGAATGATGCGGCCAAAAACGACAGGCGGTTCGATTTCATAGGTCTCCTTCTCGCAAAGGGGGCTGGTGACGCTGAGATGACCAAGGGTCCGTTCTTCTTCGCTCTTTATATAGCAAACCGGGTGCATTGAGGAATAAAAAACGAGCCCCCCGGACAGGGGGATGATATTTTCAGTTCAATGTATGAACAAAGCGACTATTTTGCCAGAGAATGTTCCGGAATCGTGGAAAATAGAAAGATTCCTTTTTTTGTTTTGACCTGTTACCGTGATGCCGGTAGCATAAAAAGTCAATAAGTTCATCCTGCTGAGCCAAAAGGAGAGAGGCATGAAAACGTTTTCCATCGTCACGCAAAGGTGGGTGTGGGCAGTGGTTGTCGCCGGGTTTGTCATGGCGTGGTCGTCTTGGGCGGCTGAATCGGGGAGCGATGCTGTCGTCAAGGATGATCTCAAGGATAAATACCGGCAAGAGGTGCTGGGAGAGAAGGGGGCGTCCCAGAAAGACCAGGAATACGTCATCGGCTATCGCGACATTCTGTATGTCGAGGTATACGGCGAGGGATCGATGGCGGTGGGGCCGGGTAACGCGATGCAGGGGGGGATGTCGGCCGATGGAGGCGGAGCGGGAGGTCAGGATTTCATCCGCGGCCGCGGTACCGGCGCCGAGGTCGGTGTGGACGGGCGCGTTTCGCTGCGCCATATCGGCGATGTCTACGTGGTGGGCATGACCTTGTCCCAATTGGCTGAGTATCTGAGTAAATTGTACAGCGCCGTGTTCGGCGAGCCGAACGTGATCACCTCGGTGATGCAGAGCAACAGCCGGCAATACACGGTCATGGGGCAGGTGAAGGCGCCGGGTCTGTATCACCTCGACCAGCCGTTCACCATTGTCAAGGCGATCGCCAGGGCCGGTGGCCTGACCGAGTGGGCCAAGGCTGACATCACCGTGATTCGCCAGGGCAACGAACTGGTCGTCGAGAAGGGGCAGGACAAATCGCCGAAGAGCGCCCAGCAGTTCCAGTTTGATTACGATGATTTCGTCGCAGGAAAGAATATCGAGGGAAATATCCAGCTTGAACCCGGTGATGTAGTTGTCGTGCATTGACAGCGAGGCCATCTCATGCGGACAGTTTCTCCTGTGTCGGGGCGGACGGTTTTCTGCCTCCTGATTCCCGTGGTTCTCGGTGCGAGCCCGTCTTTTGCCCGGCAGACAACGGTAACCGGAACGGTGGGCACGGTCGTCGATTACCGCGAGCGATCGTACGAGCATGGCGACAGCGGCGCCTATTCCGATGACGGGGATCGACAGAAGATAGGCATTCGGCCGGAAGTGCTGATCGTTTCGCGGGATGTCCGCGACTCCCTGAGCCTGCACTACAGCCCCACGCTCAGTTATGACGCTGTCCTTGAAGAGAATGAAGTCGACCATCAACTCGATTTCCAGGGGGAACGCTGGCTCTCGCACAAGTGGTCGGTTTCGGTGGCGGAAACCTATATTCGGTCCGATGATCCCGGAACGCCCACCCGCGGCAGGGCCTACTACGACACCGTCGGCGAGCCCGACGGCGGGCAAGCGACGCCGGATGACACGCCGACCGAGTTGTCCCGCGATCAGAACGGCCGGAAGTACTGGACGAATACCGCCCGCGTGCGCACAAATTATGCCGTGGACAAGGACAGCCGCATCGGCGGGGGATATACGTATTCCGTTTTGCGCAATGACGGGGACGGCACCGCTTACGAGGATTACGACAGACATTCCTTTTTTTCCGATCTGGCCCATGGCTTCACCCCGAATTGGCGATCGAATCTGGGGCTCAATTATACCCGCGGCCTGTACGACCGTGCGCAGCGCCTCGGTAGCGCCTCGGACGACTCCCCGGATCTCGATCAATACGGCCTGCTTTTTGGAATCGATTACGTCCACACTCTCCATGACTTCTATCCGTTCAAATATTCGCTGAACGAAACCCAGTACGATGGCGATACCCGCCCGGACAACCAGATCCATGCCTGGTCCCTGGGATGGGATCATGCCTTTGACTCCCGTACCCGGATGGCGCTGGGCGGCGGACCCTCCTACGCCAAAATCCAGGGACTGGAGGGCTCGTGGGGATACAACGCCTATGCCACCCTGAACAGGGCCTATGAACACGCCGCCTTGCTGTTGTCGCTCAATAAAGCCTATGAGACCAAGAACTTCACCGGAAGCAGCGGCGACAACGGTCTGACCGACACGTACAGCGCCCGGGCCGCCTTCAGCTATCGCTACACGCAGGATTTGTCCTTTAATCTGTTCGGCAGCTACAGCCGGGAATCCACGCTTGACCCGCAGGGGATATATCGAACCAGCGCCCTGGGCGACGCGACCGCAACGGGAAAGACCGGTGATGCGAGTTACGACAGGGATATCTACGAGACGGGCATCGGCTGCTCCTACTCCTTTGCCCGCTGGTACAAGGCCGGCCTGAAATACAGCTACTATGTTTCCGACGGCAAACTGGACAGCGATCAGTATACCGATCACCAAGTCCTGTTCACGTTGAGTGCCAGCCATGAACTCTGGCGGTGGTGAGGAACGGGTCGGTTGGGTTCGAAACGCATATCAGGGCGTGTGGTACGTCAGTCGCCTTGCTTGAATCGTTTTTACCGTTGGCCAGGTAGCGCCTGCGGTTCTTGGACAGTGTTTGGAGTCTGCTTGTGAAGATTACAATTATCGGAACCGGTTATGTCGGCCTGGTGAGCGGCACATGCTTCTCCGAATTCGGCCATGAGGTGGTCTGCGTCGACCATGATGCGGCGAAAATAGAGACCCTCTGCCAGGGACAGATCCCGATTTACGAACCCGGCCTGGCCGATCTTGTCACCAAGAACGTGTCGGCCGGACATCTGCGTTTCACCACCGATCTCAGTCAGGCGGTACCGGGCGCCGATGCGATCTTCCTCGCCGTGGGTACGCCGTCGAGCCGACGGGGCGACGGTTACGCCGATCTCAGTTATCTGTATGAGGCCGCCCGGGGCATTGCCCCGTATCTTGCCGGCTATACGGTGGTGGTCGACAAGAGCACGGTGCCGGTCGGAACGGCACGCCAGGTGGCCCGGATCATCCACGAAACCAACCCCAAGGCCAGCTTCGATGTGGCGTCCAATCCCGAATTTTTGCGGGAAGGAGCGGCGATCAACGACTTCATGCGGCCGGACCGGGTGGTCATAGGGGTGGAAAGCGACCAAGCCGCCGCGATATTGCGCGAAATCTACGGTCCCTTGTACCTCATCGAAACCCCCATCGTGGTCACCAGCATCGAGACCGCCGAACTGATCAAATATGCCGCCAACGCCTTTCTGGCGGTGAAAATCAGCTTCATCAACGAAATGGCCGCTGTCTGCGAAGCCGTGGGGGCCGATGCCATCGCCCTGGCCAAGGGGATCGGGCTCGACGGCCGCATCGGCAAAAAATTCCTCCATCCGGGGCCGGGCTATGGCGGTTCCTGCTTTCCCAAGGACACGGTTGCCCTGTTGCGAACCGTGCAGGAGCACGGGGTCAGTGCCCGCATCGTCGAGGCCGCCGTCGAGGTCAATGCCGCCCAAAAGGCGCGGATGGTGAAAAAGATCCGCGATGCGCTGGGGGGCAGCGAGTCGGGTAAAACCATCGGCGTGCTGGGGCTCACCTTCAAGCCGGAAACGGACGACATGCGGGAGGCGCCTGCCCTGACCATCCTGCCTGCCCTGCTCGAACGGGGCGCAACCATCAAGGCGCACGATCCGCAGGGCATACACGAAGCGGCGAAGCTGTTGCCGGCGTCGATGCTCTATGTCGACGACCCGTACGAGGTGTTCGTCAATGCCGATGCGGTCGTTCTGCTCACGGAATGGAACCAGTACCGGGCCCTGGATTTCAACAGAATGAAGGACGAGATGCGCAACCCCGTCTTCATTGATTTGCGCAATGTCTACGAACCGCGGAAAATACAGGCCATGGGCTATGCATATGTCGGCAACGGCAGGGGGGAGAGTGATGGCGAGCGGTTATAATGGGGCCTCGTTGCCGGCTTCCGTCCGGTACGCCACCCGCCTTGTTTCGCAAGCCGGAGAGGGGATTGAACGTGCCTGAAATCGGTCGGAAGCGCAAACAGGAAGAATCGTTGCCAGCAACGGCCGGAAAGACGGGAGAGCAGTTGCCTTCCTTCCTGCACGTGTTTTTTTGAGAATATGACCTGGCAACGCTTGAAGTCCGGAAATATGCATCCTTTATCATGGAGCGTGGGTCATGGGAGGCGATGCGGTGGCTTTTGGCGACCTATTCCAAACAGGAGCGTTTCGCTTTTTTGCAGAACCGGGGCAGAAGAATCCTCACACCCAAGGCGCTCAACTACTGGGCAATCATGAGCGATGTTCCCGACCATCCTGCGTCGACAGTGGCTTGCCGATGCATATGCGCGGGATGACGTATGGAGCATCAGGAGTGCATCCCGGCATTTTGAATGAACGGCAGCGCGCCCTGCTTCCTGTTCTGGCGGCAATTCTACCTTGCCGGTGGAACAGCCTTGGCATTGCGGTTCGGGCACAGGCTTTCACCTGTTTTTACTGAATATCGAAGAAAAAGAGAACAGCCAATTTTTGGGCAGGATGATGGACCACAACGCAAACGATCTGGGTTCCGGAGTTTTTTTTGTTGATATTCTGTGCACCGTTCTGGCCTTTCTCGCCGCTTTCTGGCTTAGGGAATTTGTTCCTGTGCTGGAGGAAGAGCCCCTTGATCTCTATTCTCACGTCTTCCTCATTCCGCTTCTGCTTGCCCTGACCATCAGCCTCCTTTCCTATTTTGGCGCGTATCAGGGACCGAACCGGAAAAATTATGGCGCCTACTTCTGGGCAGTGGCCAAGACGGTTTTTGTTACCGTGGCCACTCTTTTGTCGCTGCTCTTTTTTTTGAAGATCGAGTATGTGAGCCGTTTTGTCATCCTTATCTTTGCCGTCCTGGAACTCGTGGTTCTTTCGACGATTCGCGGCGTGGCGATCAGGATTTTCAAGGACCAGGTGCGTAGCGGCAAGAATAAGCTGCGGGTGCTCATCGTCGGCACGCGGAGCCGGGCGCAGGATCTCGTCAAGGCGTTGCAGCAACAGGTGGTCTGGGGGGTTCAGGTGGTGGGATTCATCGATCCCGATCCCGCTTGCCTGGGGCAAAAAATTTTCGGCGTCCCCGTGATCGGCACCGTCGAAAACATGCATGAATGCCTGAAAAACAATGTGTTTGACGAAGTGATCGTGGCTATCCCCCGTTCCCTTCTCGACGATGCCGAACCGATCGTCATGGCCTGCGAGGAGGAGGGGGTCCGCCTCCGTTTCATGGCCGACGTGTTCAATGTGCAGGTGGCGCGCATGTCGCTTTCACAGGTGCAGGGCATTCCCCTGCTCACCATGGAACCTGTCGCCCAGGATCCGCAGCAGCTTCTGGCAAAACGGTTGTTCGATCTCATTCTGACCATCCTCGCCCTTCCTTTCCTGGTGCCGTTGTTTCTGGTGGTGGCTCTAGCCATTAAACTGGATTCATCGGGTCCGGTGTTTTTTGTCCAGCAGCGGGTCGGCTTGCGCAAACGTCTTTTCCCCATGTACAAATTTCGTTCCATGTATGTTGGCGCGGAGGAGAAGTTGAAGGAGATCGAGCATCTCAATGAAGCCGAAGGCCCCATCTTTAAAATACGGGATGACCCTCGAGTGACACGCGTCGGTCGATTCCTCCGTAGAACGAGCATTGACGAATTGCCGCAATTGATCAATGTTCTTCGTGGAGAAATGAGTCTGGTCGGTCCGCGGCCGATGTCGCAACGGGATGTGGAATTGTTTGATCGGGGTGTTCAGAGAAAGCGGTTCAGCGTGCAACCCGGATTGACCTGTTTGTGGCAGATCTCGGGCCGTAGCGACTTGCCTTTTGAGAAATGGCTGGAACTCGACCTCGAATACATTGCAAACTGGAGTTTCTGGTTGGATATCAAAATCCTGTTCAAAACCATTCCCGTTGTCCTGAAATCAAAGGGAGCGGTATGAACGATGTTGCTGCCGCACGGAGAAAGCTTGAAAGAAACCTGCAACGCGACGTCCATTGCGTTTTTGGCTTGCCCGTGGACAATCTCACCATGGCCTCGACAAAAGCCCTACTCAGGGAACGGATAACCCAGGATGGAAACACGGTTCTTGCTACCATCAATATGAATTGGCTCGCAGAGTCTTTTTCCAATCCCGAATTTCGTTTCGCCATTCTTAACAGTGATCTTGTCGTGTTGGATGGCAAACCGCTCCTCTGGCTGGCACAGCTTCTCGGTTGCCCGATGCGTGAGACCGTTCCCGGTTCGACGCTTATTCAGGAGTTGCTGGAAGAGCCGACTGATCAGCCAATGACCATCTTTCTGTTTGGCGGCGAGGGAGACGCGGCGCAACGCGCCATGCAGCGAATCAACGCGAGACATGAAGGCGGATTGCGGGCTGTCGGCTCACTCAATCCTGGATTCGGTACTGTTGAGGAAATGAGCAGCGACAATCTGATCGAGACCATCAATGCAGCCAAACCGGATATTCTTCTGGTCGCTCTTGGTGCCAAAAAAGGCACCCAGTGGATAGAACGCAACCGCAACCGGCTGAACGCCAAAATCATCAGTCATCTCGGCGCAACCGTCAATTTTCTGGCCGGCACAATCAAGAGAGCCCCCCGTTTCATGCAAACTCTAGGGGTTGAGTGGGTCTGGCGCATCGCCCAAGAGCCGAAACTGTTTGCCCGTTATGCTGCCGACGGACTGACGTTGTTGAGATTTGTTATTCCTCGCTTATTGCTTTGGTGGCAATACCGCAGACAATGTAGAAAATTACAGAGTCGTCTGGGTGAAACCGCGCCTGTCAGTACTCTGGAACAACCAAATTCCTTAGTGCTTGCTTTTGGTTATTGCCTAGAGCGTCAACAGGTCCGCTGTATTCGAGAGATCCTCACTAAACATGACTATGTGAACAAGCGCATCGTCCTCGATTTCCAGCAAACCGAGTTCGCGGACAGCACATTTTGGGCAACTTTGCTTCTTTTGCAGTGGTGGCCATCAAATAACGTTGGCGACAATATCCTTTTAACGAATTGGAACAGCAGCATGATTCGGTGGAGCCGTCTGTTTTGTTTTCTTCCCGAAGAAAGATCGGAAAACCCTGGTCTATAGAAGTCGTTCATGTGGCGCAAAGCAGCAAGAAATGCCTGGTGGACAACTGAACATTTAAGCGACAATTCTGCTTTTGTTTTTTTTTTGCAGGAGCCTGTTTGTCTCCTCTCTACTTGCGTGAGCAAAAGCTTGCCAGAACAAGCGATGCTCGTCATCTCTACGCATTGACATGAATCTTTTTGCGATTGTGGCGTTGTTCGGGTGGGCTCCCCTTACCATTCTTTTTTTTCAGGTCATGTCTCCCCATCGTGCTGTTCTGCTGTCCGTCATAGGTGGCGTCTTGTTCCTGCCCATGGGAGGATTTGATCTGCCTGGAATTCTTCCTCCTCTTAACAAATACACAGTGATCGGTATCGGCTTGATTCTCGGAGGGAGGCTTTCGGGACAGCGATTCAAAGCCGATTTTCGCTGGAGCCGCTACGATTTGCCCATGCTGGTCTGGTGCCTGTGCCCTCTGGCCAGTTCACTCTCCAATAATCTTGGACTGTATGATGGACTGGCCGGAGTTTGGGATAATTTTATGGTATGGAGTATCCCCTATCTCGCCGGCAGAATCTACATCGACACCACCGAAAAATTGCAAGACTTGTGCATCGCTATCATCATCGGTGGGCTTCTTTACATGCTGCTTTGCTTGTACGAAATTCGTATGAGCCCGCAGTTGAGCAACAGCATTTATGGTTTTTTCCCACATAACTTCGGACAACACAAACGGTATGGCGGATTTCGTCCTGTTGTCTTTATGCAGCATGCATTGATGGTATCCCTCTGGATGGCTGCAACCACGACAACGATCTTCTGGCTGTGGCGTGCCAAAGTGATCACACATCTCAAGGGGATTCCTCTTTCTCTGGGTGTGCTCGCCATGATTGTGACAACGATTCTCTGCAAATCGGCGAGTGGAGTGATCGCTCTTGCTTTTGGTATCGGCAGCTACTTTCTTTTTCGTCTTCTTAAATCGACCAAGCCGTTTCGCCTGGTTGTGTTGTTGATCCCTTGCTATATGCTCCTGCGAATCATAGGGGGGATTGAGGCAACAGTGATTGAGAACCAAGCGAACCGGGTATTCGATTCAGATCGTATCAGTTCGCTTGCAATTAGGCTGAAGCAAGAAGATTTGTTCATTGATAAAATGCTGCAACAGCCCCAATTCGGCTGGGGGTACATGAGCAGGGCCTGGCCCAGGCTTGGTGAAGATGAGGAAGGCAGAAAAGCCATAGGAATGATCGATGCCCTCTGGCTCATTGTCGTCAGCACGAGAGGGCTGGTCGGTCTTGCAGCCATGACGGCCATGATGCTCGTTGGACCATGGCAGGCTTTATCCAGATTGAGGCAAAAGTCTCAGCATCCCCCCGACTCGTTCCCTCGGGAAATTCCGATGGTGCTGAGCCTTGTTGTTCTCTTGTTTATGATCGACTGTCTGGTTAATGGTATGATCAACCCGGCGTATATTCTCGTTTCAGGGGCTTTGCTCGGTTGGTCCATGGAACATGGGAAGGCTCGCATATGAATGCATCGCCTGTCGTTTCTTCAACCCATGCCGACTGGTCACGGGAAGCAGTCAGAAGAATGTGGGACCCCGGAAGAAAGTTGTTGAAAGCAATACGGGACTACCAGCATGCTCTCCGGCCTGAGGCCCGCCGTCCGGTACAAGCAAAAATAGTTGTACTGCGCCATAAATTTTGGTCTATCGTGACTCAATGCGAAATAGACCTAACCTGTCGCATCGGGGGGGGGGCTGCTGTTACCTCATCCTACTGGAATTATCATTCACCCTCGTGTCGTTATAGGGGTGAATTGCCTGATTTTTCATCAGGTGACCCTCGGCACAGGTGGCAAGATTCCTGGTGTTCCGTCCATTGGGGGGGCATGTCGATATTGGCACTGGGGCCAAAGTGCTGGGCGGCGTCACCGTTGGTGACCACGCCCGGATCGGTGCCAATGCCGTGGTGCTGCGCGATGTCCCTGAGGGGGCAACAGCCGTTGGCGTGCCTGCCCGCATTGTGTGATTGTTTATGCGTGTCGCTGTTATCATAGTGAATTTTCGCACTGCTGATCTGGTGTACGATTGCCTGCAAAGCCTCCATATAGAAAAGGAAGCTCTTTCTCTTCAAGTGGTCGTGGTGGATAATGATTCACAAGATGGTTCTGTTGAGCGTTTGTCGACAATTATTGAGGAGCATGGCTGGCAGCAATGGGTGGTCGTGTTGCCGCAAGAACATAACCGAGGATTTGCTGGAGGCAACAACCTCGCCTTGCGGTATATCTTGTCTATCGGATGGCCTGTCGATTATTTTTGGCTACTCAACCCAGACACCGTGATTCGGGATGGTGCAGGACAGCATCTTGTTCAGTTCCTGGGGAACAATCCTGGAGCAGGCATTGTCGGCAGTCGTTTGGAAGATCCAGATAGCACTCCGCAAGTATCAGCCTTTCGTTATCATTCCATAGTGGGGGAATTCCTGTCCGGCATGCGCCTGGGGTATCTCAGCAAAATGCTGCACAAATGGGTTGTCGCCCAACGACCCGTCGCAGAAAAACCGCATGTGACCGACTGGCTCGCCGGAGCCTCGATGATGGTGCGGAAAGAGGTCTTTGAGCAGGTCGGCTTCTTTGATGATCATTATTTTTTGTATTTCGAAGAAGAGGATTTTTGTAAACAAGCGGCCGATGCCGGATGGCAGTCCTGGTATGTACCGGCGAGCCGGGTTGTTCACCTTGTCGGCATGGCCAGCGGTTTTTCGGATCATCGCAAAAAGGCCCCCCGAAGGCCGACGTACTGGTTTGAATCGAGACGCCGTTTTTTCTTGAAAAATTACGGGAAAATACCCCTATTTTGCGCAGACGTCGCCTGGATGGTGGGCTTTTGCATCTGGCGAATGCGGCGCTTGCTACAGGGTAAACCCGATACGGATCCTCCGTTCTTTTTGCAAGATTTTTTCTCCCACAGCGTTTTTTGTAAAGGATTTCGTCTATGAGCGACCCCATGAATGCGCAACCAGGTTTTTTTCGCTTGATACATGAGGATTGGATTGCCCATGGCAAGGATTGGCATAGACCTGGATTCAGGGCCGTGGTTGTCTATCGATTTGGGGTATTGCGAATGGCAATTCCCTGGTTGCTTTTGAGAGCGCCCTGTAGTGTATTATATCGTATCCTATTCCGATTTATACGGAATTTTTATGGGATAGAGCTGCCTTATTCCGTTCGGCTCGGCCGACGTGTTGTCTTCGAGCATCAGCATGGCATTATTATTCATGGAGCGGCTGTGATCGGTGACGATTGTGTCATCCGGCAGGGCGTAACCATTGGGAACCGTACGCTGGATAAACCGCATGAGGCGCCAACCATTGAACAGGGGGTCAATATTGGTGCTGGCGCAAAAATATTGGGGCGCGTGACTGTTGGCCATGGCGCGTTCATTGGGGCTAATGCCGTGGTCCTGCAGGATGTCCCGTCCAAGGCTACTGCCGTTGGCAACCCGGCGGTGATCAAGTTTCGACAATAATACCATGGACAAACCAATTGGTATTGTCGTTATTGGCCGGAATGAAGGAGAGCGCTTGACCCGTTGTCTGCAAAGCGCTGTCGCCCAAACCAAGACTATCGTCTATGTTGATTCAGGCTCCACCGACGAAAGCGTTGTCTATGCCGAGTCCCTGAGGATCGATGTTGTCCATCTTGACATGAGTCAACCGTTTGGTGCCGGCAGGGCGCGCAATGCTGGATTTGAGCATCTCGTCCGGACTCGTCGAGATCTGCCGTATGTTCAGTTTATTGACGGAGATTGCGAGCTTATCGACGGATGGCTTGAATTCGCCCGACAACACTTAGAAAAGAACAGTCAGTGGGCCATTGTTGCTGGGAGAAGAAGAGAACGCTTTCCTGAACGATCTGTTTACAACCGCCTGTGCGATATCGAATGGAACACCCCAATAGGTGAAACGAAAGCTTGCGGCGGAGATTTTATGGTGCGGGTATCGGCTTTTCTTGAGGTCGATGGATTTAATCCGGGGGTTGTAGCAGGTGAAGAACCTGAACTCTGCTATCGTCTTCGTTGGAAGGGATGGAAAATTTTTCGCCTGGACCACGACATGACAATACATGATGCCGCGATAACCCGTCTCTCTCAGTGGTGGAGACGATGCGTGCGTAGCGGGCATGCCTATGCACAAGGGTTCATGCTCCATGGAAGAGAACAAGAACATTACTGCCTTCGAGATTCGTTACGGATTTGGTTTTGGGCGTTTTTTCTTCCTGCTGTGGCGCTAATAACCTCACTGACCATAATACCTGAATTCTTCTACTTATTTTTGCTTTACCTGGTCCTTTTCTTAAAAATAACGGTTCAGATAAAATCAAAAATCGGGAGATGGGGGTTTGCTGCCATTTATGCAGTTTTCAACATACTTGCAAAGTTTGCTCAACTTTATGGTCAGTTTCTGTTTGTAATACGATTATTGTTGAATAAGAGAATTTTACTCATTGAGTATAATAAAAGAAATTGATCATGTGTGATGGTTTTTTTGTTTGCATTTTATGCTCTAAGACAGAGTGGATGTTATGATAAAAATACTGATTAAAACCATAGCTTTTAAAACAGGTAAATTGACATATTTTTACAGAAAAATATGTCGCCCAAATGGTTTCGAATATGCCTCTTTTTTAAAAAAAAGACATTTTTTTTATAGTATTGGTGATAATTGCTCAATTCGTCCGTGGACAAACATCACTGATCCAAAATATGTAAAGTTAGGTAATAACGTCCAATTGACAGCTTGCACTATTTTGGGGCATGATGGTTCCATAAACATGCTCAATAAAGCATTTAACTTAAAGTTGGATAGTGTTGGTAAGGTGATCATTCATGACAATGTCTTTGTAGGGCATGGGGCAATAATAATGCCAGGTGTTTCTATAGGTCCAAACGCCATCGTCGCTGCTGGGGCCGTTGTGACTAGGGATGTTGCTGAAAATACTATTGTTGCCGGTGTCCCAGCTCGTAAAATTGGCTTATTGGATGGTTTTGTTGAGAAGTTGAAAAAGAGAACTGGGGAATACCCCTGGAATTATCTTATTCAGAAACGGGGGGGGGCGTTTGACCCTTCGCTTGAGCCAGAGTTGATCAAACAAAGGGTAACTTACTTTTTTGGCCATGAAAAATAACTATGTGCTTATCTCTCCTTGCCGCAACGAAGAGCAATACATGCGGCGAACCTTGGACAGTGTGCTGGCCCAAACGGTCCTCCCGGCCTTGTGGGTAATCGTCGATGATGGTTCCACGGATCAAACTCCAAAAATACTTGCCGAATATACTGCTAAATATGGGTTCATCAAAATCGTCACGCGCGAAAATCGTGGCCATCGTAGCGTCGGTCCGGGCGTGATCGATGCGTTTTATGCTGGCTACGATTCCATCGATATCAACCAGTTTGATTTTCTCTGCAAGCTGGATTTGGATCTCGAATTGCCTCCCGGTTATTTTGGGGAACTGCTTCGACGCATGCAAGCGGAGCCTCGCCTTGGTTGTTGCAGCGGCAAGCCTTATTACATTGATGTAGTAACTGGCGAATTAGTCAGCGAAAAATGTGGCGATGAAAATGCTATTGGAGCGAGCAAATTCTATCGCAGGGATTGTTTTCTCCAAATCGGTGGATTTGTCCGCCAGGTCATGTGGGACGGCATTGATGGGCACATGTGCCGTTTACTCGGTTGGATCGCCCGCAGTTGGGACGACCCTGAGCTGCGCTTTGTTCATTTGCGGCCTATGGGGTCAAGCCACAAGGGTATTCTTACCGGTCGCATGCGACATGGATACGGTCAATATTACATGGGCACGGGGGCGATCTATATGACTGTATCCGCTCTGTATCGGATGACCCGTCCCCCTCTTGTCTTGGGTGGATTGGCTATGTGGTGGGGATATTTTCGAAGTATGATGGCTGGCAAAGAGCGCCTTGCAGACCCGGCGTTTCGTCGATTTTTGCGAAAATATCAGTGGACATGTCTGGTTCGCGGCAAAAGAAAAGCTACGGCTCAATATGACCAAGAGGGTGAGCATCGCTGGAACCCGCTCCGTCTCAGCTTGTTACCAATAAAAAAAGAGCAGTAGAGCATATTGTTTTCCGCTCGATGTTCTTAACTGGCTGCACTGGTCTCTTTTTATGGGAAATAGATTCGCAGTTTTGGATGGTTGGCGAGGGCTCGCTATTTTATTTGTGCTTGCCGGTCATCTTTTGCCATTGGGCCCGGGAGTATCCGATAGTTATGCGTTAAAAGCGCCCAATTCAGATCGGTATGAAATGATATAAAAACAGCGTGTTGGAGCAGAAAATGCTATAAATTATTGCAGTCTTTTGGTATCATCACTTCAATA
>Ga0265295_1000471_pt1 | contig 81053 bp, 62 predicted proteins | sample Munlansysbiofilm_FD_192503 | JGI IMG/M metagenome (GOLD analysis project Ga0265295, IMG submission 192503) | Leachate microbial communities from a municipal landfill in Southern Ontario, Canada - Methane capture system biofilm | ecosystem: Engineered > Solid waste > Landfill > Unclassified ... | reverse complement strand
TGTGAGCATCACTTACACCTGGACTATTGACACCGAAAAGCCCATTATTGCAACTACTGCAACCAATAGTGATTTAGGCTGCAACCCGGAAGAGATTATACCTCCTGTATTTACATTAACCGAAGCTTGCAGCCCCGGCGACATCGTCGTTGTTAGCGGAGTTCAGGGATCAGGCTGTGTAAGTTCACAGACATGGATAGCTAACTTTACGGATGCCTGTGGTAATGTAGCCGATGCACTCAGCATCACCTACACCTGGACCGTAGATACCGAACCCCCTGTAATTACCGGACTACCCGAACCACCTCCTGCTATTGTTGATTGCAGTGTGGCTGATGAGTATCTGGGTATAAATTATGGTGGAGCAAATACTACAGAGCTTGTGGTAAATGGCGATTTCTCAAATGATAATCCAGCTTCTTTCGGCTTTACCTCAGAATATACCTATCGAGAGAATATTCCCGATAATAATATGGAATTATGGGGAGAAGGTCAATTCGCTGTTGGTGCAGATGCCTTTGAATACCATCCCAGATTCTTTGGCCATGGTGCTGGAGGCAGTGGTGACAACTTTATGATTGTCAATGGTTATGCTGGTGAGCCTCAACCCGTAGTATGGCAACAGACCATCACAGGTATTGTCCCCGGTCAGCTTTATTACTTATCAGCCTGGGCAAGGAGTCTGAATGATGTCGGAAACAATGCCAACCTGAAATTCAGTATCAATGATGTACAGGTAGGCGTGCCTACCGGACCTCTGCCTGACGGCCCTGTTGACAATGACAGCCAAATTAGTTGGACTACATTCTACGCCCAGTGGACTGCCACTGCAACAACTGCTGTCCTAAAGGTCGTTGATTTGACCACTGCTGCTTCGGGGAATGATTTTGGTTTGGACAATATTTCCTTTGGCTTAATTCCGCAGATTAGTGCTACTGACAATTGCAGTGATCAGATACCGGTAACTTATAATGAGGAGATAATCCCTGGCACTTGCGTTAACAACTACACCGTTAACCGTAGCTGGACTGCAACCGATTTTTGTGATAATACTACAACGGTTACCCATACCTTTACTGTGGTGGATAATACTGTTCCGGTTATTGCAGAAGTTGAGGATATCATACTGGAAGGCTGTAACACTGCCTGGCCTGATGCTCCAACTACAACCTGGAGTGACAATTGCAGTGCTGGCGGAAATATCACCGGCACACCTGGCGATGTTCAGACTGAAGGCTGCACCCAATACATTGACTACACCTTTAACGTTATCGATGAATGCGATAACGCAGCAGAGGAAGTTGTTGTAAGGGTAAGCCGTACCTATGACGTAACAGATCCTGTTTTTGAGGAAGCACCTGCCAATGTAACTTACGCCTGTATTTCAGAAGTTCCTGCCATGGTCAGCCTTACATGGACAGACAACTGTGGCGAAAGCGGAGAAGTCGAAGGTGTTGACAGCGAGCTTGACGGCGGTGCCTGCGGCGGAATCATCACCCGCACCTGGAGTGTGGAAGATGCTTGTGGCAATGCTGCTTCAATAAGCCAGCTTATAACCATAAATGATGAGACGCCACCGGCATTAACCAACAATCCGCCAACAACTATTGTAGCTGATTGCGGAACAGTGTTTGACATGCTGCCCTGGCAACTACCTGAATTTTCTGATAATTGTGGTACGGTAGTTCCCGTTTCAGATGTAATTGATCCTCCGGCTGCTTCTCCTCTGCCTGCTACTTATACCAGGACCTGGACGGTAACCGATGAATGTGGGAACCTGGCTTCATTTGAGCAAACCATTCAGGTGAACTCATGTGAGCAGGAATTCTGTACTGTAACTCAGTACACCCTTGGTAGTGAGACAGGCTCATTCTGTGATGGTACCAGTTCTTACGACCTGATGGAATCGTTGTTGATTGAGAATGGTCCCATGGTAGTCGGAATTCCTGCCAATAACCGCACATTCACTGTGCCTGTGGTGGGTGGGGCTCAATGTGTTCTTGATCACTTCCCATCAACTGCTACTGCATCTGTGCTGACAGGAAATTATAGCTGTAGTAATTTTGGTAATTTATTGCTATCTAATGGCATATTTAACAATTCACTGCTGGTAGAGGCCATTACGATGCAGTTCAATCTTTGGATGACACCAGATTTAGGTGATCTATTGCTCGAAAGTTCGGAGTTTTATATCCGGTCAGCTTCCGGTTGTGGTGGAGATGATTATCCTATGGATGACTCAACTCATTACCAGATACATCCATCAGTTTATAACTACCTCGGAACCGACCCCACAGTGCAAGACTTGTTTAATCTGGCAAATCTGGCGCTGGGTACGCCTACGCTGCCTGGTCCCAATGTTCCGACACTTGCCAACATCAAGTTTGCAATCAGGTATATCAATCAGAGTTTCGAGAACTGCGGTTTCATTTACTTCATACCACCGGCTTCAAATAAGATCCAACTGGTGAAAACGGGTGTCAAAATTGACAATGCGCCTATTGGCATTGACAATCCCGGTGATCAGATCAGCTACAGCTTCACCGTTTCCAATGTTGGTAATCTTACCCTCGAAAATGTCTTTATTGATGATCCATTGGTTACTGTTATTGGTGGACCTATTGCGTCTCTGGCTCCCGGAGTAACGGACAATACTACTTTTACAGCACTTTATGACGTTACTCAGGCCGACATTGATGCAGGTTCATTCACCAATACTGCCACAGTATTTGGCACAGCAGGCGTAAATGCCTATATGGATACCGATTCCGATGTTCAGTTCTTTACACAATCATCACGTGTTCTTAACGTGACGGTTCTCCTTGAAGGGCTCTATGCCGGACCTGGAGTTATGAGACAGGCCAGTAATGGGGTCGGACCTCAATTCGGAGCAGGAATTGCCGACCAGATCACTGTTGAGTTGCATAATGCTGCAAATTATAATTCAATTGTTTTCTCTAATGTTGCTGATCTAAGCGTAAACGGACAAGCCAGTGTCACAATTCCATCTGCACTTTCCGGATCCTACTATGTTACCATAAGGCATCGCAACAGCCTGGAAACTACATCTTCTGCCCCGGTATCAATGAGCGGCGGTACGGTAAGCTATGCATTCGACGCACCTTCCAAAGCTTACGGAGGCAATCTGCTTATGATGATAACCGGTGAATATGTAATATTTGGTGGTGATGTTAATCAGGATGGAGTTATTGATACTGGTGATATGACACTGGTTGACAACAGCTCAGCTTCCTTCACAGTGGGTTACGTTACAGCGGATGTAAATGGGGATGGGACAGTGGATACGTCCGATATGACGATTTTAGATAACAATGCCTCAGGTTTTGTTGTAAGTATTACACCCTGATAACACACAAAGCAGGGTGTCAGCACAATCGTATTGCTGCTGACGCCCTGTATCTGATTAATCAAGCCTTTCACCAAAAGTACAATACTTAAAGTGGAAGGCTTGATTGTTATTTTATTATACTAATTAGTGAAATCGCTGCAACAGCGGCTTTAGGAATACCATCAAAATGAAGAAAGCCGCATTTAGCGGCTTTCGGTGTGGGATGTACTGGACTCGAACCAGTGACCCCCGCCCTGTCAAGGCGATGCTCTGAACCAACTGAGCTAACATCCCATGGCGCAAAAATAAGGTTTTATCATTATCTGGTTGAGGTACCATTAAAATTATTTTTCAAAAGATTACATGGAATTTGGTTTAGCCTCTTTATCTTTGGCTGCTGTTACTGAATTAATTTTTTGCTTTATGAAAAAACAGATGCTCTTTTTAATGGTAGCCATATGCTGCCAACTCACGCTTGTTCAAGGTCAGAATAACTCGAAAAGGTTTGGCCTTGAAGACCTTATAAAAAAGCGGATATTTGCCGCCGCTTCCATTGATGGATTTCGTTCCACCAATGACGGCCAACATTACACTACACTCAGCGACGATTATCAGCGTATTGAAAAGTTTAGTTACAAATCAGGGGATAAAGTGTCCACTATACTCGATTTGTCAGAAGCTCAGGTTACCGGGGTGAAAATGATTATTGATTATCAGTTCAGCGCGGATGAAACCAGCCTGCTTATACAGGCAAGTTACGAGCCTCTATATCGCCGCTCCTTTAAAGCTGATTACTATATCTATAATCTGAATAGCAAAACATTTGCGCCACTGTCTAAAAATGGCAGGCAACAACTGGCAACTTTCTCTCCTGATGGTCGTAAAGTTGCTTTTGTGCGGGAAAACAATCTTTTCATAAAGTATCTGTCCGACGATAGAGAAATCCAGATCACTTCCGACGGGAAATTCAACGAAATCATCAATGGGGCACCCGACTGGGTATATGAGGAGGAGTTTGAATTTAACAAAGCTTTTGACTGGTCACCCGATGGCAGTAAATTGGTTTACCTGAAATTTGATGAGCGGGAGGTGAAAATGTTTAATATGACCATGTTTCAGGGTCAGAAGCCCGCTCTGGATCAAAACGCCCTGTATCCTTCCAACAGTCAGTTCAAATACCCTAAGGCAGGTGAAGACAACTCTAAAGTAAGCGTACACATCTATAATCTCGACAGTGGCAATACGCTTAAGGTGAATCTAAACGGAGGCAACGAATCTTATTTGCCACGCATTGTATTTACGCCAAAATCCGGTAATTTTATCGTAATGCGGCTCAATCGTCTGCAGAACAAGCTGGAATTGATTCGCATTGATGCCCTCAGCGGCAAGCTTGAAACGGTTTATACCGAAGAAAACAAAAGGTTTATTGATGAAGGTAACTTTGACCATCTCTCCTTTTTGCCTGATGGCGAACGATTTATCATCACCAGCGAAAAGGACGGATACACTCACCTGTATCTGCACAATATGAGCAGTCTTGAAACCAGTCAACTTACTTCCGGTAGATTTGATGTCACCAATATATATGGTTACGATCCCAAAGAAGAGGTGGTGTATTATCAGGCTGCTGCAGTCTCACCGCTGAGGCGCGAAATTTATTCTGTTTCGCTGGATGGCCGCCGGATAAAAACCATAGCCGGAACTTCTGGCACCAATGGTGCCGATTTCAGTAAATCGTTCCGATATTATATTCATACATTTTCCAGTGCCACTCAACCGCCGGTATATAGTTTATATCAGTCCCCGGCCAAGCTGATAAGGGTGCTTGAGAACAATCAGGCCCTGATGGATACACTGGCACTGTACAAACCTCCTTTAAAAACGTTTTTCAGCTTTAAAACCAGTGTAGATACCCTGCTTAATGGCTGGATACTTTATCCGCCCGATTTTGACAGTACGCAACAGTATCCTTTGCTTATGAACCAGTATAGCGGTCCCAATTCTCAGGAAGTACTCGACCGGTGGGGGATAGGTTTTGATGAGTATATGGCACAGCAGGGTTACGTGGTAATGTGTGTTGATCCGCGTGGAACCGGCGCAAGGGGGCAAGAGTTTCGGAAGATGACTTATATGCAATTGGGCAAATTTGAAACCATCGATCAGCTTGAAGCAGCCCGTTATGCTGGAAATCTGCCTTTCATTGATGCCGGACGCATGTCCATATGGGGATGGAGTTATGGTGGTTTTATATCATCATCGGTAATGCTAAAGGGTGATGGATTGTTTAAAGTGGGCATAGCTGTTGCTCCGGTCACCAACTGGAGATATTACGACAATATATACACAGAGCGTTTCATGCGTAAACCCCAGGATAATATTAAAGGGTATGATGACAATTCGCCCCTGTTTTTTGCGGATGGATTAAAAGGGAAATTACTCCTTGTTCACGGCACTGCCGATGATAATGTTCATGTACAGAATACCCTTGAATTTGCCGAAAGATTGGTACAGGCTGAAAAACAATTTGATATGATGCTTTATACCAACCGTAATCATGGCATTTATGGAGGCAATACGCGCATGCATCTTTATACCATGCTCGAAGATTATTTGAACACAAACCTATAGGAGCAGATTTTTTTGAAATTTTTGAGGTAATGTTTTGTCTCTAATAAAAAAAGCCATATCTTTGCACCCCTAAAAAAATCGATTTTTTAATCATTAACAGAAAGAGAGCGTATCGCTTATGATCATCGTACCTGTGAAAGAAGGCGAAAACATTGACAGAGCCTTAAAGAAACTGAAGAGGAAATTTGAAAAGACCGGAGTGGTAAAAGAGTTGCGCGAAAGGCAAAAGTTTACCAAACCTTCAATCAAAAATCGTGAGCAGAGGTTGCATGCAATTTATGTGCAGCAGATGCAACAGGCTCAGGATATCTGATCCGCCTATTTTTTAAGTGCGATTTAAGGAAGAAAATTTGCTTTCCTTATAATAATGTACTAATTTTAGTCGTTATTATACTGGAAACTGGATTTTCTTCTTTTTTTACTACATGATAAGAACTACTTTCTACCTGTATCTTCAAAGTATAAAACGCTATTCAGCGCATACGCTCAATGCTTACAGGTCTGATTTGGAGCAGTTTGAAAGTTATATCCAATCCACCTACGGCAAAATTTCCGATGCAGAGCTTACCACACCTATGGTACGATCCTGGCTTGCTTCTATGGTTGAATCAGGTCTGGCTGCCACCAGCATCAACCGGAAACTATCTTCTCTTAAGGCATATTTAAACTTTCTTAAAAAGGAAAATCTTCATCCAACGGGAATTACCGGCAGAATTGCGAGCCTCAGGAAGCCCGGTCGTTTACCCATTAGCGTTTCTCAATCGGAAATGAAAAGTATTCTGGACGCAGACACATCTTCACCAGATAAAATGACTTTTGGTGAAAGTCGTGATTTAATGGTGATGGAATTACTGTATTGTACCGGAATGAGACGTGCCGAACTGCTGGGGCTTAAGCTGGATGACTACAATACATCCAGTAAAACGTTGAGGGTAAGCGGTAAAGGCAACAAGCAAAGGCTGATACCCATGCTTCCTCATTTGTCATTATTGTTGGATGAATATCTGGTCAGACGCAAAAAGGTGGCCTCTCCGGATGTCAGAGAAATAATTGTCACCAATAAAGGCAAAAAGGCTTATCCGGTGTTTATCTATCGTATGGTGAACCATTATCTTTCACAGGCAGGCATAAAAGGGCGCAAAAGTCCGCATATCCTGCGGCATACCTTTGCCACCCATTTGCTTAATGAGGGAGCTGATCTTAATACCATAAAAGAGTTGCTGGGACATGCCAGCCTGGCGGCTACTCAGATTTATACCCATGTTGGCATTGAACGATTGAAAACCATATATAAACAAGCCCATCCACGGGCCTAAAACAAAAGGAGGACTTATGAAAGTGAGCATCAACTCAGTAAAATTTAAAACTGACAGCAAGCTGGAAGGTTTTATCAATGAGAAGGTCGAGAAACTATCGGGTGTTTACGACGGAATTCTAGGTAGCGAAGTTACCCTCAAACTCGAAAATGGGGAGACTCCCGACAATAAAGTGGCTGAAATACGTCTGTTAATCAAAGGGAACGATTTATTTGCCCGCAAGCAAAGTGCCACTTTTGAAGAAGCTACCGATTCGGCTGTTAGTGCTCTTCGTAAGCAACTTGGAAGGCATAAAGGGAAATTTCAAAAATAATTTTTCAGGTTTAATCAAAAAAAAGATAGAAAGTTTTTGTTCGTGTTAAAATAGTTTCTATTTTTGCAGTCCTTTTTGAAAAGAAGGACTGCTTTTTTTTGATAAAGGGAATGAAGTTCTTGGAAAGCCGCGAATATAGCGAAAAGTTACAAAATGAATTTTGAGCTGTGTGGTATAAAGGGATACAAAAGAGCTAAAGCAGACATTTAGTCGATAAAAAGATTTGATATCCTGCCGATGTAGCTCAGTTGGCCAGAGCAGCTGATTTGTAATCAGCTGGTCGGGGGTTCGAATCCCTCCATCGGCTCAGTTCTTTTAAATGATGAAATAGTTGGGGAGGTACCAGAGCGGTCAAATGGGGCAGACTGTAAATCTGTTGGCGAAGCCTTCGGAGGTTCGAATCCTCCTCTCCCCACAACACATCAAGCGGAAGTAGCTCATTTGGTAGAGCGATAGCCTTCCAAGCTATAGGTGGCGGGTTCGAGCCCCGTCTTCCGCTCAAACATACTACAGCTTCTGCTTGTTGTAGTAGGCAATATATAAGCCGATGTAGCTCAGTGGTAGAGCACTTCCTTGGTAAGGAAGGGGTCACGAGTTCAACTCTCGTCATTGGCTCAGTTTTTTTTGAATGTAAGTTTAACAATTTACAATAATTAACAATTATTTAATATGGCTAAAGAAAAATTTGATCGTTCCAAACCGCACGTTAATGTTGGTACCATTGGTCACGTTGACCACGGTAAAACCACTTTAACCGCTGCTATCACCCTTTGTCTTGCTGAAAAGGGATGGTCTGAATTCAGGTCATTCGACTCAATTGACAATGCTCCTGAAGAAAAAGAAAGAGGTATTACCATTAATACTTCGCACATTGAATACCAAACCCTGAACCGTCACTACGCACACGTTGACTGCCCCGGACACGCTGACTACGTTAAAAACATGGTTACCGGTGCTGCCCAGATGGACGGCGCTATCCTTGTTGTAGCTGCAACTGATGGACCCATGCCTCAAACCCGTGAGCACATTCTGCTTGCACGTCAGGTAGGTGTTCCCCGTTTGGTGGTTTTCATGAATAAAGTTGACCTGGTGGATGATGAAGAACTTCTCGATCTGGTTGAAATGGAAATTCGTGACTTGCTCAGTTTCTATGGTTTTGATGGTGACAACACCCCCATTATCCGTGGTTCAGCGCTTGGCGGTTTGAACAAAGAGCCCGTTTGGGTAGAAAAAGTTATCGAGCTGATGGAGGCTGTTGATACCTGGATTCCCCTGCCTCCACGTGATATTGATAAACCATTCCTGATGCCGGTTGAGGACGTATTCTCAATTACCGGACGTGGAACGGTAGCTACCGGCCGTATTGAAACCGGAGTGATCCACACCGGCGATCCCGTTGACATTATCGGACTGGATGCTGATAAACTGAAATCAGTAGTTACCGGAGTAGAAATGTTCCGGAAAATTCTGGATACCGGTGAAGCTGGAGATAATGCAGGTTTGCTGCTCCGTGGTATTGACAAGGACTCTATCCGTCGTGGTATGGTTATTGCTAAACCCGGTTCCATTACTCCTCATATGGAGTTCAAGGCTGAGGTTTATATCCTGAAGAAAGAAGAAGGTGGCCGTCATACCCCGTTCCACAACAGATATCGTCCTCAGTTCTATTTCAGAACTACCGACGTTACCGGTGAAGTACATCTTACCGAAGGAGTGGAAATGGTTATGCCTGGTGACAACCTCACTATTCATGTTAAGTTGATTGCTCCTATTGCCATGGCTAAGAACCTTCGTTTCGCCATCCGTGAAGGTGGACGTACCGTAGGTGCCGGTCAGGTTACTGAGATTCTCGACTAACCGTAAACATTTTGGAATAAAGGTATCCCTCTGTTTTAATGGGGTGCCTTTATTTCTGCCATATTGAATAATGAAATGGCAGAGTTAAACTCTGTAAAGAATTTTACTCAAACGGGTGTAGCTCAATTGGTAGAGTAGCGGTCTCCAAAACCGTTGGTTGGGAGTTCGAGTCTCTCCACCCGTGCAATAATAAAAACCTTGGTTAAATGGCAAAGACAAAAATTCAGGAATACATCAGCGAAAGTTACGATGAGTTGATGCACAAGACTTCCTGGCCAACCTGGAGTGAACTCCAGAACAGTGCAATAGTTGTATCCATCGCTTCCCTTATAATCGCATTTGTCGTTTATTTGATGGATATGTCTTTCCAGACTATATTGAAACAGTTCTACCTGCTGTTTTAATACTTAACCACTTTCTCTATTTCAATATCAGTTATTTGATATTCAAATCTTATCAATTGCGCTAAGCTATATGGGCGATCAAACAAAGAACTGGTACGTAATCCGGGCCATAAGCGGAAATGAAAAAAAGGTCAAACAATACCTTGAAAACGAAATCAATCGTTTAGGGATTGCTGATGTTGTTTCCCAGGTTTTGATCCCTACTGAAAAAGTATATCAAGTACGTAAGGGTAAGAAAATCAGTAAGGAACGGAATTATCTTCCGGGCTACATTCTGATTGAAGCGATTTTAACTGGTGAAATTCCGCACATCATCAAAAGTGTACCCGGAGTTTTGGGCTTTCTCGGCTCGCAAGGTGAACCCGTTCCCCTGCGTCCCGCTGAAGTTAACCGCATTCTCGGCAAAGTGGACGAATTAACAGAACAGGGCGAAGAGGCCAGTGTTCCGTTTATCGTTGGCGAAACCGTTACCGTGATCGACGGACCTTTCAACAGTTTTACCGGAATCATTGAAGAAATCAATGAGGAAAAGAAAAAGTTGAAAGTAATGGTCAAAATTTTTGGCCGTAAAACACCGCTTGAACTTGGATTTATGCAGGTAGAGAAGGATTAACCAACGGGTAAGTGAAGTCAATTAACTCACTAAGTTTACACAAATGGCAAAAGAAGTAAGCGGTTTTATCAAACTGCAGATAAAAGGTGGAGCAGCCAACCCCTCCCCACCGGTGGGTCCCGCATTGGGTTCCAAAGGGGTGAATATCATGGAGTTTTGCAAGCAGTTTAATGCGCGTACCCAGGATCAGGCAGGCAAAGTTTTGCCCGTTATAATTACGGTGTACAAAGACAAATCCTTTGATTTCATCATCAAAACCCCGCCTGTGGCTGTACAGTTGTTGGAAGCAACCAAGCTAAAAAGCGGATCGGCCGAACCCAATCGTAAAAAAATTGCGTCGGTATCATGGGATCAGGTTAAAACCATTGCTGAAGTTAAAATGGTTGACCTGAATGCTTTTACCATCGAATCAGCAATGCAGATGGTTGCCGGCACAGCCCGTAGCATGGGTATTACCGTTACCGGTGATCCTTCTTAGGTAAATGCCAATAACTGATCCGGGTAAGTCTGTATGGGCTTACCTTAGTTGAAAACTAATTTTAACAAGGCGTAAAATGGCTAAATTAACAAAAAAAAGGAAAGAGGCAATATCAAAATTTGATAGAACCGCTGTCCATACCCTTACTGATGCCATAAAAATTGTTAAGCAAACCGCCAATACCAAATTCGACAGCTCGGTTGACCTTGATGTACGGTTGGGTGTTGACCCCCGAAAGGCCAATCAAATGGTCAGGGGAACGGTGATGCTGCCCCACGGTACCGGAAAAACGGTGCGTGTTTTGGTATTGTGTACTCCTGAAAAGGAAGAAGAAGCCAAAGAAGCGGGTGCAGATTTTTATGGTTTGGACGAGTACGTTCAAAAAATTAAGGAAGGCTGGACAGATGTGGACGTGATCATTACTATGCCCAGCGTGATGCCCAAAGTGGGTGCACTGGGTAAAATCCTCGGCCCACGTGGTTTAATGCCCAATCCAAAAACCGGAACAGTAACCATGGAAGTGGGTAAAGCTGTTCAGGAAGCAAAAGCAGGTAAAATTGATTTCAAAGTGGATAAATTCGGAATTATTCACGCCGCTGTTGGCAAGGTTTCTTTCAACGAAAACCAACTTGTTGACAATGCACGTGAACTTCTGCAAACCATTATAAAACTGAAACCAACGGCTGCCAAAGGTACTTACATGAAGTCACTCTTTATGTCCAGTACTATGGGCCCGGGTATCCGTGTTGATCAAAAATCAATCACTGCATAGTTAATCAGTGGGACTTTCCTCGTAAACTGAAAAATATCATGAGAAAAGAAGAAAAGAATCAACTTATTGACACCCTGGCTGAGCAGTTGGAAAGCAGCGCGAATATTTATATTACCGATATTTCGAACCTAAACGTAGAAGTAACGGGTAAGCTGCGCAGACTTTGCTTTAAGAAGGATGTTAAGTTGATCGTTGTAAAGAATACATTGTTGCGTAAGGCCATGGAAAAGTCAGGAAAAGACTTTTCAGGACTTTATGATGTCCTCAAAGGAGCTACTTCCATTATGCTTTCGGAAGTGAACAATGGACCGGCCAAGCTGATCAAGGAATTCAGAAAAACCAGTAGCAAACCCCTGCTTAAGGGTGCTTTTGTGGAAGAAATGTCGTTTCTGGGCGATGAAAATCTTGATACCCTGGTCAACATTAAATCCAAAAATGAACTCATTGCCGATATCATTCTGGCCTTACAGTCGCCTGCTATCAATGTGGTTTCTGCCCTTCAGTCGGGTGGCCATAAGTTGAGCGGAGTTCTTAAAACCCTCTCAGAGCGGTAATGCTTAAGCTTCATTAAGAAGCACAAAAATCAACAAAACAAACTCATTTAAAAACAATTTAAACATCAATAAAAATGGCAGACTTAAAAGCTTTTGCAGAACAATTGGTTAACCTGACTGTTAAAGAAGTTAACGAATTAGCCCAAATTCTCAAAGACGAATATGGTATTGAACCCGCAGCCGCAGCTCCGGTAATGGTAGCTGGTGGTGGTGGTGAAGCACCTGTAGTTGAAGAACAAACCCAATTCGACGTGATTTTAAAAGCAGCAGGACAAGCAAAACTTGCTGTTGTTAAACTTGTAAAAGAGCTTACCAGCCTTGGCTTGAAAGAAGCTAAAGAATTGGTAGATGCAGCTCCTAAAGCCATCAAAGAAGGCGTAAGCAAGGATGAAGCTGAAGCACTGAGAAAAAGCCTTGAAGAAGCAGGTGCAGAGGTGGAAGTAAAATAAGTGGATGGCAATATTTTGCAATTACACTGCAGGCCCGGTGCTTACGCGTATGCGTGAGTACCGTACCTGCTGTTTCCCGATTAAGATGATCGGGATTAATTGTTTAAAATCATTTCAATTCTTACTTTAAATTTTACGACCTTGGCTTCAAAAATAAACGAACGCATTAGTTTTGCAACCTCTACGGTGCAGGCCAATTATCCTGATTTTCTTGACATTCAGATCAAGTCATTTCAGGATTTTTTTCAACTGGAAACCAACCCTGAAAATAGAGCTAAAGAGGGGTTATATAAGGTTTTCTCAGAAAATTTTCCCATTACCGATTCGCGGAATAATTTTGTACTCGAGTTTCTCGATTACTTTATTGACCCTCCGCGCTATTCGATTGAGGAATGCATTGAAAGAGGACTCACCTATAGTGTGCCTCTGAAGGCTAAACTTAAGCTCTATTGTACCGATCCCGAACACGAAGATTTTGAAACCATTATCCAGGACGTGTACCTGGGTATGATTCCGTATATGACCCCAAAAGGTACTTTTGTGGTTAACGGAGCCGAAAGAGTGGTGGTTTCACAGTTGCACCGTTCACCGGGCGTATTTTTCGGTACCAGCTATCATGCGAACGGCTCGCAGTTGTTTTCGGCACGTATCATCCCTTTCAAAGGATCGTGGATGGAGTTTACTACCGACATCAACAACGTGATGTATGCATACATCGACCGGAAAAAGAAGCTGCCCGTAACCACTCTTTTACGTGCCATTGGTTATGAAACCGATAAGGATATCCTGGAGATTTTCCAGCTTGCTGAAGAGGTGAAAGTAACCAAGGCCGGACTTAAAAAGGTAATTGGTTCCCGCCTGGCAGCACGCGTGCTGAAAAACTGGATTGAAGACTTTGTGGATGAAGATACCGGAGAAGTAGTTTCCATCGAACGTACCGAAGTGATTATCGATCGGGAAACGGAGATTGAAAGTCACCACATTGATCTTATTGTGGAATCAGGAACGAAAACCATTCTGATTCACCGCCAGGACCCTGACAATATAGATTATTCCATCATTTTCAATACCCTTCAAAAAGATACTGCCAACTCTGAGAAAGAGGCTGTTGAATTTATATATCGTCAATTGCGTAATGCGGAGCCACCTGACGAAGAAACAGCACGTGGCATCATTGAAAAGTTGTTCTTTTCTGATAAGCGTTATGACCTCGGTGACGTGGGACGTTACCGGATCAATAAAAAACTGAACCTTGACACCCCGCTTGAAACCAAAGTGCTCACCAAGGAAGACATCATTTCCATCATCAAATATCTGATTGGACTGATTAATCTGCGCACTGAAGTGGATGATATTGATCACCTGAGTAACCGCCGCATCCGCACAGTAGGCGAGCAGTTGTACAATCAGTTTGGCGTAGGGCTGGCCCGTATGGCCCGCACCATTCGTGAGCGCATGAACGTGCGTGATAATGAGGTGTTTACACCTACTGATTTGATCAATGCCAAGACGTTATCCTCTGTGATTAACTCATTTTTTGGTACCAACCAATTGTCACAGTTCATGGATCAGACCAATCCTTTGGCTGAACTTACGCATAAACGCCGCGTTTCGGCCCTCGGCCCTGGTGGTCTTTCGCGTGAACGCGCCGGATTTGAGGTTCGTGACGTACATTATACCCACTATGGTCGCTTGTGTACCATCGAAACTCCTGAAGGTCCGAATATCGGGCTGATCTCTTCCCTCTGCGTATTTGCGAAAATCAATAGGCTCGGTTTTATTGAAACCCCTTATAAACGCATTGAGAATGGTAAAGTAATGATCAATGAGGCTCCCATATACCTGAGTGCTGAGGAAGAGGAAAACAAAGTAATTGCGCAGGCTACCACCCCTATGGATAAAGAAGGGAACCTTCAGAACGAGCGTATCAAGGTTCGTTACCTGGCCGACTATCCTATTGTGGAGCGCGAAAATGTGGATCTCATTGATATAGCTCCCAATCAGATTGCCTCTATTGCGGCCTCACTCATTCCTTTTCTGGAACACGATGATGCCAACCGTGCCCTGATGGGTTCAAACATGATGCGTCAGGCTGTGCCTCTGCTTAATCCCGAAGCTCCCATTGTTGGAACCGGAATTGAGCGCAATGTGGCTTTCGATAGCCGGGTACTGGTTACGGCTGAAGCTGACGGTATGGTTGAATATGTGGATGCTGCTGAAATAGTGGTGCGGCATACCCGTTTAGAAGAGGAGAAACTCGTTAGTTTTGATGAGGACATCAAACATTACAGGCTGACTAAGTTTACCCGTACCAACCAGAATACCTGTATAAATCTACGCCCGGTTGTTCGTAAGGGTGATAAGGTTAAAAAAGGTCAGGTATTGTGTGAAGGATATGGCACCAGTGGAGGTGACCTCGCTCTGGGCCGTAACCTGATGGTGGCCTTTATGCCCTGGAAGGGATATAACTTTGAGGATGCTATCGTAATTTCTGAGAAAGTGGTGAAGGAAGACATTTTTACTTCTATCCACATCGAAGAATTTGTACTCGAAGTTCGTGATACCAAACGTGGAGTAGAAGAACTCACCAATGATATCCCCAATGTAAGTACCGAAGCAACCAAAGACCTCGACGAAAACGGACTTATCCGTATTGGGGCAGAGGTGAATGAAGGAGATATCCTTATCGGTAAAATTACACCTAAGGGCGAAAGTGATCCTACCCCCGAAGAGAAACTGCTGCGCGCCATTTTTGGCGATAAAGCCGGCGACGTAAAGGATGCTTCATTAAAAGCACCTCCTTCAATGAAGGGCGTGGTCGTGGATAAAAAGCTCTTTTCGCGCATGATTAAAGACCGCAAGGTTAAAGCCAAGGAGAAAGATATGGTTAAAGTGCTCGAGGATGATTTTGCCAAGAATTCATCAGAACTGAAGAGCAAACTGGTGGATAAACTTACAGTACTTGTGTCCGGGAAAACATCTCAGGGAGTTTACAATAACTTTAAGGAAGAGATACTTCCCAAAAAAGTGAAGTTTACTCAAAAGATGCTCACCGGTATCGATTTCCTGAATGTGAATCCCAATAAATGGACCACTGATAAGGAAGTGAATGAGTTGATTAAGAAACTCATCAATAACTACATCATTAAGTATAAAGAATTTCTTGGGGTGTATAACCGCAAAAAATTTGTGGCTACTGTAGGTGACGATTTGCCCAATGGCATAATTCAAATGGCAAAAGTTTATGTGGCTAAAAAGCGTAAACTGAAAGTGGGTGATAAAATGGCCGGCCGCCACGGTAATAAAGGTATAGTTGCGCGTATTGTACGTGAAGAAGACATGCCTTTCCTGGCCGATGGAACTCCGGTTGACATTGTACTCAACCCGCTGGGTGTGCCTTCGCGTATGAACCTGGGTCAGATTTACGAAACGGTATTGGGCTGGGCCGGAAAAAAGCTGGGCCTCAAGTTTTCGACGCCAATATTTGACGGAGCTACCGATGTTCAGATTAATGAGTATATGAAACAGGCTGAGCTGCCTGAAAATGGCCGGGTTCATCTGTATGACGGCGGAACCGGAGAACGATTCCATCAACCGGCTACCGTGGGCTATATTTATATGCTCAAACTTCACCATATGGTGGATGATAAGATGCATGCCCGTTCAATTGGACCTTATTCATTGATTACACAACAGCCCCTCGGCGGTAAGGCTCAGTTTGGAGGCCAGCGTTTTGGTGAAATGGAGGTGTGGGCACTCGAAGCATTCGGCGCATCACACATCCTTCAGGAAATATTAACCGTTAAATCAGATGATGTTATGGGCAGGGCCAAGGCTTATGAAGCCATTGTAAAAGGCGATAATATGCCCATACCAGGTATTCCCGAATCCTTTAATGTACTTGTACATGAACTCAGGGGCCTGGGCTTAAACATCACTTTTGATTGATCATTACGGAAATCCTCCGGTCATAGCTTCGGCTATGACCGATAATTTCCGGTTCGTAATTTTTTGTTCTTGTTAAATATATTCTTCAGTATATGGCTTTCAGAAAAGACAGCACCATTTCAAGCAATTTTTCCAAAATTACCATCAGTCTCGCTTCTCCTGAAATGATTCTCGAGCGCTCGAGCGGTGAAGTACTGAAACCCGAAACCATCAACTACCGGACATACAAACCCGAGCGCGATGGCTTGTTTTGCGAACGTATCTTCGGGCCGGTAAAAGATTGGGAATGCCACTGCGGTAAATACAAACGTATCCGTTATAAAGGCATTGTCTGCGATCGTTGCGGGGTAGAAGTTACCGAAAAGAAAGTGCGTCGTGAACGTATGGGGCACATTCAATTGGTTGTTCCTGTGGCGCATATCTGGTTCTTCAGATCACTGCCCAATAAAATTGGCGCCCTGCTCAACCAAAATACCAAAAAACTCGACTCTATCATCTATTACGAACGATATGTGGTGGTGCAACCCGGCATGGTTGATGGTATGATGTTAAAAGAGGAAGTTAAAGTTGAAAAACTCGCACTGCTCACCGAAGAGCAGTATTTTGAGGTGATTGACGCGCTTCCAAAAGACAATCAGTATCTGGATGATTCTGATCCTCAGAAATTTATTGCAAAAATGGGTGCTGAAGCACTTCATGACCTGCTTAGAAACCTTAATCTGGATCAGGAATCCTACGATTTACGTCACAAGGCCAACAATGAAACTTCACAGCAACGTAAAGCCGATGCGCTGAAGCGCCTGCAGGTTTTTGAGGCATTCCGCGATGCTCAGACCCGGATCGAAAATCATCCTGAATGGATGATAGTGAAGGTAGTACCTGTTATTCCGCCTGAACTCAGACCGCTGGTTCCCCTGGATGGTGGACGTTTTGCTACCAGTGACCTGAACGATCTCTATCGTAGGGTAATTATCCGGAATAACAGACTCAAACGCCTGATAGAAATAAAAGCTCCCGATGTAATTATGCGGAATGAAAAACGCATGCTTCAGGAGGCCGTGGATTCTTTGTTCGACAATTCACGCAAAGCCAATTCAGTGAAAACCGAATCCAACAGGGCGCTGAAATCATTGAGCGACAGCTTAAAGGGAAAGCAGGGACGTTTCCGCCAGAATTTGCTCGGTAAACGTGTCGACTATTCCGGCCGTTCGGTGATTGTGGTTGGACCCGAACTCAAATTAAATGAGTGCGGTCTGCCTAAAGATATGGCTTCTGAATTGTTTAAGCCGTTTATCATTCGCAAGATGCTGGAACGTGGAATCGTAAAAACGGTGAAATCAGCTAAGAAAATCGTTGACCGCAAGGATCCAGTAGTTTGGGATATTCTCGAAAGTATTCTCAAAGGTCATCCGGTGATGCTTAACCGCGCACCTACACTGCACCGACTGGGTATTCAGGCTTTCCAGCCCAAACTTATTGAGGGTAAAGCCATTCAGCTCCACCCTTTGGTTTGTACCGCGTTTAATGCTGACTTTGACGGCGACCAAATGGCTGTGCATGTGCCCCTGGGTAATGCGGCCGTACTTGAAGCGCAATTGCTTATGCTGGCGTCACACAATATCCTTAATCCTGCAAATGGTGCGCCCATTACCGTTCCTTCTCAGGACATGGTACTTGGGCTCTATTACATGACCAAAGGTCGGAAATCGATACCTGAAAACCCGGTTAAGGGTGAAGGTATGACTTTCTATTCGCCTGAGGAAGTGATTATTGCTTACAATGAAAAGGTAGCCGATCTTCATGCCTATATTAAGGTGAAAATCAGTGCCATTGAACAAGGTGAACCCGTAACTAAGTTGGTGGAAACTACGGTGGGAAGGGTGTTGTTCAATCAGGTGGTGCCTTCAGCCTATGGATACATCAATCAGTTGCTCACCAAGAAAGCATTGCGTGATATTATTGGTGATGTACTGAAGAAAACCGGTACGGAAAAAACTGCTCAGTTTCTTGATGATATTAAGAATTTGGGTTATAACATGGCTTTCCGGGGAGGTTTATCTTTTACGCTAAGTGATGTTATCGTTCCTGAAGTAAAAGAAACACTGGTTAAGCAGGCCAATGATGAGGTAGAAGAGGTGGTAGGCAATTACAACATGGGCTTTATAACCAATAATGAACGTTATAACCAGATTATTGATATCTGGACACATACCAATTCGAGACTAACCTTTACGCTGATGGAGAATCTGGCTCAGGATATGCAGGGATTTAATCCTGTATATATGATGCTTGATTCGGGTGCCCGGGGTTCTAAGGAACAGATCAGGCAGTTGTCTGGGATGAGGGGGCTGATGGCTAAACCTCAGAAATCCGGAGCTTCGGGAGGCGAGATTATTGAAAACCCGATTCTCTCGAACTTTAAAGAAGGGCTTTCGGTGTTGGAGTATTTTATTTCAACCCACGGTGCACGTAAAGGTCTTGCCGACACTGCGCTTAAAACTGCCGATGCCGGCTATCTTACCCGTCGTCTAGTTGACGTGGCTCAGGATGTGGTAATTACTGAGCCTGATTGTGGTACCCTCCGCGGATTAACCACCACAGCCCTCAAGAAAAATGAGGAAGTGGTTGAAACCCTTTATGATAGAATACTTGGCCGGGTTACTCTGCACGATATCTACCATCCGCAAACCGGTGAGCTGATTGTTGCAGCCGGAGAGGAACTCACTGAGGAAATCAGTGCTGTTATTGAAGAATCACCGGTCGAGTCCGTTGAAATCAGATCGGTACTTACCTGCGAATCTAAAAAGGGCGTTTGTGCCAATTGTTATGGTCGGAACCTGGCCTCTGGTCGTATGGTTCAAAAAGGTGAAGCAGTCGGGGTTATCGCTGCTCAATCCATTGGAGAGCCAGGAACACAGCTTACTCTGCGTACTTTCCACGTTGGGGGTACTGCATCTAATATCGCAGTAGCATCACGCATAGAAGCTAAATATACCGGCATACTCGAAATTGATGATCTCCGTTACGTAGAGTTCCAAAACGTTGAAGGTAAAAAATACGATATCGTAATCGGCCGTTCAGCCGAGATGCGTATTGTGGATAAGAAAACCGGTATCATACTTTCTTCTGCACACATTCCCTATGGCGCCAACCTTTATTTCAGGCAGGGCGACGAAGTGGAAAAAGGTAGCAGAATCAGCGACTGGGATCCATACAATGCCGTAATTCTCTCTGAAGTACCGGGTAAAGTGGTATTTGATAATATCATTGAAGGTACCACGTTTAGGGTGGAATCAGACGAGCAGACTGGTTATCATGATAAAGTGGTGATTGAAAGTCGACAGAAAGCCAAAAATCCCGGAATTCGTGTAGTGGATTCCGATGGCTCAGACCTTCGCTCTTATGACATACCTGTTGGATCTCACATTGTAGTGGAAGAGGGTCGCAAGATCAAGGCTGGAGAAATTCTGGTTAAAATTCCACGTGCAGTAGGCAAGTCAGGTGATATTACCGGTGGTTTGCCCCGTGTTACCGAGTTGTTTGAGGCACGTAATCCCTCCGATCCGGCTACTGTTGCCGAAATTGATGGCGTAGTTTCCTTCGGTAAAAAACTTAAACGCGGAAACCGCGAAGTAATCATCACTTCCAAAACTGGAGAAGAGAAGAGTTATCTTGTCCCCACCTCGAAGCAGATACTTGCTCAGGAAAATGACTATATCAAGGCCGGAACGCCCCTGTCAGAAGGAGCGATGACTCCCAGCGATATCCTTTCCATTAAAGGACCCATGAAGGTTCAGGAGTATATCGTGAATGAAATTCAGGAAGTTTACCGCTTGCAGGGTGTAAAAATCAACGATAAGCACTATGAGGTGATTGTGCGCCAGATGATGCGTAAAGTTGAAGTAGCCGATCCCGGCGATACCAAGTTCCTGGAAGGCGAACTCGTGAATAAAATTGATTTCCACGATGAAAACGACTGGATTTTTGGTAAAAAGGTTATTATAGATCCGGGTGATTCACCTAACCTGAAACCCGGGCAGATTGTTACCGCGCGTAAACTCAGAGATGAAAATTCAATGTTGAAACGACGGGACAAAAAACTGGCTGATGCCCGCGATGTTCAACCTTCAACTGCCAAACAGGTGTTGCAGGGTATTACACGCGCTTCGTTGCAAACCAAGAGTTTTATCTCGGCTGCATCGTTCCAGGAAACCACAAAAGTACTTACCGTAGCCGCAATCAATGCAAAATCAGACGATTTGCTTGGCCTGAAGGAAAATGTAATTGTCGGTCATCTTATACCGGCAGGTACAGGCTTACGGGAGTATGGCGACCTTATCGTTTCTTCAAAGGAGGAATACGAAAAATTGATGGCTTCAAAAGCCGATGAAGTTGAAGTTTAATTTTAAGTTCAGGAGGAATGAAAGTTCCTCCTGACTTTTTTAAAAACATAGAGTAATGAGTGAAAACAAGCAACAAAATCAGATCAACATTGAATTAAGCGATGAAATGGCTGAAGGTATCTATTCCAATCTGGCCATCATTACCCATTCAAATGCAGAATTTATTATTGACTTTGTAAAAATGATGCCTGGTGTGCCTAAAGCCAAAGTGAAATCAAGAATTATACTCACGCCTCAACATGCCAAAAGACTGATGGGTGCACTACGGGAGAACATCTCCAAATTTGAGTCCATCCATGGGAACATCAAGGAAAGCGAATCAAACGTTCCATTTACCCTTGGTGGTCCTACCGCTCAGGCATAATTCCTACTTCTTAAACAAAAGAGCCGGTATTGGGTATAACCAGTCCGGCTCTTTTATGTATGATCAGTATCCGTTGATATAGTCCGGCTGATTGTTCATAAAGCTCATAAAGGAAGCGCCAAAAATGACGATTAGTACCACCCACAGTACAATGCCAATCAGTAACCAGATGAGTGCAGCTTTTGCCCAGTTTGACTTGTTTGGGTTGGTATTACTGCCAAACGCCCATACGAAAAGCATGATAATATTAACAATTGGGATAGCGGAAATCAGCAGGGTAATCATCCAATCGCCAATCGAAATTTTTGGAACGGGAGTAACTTCAAAATTTTCCATAGTATATAGGTTTTGATTAATGTGGTTTAAGCTGATCAAATATACAACAAATTTAAGTGAAAAAGTATTTCTGGTGCCGGGGTCTTTATTTTTGTAACAGGCGTAAATTCCGAAGGGGCACTATTTTGGCGTAAATTTGTAAAAAATATTACTTATGGACTTATCCTCACTGTTTGAATCTGCCAGCCCTATGTTTACCTGGGTTATTTTACCAATACTTATTTTCCTTGCCCGAATAAGCGACCAGACTATTGGTACCTTAAGGTTAATATTCTTATCGAAAGGACAAAAATTCATCGCTCCATTTTTGGGATTTTTTGAAGTAATTATCTGGTTACTTACCGTTGGTCAGATTATGCAGCATCTCGATAATGTATTGGCTTACATAGCTTATGGTGGCGGGTTTGCTACAGGAAATTATATAGGAATGGTCATTGAAGAGAAGCTTTCCATTGGAACGGTCATTATACGTATTGTGCCCCGCAACAATACCAGTGAGCTGATTGCCTATCTCAGAGAGAGAAATTATGGCGTTACTTCAGTGCACGCCCAGGGCAGCAGGGGGGAAGTGGATATCGTTTTTACCATTGTCAAGCGGAAAAGTATTGATGAAGTAGTAGGTATCATCAACCAGTTTAATCCCAATGCGTTCTACACTATTGAGGATGTCCGTTCGATAAATGAAGGCATCATTACCCGAACCAGACGAAAATCGGTGCTGAATGGATTTTGGTTTAGCAACAAAAAAATAAAATAATTGTCAGACAAGGGATAATTCTTCAAGTTGTTGTATAGTAAGCATTACATGTCACGACCAAGGCGGAAGCGCTATATTTTCAGACCACCCCTGGCAAGCGGGTTTGCACCTTATGGTTCCTCTGCGGATTCCACCGGAATGCTGATTATATTCTTAGAGGAATATGAGGCTTTGCGATTGGCCGATTATGAGGGCCTGCCTCAAATTGAAGCCGCCGAAAGAATGGGTATTTCACGTCCGACTTTCACCCGTATTTATGATCAGGCCAAAAGAAAACTTGCTCAGACATTGGTAGAAGGACTAACCATGCAAATTTCAGGTGGTCATGCACAATTTGATACACCCTGGTTTCGTTGTGATGAATGCAGTACTGCTTTTACTCCTGCTGAAGCTACTTTATATGTGAATGGATGTCCCGTTTGTCGGAGCATACATATTCACAAGCTGATTAGGGATACTGCAAATGATGGCATCAATGTAATGCCGCGCAGGGCTTTGCATCAAACTGGATACTGTCAGTGTCCGAGATGTGGACTTAAAATCTCACATCAGGCCGGAGTGCAGTGCAGCAGTCTGGTCTGTTCAGGATGTGGTAGCAATATGATACGCGAGCACTATCCCCTGTGATTGCAGTATAAGCTTTTATCAGGCCATCAAAACTGTAAAGGTAACTGAAGGAGAATAAGAAGCCTGGCATAAATGTATTAATGATAGATGCAGATGAATTTAAAGTGGACATTGAAGATGAAGCGGTTCTGATGGGTGATCTGATTATTTGAGTTGGTGAAGTTGCAAAATTGAGAATTTTTGTATATATTTTCCGGTATGAATGTAACTAAAAGGTTTTTCCTAATCCTGACAATCCTTGTTGGTCTGCTATTTAATTTACAGGCCCAGCAGGTTGGTCTGGTTTTGAGTGGGGGAGGAGCCAAAGGAGTTTGTCATATTGGAGTGATTAAAGCTTTGGAAGAAGAGGGCATACCTATAGATTATGTTACCGGGACTTCTATGGGAGCCATTATTGGTGGGCTCTATGTAGCGGGGTATTCTCCGGCAGAAATGGAGCAACTGGTCACTTCAGCATCATTTGCCAGTTGGGTATCAGGTAAGGTAGATGAAAGATACCGCTATTTCTTTAAAAAACCTCCTCCGAATTCCTCATGGGTCGATTTTAGTTTTAATATTGATTCGGTGCTTTCTCCAAATTTGCCAACCAATATCGTGTCGCCACTCGTTATGGATTTTGCCTTTATGGAAATATTTGCCGGAGCAGGCGCCGTAGCCCACTATAACTTTGACAGTCTGATGGTTCCTTTCCGCTGTATGGCTTCTGATATTTCCCGTGCACAATCCGTGGTACTGAGCAATGGAGATTTAGGTTCTGCTGTAAGGGCTTCAATGACTTTTCCGTTTTATTTTAAGCCAATCAGTATCGATAGTACATTGCTCTTTGATGGAGGAATGTACAATAATTTTCCCTCAGATATTATGTATGAGGAGTTTTTTCCTGATATGATTATAGGTAGTCAGGCCGCCTCTAATTATGGCGAGCCTGAAGCCGATAATGTTATTTCTCAGCTTCAGAATATGCTGATGACGAAGCGTGAATACACCGTCATCTGTGAAAATGGAATAATTATTAAACCCAATTTAAAGCAGGTGAGCGTTACTGATTTCAGGTTTACCCAGCAGTTTATTGATAGTGGATATGCGATGACTAAACGCCATATTGCTGAAATGCGCAGGTTTGTTGTAGATACTGTTTCTAAAACAACTATTGAAAGCAAACGGGCCTGGTTTAATCAGAAAAAACCCGACTTGATAGTAGATGAAATCTATATCTCAGGACTAAAATCTGCACAAAAACAATATATACGGGGAGTGTTGCGATCTGAGGTTGCTAATTTTGATACTGAAGTAAAAGATGATCCGTTAACCATTGAAAAATTAAAACCCGCCTATTATAAATTACTTGCCGAGGAAAAGCTGGAAAATATTTATCCCAAATTGATTTATGATGAGCAAAGAAAAGTATTCGATCTGATGCTTGATGTTACCCGGGGCAACCAACTTATCGCAGGAATGGGGGGGGCGGTTACCTCCAGCTCCGTTAATGAGCTTTTTCTGCAACTGCAATACAATTATTGGCGCAAAAACTCATTCCAGGTTACCACCAACGCCTATTTTGGACGATTTTATAATTCGGCCTACCTCGAAGGCCGGGTCGATTTCCCTTATCCGAAATCTTTCTATCTGAAAACAGCTTTCGTTTTTAATAAGTTTAATTATTTTAAAACCAAAACCTATTTCTTTGAAGATGAAGACCCGTTTTTCCTGATTGAAAAAGACAACTTTTTTGTGCTCTCCGGAGGGTTTCCGGTAACTAATCACGGGATTATAACCATGGAAATTGCCTCCGGTTTTAATACTGATGAATATTTTCAAACTAATTTTTATGCCCGTAGCGATACCCTTGATAAAACTACCCTGAATTTTTTCTCTCCAGCCATTAATTTTGAAATCAATACCTTAAACCGGAAAGAGTATGCCAGCTCAGGCGTGCGCCTGCATGCTTCTGCCCGATTTGTTGCGAGTCGGGAGCATTATTATCCTGGTAGTACCGCGAATACAATAAAGAACACCTCTTACAACCATTCGTGGTTACAACTGACCGTATCATATGAAAATTATTATGAAAAGATAGGCCCGGTTCATCTTGGATTATATGCAGGCGTCCATTATTCTACCCAGAAATATTTTAACAATTATACTTCTACCTTGCTTTCGGCCAGGGCTTTCCAGCCATTTGCAGAGAGTACACTACTGTTTTTGCCGCAGTTCAGAGCAAATAAGTTTATTTCAGCGGGTACTAAAAATGTGCTTTCCATAAGAAAAAATATTGATTTCAGGGCAGAAGCCTACATGTTCCTCCCCATGAGGGCCATTGAGCAAAATTTCATCACACGTAAACCTGTAAGAGCCGATAAAATTTATGCTTACTCACTTGGAACAGCCACGGTAGTTTTCCATTCTCCCATAGGACCCATCAGCCTTAGCCTTAATTATTACAACGGAGAGAGCAAACCCTGGTCTTTCTTCCTGAAATTTGGATATCTGATATTTAATCGCAGGCCGTTTTAGTAACTTTAATCGATAATAGCTTTTGGGAAGGACAATTTATCTTGATGATTTTATTCAGGCAGACAAATACACTTTTAAATTTGCGGTATTGACATTAGAAATATTGTTACATTTGCAATCCAAAACAATCATTTGATCATCCAAATAACTGAAAAGTCAACAGTTTAACATTTCCCACTCCCCAAAATCAGTTTATAAGAATTGCTGCAATTGGAAAACACCGCATTGCATTGATTTAAAATTGCTTATAAGGAGGATTCGTAAAAAATGCAGTATTAATCATTCATTTGAACTCTATCATGGAAACCAATTCTCAATCTGATCTGAACCCTGAGGAAGCCATCACCTCCCGGAACGAGAACACTGCCGGACAACAAACACCGGTTGAAAGTAATGCTGATGAGCAAGCAGACGAAACCACTACCCGTGCTGAAAATGAGCCGGATCAATTATTGAATGCCCCGGCAGAGGGTAGTGAACTTGTAAAGGAAGCCGTTGACGCAGTGGCTGATGAAAAGGATGCTCCAGATTCACCGTTAAGTGAAGCTCCGCAATCATCATCATTGCCCGTTGAAACAGAAGAGGCCTCTCTAACAGCTTCAGAAACAGACGAAGAAGGTAGCAAATACTCAGCTTTATCTACCCCCCCTGAATCGGATGTGGCAAAAGATCCCATTCCCGAAGCCGCTCAATCATCAAATGTTGAAAATTTAGCTTCAGAGCAGAATCAGTCGGAAGCTGAACCGGATAATTCCCGCTCAGCTCAAGCTGATGACAGTGCTGAGGATGTAGGAATTGCGATGAATGATGAAGCGGTGGAAGCACTAAAAGACAAGGATATTGCAGATTCACCCATGAGCGAAGAGCCTCTGCTTTCGTCTATGACGAGTGAAAAACCGGATGATCAGCTAGGCATACCTGAGAAGCACGAAGACAGTACCGCTGATTCAGCCACTGCCCCTCCGCCATTACACGAAGCTGAGCAGGGTCCTTCTGACATCGAAAAAACAGAAGGCAATTCCGATGTAAAAGCCTCCACCGGAATTCAGATTGTTCCCGGTTTATTGGCGCAGCAGGCTATTTCCTTAATTGATGAGGACGAGGATGAGTCTGAAGAAACAGAAGAAGAGGAAACCGAAGAGGAGACCAACTACGCCGACATGAGTCGCCTGCAGTTGGTTGAAAAGCTTGAAGAACTGGTTAAAGACGCCGACATCACAAAAATAAAAGGGGATGTGGGTCAGATAAAAATGGCCTTTCTTAAACTCAATAAGGAGTTTAAACATGAGGCCTATCAGAAACTGGCTGAACAAAACGAAGAAATTGACGCTGAAAATGTTGACAGTTCCGATGCTCAACATCTTATAGCCGATGATGATATAGAAATCCGTTATAAGGAGGCCTTTGGTGTTTATAGAAAAGGTCGGGCTGCCTTTAACGAACAACTTGAAAAGGAAAAAATTGCCAATCTCGAAGAAAAGAATAAAATTCTTGAAGAACTAAAGACACTTATTGCTTCTGAAGAGACCCTGAAGAAAACTTATGATGAGTTTAAGAATCTTCAGGACAAGTGGAAAACCATTGGTATGGTGCCAAAAGGTGATGTTAATAATCTGTGGCAGAATTATCATTTCCTGGTTGAGAAATTCTTCGACAAGGTTAAAATCAATAAGGAGCTTAAGGACCTTGATCTTAAGAAGAACCTTGAAGCCAAAATGCTTCTTTGTGAAAAGGCAGAAGAGTTATTGCTTGAAAAATCCATCACCAAATCTTTCAAGCAATTACAGCAATACCATGACGATTGGAAGGAGATAGGACCTGTTCCTCAGGATAAAAAAGATGAAATCTGGGAGCGCTTCAGGGCTGCAACTGATCAGATTAATGAGCGCCGCCACGAGTATTACGCTCAGATGCAGGATAGTTTTGAGCAAAACCTGGCTGCCAAGCAGATTTTGTGTGAAAAGGCTGAACAGTTGCTTCAGGTGGAAAATGATAGCATTAAAAGCTGGCAGGATACCACCAATAAAATTACCGAGCTGTTACAATTGTGGAAAAGTTTGGGCCCTGCTCCTAAGAAACAAAACAATGAGATTTGGTCTAGATTCAAAACATCGCTGGACTCCTTTTTTAATGCTAAAAAGGATTACTATTCCAATCTTAAGGAACAGCAACTGCATAACTTTAATGTAAAACTTGATTTATGTGTCCAGGCTGAAGCATTGCGCAGCAGCACTAACTGGAAAAACACCACCCGTGAACTTATTAACCTACAGAATGAATGGAAGAAAGTTGGACCGGTGCCTCGTAAACAAAGTGATCGTATCTGGAAGCGGTTTCGGGCAGCGTGTGATGAATTCTTCAAAGCCAAAAATGAATATTTTAGCAACATTCAAAGTCACGAAGGTGAAAACCTCAAACTGAAACTCGATCTTATCGAACAGGTGAAAGGTTTTGAAGTGGGCGACGATCGCAATCAGGCCATTGAAACATTGAAGAGCTTCCAGCGCCAATGGATGGATATTGGCTTTGTTCCCATAAAGGAAAAGGAAAGGCTGCAAACTGAATTCAGGTCATTGATCAACAAGCATTTTGAAAAACTCAAGGTGGATTCCATGGCTTCAGGTGCAAGTAACTATCGTAGTCGAATTGACCGTATGGCTAAGGATTCGCCCGACGCCGGCAGAGTCATCAGCAAAGAGCGGGGATTCCTGCAGGGCAAGATTCAGCAATTGCAGGATGACATTAAGCTGTGGGAGAATAATATTGGTTTCTTTGCCAATTCCAAAACGGCCAATCTGTTGAAACAGGAATTTGAAAAAAAGATTGATCAGGCGAAAGATGAGCTCCAGATGCTCGAATCTAAAATGAAAGCCCTGCGCGAAGCAGGAAATTAATAAAAACAAAAACCGCCGGATATCCGGCGGTTTTTGTTTGAGCCTGTTCATGTTTTTTGTACTTTCGCTGTATGGCAGGCAATACTTTCGGACATTTGCTCCGGCTTACAACTTTTGGAGAATCACACGGCCCGATGATAGGGGGAGTGTTGGATGGTTTCCCTTCCGGGTTACCCGTGGATATTGACGCCCTGATGGTTGAGATGGAAAAGCGCCGTCCCGGGAAAGGAGATTTTGCTTCCCCCCGAAGCGAAGCGGATATTCCCGAATTTGTTTCAGGTATGTTTGAAGGCAAAACTACCGGAGCTCCGCTTGCTTTCCTTATCCGCAATACCCACTCCCGGAGTGCCGATTATGAGGCGCTTAAAAATGTTTATCGCCCTTCTCATGCTGCCTATTCCTGGGAAGCCAAATATGGCCATTACGATTTTCGCGGAGGTGGCCGGGCTTCTGCCCGCGAAACGGCCGTTAGGGTGGTCGCCGGCGCCCTTTGCAAACAGTTACTTTCATTAAGCGGTATAACTATTCTTGGCTATACTGCACAAATTGGAAAGGTAAAAGCAGTAGTCGATACATTCAATGTGGAGCAGTCCGCTGTTGTGAATTCAGTATTATTCTGTCCCGATCCGGTTGCTGAGAAAATGATGCTGGATGAGCTGGCAACAGTTAAATCCGCGGGTGATTCTGCCGGCGGTATTGTGGAGGCAGTGATTAAAGGATTGCCCGCCGGTCTGGGTGAACCGGTATTTGATAAGCTTCAGGCCGATCTGGCGAAGGCCATGCTCAGCATTAATGCAGCTAAAGGATTTAGCTACGGCGAAGGCTACCGCGTTGCCGAACTTTATGGTTCTCAGCACAACGATCCATTTGAAAAAGTGGGCAACAAAGTGCAACCTTCCTCCAATCATGCCGGAGGAATATTGGGTGGTATCTCCACGGGGGAACCTGTCTGGTTTTCAGTCGCTTTTAAGCCCGTATCGAGTATAAAAAGTACTCAAACTACGGTGGATAAGCAGGGCAACCCTCTGGAATTGTCAATTAAAGGGCGTCATGATGTTACCATTGTGCCCCGTGCTGTAGCTGTAGTTGAAGCCATGGCTGCACTGGTTATAGCCGATCATATGCTGCTATCGGGCAGGATAGGTCATAAATTACCCTAAAAATACGCAAAGTGTAGTCGTTTTCTGCTAATCTGAACTATTCATAAATGCTGTAAAAAATGGGAAAAGTTCAGTAAGGGGAGTCAGGGTGCGACTCAAAGTCGCGCCCTGACTTACAGACCCATATCTCCTCATTCAAATCAGGAGATATTGAGAGGGGAAAAAGGCATTAAGCAATCGGGGCAACAGAGCTTAAGATTATAAAATTTTTGTCAACATTGAGTAAGTTTGTTTTTGTGAGTTAATCAGGCTAAAGTTTTTGTGCTTTTTTGTTCTGAAGTTTCAGTTAATGGGCAACCCAAATCATGGGGATCTCGTTAAATCATGCATGGATTTAAAACCAAAGTATGCAGATGTTGTTAATGTTAACAGTAATAAATGAAGCTGCAATCCAGGATGGTCATATCATTTTGCCTTGCAGGTTTCTTTTTTAACCTTACGTGTTATATCGCTGATGGTTAGCCTGATATGATATATCAAAAGGATTTCATATCTTTACCAGAGAATAGTGAATAAAAACCAATACTCCCAATGAAAAAAGCCCTCAAAATTCTGCTGATTATTGTGGCCGTCCTATTGGCCCTTATGATTATTTTACCTTTTGCTTTTAAAGGTAAGATTGTTGAAGCCGTAAAGCGGGAGGCCAACAATAACCTGAATGCTCAACTGGATTTCAGCAAAGTAAGCCTGTCGCTTTTCAGGAGCTTTCCCAATGTCTCCGTGGGTATTCAAAACCTGAGCTTAACCGGCATCAACGATTTTGAGCATGATACGCTCATCTCTGCGCCTTCTTTTCGTTTAACGTTGGATATAATGAGTGTTATCAAGGGGAGTAATTATAAGATAAAAGAGATTGTTTTGCAAGAGCCTGACGTATTGCTAAAAGTGCTTTCCACCGGATTGGCAAACTGGGATATTGTAAAACCATCAGCAGATACTGCTGCGCCTGCCGAAGGTGAACCTTCAGAAATGAAGATTGCACTTAAAAGCGTGCGCATCAATAAGGGCCGTTTAAGGTACGAAGATGCCACCCTGCCAATGAAGATGGATGCACGCGGAGTTGAGTCTAAACTGAGCGGAGATTTTACCGCAGACCGTACCAATTTAGACACACAACTCAGCATTGATGATCTGACCGTGGATTATGACGGCATACGCTATTTAAAACATTCAAAAGGTGAACTGAATACTATGCTTGGCGCTGATTTTAATGAGATGAAATTCACGTTTGCCGATGCGGTGCTGAAAGTTAACGCTATGAAAATGCTGATTGACGGCTTTTTTGCCATGCCCGAAAATGGTTATGACATGGACATTGCATTTAAAGCTCCGGAAAATGATTTCAAAAATATTCTTTCGCTTGTCCCTGCCATATATACCAAAGATTTTGAATCCATAGATGCCTCTGGAAAGGTAGCTTTTGACGGAGTTGTAAAGGGTCATTATGACGACAATACCATGCCGGCTTTTGCATTAAACCTTACCATCGATAATGGTATGTTCCGTTATCCGGACCTTCCCGAATCTGTGAAAAACATTAACGTAAAAGCATACATAAAGAGTGACGGCCCGGATGTGGACAATACCATCGTTGATGTGAAGCAATTCCATCTTGAAATAGCATCCAACCCCATTGACGGCCGACTGTATGTAATTACACCGGTAAGTGATCCTCAGGTAGATTTAGCTTTTAAAGGAAAACTGAATCTCAATGATGTGCAGAAATTCTATCCATTGGAAGCGCAGGACGAACTTTCGGGTATGTTGGATTTTGATGTGGCAGCCAAAGGCCGGATGTCAGCCATTGAACAGGAGCGTTATGAGGATTTTGATGCCTCCGGTAAAATTGAAGCACACAACCTTGTTTATAAAACTACAGCTCTTCCCGATGGTTTTCGGATGAATGAGGGCGTTATGAATATCAGTCCTCAACAGGCATCGCTAAAGGTGGATAAAGCCTTAATTGGACGAAATGATTTCTCGCTTACGGGTAGTATTCGTAACATTCTGGGTTATTTTATTAATAAAGGTGAACTGAGGGGTGAAGTTGATCTGATTTCCTCCTATCTGAATATCAATGACTTTATGACTGAGCCCGAAGCTACCTCAGCTCAGACTGACACTGCTGCCATGGGTGTAATTGAGGTTCCTGCTAATGTGGATATGACCTTACGCGCCACCGTTGCGGAAGCGATTTATGATAACCTGAATCTGAAACAGGTAAAAGGCCTGGTTAAGGTAAAAGATGAGAAAATATTTCTCGAAAACCTGAGCATGAATACCCTTGGAGGCAGTATGGCTTTATCGGGAAGTTATTCTGTTCCTCAGCCTCAGCAACCTGATATCGACTTTAGGGTGGCTATAAAGACTATGGAAGCTCGGCAGGTTGCAGCGGCATTCAACACCATACAAATGCTGGCACCCATAGCGCAAAGAGCTGAGGGTGCATTAAGTATGGACTTCAATATTAACTCCCGGCTGGGAGCAGATATGATGCCAGTATATCCCACCCTGTTCGGGGATGGCAGTCTCACTTCACCCAGGTTGGCCTTTATCGGCGTAAGCTCCATCAACAAGATTGCTGATGCCTTAAAAATAAACGAATTGAAAGATTGGGTCATCAACAACGTCAATCTTTCGTTTGAAATACTGGATGGAAAAGTATTTGTGAAACCCTTTGAAATGAAACTCGGACAAATCAATACGGTCGTTTCAGGATGGAATTCTTTTGATCAGACGCTTGAATATCATATGCAAATGGAAATACCTCGCTCTTATTTTGGAGGGGCAGCCAACAATGTGCTTGAAAATCTGGTGAGTGCTGCCAATAAGAAAGGGGCTAATTTTAGCCTGGGCGATAAGGTTCCGGTTAAAATATTGATTACCGGCCTGATTTCTGATCCAAAAATATCAACTGATCTGGGTTCCCAGGTCCAGGGAGCGGTAACAGACCTGAAATCGCAAATGGAAGATGCCCTTCGGGAGAAAAAGGAAGAAGCAGAAACGCGGGTGCGCGAAGAAGTGGGTAAATATATTGAAGAAGCCAATGTTGAGGCTCAGAAATTGCTGGATCAGGCTCAACAACAGGTAGATAAGTTGATGAAGCTAGCCAGTGAGTCAGCTCAAAAGGTACAGGCTGAGGCAAACATACGAGCAGATCAGTTGCAGGCTGAAGGTAAAAAGAACGGACCTATCGCTGAGCTTGCCGCTAAAAAGGCAGCCCAGAAAGTCAGGGAAGAAGGTGACAATGCAGGCGGAAAAATTATAGCCGAAGCCCGCCAGCAGGGCGATAACATCATGGCTAAAGCCCGTCAGCAGGCAGACGATATTATTCAAAAAGCAAAAGATAAGGCAGGTCCTAAGTAAAATGTTTTCTTCTTATGATATCCTTCAAAGGCAAAGATGGAGAAGTAACCAGAGAAGGCTGATGAATAGGTTTCATTCGCTTTCTTTTGTTTGCCATGGCCATTTTTTACTTTCCATTAACCCGATTTGCTAAAGAATATATCGGTTTTTTATGTAAGTTTGGCATTTGAAACTTAAGCTATTCTATGGATAATTTTGTAGTCTCTGCACGTAAATATCGCCCGTCAACTTTTTCTACGGTGGTGGGTCAGGAGGTGATTACCAACACTTTGAAAAATGCCATCCGCAATCAGCAAATTGCTCAGGCTTTTTTGTTTACCGGTCCCAGGGGAGTGGGTAAAACTACCTGTGCCCGTATTTTTGCCAAAACCATCAATTGCACCAACCTCACCCCGGAAGGGGAGGCCTGTGGTAGCTGTCCTTCATGTGAAGCCTTTGGGAAAACTTCTTCCTTTAATGTATTTGAACTGGATGCTGCTTCAAACAATTCGGTGGATGACATCCGGATACTGGTAGATCAGGTGCGCATTCCACCTCAGGTTGGGAAATATAAAGTCTATATCATTGATGAGGTGCATATGCTTTCTTCACAGGCATTCAATGCTTTTTTGAAAACCCTGGAAGAACCACCGCCCTATGCGAAATTCATTCTGGCTACTACCGAGAAATTTAAAATTATTCCTACCATACTTTCCCGTTGTCAGATTTTTGATTTCCGGCGCATCAATGTGGATGATATTGCCAGCCATCTGGCCTTTGTGGCCAAAAGCGAAAACGTGGAAGCCGATGCCGAAGCGCTGCATGTGATTGCCCAAAAAGCGGATGGGGCTTTACGTGACGCGTTGTCCATGTTCGATCAGTTGGTTAGCTTCAGCGGAAACGAACTGAAATATCAGCATGTAATTGAAAACCTGAACGTGCTGGACAATGAATACTATTTCAGACTGACCGATTACTTTTTGAAAGCGGATGCCCGCAATGCATTGCTTATCCTCAACGAAATTATGGATAATGGATTTGACGGACAGCATTTCGTAATTGGCCTGGGTCAGCACCTGCGTAATTTGCTCGTAAGTCAGGATAAGGAAACTGTAGAGTTGCTCGAAACTTCAAAGAGTGTGAAAGCTCATTTTCTGCATCAGGCTGCGCAATGTAGTCCTGCCTTTTTGTTAAAATCGCTGGAAATAATCAACAAATGCGACCTGAACTATAAAATAAGCAATAACAAACGCCTGTTGATTGAAATTGCACTACTCCAGATTTGTTCCCTGGTAACTGCCCCTTCTGACAAAACGCCCGACAATATTTCAATGGCAGCCGAACCTGCATCTGTCAGGCCAACGCACTCAGCCCCGCAGCCAATAAAGGCAAAGGTTCAGGAAAATGTGCTGGTCGAACCACCTTCACCAAAACCTTTGGAACCTCCGGTAAAATCTATGGATCCGGTTTCGGAGGCCCCCTTAATGGCCGCTGAACCAGAAGTGATCCGGGAGGAACCCGAAGCAAAACAAGATGAAATCAAAGCTCCAGAGCCGGTAAAGCATGCTGAACCCGAAAAAGTTACCAAAGGGAATACCTATTCGGGAATCAATATCAGCAATTTGATGAGTTCAGCCGATCCCGAGGTGAAAAAGGCGAATGAACCCAACGAAGTTTTGCCTCCCGACCGGGATGCCTTTAGTGTGGAAATGTTGCATCGTATCTGGAATGAAATGGCAGTCATGGTTCATGAAGAGCCTGATTTCAAACACACACTTACCAATTCACTACCTGAATTAAGGGATAATAACATAATCGTTTTTTATGTAAACAATCGTATTCAGCATACAGAAATCAATCAAAAGAAAGCCTGGATGCTTGACTTCCTACGCAAGAAACTAAACAATTATGGTATTGGCCTCGAAACACTGATCAAAGAAGTTGAACCGGGGAAAAAGGTGGCTTATACCGATGAGGAGAAATTTAAGGAGATGAATGATAAAAATCCGTCACTCTCCACCTTTAAGGATCATCTGGGCCTGGAATTTGAGCTTTAGATCAATTCCGGATTAAGTTATTAAAATACCTCCTTTGCAATAGCACTGATATTGTCACTTTTACCCATAGTGTAAAAATGGAGTACCGGTACCCCAGCACTTATAAGTTGTCTGCTTTGTTGAATAGACCATTCAATGCCGACCTGTCTTACCTGTTGAGGAGTAGTGCATTGCTCTACTGCTTTCACCAGGGCTTCCGGAAGGTCAATGGAAAAGGTTCGCGGCAGGGAGAAGATCTGGTTTTTTGTGGTCAGTGGTTTTATTCCCGGAATAATGGGTACCAGGATACCGGCTTCGCGACAGGTTTTCTCGAACTCGAAAAAGGCTTCGTTGTTGAAAAACATCTGGGTGACAATGTATTCTGCACCGGCATCTACCTTTTGCTTCAGGTGGCTAATATCGCTTGACTTGTTGGGTGCTTCCGAGTGCTTTTCAGGGTAACCTGCTACCCCAACGCAGAAATTGGTAGGGTGAGCATTAATGATTTCCTCCTCAAGGTAGATGCCATGGTTCATGTTCACTGCCTGTTGTACCAACTCAAGGGCATAAAAGTTTCCCCCGCGCTCAGGCCTGAATACTTTCTCACCCGGAGGGTTGTCACCTCTTACCAGCAAAATATTATCGATACCCAGGAAAAAAAGGTCGATCAGCGCATTTTCGGTCTCTTCGCGGGTGAAGCCGCCGCAAATTATATGCGGAACCACATCAATATTATACTTGAATTTTATTGCGGCCGAGATACCAACTGTTCCCGGGCGCTTTCGGATACTGAATTTCTCCAATAATCCATCGGCACGCTCTTTGTAAACCAGTTCTTCACGATGATAGGTCACATCTACGGCTACCGGCTCAAACTCCATCAATAGATCAATGGTCTGGCTGATGCCTTCAAAGTTCTCGCCCTTTAAAGGAGGAAGTAGTTCAAAACTAAACAATGTCCGTCCTTTGCGTTGATTGATGTGTTCGATAAGTTTCATGTGGTCCGGTGCAATGCGTTAATAATTAATATTCTGGGCAAGCAGTTTCTCCACCTCCTCAACTGTAAGGCGCTTTCTTTCAGCATAATCGGTCACCTGATCTTTGCTGATACGTCCTACATTAAAATACTGACTTTGAGGGTGTGAAAAGTAATAGCCACATACCGAAGCTCCCGGAAACATGGCATAATTCTCCGTGAGTTGGATGCCTGCTGCTTCACCATTAATCAGGTCAAAAAGCTTCCGTTTTTCGCTGTGTTCCGGGCAGGCCGGATAGCCCGGTGCAGGCCGGGTACCAGGGTATTCTTCACTCAACATTTGGGGAAGGCTCAGGTTCTCGTCGGGTGCATAACCCCAATATTCTTTACGGACATAAAGATGAAGTACTTCTGCGAAAGCTTCCGCCATACGGTCGGCCAGAATCTTAACCATAATGGCATTGTAATCGTCATTTTCAACGGCAAAACGATCGGCATGCTTTTCAACCCCAAGACCGGCGGTTACGGCAAAAAATCCAACATAATCGATAATACCGGACTCAGCAGGTGCCACAAAGTCAGCCAGGCATAAATTTGGCGTCCCGGCCGGTTTCTCTTCCTGGTTTCTCAAAAACTCAAAGGTGTTTATGGTTTCCCCGGTGTCTTCATCAAACAACTGAATACTTTCATTTACCGAACGAGCCGGAAACAATCCGATAACGCCGTCAGCTTCAACCCAGTTGTTTTCAATCATCTGCTTTAGAATAACCTGAGCATCATTGAATAATTTTCGGGCTTCCGTGCCTTTTTTTGGATCGTTGAAGATGTCGGGATATTTTGCGCCAATTTTCCAGGCATAGAAGAAAAATGTCCAGTCAATATAATGACTGATTTCTTCAAGCGACCAGCGCTTAAATTGGGTAATGCCGGTTTTACGTGGTTTGGGTGGATTGTAATCGCTCCAGTTTGTGGTAAACCGGTTTTCCCTGGCCTGATTTAGCGAAATGTAGGTGATTCCTGCCCTGGTGTTCAGGTGCTTTATGCGTAGGGACTCGTATTTCTCATCAGCGATCCGTACAAAATCAGTTTTCCGTTCTGCCGACAGCAAGCTGGCGACCACTGAGGTAGCCCGGCTGGCATCCCTGACATGTACCACAGGACTGGTGTATCCGGGTGCAATCTTAACGGCAGTATGCATCTCGCTGGTGGTTGCTCCACCAATAAGCAGGGGAATTTTTAGACCGGCACTTTCCATCTCTTTGGCTACATGGGCCATTTCACCCAGTGAAGGTGTAATCAATCCGCTCAGGCCGATGATATCCACCTTATGCAATTGCGCCTGTTCCAGAATGCGGGCGGCAGGTACCATCACGCCAAGGTCAATCACTTCATAGTTGTTGCACCCCAGCACTACGCCTACAATGTTTTTTCCAATATCGTGTACATCGCCTTTAACTGTAGCCATGAGTATGCGGCCCGCGGAATGACTTCCTGTACCTGATTTTTCAGCTTCGAGATAGGGGAGGAGCACAGCCACGGCCTTTTTCATTACCCGGGCACTTTTTACTACCTGGGGTAAAAACATTTTGCCTGAACCAAAAAGGTCGCCCACAATATTCATTCCTTTCATCAGCGGGCCTTCAATCACCTGAAGTGCTTTGGCATATTGCGGCCTCACCTGCTCAACATCCGCTTCTATATAGGTGTCAATGCCATGCACCAGCGCATGCGAAAGCCTTTCTTCGACAGGCATTTCACGCCATAAAGCCATCTTTTCTTCGCGGGCTTCACCGGCCTCCATGTTGCTTGCATAGGTGGTTAATCGCTCAGTGGCATCACTCCGCCGGTTAAACAACACATCCTCAATCAGCACCAGCTCGGCGGGGTCAATGTCGTCATATACCGGCAGGTTCCCGGCATTGACAATGCCCATATCCAGGCCTGCTTTTATGGCATGATACAGGAAAGCTGCGTGCATGGTTTCACGCAGTTTTTCGTTGCCCCTGAAAGAGAAAGACAGGTTGCTGATGCCGCCACTTACTTTGGCATGAGGCAGATTTGCCTTTATCCAGGTTACGGACTGAAGATAATCTATCACATAATTATTGTGCTCCTCAATGCCGGTAGCAACCGTAAGTATATTCGGATCGAAAATGATGTCTTCGGGCAGGAAGTTCATCTCATTCACCAATATATCGTAAGCTCTTTGGCAGATTTCAATTCTACGCTCATATGTGGCAGCTTGTCCCTGTTCATCGAATGCCATAACTACCACGGCAGCCCCATAGTTACGCACCAATGCAGCCTGTTGCCTGAATACGGTTTCGCCCTCTTTCAGGCTGATGGAGTTTACCATGGCTTTCCCCTGCACGCACCGGAGGCCGGCCTCAATCACCTCCCAGCGCGACGAATCAATCATAATGGGCACTTTGGCTATTTCAGGCTCAGTCATTACCCTGTTCAGGAAATTGACCATTGCTTTTTTAGCATCAAGTAAAGCATCATCCATATTGATGTCGATGGCCTGGGCTCCATTTTCAACCTGCTGACGCGCAATGTCGAGTGCCTGATCATACTTTTCTTCCCTGATAAGCCGGGCAAACTTTCGTGATCCGGAAACATTGGTTCGCTCACCTATATTTATAAAATTACTACCTTCAAAAACCAGCAAAGGTTCAAGCCCGCTTAGTTTAAGGTTGTGATTGGGTGGAAGAGGAATGCGTGCATTTGCTTTTTCAGCCAGTTTACTCAATGCTTTGATGTGGGCAGGCGTGGTACCACAACAGCCACCAATTATATTTACCGATTTGTTCGCGAGTAAGGGTTGCATAAAACCGGCCATCTCCACGGGGGTCTCATCATACAATCCGAACTGATTGGGCAGTCCGGCGTTGGGGTATATACTCACGTAAAACGGTGTTTTTTGAGATAGCTCCTCAATGAAAGGACGCAATTGTTCCGCGCCAAGTGAGCAATTAAAGCCTACGCTCAGTAAATCGATGTGAGAAACTGAATGTAAAAAGGCTTCCAGGGTTTGACCCGATAAGGTGCGCCCGCTCAGATCGGTGATGGTGCCGGAAACCATCACAGGTAAACGAATGTTGCGTCTGTCGAGCTCTTCATTGATTGCAAAGAGGGCTGCTTTGGCATTCAGGGTGTCAAAAATGGTTTCCACCAATAACACATCAACGCCGCCGTCAATAAGCCCGCGAATCTGTTCGGCATAAGCCTGCACGAGTTCTTCGTAACTAACGGATCGGAATCCAGGATCATCTACCTTTGGGGACATAGAAGCCGTTTTATTGGTTGGTCCTATGGCGCCTGCCACAAAACGAGGCTTTTCCGGTGTGCTTGCAGAATGGCGAAGCGCAGCTTTTTTGGCGAGACGGGCTGCCTCAATGTTTATATCATAGACCAGCTCTTCCATCTCATAATCAGCCATGGAGATGCGGTTGGCATTAAATGTATTGGTTTCGATGATATCGGCCCCCGCTTCAAGGTACTCTTCATGTATTTGTCTTATTATCTCCGGGCGGGTAAGACAAAGTAAGTCGCTGTTGCCTTTAACATCCACGGGATGGTTCTTAAACTGTTCACCCCGGTAACCGGCTTCATCCAATTCGTATTGTTGTATCATGGTTCCCATGGCACCATCCAATACCATTACCCTCGTTTTTAAAAGTTTAGAAAGATTATTTGCGGAAGATTCGTGCATAGGTGTGTTTTTTAACACGATGCAGAAACGTAACGTTCTGTCGGCTTTCCAATATGAATTTAATGAGGAAGCGCATCGTTTGGTTTTTAAATTATAAGCTTTCCCTTTTCGGGAAAACAGGTATTGGCACCGTTCAGTTTAGCTGTGGTTGCCAGAGGTTCACTGAGCCTGTTCTCTCGCCTCTTCTTTATAATTCAAACTTAACTTCCGCTGAAAGGAGGAAGGATGGGTTTGACGCGAACAGACAATCTGTTCGTGCGAAATGATTAACAACCTACACTGCAAAATTGTTGAGTGGAGCTGTTTTATTTTTGGTAAATCGATTTTCTTGGCAGGCCACCCCGGTCGAACGTGTAATCTATCCTTATTTATTATATCATGCTGCCAGGCAGGATTAACATGCTTTACAGGTTGTAATGATTCAAATGTTTACACAATAATTCAGTGCTGTTTTTTTGATTAAATAAAGTTTGATGTTTGTCCGTTAGCTAAAAAGTTTAGAGTGGAACAATCTGTCATAAAAAGCTGAGATTCAAAAGTGCATTTATCCTGCTTCCGGGGATCAGGATAAATGCACTGTGATCATTTCACCCCGGCTTTCTATTCCATCAATAAATTTATCAATGGTGTAGCCTTTGGGATCTGAGACTTAATTTCTAAAAACAAGTTCATTGTTTTGTGCATCCAGCACTATGGGAACTTCTTTGTTAATTTCATCAGCGAGTATTTTTTTCGACAATTCGTTAAGTACCTCTCTTTGCAAAACTCTTTTTACCGGTCGCGCCCCGTATTGGGGATCAAAGCCAAGCCGGGCAATTTCATCAATGGCAGCTTCGGTATATTCGAGGATAATTTCATTCCGACTCAGCATTTGAGCAAGATTACGAAGCTGAAGTTCGACAATTTCCATAATTTCAGCCCGGGTAAGTGGCTTAAACATAATGAGTTCATCTATGCGGTTGAGGAATTCGGGGCGAATACTCCGGCGGAGCAATTCCATCACTTCAACGCGGGTCTGCTCCAGCACCTGTTCGTGATTTTCATCGGTAAGCTTGCTCATGTGTTCACTTATAATCTGAGAACCCATATTTGAAGTCATAATGATGATGGTATTTCGGAAATCGGCGGTGCGGCCTTTGTTGTCAGTTAAGCGGCCTTCGTCAAGCACCTGAAGCAGGATATTGAAAACGTCCGGATGGGCTTTCTCGATTTCATCTAACAACACAACCGAATAGGGTCTGCGGCGCACTTTTTCGGTAAGTTGTCCGCCTTCGTCATAACCCACATAACCCGGAGGCGCACCTATAAGTCGTGAAACCGTATGTCGTTCCTGATATTCCGACATATCTATACGGACCATTGCATTTTCATCGTTGAACAGGAATTCAGCCAATGCTTTGGCCAGTTCCGTTTTACCTACACCGGTGGTGCCCAGAAAAATAAAAGAACCGATGGGTCGCCGGCTATCCTGTAATCCCGCACGGCTCCTACGGATGGCGTCGGCAATAGCGCCAATGGCTTCATCCTGACCTACCACCCGCTCGTGTAGCTCCTGTTCCAGATTCAACAGCTTTTCGCGTTCACTCTGTAACATGCGGCTCACCGGTATACCTGTCCAACGTGACACGATCTCTGCAATTTCTTCAGCACCTACCTCTTCTTTGATTAAGGCGGACGTGGATTGCATCTCATTCAACTCTTTTTTTAGCTCTTCCAGTCTTTGCTCTGCTTCCTTTATCAATCCGTAGCGGATTTCTGCTACCCTGCCATAATTCCCGTCTCTCTCTGCTTTTTCAGCTTCAAAACGGTACTGTTCTATCTGTTTTTTGCTTTGCTGAATGCCGTCAACCACTGCTTTTTCGGCTTTCCATTTGGCAGCAATCCGGTTGCGTTCATCGCTTAGGTTAGCCAGTTCCTGGTTGAGGGCCTTCAGTCGGGAATCATCTCCTTCACGCTTAATGGCCTCACGCTCTATCTCAAGTTGCTTGATGTGGCGCTCTACCTCATCCAGCTCTTCGGGTACGGAATTTATCTGCAACCTTAGGCGTGCGGCTGCTTCATCAATCAGGTCGATGGCTTTGTCGGGTAAAAATCGATCGGTAATATAACGTTGCGATAATTCTACGGCACTTACGATGGCTTCGTCCTTAATCCTCACCTGATGATGGGTTTCGTATCTTTCTTTAAGCCCACGTAAAATGGATATGGCGCTCAGGGTATCGGGTTCATCAATCACAACTATCTGAAACCGACGCTCCAGGGCTTTGTCTTTTTCAAAGAATTTTTGGTATTCTTTTAAGGTGGTTGCTCCAATAGCACGAAGCTCACCCCGGGCCAGCGCCGGTTTAAGTATATTGGCAGCATCCATGGCGCCTTCCCCTCCGCCGGCTCCTACCAGAGTGTGGATTTCATCAATAAAAAGTACCACCTCGCCATCAGATTGTTTTACCTCTTTAATCACCGATTTGAGTCGTTCTTCAAACTCACCCTTGTATTTGGCACCGGCAATCAGTGATCCCATATCCAGGGAAAATATCTGCTTTGATTTCAGGTTTTCGGGTACATCACCATTAATAATACGGTGCGCCAGTCCTTCCGCAATGGCAGTTTTCCCCACTCCGGGTTCGCCAATAAGAATAGGATTATTTTTTGTCCGACGGGTAAGTATCTGAAGTACCCTTCGAATCTCCTCATCGCGTCCGATTACCGGGTCAAGCTTGCCGCTTCGGGCAAGGTCATTCAAATTTCGCGCATAACGATTAAGTGCATTGTATGCTTCATCTGCACTGGCGGTATTAACATTTGAGCCTTTGCGCAGGTCGGCAATGGCATTTTTTAGTTCTTTTTCACTTAGCCCGGCATGTTTAAGCAGGTCCGATACCTGGTCGTTATTGGTCAGAAGCGCCAGCAATAAATGCTCTACCGATACGAATTCATCGTTCATATCTTTGGCGAAACCTACCGCTTTTTGAAGCGCTTTGGTGGCACTGTTGCCCAAATATTGTTCCCCACCGGTTACCTTCGGAAAACTATTGATTATGGCATCAAGACCTTTGCTGATGTTAGGTATATTGGCACTGAATTTACCCAGCAAAAACGGGGTCACATTTTCATCCGTCTCCAGCAGGGCTTTCAATAAATGAGCTGTTTCAACCGATTGGTTTTTCTGCATGGCAGCCAGTTGCTGAGCCTGTTCTACTGCCTGCTGCGATTTGATGGTAAAATTATTCAGGTTCATTTTTGGTCTCCTCTTTTTATATTGCGATGATGGGAAACGCCATTAACCTTGGCATTTCCATTATAGATCAGATACTTACAACTATTTTGCCAAACCATGAAATGTAAAGAATTGCAGACAAATAGGCACACACTCCCGCGCAAAAATAATAAAGGTGACAAGGTGTCGGGATCAATAAAAAGTTAGCAGCGCATTGATTTGAGCCTTACCTTTGCAGCGATTAAACAGCATAATTTAAATCAATATCATAATGGCTAACAGACTGATGGATCCTATAGGACGCCTTATGGGCCTCCGTTATAAATCTCACCCCTGGCACGGCATTGACCTTGGCCCCGAATCTCCGCATGTTATTACCTGTTTTGTTGAAATGGTTACCACGGATACTGTAAAGTATGAAGTGGATAAAATTTCAGGCTACCTACGCATTGACCGGCCTCAAAAGTACTCCAATGTATTGCCGGCATTGTATGGTTTTCTTCCTCAAACCCTTTGTGGTCGGAAAGTAGCGGAATATAACATGACAAAAACTGAGCGCGAAGGAATTATTGGTGATGGTGACCCTCTGGATGTTTGCATTTTGGCTGAGAAAAATATCTCGCATGGTGACATCCTCGTGCAAGCCATACCCATTGGCGGTTTCCGTATGCTCGATGGTAATCAGGCCGACGATAAAATTATTGCAGTACTGCGCAACGATGCCGTGTATGGCGAATATAAAGATGTTGACCAATTGCCTCCCCTCGTTGTGAAAAGGTTGAAACACTATTTTCTCACCTACAAGGATTTGCCCGATGAAAAGCAGGCCAGCGAAATAACGCATGTTTATGGAGTCCAGGAATGTCATGAAGTCATTGAAGCTTCCATTGAAGATTATCGTCAGAAGTTTGAAAACCTAGATAATCTTTTGTCTGAAGTTTAGGTCTGATAATTGTTTTCCTATTGCGAAAAGTAAATCATGGCTTCTTTAAATAAAAAGCATACCCTGGTGCTTGGTGCAAGTACCAATCCCTTACGTTATGCCAATATTTGCATACGAGAGCTTGTGCATCATCAGGTGCCGGTAAGTGCCATTGGCCTTCGTTCGGGTAGTGTGGCAGGCGTAGAGATACAAACCGGACAACCCGTTCTTTCTGAGGTTCATACAATTACACTTTATCTTGGAGCGCCCCGTCAGGCACAGTATTTTGATTATATTATCGATCTCAGGCCGGAGCGCATCATCTTTAATCCCGGAACCTGGAATCCTGACCTTGAAAAGCTTGCCCGACAGCACGGTATCGTAACGGTGAGTGACTGTACACTGATGATGCTCTCCGGAGAATACTATTAAACAGGAAGATACGCAACCTCTGATGTTTATTTATCAGCTCCTGAATTTTTATCGTAACCTTACAATGTCATTCTCCTTGGAATGAAAGTCCATAATGAGGATAGAGGTCAGACTCCTGGCTTTACTTGAGGGTCATTTACCTGAATATGCGATTCGGAAAAATATCATTTTACACATTTATACCAAATTAGAGGCTGATTCGTTTATTGGGTGGAGATAAATCACTAATTTAGCCCGCTCAAACCTGTGCATTGTTCAATATTGCGGTTCATAAGCCTGATGAATAGATCAAATTTATTTTTCCTTGTAAAAGTCACCGGTCTGCTGCTGCTGCTTGCCGGATTCTTTACCTCTTATTCACAGGATAACGTCACGCGTATCGATAGCGCTACAGTATGTCCGCACAGCTTGCTGTACCTTCCGGTTACGGTAACCAATCTTCAGGATGTAGATTCCATTTCGCTGGTGTTGAATTTTGATCCACAAACAGCGGTATTTATAGATTTTCGCCAGATTAATGCTCTGCTAAAAACGGGGTTTTATGAATTTGTCCCTTTACCGGATGGGATGCGCTTTACCTGGGGCTCAGCGGCTCCTGTCAGCTTGACCAATGCAAAACTTTTTGATTTAGGATTTACCACCGGCTTTGACTCAGGTGAGCTTGTCTGGAACGAGGGCCTCAGTTTTTTCCATCAGACAGGCGGGCCGGGGTTGAACTCAACATACCAGGATGCATGGTTGAATATGTTGCCTGAAATGTTTGTGGTCATTGATGAGATTGATGCTACCTGTGCCAGTAGCTGTGATGCCAATATAGCAGCTTATGTTTCGGGCGGTCCCCGGCCTTATGAGTTTTTATGGAATGGAGAACCCTCCGTTTTCGACAGCATTAAATCGGGTGCCTGCAGCGGCATTAACAACCTCAGGATTACCGATGCCAACGGCTGTATTTTGGATACCAACTATATGGTTTCGCAATTGCCTTCAACCAATGTTGAGGTTGATCTCAACCCTGACACCGTGTATATACAGAATCCGGTGGTGCGTTTTTCATTTACCGAAGACCCGGATATCGTGGAATGGTTGTGGGATTTTGGCGATGGCAGTGAACCCTCACGGGAACGTAACCCCTTGCATGTATATTCAACAGCTTCCATGCCCGAGCTTGAAAATTACAGGGTAAAACTTAGGGTAGTGAACGCTCAGGGGTGCGATACACTGATTACTAAAATGATCCCGGTGCGTGAGGCAGAAGTATTTGTACCCAATGTTTTTACACCAAACGGTGACAATACCAACGATGTATTCAAAATTGCCAAGAAAAATGACGGCGGCAGCGCAAGTGGTAGCAACTACATACCTATTGATCAGGAGTTTATACGCATGGAATTGGTCGTAATCGATCGCTGGGGACGTAAGGTGTATAGCAGTGAAAATTACCGCAATAACTGGGATGGGGGCAATTTACCTGACGGAACTTATTATTATAAGCTGGATACCTTCGGGTATTTCCGCAATGATTCCTACAAAGGTGCTGTAACTATTCTTCGCGGGCTTCGCAATTAGGCCGGATTTCCTTTAAAATCCATTTTGTGGATTTCCAGATCAGGAATTTCTTTCAATTCCTGCTCCAGCTTGTCCCACTCATCAGTATCACCCACCAGTTCCAGCAGTATGAGGCCACCCTGACTGCTTTGTTCATCTGCGGGATCATGAAGCCCAAGCCGGGTTCGGATAGAACAACCAAACATAGTAAGTGTTTTTTGCACCAGGCGGGCTGTGCTTTCGCGATTGCCCACATTTAGTCCTATGATTCTAACTTTTGTCATGGCTTATAATTTAAATGAGATTTGCTGTATTTCAACCCCTTCAATGGCTTTGATGGCCGATTCAAATTCTTGCCAGTGATCCGGTTCACCGCTTAGGTGAAGTACAATTACTCCGCTACGGCTACATTTGTTCTCGTTCAGCTCGTGAAATCCAAGCCGGGTATTGATGATGTGGGCAAAGTTACTCAGCGTTTGTTGTAACCTGCCGGCTTCTTTTATCCGGTCGCGGATCAACAAGCCGATGATGCGTGTTTCTTTCATAGTAAATTCCTTTACTGTTTAATAGTATAAATCCCTTTCACCTGCCAGTACACGGTCCAGTCTTTGCTTTAAATCTTCGCTATTTCTGCTTTCTGGTGATTGTTCCAGGTCTTTCAGGTTTTTCTCTATTACTTCCCACCCCCGCTTGCGGGTGTCCTCTGGTGCGTAGTCTTCCAGATATTCTGCCAGCGTAAGCATGGCATTGGGGGAGCAAAATCGCTTGATGAAACCCGGAACTGAGAACTCCATAAAATGCTCCCCGGTGCGGCCGCGACGGTAACAGGCAGTGCAGAAGGAAGGCAGGTAGTCGTTTTCAAAGAGCTCATCAATAATTTCGTTCAACGAACGATTGTCGTTGATCTGAAACTGTTCCTTGTTCAGGTCTTGTTTTTCATTTATACTATCCGCATAGGCTCCGAGTTCAAGTTTGGTGCCTCCGTCAATTTGGGAAACGCCAAACTGAATGACTTCATGCCGCAACTGAGGGTTTTCGCGGGCAGTAAGTATCATCCCGGTATAGGGCACTGCAAGTCGAAGAATTGCAACCAAACGGGAGAAATCTTCATCGCTCACGGTGTAATCTTCGCCCAGATCAAGTTTCGAGGCATCCTGAATACGGGGGAAAGAGATGGTGTGTGGCCCAACATTGTAGCACGCTTCCATATGGTTGGTGTGTCTGATTAAACCCAGCACTTCGTACCTCCAATCGTACAATCCAAACAAGGCGCCAATACCTACATCATCGATCCCGGCTTCCTGAGCGCGGTCCAATGAGGTAAGGCGGTAATTGAAGTCCCGCTTTTTGCCACCCAGATGGTAGGTTTTATAGGCTTCGGGATGATAGGTTTCCTGAAACACCTGATAGGTACCAATACCTGCTTTTTTAACCGTTCTGAACCCTTCAATATCAAGAGGAGCAGCATTGATGTTAACCCGGCGGATTTCACCCGGTCCTTTTTTTACGCCATAAACCGTTTCTACCGTATGGGCAATGTATTCGGGCGAATATTCGGGATGCTCACCATAAACCAATATTAGCCGCTTTTGTCCGTGATCCTCCAAAGCTTCAACTTCGCGCACCAATTCTTCATCATTGAGCGTTTTACGGACGGCTTCCTTGTTGGAAACGCGGAAACCGCAATATTTGCAGTCGTTGGTACATTTATTACCTACGTATAAAGGGGCGAAAAGTACGATGCGGTTGCCGTAAACTTTCTTTTTAAGCTCCCGGGCTCCCTCTTTAATTTCTTCAATCAATTCAGGATCATCCGCATTGATTAAAACAGCCGTTTCTTCCATGGTAAGGCGCTGCTTGTCGAGTGACTTCTGTATCACCTCTCGTACACGGGCTTTGTCTGCTTTGGTGTTGTTTATAATGTCCCAAATTTCCTCCGGATCAATAAACGGAACCATTCTCTGATCTGGTATACGGCATTTTTCAGGATTGAAAATCATAATGTATTGATTTTAAATGTATTGAATGTGGTACTTTGATGCTGCAAAGATACCTCATTCCGGTGAGGATAACCACTAAAAAACTGATTATTTTTAATAATTCAGTATTCTATTACCAGATTATCATAAGCAAGGTGAACATTGGGGGGTAATCTTTCCTCTACTTCACGGTGTAATCCAAGAAAATGACTGATGTGCGTAAGGTAGGCCTGTTCCGGTTTAAGTTCCTCAATCAATGCAAGGGCTTCGTTAAGCGAAAAGTGAGAGATGTGTTTAGAGTTTCTCAACGCATTTAGTACGAGAATTTTTGAACCTTTAATCTTGTGCTTTTCTGAATCAGGTATAGCACTGGCATCGGTTATGTAAGTGAAATCACCGATGCGGTATCCAAACACCGGAAGTGTATGATGCATTACCTGAATGGGTTCAATTTGAGTATCTCCTATACTAAAGGGTTCGCAGCATATCTCGTGAATGGTAAGTTGAGGCACTCCAAAATATCGATTTTCAGCAAAAATATAGGGAAATTCAGTTTGTATGGCTTCCAACACTGCATGAGTGCCATAAATGGGAATGTTTTTGTTCAGAATATAATTAAAAGCCCTTACATCATCCAGCCCTGCAATATGATCACGATGTTCATGGGTAAAAATCACGGCATCAATGTCATCCACATTTTGTTTGAGCATCTGAAACCTGAAATCGGGTCCGCAGTCAATTACGATGCGCTGATTATTTACTTCTACCATAGCTGAGGTTCTGAAGCGCTTATCATGCGGGTCATTTGACTTACAAACCGGACAGTTGCAAGCAATTACAGGAACGCCTATGGAGGTGCCGGTACCCAGGAAAGTGATTTTCATATGCAGCGGTTTTTTCATAGTCGTCAGTATATCAATTCATTCACCTCGTTGTAATCTTGCTTCAACTGCAACTTCATTTCCTGTTCGTTGCTGAAATGTAGTTCATCCCGGATGCGCTTGGCAAAAAACAGTGTAGCCTCGTCGCCGGGAAGAAAACCATCTTTTTCGAAAAAATGAATATCTATGATGATTTCCTCAATTTTCCTGATTTCAGGCGATAGTGAATTTTTGATGTTTACAATTCCTTTATAATGCATATCTCTAACCATTATACTCACAGCATATACACCGTCACAGGGAACCAGTTTATTCTCTTCCTCAATGCCAATCCTCATGGTTGGGAAATTGAGTTGCCGGCATATGTCGCTGCCCGGTTGCAATGTGCCAATAATAATATATAAGTGATCGAGGTATGCATTCGCACGCTGAATTTTTCCTTCGAGCAGCGCTTTACGTATCAGTGTAGAGCTAACTGTTTCGTTATGAATGTCCTGTTCGGGAATTTCTTCCACTCCAAAATGATAATACTGACCGAGTTCATGCAAATAGTCGAAATTGCCTTCACGATTGTGACCAAAGTGGTGATTGAATCCAATAATTATTTTTTTGGCATGCAGCTTTCCCACCAGAATGTTGCGTATAAAATCAATGGAGGAAATATGGGCAAATTCAGGCGTAAATGTGAAAATGATAAGATTGTCCAGCCCCGCTCTTTTTAATAGTTCAATTTTTTCCCTTTGAGAGTTGATAAGTAGCAGGCTTTTGCCGGCAGTGTCGGGGAACAAAACTTTTCGTGGATGGGGATGAAACGTGATAAGCACAGATTCACCCCCGATGTTTCGGGCAATTTCTTTCAGGCGGTTGAGAATGGTTTTGTGACCAACATGCACGCCATCAAAGGAGCCGGTAGTTACCACCGGATTGGATATGGGAGGCAAAATCTCAGGGTCATAAAAAATTCTCATCGTATTGGGGTGGTGTTAGTTTCTTTTGGCGAAATAGGCAATTTTTTCCAGCATGGTAATCATATCGTATTCCTGCAGATATACATGGTCTGGCACATTCAGAGCCTTGGGTGAAAAATTGAGTATGCCTTTTATACATGCCAGTACCAGATCTTCGGCCACTTTAACGGCTGCATTGCCCGGCACCGAAATTACGGCAATGGATATATTTTCCTTTTTAATGACGTCGATCATTTGATCACTTGGATAACATTGAACCCCGGCATAAATTTTTTCTACTTTTTCAGGATTACTGTCGAAAGCAGCTACAATATTTAGTTTGGTGCGCTTGCCGCCAAAATAGCCCATAATGGCCCGTCCCAGGTTGCCAATGCCTACTACCGCCACTTTCTGGCCCTCCCGCGTATCAATTATTCTTCCAATCAAATCAATCAGCTCCCGGGCATCATAGCCCTGTCTGAGGCTACCGGTATAACCGATAAGCATGATGTCACGCCTTACCTGTACTGCTGTGATATGAAGCATATTGGCAATTTCATGTGAGAAAATATGCTGCTTACCTCCTGCAATATAGTTTAATAATGAGCGACGATACTGGCTGAGTCTTTCCACCGTTTTATCCGGTAATCTTTTGTTTGTCATTATTTAGGGATTTATTTCTCCGTCAACGGGCAATTGTACCGTAAAAGTAGATCCTTGATCAGGAGTGCTTTCAACCGATATATCACCATGATACATTTCAACTATTTTTTTAATAATGGATAATCCCAGGCCTGAACCTGTAATGTTCCGTGTTTTTAAACTTTTTACCCTGAAGAAGTCCTGAAATAAATTAGCCTTATCATCTTCACTCAATCCTATGCCTGAATCTGAAACCTTAAGGGTAAGGAAATCGGAATCTTTTCTTACGAAAACATCTACCCTGCCGCCTTGCTTGTTATATTTTACCGCATTAGAAATCAGGTTGTTAAATATGATTTCCAATTCCTTGCTATCGGCTGATATCCATGCTTCTTCGCGGGCGTTTAAATGGATGTCCACGTCTTTTTGAATAGCATAGGGGCGCATGGTATCTATTGAAGTACGGGCTATTTTAACCACATCTACTTTTTCGAGATTTTGAACGGGATTGCCCGATTCTATTTTGGTCAGGTCAAGTAAATCCATAATTAGGCTGCGCATACCTGTAATCCGTTCCAGTGAGCGGTCTATCATTTGATCATAGGAAACCAGAGCTTCACCAAACTGCCTTTCCTGCATGATTTTCAGGTAGCCTTCAATGGCATTTAAGGGGGCTTTCAATTCATGCGAAAGCACCGATAGAAACTGAAATCGTATTTGTTTACCCTCTTTATTCATCTTTTGCGTCATACGCTTCAAAAAGAGCTGCTTGGTGATATTTTCGATGGATCCCCTCAATTCCTGGGGCGTAAATGGTTTCGGGATGAAATCGTAGGCTCCGTCACGTGTAGCCTTTACGGCAAGTTCCAGCGAAGCATAGGAGGTAATCATTACCACCACTATATCCAGCATTTTGCGCTTCACATATTCAAGCACTTCAATGCCTTGTATGCCGGGTAATTTGTTGTCAAGCAGAATAATGTCAGGCATCTGTGAATCGATAATTTCAAGGGCCTCTTCACCGGTGCCTGCCTCAAGTACTTCAAATTCAATGTGTTCATCCATAAAGGGATAGTCCACCTTGAAGTTTTGCAAGATGCGGCGCGTACCCATCCTGATGCCAATCTCATCGTCAACAACCAATATTTTGTAATTTGACATTTATCAGATTTTTAATAGTTTATGGATTTCCCGTTGAAGTTGATCAGCGCGTATGCCTTTGTCAAGATACAAATCGGCTTTTATCCACTGTTTGTTGTCATCTGCATTAATATTAAACGTCATACCGGTTTCAGCCGTTACTCCAGTGGCAATAATGATGGGAACGTCGGGATATTTGCGTTTTATCCGGTAGGCCAGTATAAAACCACTATCATCACTTTCCATCATCAGATCCAAAATGGCAAGGTCAGGCCGCACCGTATCGATGATATGCTCCGCTTCCTTTTGCCCTTCAGCCGTAATGACCTCAAATCCAAATTGCTGAACTTTTAGTTTCATCTGAAACAGATAGTCCATATCATCGTCCACAATAAGAATTGTTTTTTTCATAGTTTCGTTTTATGCTGAGTTTATTTTTTCTTTTATTTTCTGACATCAGTCATGCAGCCGGGGTAAAGTAATGGAAAACGTTGTGCCGGTGTGACCTCTTTCAGGGTCGGCATTTGAATTGAAAGTGATGTTGCCTTTGTGCATTTTTACGATACCATATATAATGGGCAGGCCCAGGCCGGTGCCTTTACCTATGGGTTTGGTAGTAAAAAAAGGAGTGAACAGTTTGGCTTTATTTTCTTCGGTAATACCAATTCCGTCGTCCTGAATGTGAACCACCACTTCCGTATCCTTTTCTTCAATGATGATGCTAATGTTTCCTTCTCCATCGGGTATGGCCTCAACTGCATTTCGAATAAGGTTGGTAAACACCTGTGTCATCTGATCCCAGTCGAGTTGTACCGATGGGTTATTGATCTTTGATTCCAGGGATATTTTAACCGACTCGGGGGTAATTGTGGTGTTTATGGCAGATTCAATCAGGTGGTTGATGTCGATTTGAGTGATGTTTACCTGGTTTTTACGGGCAAAATTAAGCAGTCCACCTACAATTTTCTTACACCGTTCAGCCTGCTCGGCAATCAGGTCTAGGTCTTTACGGATGGGATCATCGGTGGGTGACTCATCCTTCAGGATGTTGCTGTACATGGTAATTATTCCCAGCGGATTGTTTAGTTCATGGGCGATGCCGGCAGATAACTGCCCCATGCCTGCCAGCTTTTCCGATTGCCTCAGTGCTTCCTGTGTATTGGCCAGACGTTCGTTTGAGATGTTTAACTCATTGATGTAATTGTGCAGTTTTTCAATGGTATAGGGCAGGCACATCTCATGTTCGGCCAATCCCTGAATAATGGCGATGGCATGATCCTCGCAGGAGTCGTAACCACAAGCGCCGCAATCCAGATGATCGCTGGGGTCAAATTTTCCCATCTTTTCAAGTGTTGCCGAAATTTGTTGAGGGTCAGGCCGTTCGTTACGGATGTCTTTCACTTCAAAAGCTCTGAAAAGATCAAGCTCAGCGTACTTTTCATATTCTTTTTGCCAGGCTTCCATATCCATGGTTTCCAGCTTGTGCAGAGCATAGTCGCTTACGCTCGCGCGTTTGCGATAACGGCGTCCTGATGAGGGAAACAAGGAGGGGTATGGCGACATACCGGGTCCCATAATGCATCCCTCACAACATAACAGTTCGAGGTGCTCCTGAGCGATCTGTCCGCTTTCAAATTCTTTAATGGCTTCCTGAAAATCCCTTTTGCCTTCAGCGACAATTACATTGCGTTCAAAAATGTCCTCTTTTACACCCATGGTGTTGAGCAGACCCCGGCTCACTGGAAAAATGGAGCCTCTGCCACCCAATGGTGGATCAAATTCGGTAGGGTGGACATCAGCGGGTTTCAAGCCTTTTTCAGCAATCATTTCACGCAACTCCCTATAGGTGATCACCGCATCAATTTCTTCAGATTCATCTTTCTTGGCCACACAGGGTCCAATAAAGACCAGTTTAAGATCGTCACCAAATTTTTTGCGTGCTACCCTGCCCATGGCAACCATGGGTGAAACAATATTGGCCAGTGAAGCTACCAGGTCGGGATGGTAGTGTTCAATATACCTCACAATGGCAGGGCAATCGGAGCTGATTACCGGTGGAAAATGATTGGATAGAATTATCTTTTTGTATTCCCGGGCTACGAGATCGGCACCAAACGAAACTTCAAACACATAATCGAAGCCCTGAGCCCTGACAAGACTCACTAAAAGCCGATGATTTTTAATCTCAGAAAATTCAGCAGGGAAGCTGGGGGCAATCAGCGCAGCTACCTTTTGCGGACTTTTTATCAGATACTTTGCCATGCTGATTTCCTTTCGGAAAACTTTAGCATTCTGGCTGCAAACTTTAACACAGTTGCCGCATCCTATGCATCGTTCAGCAACCACCTCAGCCTGACCGTTAATAATGCGTATGGCTTTGGCCGGACATTCTCGTACACAGGTATAGCACACCCGACACCTCTCTTTAATGGTGCTTACCAGCTGTTCTTTATGACCTGCATCAGGAGTATCCATGATTTAAAAGTTTAAAGTGGAACTTCACGCTTTTTATACGACGTATGCAATAATTCGCGGGCAATAGAACTATCCGGAGAAATCAGGAAGTCAGTGTATAGTCCGATGATGCCTGGGTTTTTGTGGGCAGCAGATATAGGATCTTTTTCATCCAGTTCATATATCGATTTCTGTCTTATTTTTAAGGCATTCTGAGCTTTACGTATGGGCTGCCCGCCTCCATTGATGCATCCCCCCGGACAAACCATTACTTCAATAAAGTGCAGGTCATCGCGACCTGCTTTTATTTCTTCAATCAACTTATGCGCCAGCGCAATGCTATTCACTGCAGCAAAGCCCAGTAAGTGTTTGCCCATTTTTATTTTTACTTCTTTGTAATCTTTGTTTACCCTCATCTCCGCTATCCTGGGCTGCTTCATTTCATTGCCCGTCAGGCGGAAATATAGGGTGCGTATAAGGGCTTCGGTTTGTCCACCGGCCACACTCATGAGCTTACCTGCTGAACTGCGCACATGAAATGGATAGTCGGCCAGCTCCGAATCGTTTTGCTGTAACTCAATGCCATTTAATTTAATGAATTGTGCCAGTTCGCGGGTGGTGAGTACGGCATCTACATCGCTAATGCCCTTATGCGTAAGCTGTTCGCGCTGGGCTTCGAATTTTTTCGCTGTACAGGGCATAGCCGAAACGGTATACAAGTCTTCGGTTTTTATATGATACGTATCCGCATAGTAGCGGTTAATGATTGAGCCCAACATTTGTTGGGGCGATTTGCAGGTCGAAATATGGGGAATCATTTCGCTGTGCCACTGCTCAATATACTTAATCCATGCGGGGCAATCGCTGCTAAAGAGAGGTAAGCGGCCACCTTCGTTTAACCGGTGCTCAAATTCAGCAGTTAGCTGAACAAGGTAAAGGTCAGCTCCAAAAGTGGTGTCAAATACCTTGTCGAATCCTGCCTTGCGTAATGCTGCATTCAGGATGCCGTTGATTTCACGTCCGGGTTTTAGGTTAAATTCTTCACCCAAACTAATGGCAACAGTGGACGAATACTGCGCTACCACGTGTGTTTTACTGTGGTGCAGTGCCTGTTGAAGATCGTCTGAATGTCTTTTCTCGTGCAGGGCTCCGGTGGGGCATGCCATGATGCATTGACCACAAGCTATGCAACTGGATAAGTTGAGCTGTTTGTTAAACGAGGGCCCGATTATGATTTGGTTTCCCCTGCCTATAAATCCGAGGGTGCATACCCCAACAATTTCATCACAGGTGCGCACACACCGGCCACATACAATACATTTGGCCGGGTCGCGTACTATACTGGATCCGGAAGGATCGGTTTTGTATTTGTTTTTTTTACCAATAAAACGGCGTTCCCTCACATTAAGCTGTTCCGCAAAGAGCTGTAATTCGCAGTTCCCATTTCGCTCACAATACAAACAATCGTCGGGATGGTTGCTCAAGAGTAGCTCCACATTGGTTTTACGGGCATTCACTACCCGTGGTGAGTGGGTTTTTATTTTCATCCATTCCTCCACAGGATAGGAGCAAGCCGTAATCAGGTTGCGTTTACCTTCAACCTCAACCACACACATGCGGCATGAGCCCGTGGGGTTTAACCCGGGCATATGGCACAAAGTGGGTACTTTAATGCCATTACGATCCAGCGCTTCAAGTATGGTTTCGCCTCTGCGTGCCAGTATGGTTTTATTGTTCACTTCAATGGGGAAGTTCATCGCTCTCGACTTTTACTGATTATTTTATGATTACTGCAACAAACTTGCATACGTCAAAGCATATTCCGCAGCCAATGCACTTGTCTTCAATGATGAAATGTGGAGTGCGTGGCGCCCCGATAATGGCAATGGTGGGGCATTTGCGGGCACACAGGGTGCAACCTGTGCATTTCTCTACATCAATGGAAAACATTCTCAGGTCTTTACAAACTCCTGCCCGGCATTTGCGGTCGAATATGTGTTCTTCAAATTCTTCACGGAAGTATTTGAGTGCACTCAGCAATGGATTCGGCGCAGTCTGACCCAATCCGCAAAGGGAGGTGTCCCGCATCACTTCAGCAAGGTTCTCAAGTTGCAGCACTCCCTTAAACCTTTCCAGGGTCTCATGGCCCGATTCATTCATCGGTCTTTTGGTAATATTTTCCAGAATTTCGTGTAAACGACGTGAGCCTTCACGGCAGGGGATGCATTTGCCACAACTTGCTTTTTGCAGAAAGTCGGTGAAAAATTTAACAATGTCCACCATGCAGGTATCCTCATCCATCACCACCAGCCCACCTGAACCCATAATTGTCCCGGCCTCAGCCAGAGATTCATAATCAATGCTTACATCCAGGCTTTGCTCAGGCAGGCAACTTCCCGAAGGACCACCAAACTGTATGGCTTTGAGCCGTTTTCCGTTTTTAATTCCGCCACCAATGGTGTACACCAGGGTTTTTAAAGTAGTGCCCATATTTACTTCAACCAATCCCGTATTGGTGATATTGCCTGCCAGGGCAAATACCTTGGTGCCTTTACTTTTTTCGGTGCCAATGCCGGCGTACCAGTCGGGACCATTGTCGATGATGGGTGGAATGTTGGCCAGTGTTTCCACATTATTCACCACTGTGGGCCTTCCAAATAATCCCCGGATGGCCGGAAAAGGTGGTTTGGGACCGGGCATACCTCTTTTGCCTTCAATGCTGGAAATCAGTGCCGTTTCTTCACCGCATACGAAAGCTCCTGCTCCCTCACTCACCTGAATGTTTAGGTTGAAACCGCTGTTCATGATGTTATAACCCAAGATCCCGGCCTGGGTAGCCTGTTCCAGGGCGTGCCTCAGTCGTTTGACAGCTACCGCATATTCAGCCCTTATGTAAATATAAGCCTTCGTTGAATTAATGGCATAAGCTGCAATGGCCAGGCCTTCGATAAGGCGGTGTGGGTCTCCTTCCACAATGGCGCGGTCCATAAAAGCCCCCGGATCACTCTCATCGCCATTGCACACCATGTATTTTTCATCATCGGGGGTGTTCAGTGCTATTTTCCACTTTCGGCCGGTATTAAACCCGCCGCCACCACGGCCCCTCAATCCACTCTCTTCCACAATGTCGCACACCTTTGACGGCGCATAATTATGCAGTACGCGCTCCAATGCACCGTAACCACCATGAGCCAGATATTCTTCCAGGGAAGTCGGATTAATTACCCCGCAGTTTTTAAGTACCAGGCGATGTTGAAGCCTGAAAAAAGGAAGGCTGCCGAGTTCATCAACTTCATCCCATGCTTCCTGATTCAGATGTGCATACTGACCCAATACACTGTAATTCGGAACTTCAAAATTCAGTATATTGTCCAAAAGGTTTTCAACCATCTCAGCTTTTACCCTCGATAAAGCCAGTCTGCGCTTTCCTGGAAGCTGCACATCAACGATAGGTTCATGCGCACAAAGTCCGATGCAACCCACCTCAACCACTTCGGCATCAATATTTTTCTCGTTCAGATAGTTCTTTATCGCGGCCAGGGTGTTCTCTGCGCCTGCAACGATGCCACAAGTGCCCATTCCCACAAAAATAACCGGACGATTTACTTTATCGCGTCTCAACCTGCTCAGGTAATCTTCCATGGTTGTATTGGTGCTGCCATATTTGCTATGCAGCATGTAATCAACAATTTCTTTTGCCGGGGCTAAAACAGTTTCCATTATGGATGAAGTGGATTTGATTTGTACTTTTCAATAATTTCCTTAAGATCAGCGGGCGATACATCATGATAGTAAGTATCGTTTACCTTTATTACGGGTGACAGGCTGCAGGCACCCATGCAATTTGTGGCATCTACACTGAACATGCCATCGCGGGTGGTCTGTCCTGGTTTTATCTTTAGCAAACGTTCAATTTCCTGAAGAATCCTCAATGAATGATTGATGTGGCAGGTCGTACCATGGCATACCTGAAAATGCACCCTCCCACGGGGTTCAAACCTGAACTGATCGTAAAAAGTGGCAACACCATATATTTTACTGGTTGGCAATTCCATAGATGCTCCAATGCGTATGATAGCATCTTCTGACAAAAAGCCCTGTGAAGATTGTACCTCCTGTAACAGCGGTATCAATCCGTCGCGCTCTGTATTTACATGACGCTCTATGATCTCATCAAGTATATCAGCCATATTATTTTAGTTTCTTTTTTCGTATATTTGTATCCAATAAGACAAAAGTTGTTTCAAAGCATAAAATTACTGTTATTTTGTTAACAATGTTAATGAATTCACAATTATTTTGTTAAAATGTCTACTTTTGCCGAAGAATGGAGCCTAAAATCGACATACAAATCTGTCTTGGCAGTTCCTGCTTTTCGCGGGGGAATAAAAAGTTGGTGAAAATTATTGACCAATATCTGGGTGATCATAATCTCAGACATCTGGTACACTTTCACGGAGCGCACTGTTTTGGTAAATGCGATATCGGGCCATCATTAAAGATTGACGGAAAGCATTATACCCTGCTTACCGAGGAAGAACTGATGGTCGTACTTAACGACCTGTTTGGAAAACGAAGCTCCGGCTTATAATTAACGACAAACCAAAACTGATTATGGCAAGCCCTTTAATTAGTATTGATAGTGATAAATGCAAGATTTGCTATGCCTGTGTTCGGGTATGTCCTGTAAATGCCATTCAGGTAAAGGCCAATCAGGAGGTGCCTGTTGTAATCCATGATAGGTGCATAGGCTGTGGCAGTTGTGTTGAGGTATGCGCTCCCGCAGCCATCAGCTATCGCGATGGTACACGCGAAGTAAAGGAATTGCTTGCTTCAGGCGAGAAAGTGGCCGCCATTGTGGCTCCGAGTATATCCGGCGAGTTTGACGATATTACTGATTATCGCAAATTTGTGCGTATGATCCGTGAGCTGGGTTTTGCCTATGTGAATGAGGTGTCGTTTGGGGTAGATATGGTTGCAGACAAATACCGCGAACTGTTTACCAACTTTCTGGGACGTTATTATATTACCACCAATTGTCCGCCTATTGTAGCTTTGATTGAGAAATTTCATCCCGAACTGATAGATAACCTCGCACCCATTGTTTCCCCTATGGTTGCTTCAGCGCAGGTAGCACGACAGCTTTATGGCGAAACCACCAAAGTAGTATATATTGGTCCCTGTATCGGAGCAAAAGATGAGGCATTGCGCTTTGAGGGAAAGTCTAAAGTAGATGCCGTACTTACCTTTGTGGAATTGAGGAATTTGTTTCAGGAATTTAATATTAAGGAAAGTACCGTTGAATACTCTGATTTTGATCCTCCCCTGGGTTACAAGGGCTCATTGTATGCGGTAAGCAATGGCATTTTGCAAGCGGCAGGCCTGAGTGAAGACCTGATGAATGGAAGCACCATTACTGCTGAGGGGCGCAACGATGTGTTGGAGGCTATTCGTGAATTTGAAAGCAGAATTGAGTTCATCCGCAAAAATTTTAATCTCTTTTATTGTGAAGGCTGTCTGATGGGTCCGGGAACATCAAAGGGCGGAAAGAAATTTGCCCGAAAAACCCTGGTCACCGATTATGCCAATAAAAAACTGAAAGATTTTAATGTAAACACCTGGAAAAAAGCATGTGACAAACATGCCTCTGCCATTGATTTTAATGCTGAATTTGCCGTTGATGATCAACGATTGCCTGATCCTCCTGAAGCTAAAGTGGAAGAAATTCTTAAGGTAATCGGAAAGAACGAAGACAGCGAAAAGCTCGGTTGTGGAGCCTGTGGCTATGAATCCTGCCGTGAGTTTGCCGTGAATGTGGCCAAGGGACTCACCAAAACTGACATGTGCATTACTTATTCGCTGAAAAGTAAGCACGACTTTATCAAAGCCCTCAAACAAACCAACGAAAAACTGAACCGTACCCAGGATGCCTTACTTACTTCAGAGCAGAAGGCACGGCAAGAACAACAGCTTGCCCAGGAAGCGCTTGAGCGTACTTCTGCCATGTTGCAAAAACTGCCCAGCGCAATTGTAATTGTTGATTCCAGCCTCAAAGTTATTGAATCCAACCAGAGCTTTATCAATATTCTGGGTGAGGATGCCGCTGATATTAATGATATTATTCCCGGCCTGGTCGGTGCCGATTTAAAGACCCTGGTACCTTTTCAAATATATAAACTCTTTACTTCGGTAATTTCCAACAACGAAAATTTACTTAACCGTGATGTACCTTTGGGCGACCGCCTCCTGAATGTTTCCGTGTTTTCAATTAAAAAAGGCGAAATTGCCGGTGCGGTACTGCGCGATATGTATCTGCCCGAAGTTCGAAAGGAAGAGGTTATTAACCGGGTTACCGAAGTGATAGATGAAAACCTCAATCTGGTGCAGCAAATTGCCTTCCTGCTGGGTGAAGGGGCTTCGAAAACTGAACGCATGCTTAATTCAATCATTGAATCGCATAAGTCCGGTAAAAGCCAGCAGAAACCATGATCGACCGCTTCTACATTGAAGTAAATGCCGAATTGCGTAACCATCATGAGTCGCGTATCTGCGGCGATGTCTTTCTTTCACGTCGGATAAAAGAGGAAAACCGAATCATTGTTGTTCTCTCCGATGGCATGGGGCATGGTGTAAAAGCCAACATGTTGGCCACCCTTACTGCTACCATGGCACTCAACTTTACGCTGGAACACAAAGAACTCAACCGTATTGCTGAAATCATTATGAATACCTTGCCGGTATGTAGCGAGCGCAAGATGAGCTACGCCACCTTTACCATTTTGGATATAGAGGTTGATGGTAAGGTAAGCATCCTCGAATACGACAATCCACAGACCATTGTGATGCGTGGTACGGAGGTGTTTGAACCTGAATGGGCCTGTGTGATGCTCAGCGGCGACAAAAATTCAGGTAAGGAGTTGAAAAGTTGTGAGTTTTATCCCGAAAAGGAAGATCGCATTATCATAATGAGCGATGGTGTGGCCCAATCCGGTCTCGGCGGCGGCAAATATCTTTTTGGCTGGGGCAGGGATAATATCTTGGCGTATGTGCATGAACTGGTCAATCATGAACCCGATATTTCTGCCCTTAATCTTGCGCATAAAGTGGTGAATATGGCCAATCTTAATGATGCCTATATGTCAATGGATGATACCAGTTGTGGGGTGGTATATTTCAGAGAACCGCGTCAGATGATGATATGCACCGGACCACCCTTTGAAATGGAAAACGATGTGGTATTTGCCAATATGGTTAATGATTTTAATGGTAAAAAGGTAATTTGTGGTGCTACCACCGCCGATATTATTGCACGGGTACTTAATCGTGAAATAGAAGACAGCTTCAATTTTGATGATCCTGACCTGCCACCGGTTTCCTATATGGAAGGAGCAGATTTGATTACTGAAGGCATTCTTACCCTGGGGAAAGTAACCGAAATCCTGAAACAGTATAATAATACTACACGTTTATCAAAAGGTCCTGCTGATCAGATAGTGAAAATGCTACTGGAAAGTGATGAGATTCATTTTTTGATCGGAACCCGCATAAATATTGCGCATCAGGATCCCAACCTGCCTGTGGAACTTGAAATTCGCCGTACGGTGGTGAAACGTATTGCCCGCCTGCTCGAAGATAAGTTTCTGAAAGAAGTAAGTCTGACATTTATCTGATTGGCTGTCTGTCTGTCTGTACTTTAATTTTAGTTCCCTTAACTATTAATCATGAACATGCACATCTCCTTTGAAGGTAAGAAGAAAGTAATTGCGGATTACAACGGATACCGCATCATTACCGATCAGGCCGTAAGTGCCGGAGGCGAAGGATCTGCACCGGCTCCTTTCGATTTTTTTGTAGCGTCTATTGGCACCTGTGCCGGTATTTACGTAAAATCTTTTTGCGATAAGCGGGGCATCTCCACCGATGGAATTACGCTGGATCAAAATATGAAATTTGACCCCGAGACCCATATGATTTCACATCTTGAAATCATGATTCACCTGCCTGGTGATTTTCCGGAGAAATACAAATCCGCATTGGTCAATGTAGCCAATATGTGTGCAGTAAAACGACACCTGCTTCATCCTCCGGAAATGACAGTGACCATACGCTTAAATGCCATTGAAAAATAGTTCAGAAAGGCGCAGCGGTTCATGCCTGGGCATGAAAAATCCGGTTCAGGCAATTGAACCGGGTTTTTTAAAAACAATGGTGAAATCTTAGAGTCGCTCATCCACCTGATCCTTATCGAGCAGGCCTTTAATATCATAGATCACAGCATTGCCATTGCATAGTGACTTAATATTCAGCGTTTTAAATTCTTCATGCGAAACAGCAAGAACCACCGCATCATAACCTTTTCCGGGCTTTTCAATAAGATCAATGTCATATTCGTGCTTCACTTCTGCAGCATCTGCCCAGGGATCGTAAACATCTACGTTGCAGGAGAACTCTCTGAATTCCGAAATTACGTCAATTACCCGCGAATTGCGGATGTCAGGACAGTTTTCTTTAAAAGTAATGCCCAATACCAGCACCTTACTATTGGCTACGGTGTGGCCTTTTTTTATCATGTGTTTAATTACACGGTTGGTGACATAATAGCCCATATTGTCGTTAAGCCTACGGCCGGCCAGAATAATTTCAGGATTATATCCCAGTTCCTGAGCTTTATGGGTGAGATAATAAGGGTCAACTCCAATACAGTGGCCACCCACCAGTCCGGGGGTAAATTTCAGGAAATTCCATTTGGTGCCGGCTGCTGCCAATACCTCCTGGGTGTCAATACCCATTCGGTTAAAGATCATGGCCAGCTCATTTACAAAGGCAATGTTGATGTCACGCTGTGAGTTTTCAATTACTTTGGCCGCCTCGGCCACCTTGAGCGAACTGGCTTTATAGGTTCCGGCAGTAATGACGGATTTATACAACTGATCAACTTTCTCTGCAATTTCGGGCGTGGAACCAGAGGTCACCTTAAGGATTTTGGTTACCGTATGTACCTTATCGCCAGGATTGATACGCTCGGGAGAATAGCCGCAGAAAAAGTCTTTGTTGTAAATTAGTCCGCTGAATTTTTCCAGTACCGGAACACAATCTTCTTCAGTGGCACCGGGATAAACCGTTGATTCGTAGATAACGATATCGCCTTTCTTCAGTACTTTGCCAACAGCCTCCGATGCCCTGATAAGGGGGGTAAGGTCGGGACGTTTATGGTGATCTATGGGGGTGGGTACTGAAATAATATAATGATTGCACGGGCGCAGATCATCCAGATTGGCAGTATAAGTGAGTCCCGTAGCTGCTTTAAGGTCTTCTGATGAAGTTTCCAGGGTGCGGTCGGTGCCGGCACGCAGTTCTTCAATCCGTTGGTGATTAATATCAAATCCGGTAACTTTCATTTTTTTACCGAATTCAACGGCAAGGGGCAGTCCAACATAGCCCAGGCCTACAATGCCTATATGAATTGATTGATCCATGTAATGATTTTATTGATGTATTTTTCAGTAAACAAAATTATTTTACTCCTGCCATAGGGTGGTAGTCACCGGTAAGCCCAATGGGATGGGCATTCCGAATAAAGTGAACGGTTTCAATACTATTGCGGGCATCTGCCAGGCCAAAGCCTCCACCGTTCAGGATGTCCTGATATGAAAGTGTATGCAGATCGGTAAATCCATCGCTGAATTCAAAATCTTCGCCTTCTATAGTGAGAGAACGGTAAGTACGCTTACCCGATGCCCTTATTTTGGCAGGTAATGAGTTCTCATTTATGCTGAGTAACCACCTAACCCTTGCTTTCTCAAGTTGCAAAAAACCGGCTGCCCGGTCCCGCTCCAGTATGTGTACTACATTTTTCTGTACCTTTCCAAAAATCCAGGATAACATGTCGAAAAAATGAACACCAATATTGGTAGCTACGCCTCCCGATTCAGTCACATCTCCTTTCCATGAAATAAAATACCAGTTTCCCCGGCAGGTAATATAACTCAGATCAATGTCAAAGATTTTGTCCGGGGGTGACGCATCAATTCTTTGTTTTAGCGCAATGATGGATGGATGAAGGCGGAGCTGCAAAATGGTATAAATGTTTTTGCCGGTTTCTCCTTCAATTTCACTCAGCGCATCTACATTCCAGGGGTTTAGCACTATGGGCTTTTCGCAAATGGCGTGGGCATCATTGCGCAAGGCCAGCCTGATGTGGGCATCGTGCAGATAATTTGGCGAGCAGATGGAAACATAATCTATCTTATGTAATCCTGCCCGTCGCAATTTATCCAGGTGGCGGTCGAAACGTTCCGGTTCCGTGAAAAAGTCTGCATTGGGAAAGTAGCTGTCAATAATTCCTACACTGTCGTTTTTATCAAGGGCTGTAATCAATAAATTATTGGTGTCTTTTATGGCTTTCATATGCCTGGGAGCAATATATCCGGCGGCACCAATCAGCGCGAAGTGATAAGGGCGCATTTGGTTCATTTTAAATAGATCAGAGGTTAAATGGATGATGTTTAATTTTGCAAGCGCAAAGATAGCAAAGTTTACCTACTCTTGTTTTTTGAAGGCCCGTTAAATCTTAACGCTGCTTTATTTTGATGATGTTTTGAACGTTTATTTCAGATCAGCAAGTGCCTTTTTCAACCTTTGGGCGGCTTCAATCAGGGCTTCGTTTGAAGTGGCGTAAGAAATTCGGATACAATCCGGGTTGCCAAAGGCTTCTCCCGACACCAGCGCTATGTGAGCGTGGTCAAGCAGGTAATTGCACAGATCAGTACCGTTGTTTATGATTAGATCGCCGGCGGATTTTCCATAATATTCGGTTACATCAGGGAAAATATAGAAGGCACCCTGAGGCGTATTGGTTCGTAAACCAGGGATTTCAGCCATCAGGTTAAGCATAAGATCACGGCGCTTTTTAAAGGTAGAAACCATATTTTTAACCTCTGCTGATTGCACTGGATCGTTCATCACAGCCGCGATGGCAGCTTGTTGAGATATGCTGCATGTACCCGAAGTAACCTGCCCCTGAATTTTGTCGCAGGCAGCCGCTATCTCGCGGGTTGCTGCACAATAACCCAGCCTCCAGCCTGTCATGGCAAAACCTTTTGATACGCCATTTACTAAAATAACCTGCTCTTTAATCTCCGGGAAAGAGGCAATAGAGTGGTGCTTGCCCTCAAAATTGATCAATTCATAGATTTCATCCGAAATGATAGAGATTTGCGGATGCTGACTAAAAACTTTGGCCAGCGCCTGGAGTTCATCATGGCTGTAAACCGAACCGGTAGGATTGCATGGGCTACTGTAAATAAATGCTTTGGTTTTCGGGGTAATTGCTCGTTGCAGTTGCTTAGGAGTGATCTTAAAATCGGTTTCTACACCTGCATTAATGTTGACCATAGTGCCTTCAGCCAGTTTGATTATTTCACGATAAGAAACCCAGTAAGGCGCAGGAACCAGGACTTCATCCCCCGGGTTTACCAAGCTAAGCATAATGTTTGTCAGCGACTGTTTTGCACCGGTGGAAACAACAATCTGATCCGGGGAATAATCCAGATTGTTGTCTCGTTTTAATTTGTGACAAATGGCTTTTCGGAGCTCCGGATAGCCACTTACCGGAGAATAGAAGGTGAAGTTCTCATCTATGGCCTTTTTCGCAGCGGCCTTTATATAATCGGGAGTGAAAAAATCAGGCTGGCCAATGCTTAAATTGATGACATGGTGCCCTTGTTCATTAAGTTCACGGCTTCGTCTGGTCATTGCCAGGGTTTCCGATTCAGCCAACCGGCTAATGCGTTCCGATAAAGTAAACATGTCTTTTCTTTATAAATGTGGATATTGTTGGAGAATGAAGCAAATGTAGTGAAATTAAAATTCAGGAAACAAGCTTTTGGCTTATAAAAGTGATTAAAATTTCTGACCTTTGCCAGAATTAAAAACATAAAAGCTGAAATGGAAGTAATTCGCGATTTTATTCTGGTAACTGTACCCGGACTTATGCTGGGTCTGGTAGTTTTTTACCTTTTGCGTCAATATCTTATTCGTGAAGATGCTCAGGCCGCACATGAACTAAAACTCGAACGCATGCGTCTGGCAAATCCATTAAGATTTCAGGCTTACGAGCGCATGATACTGCTGCTAGAACGTATAACGCCTTCCCAATTAATTATGAGAAATATACTGGGCGGCGACAATGCCCGGCAGGTACAACAAAAAATGGTTGAAAATATTCGTCAGGAATTTGATCATAATCTCTCCCAGCAATTATATATTTCATCCAATGCCTGGGAACTGATAAAAAATGCTCGTGAGAGTATCATCTCTCTGGTTAATTCTTCCACCGACGAACTTACGCCCGAAGCTTCAGCCACCGACCTGGCTCAGCTCATTTTGCATAAAGAAATGGAAGGAGAGGTTTCTACTGTTTATAAAGCCATGGAATTTCTTAAAATAGAAGTAAGGGAAATATTCTGATTTTAGGCATCGGCCAATAAGGTTTTCACTTACAGCTTTCCGGGTTCAGATTATTTCAGCATGGCTTTAAAAATCAAAGCTTACCCGCTGCGGCTTTTCTGCCTGAGGGTGGGGAGCAGAGGTGAAAAACACTCATCACTCAATTCACTGTTTCACAATCTTTTTAACGGCAATGCCTTCTGTTGTTTGAATTCTCAATAAGTAAAATCCACTGTTCAGGGTGCGGATATTAATCTGAGCCGAATGATCATTTGGCATTGAACTCACGAGTATTGTTCCTGATGGACTAATTAGTTCGTATTTTAAAATTTTGGTTGGCGAATCAATCGTTACATATTCAGACGCCGGTACCGGAGCTACCGATATCCGATTTTCCTGATATTCGGACAGACCTACTGAACCTACATCAATATAATTTATTTTGGTTTCTTCCGCCTGCCGGATGCCATCATTTACTCTGAGAGAAACGGTGTATTTTCCCTTATTTATATAGGTGTGAGTAGGATTGGGAAGGGTAGAAATAGTACCATCGCCAAAATCCCAGAGCCATTCGCGGGATTCAGGCACAGGGGTAACTTTAGGAGACTGGTTTCTCTCTTGCGTGCGATCTCCCGGTGCAGTAGTCTGGATGGTATTTTTTATGGTGATTTGTCCTGTAGATCCATCTATATCACATACATACCAAAAGTTTCCGGCTCCCGTTTCAGGGGGGTAAACTGTCTTCAATAACCCTTGCTGATTGTATATCTGCAATATGGCCTGAGATTCTGTAATGGGTGGGGTTTGAGAAAAGTTCTGGATATAATACTGGTAAGTTCCCGGCTCAAGCTGGTAAATAGTCGTAGTCTCCGGCCCAAACCCCTGTGTAACATCATAATCAAGGGCAGCATATGGAATACTGGTACTACTGCCGGGGCTGTTGTAGTAAACATGATGAGGTTCGCCACCTATTGCCGGGGTATTCAAATGAGAGTCAAGGTCGGAGGGTTTATCACCCCAGTTTAAAACGAAACGCATTTCTCCTTCCAAAAGCAATGGAGACAGGGATACGTTGAGTTGAATATTTCCACCAGGAATAACAGTTACCTGATTATTTACATAATTTATATAGTTGTTTGCAGAACAAACCAATTGTATAAGATTAAAATCTGACTTATCGTTAAACTGCACTGTAAGAGGAGCGGAACCAAAAGTCGCATCTGCTTCAAAATTAGCCACTATTCCAACAACCGATACATTTTCAAGCAAATAGTTCCCGTTTATATCTGTATAGGTTGTTATGCCCCGTGCTGAAACGGCAGCTCCCTCCACAGGTAAGCCGGTTACCGCATCGGTTACCAGACCGGTTACATTACATACTTCAGGTATGGCTGTGCTGAATTCAAAATCATCAATCATAAGAATAAATGAGTTGTTTGAAACGCACTGAATGCCAATATAAATATCCTGCCCATCATAACTGCTCAGGTCAAATTTCTTTTTGGTCCAGACCCCAGCCGGAGCAGTAAGATAATTTTCTCCGGTTAGGTAAGTAAAGCTGGAAGGGGAGAGGTCGGTAGTCGAAACACCTACCCGGTAGCGTTCCAGTCCAAATTGACCGGCAAAAGATCGGATATAAAAGGAGCATTGACTCTGGTTTTCCGCATGCAACAGCGGTGAGATGAGCCAATCGCTGTTTGGAGGATCAGTGGCAGCAAAACAGGCAGCATATTTTTTGCCTGAATAGGCCTTAAAAGTAGTATCTGTTAATGCTGGAGTGGTGGAATCGGGGCAAAATACAATAAAGGACATGGGTGCATACTGCAAGGGAAATTTTGTCCCTTCAATGCCCCAGGTGGGCGATCCATCTTCATCTATAATGGACCAGGGCGAAATTGAATTTACAAATGCCGGGGAATGCTCGAAATTATCAAAGAAATAATTTAGCGCTTTGCTGGGAGGCTGGTTTGGTGTTTGCCCTGCCGAGCCATCCGGCCAAAGGAACAATCCGGTTAGGATAAAGGCCATATAAAATAATCCGGTGCGCATCTTGCTGATTATTTAAGTGTAAAGTTACTCTCTTTAATCATCAATATGTTAAAATGTAACTCAAAAAAAACGTGGCTGCTTCAAAAGAAACAGCCACTGGCATTTAACAGGGAATCAAACTACCTTATTCAATTACCTGTAGTTTGGTTGTTTGTAAAGTGTTTCCGGCAATTACACTGATAAAATATAAGCCGGAAGGTAGATTATTTAGTGGAATGAGACGGTTATGACTGCCTGAAGAAACCATTCCTATTTTCTCCTCATAAACCAATTGTCCGGAGATGTTGTGCATGGATAAAATAACTTCAGTCGAATTGTTCGTCGAGAATTTGATGTTGGCACTTCCTGATGCAGGATTGGGATAGGTAACCAGGCTGCCTTTGCTTAATAGGTTGGTTTCTACATTGGTGGTGTTGCCAAGGGTAACAAAGCTGCCTCCTTCAGGCAATACCGCAAAGAGACCGAATGCTGGGCCATTACTGTTCATGGACGGGTCGAGGAAGCCGGAAGCCACCAGCGTAAGTGCTTGGCCTTCCAAACCAAGATCGGCCAGGGGCGCATTAAAAGTGGCAACTACTGTTGACCCGGTTTCGTCAGTTATATTTAACTGATAGTTGGCGGTAGGTAGTTCCAGATAACCGGCAAACTCTCCGTAGCCAAGGTTGTCAACAATGGTGCCTGCTCCTGCAAGAACTTCTATAACATCAATAACTGGTGCATCTGTTGAACCGTGGAAGACAAGCACATCGGTATTGGTTGATTGCGTAGCTTCTTCACGCGCTTCTCCAAATACATAGATATCAAATGGTTTTACCGGTGAGTAGCCACTGCCACTTACTATTCCATTGGCAATGAGTATGTATTTGCCACCATCGGTCAGGTTATAGGTAAAGCGGGCCAGTGCATTGGTGGTGTCGGTTGAATTGGCAGGCTGAATAACCACGTCAAAGTCAACACCGGCAGGTGCATCAATAAACGGAGAAGCTGTACGGAAAGCGAAGTCATCAATCAGTAACTGATCGTTGAGCCATACATCTACAACACTTGCAGCGGCATCAGCCGAATTGTGAATCACCTGCAGGCGAGCCATTGGGTTGTGAACAGGCAGTTCAACCAATGCGCCACCTGAAGGCAAGGCAACGAAAAGACCAAAAGCTGCGCCATTGTTGTTCATGGACGGATCAAGGAATCCTGAAGCTACGATGGTCATGGCTGCACCCTGAAGTCCGAGGGTTGCCAGAGGAGCGTCGTAAGAAGCAACGGTAACGGTGCCGGTTTCATCGCGGACAGCCAAAACATAATCGGCAGTAGGCAATTCGAGGTAACCGGCAAAATCGCTGTAGGATAGATTGTCAACCAGTAAGCCTGCACCTGCGCCAACTTCATAAATATCAACGGTGGGTGCATCTGTTGAGCCGTGGAATACGAGTACATCTGAGTTTTCGGGCAGGGTTGCTTCCTCACGACCACCATTGGTTACATAAATATCGAAAGGAGTGGCCGGATTGTAACCGGTAGGAACCACAATACCATTGGCAACCAAAACGTAGGTCTCCCCATCGGTCAGGTTATAGGTAAAGCGGGCCAGTGCATTGGTGGTGTCGGTTGAATTGGCAGGCTGAATAACCACGTCAAAGTCAACACCGGCAGGTGCATCAATAAACGGAGAAGCTGTACGGAAAGCGAAGTCATCAATCAGTAACTGATCGTTGAGCCATACATCTACAACACTTGCAGCGGCATCAGCCGAATTGTGAATCACCTGCAGGCGAGCCTGAGCTGAAACCAAAGCCGGGCTTAGCAGCAGTGCGGTGATGAATGCATTTAAAAAGAGTCTAAAAGTTTTCATGTTCGGGTTTTTAATGTTTGGTTTTAAAGTTTAACGTCAATATAAACGGAAATAGTTTCATAATGTTTAATATAAAATGAAATAGGTTAAACAAAATATAAAGATAGAATAATTAAAATATTATAAATCAGTTTAATACGATACAATTAAATTAATAAAAATTAATTATTTCATCTAAAGTATAAACAAGATATATTGCCAGGTTGAACTTAACTTTAGTTTGGTTGTTGATTATACGCAAAGCAAGTAATAACTTTAATACACTATTTTATGCCTGTTTTTGAAGCCAACCAAATGGTTAATGCTAAACTGGAAATTGTGTGGTCCTTTTTTTCGGATCCTTCCAATCTTCCCATAATAACTCCTCCCGACATGGGTTTTATCATCAAATTTCCATTAAATCGCATACCCATGTACCCAGGCATGATTATTAAGTATAGAGTCAGTCCCTTGTTATCAATTCCTGTTGAATGGGTTACTGAGATATCACACGTAGAGGACAATCGCTTTTTTGTAGATACGCAATTGAAAGGCCCTTTCAAAATGTGGCATCATCAGCATATCTTTAAGAACTTGGGTGAGGTTACCGAAATGACGGATATTGTAAATTATGAATTGCCATTTGGCGGGCTGGGGAAGTGGATTGCAGGCCGAATTGTTCGTAAAAGGGTAGCAACTATTTTCAAATACCGGAAGGAAGTGGTGGAAAGGATTTTCAATCAATACGCCGACGTGAAGGTAAATTGAACATTGACAGAATATGCTTAGTTTTGCCGAAAAATCGGGCAGCATATGATGACGAGGAAAGTTAAGTCTTATTTTGCAGGTTCCCTTGCGATTTGCATCTCAGCAACACTTTGGGGGCTTGATGGAGTTGTGCTGACGCCCCGTCTATATAATCTGAATATTACCTTTGTTGTTTTCGTTATTCATGCTATTCCATTTCTAATGATGAATGTATTTCTTTTTAAGGAATACAGGCATTTGAGGTCCTTCTCTCCACATGAGATGCTGTTTATTTTTCTTATCGCCCTCACTGGTGGGGCTTTGGGGACAATGGCTATTGTTAAGGCTCTTTTCCTGGTCGATTTCAAAGATCTATCTGTTGTGGTACTGCTGCAGAAGCTACAGCCGGTATTTGCCATTTCGCTTGCAGCGCTAGTATTGAAGGAAAGACTTAACAAATATTTTGCGCTGTGGGCCGGGCTTGCAATAGTCGCAGGTTATTTTCTGACTTTTGGATTGGAAATACCTAATTTTGACACAGGCTCAAAAACGGCCCTGGCTGCCGGTTATTCACTGATAGCTGCGTTTTTCTTTGGAAGTGCCACTGTGCTTGGTAAGGGCGTTTTGCAAAACCTTTCTTTCTCTACCGCTACTTTTTACCGTTATGGGCTCACTACGCTTATCATGCTTGTGATTGTTGTTCTTTCAGGAAATATGACTCAGTTTCAGTTTGTTACTCCAGACAACTGGAAAATCATTCTCATAATCTCTTTTACGGTTGGTTCCGGGGCCATTTTCCTTTATTATTATGGTCTTAAAAAGGTTCCCGCTATGCTTTCAGCCATCTTTGAATTGTTCTTTCCCTTATCAGCCATTGTTTTCGATTATTTGTTCAACGGCAAAGTCCTGAGTCTGGTTCAATGGATTAGCGTAGTCATTATGCTTGTCGCTATTTTAAAACTTAGCTTCGCCTCTCCCAGGCGTGTTGCGGTAAAACAAGCAAGCATTCAAACGAAAAACAGGCCCTGAGGCCTGTCTTTTTTAATAACTTTAAACGAGTGGGTATTTATTAAAAATCTTCTCTGAATGAAGAAGGAGATCTATATATTGCGCCCTTTTATAAATGTAAGGGTCTTTCACTTTATCCCTTGACAATAATCCCTTAAAGTCAGCAATACTTTCGTAGTTATGCTTTTGCATGAAGGTTTCCAGTTCATTGAGCATATTACCGATGATATCGGGTTTATGCTTGTACAATGCACTTACTGTCTGTATGGCTCCGGCTCCGGCAAGCAATAATTTAGCTATGTCATTTCCTGAATAAATGCCTGTGGAGGAGCATACATCTGCACTTATCTTGTTGAAAAGCATGCCGGCATAGCGAAGCGATAATTTATAATCGCCCACGGTACTGAGATTAAAGGGAGTAGAATGTTTCAGGGATTCCAGATTGATGTCTGGCTCAAACAGGCGGTTGAACAATACAAATCCTTTGGCGCCGGCAGCAGCCATACGATCAATCACCTGAAGCGGATTGGTATAAAACGGGCTAAGTTTTACACTTACCGGTATAGATACTTTTTTCACAACCGCTTGAACTACCCTAATCTGCTCGTCCTCAATAGACTGGGCCATAGTAATGCTGTTGCGGGGGACAGAAAAGAAATTGAGTTCAAGTGCATCCACTCCGGTCTCAGCCAGCAATCCGGCATATTCAACCCAGGTTTCTGCAAAAATGCAATTCAAACTCGCAATAAGAGGTATGTTTAGAAGCGAACGTGCCTCCCGTAATTTTGTAAGATGCTCTTCCGGTCCGGCATGTTCCATTTCAGGAAACAATGTTATCATTTCAGCATTCCGCTCGTTGTATAGCTCCAGTTCATCTTGAAACTGAATGCTTTCTAATTGAATTTGTTCCTCAAAAAGCGATTTATAAACAATGGCAGAAGCACCTGCCTCCTCCAGGTGTTTAAGGGTTTCAGGATTGTTTACCAGATTACTCGCCCCTACAATGATTGGGTTTTTTAAGGGAATGCCTAAATAATTTACCGCAAGATTGGCCATGTTTTTTAGTTTTCGTGTGTAATTGACTATTTGATGCTCCTTAATTAAAGGTATTTAACAAAGTTCAGAAGCGCTTTGTTTTTGTGGAAAAGCCTTTTTGAGCAGTGTAAAGTTAGATATTTTTTATGAATTGATGGCTCTAAAAGCAATACCGGATAAATTTATGGGCATTTTTTATTCGCATCTAAGGGATACCGTTTCAGACATACCTATGCGCCCGTGAGCTTGTGCCCACGGTTATCAGACCTGAAGATCAAAAAGTTTAGTGACTAATAATTCCGAATGATAAGGAAAATCACTACTTTTGCCCAGCATTCCGCTAAGGTCAATATGCAGTATATTGTATTGGAGGACAGATGGTTGCGTAATATCACCCTTGAGGTAAAAATTATTTTCAAGAGATGGAAGAGCTACCTGAGCCTGACAAAATAATACCGCTCAAACTGTTCCCTATCTTAATTTAATGAATAATGATGGATATTATTTTATTTAAAGTTGTGATAATTTTCACATTTGCATTATTCTTTCTTCCAAAACAATTTCAGTACAATTTCAGCTTGATAATGCATCTCGCAATTATTACATTGTCAAGCCTCTGGGCGGTTAATGTATTTATAATTTCATCGAAATTAACCCTGGCATTTCTCCCTTTTCTCGGAAGTACCTTATACCTTGAGATCGACCAGTTATCAGCTTTTTTTATGCTGGTAATAAATTTCACCATGCTGGGCGGTATTATTTATGCCAGGGGATATTTACAACCTTATCTCCAGAAAAAAAGCAAGACGGAAATGGCCTGGCATTTCTTTAACTATTTATGGCTTCATATTTCAATGCTTTTAGTAGTAATGATCCACGATGCCATTGCTTTTTTAATGATCTGGGAAATCATGTCCATCTCCTCATTTTTTCTTGTAATTTTTGAAAGTGGGGAAAAGAAAACAATTAAGATTGGCATTAAGTATCTGATACAAATGCACGTAGGAGTTGTTTTCCTGATGCTTGGTTTTATTCTTGCTTATGTGCAAACAGATGCAGCGCTTAGTTTTACCGGCTTATCTGTATATTTCTCATCACATAATCCATTTTGGTTGTTTCTTTTGTTTTTCATCGGATTTGGTATTAAAGCCGGATTCATTCCCTTGCACACCTGGCTGCCTCACGCTCACCCGGCTGCTCCTTCGCATGTTTCGGGCGTCATGAGTGGCGTGATGATTAAAATGGGCATCTATGGAATTCTTCGTGTGCTGATGGTTATCCATCATGACTTGTTTAATATTGGTTTATTCATTCTGATCATTTCGCTTATAACTGGGTTAGCAGGCATTTCTATGGCTATTGTCCAGCGTGATGTAAAAAAGCTTTTGGCATACAGCAGTATTGAGAATATCGGGATCATTGGTATCGGTATCGGTTTGGGCGTTATAGGAATAGCTGAAAACATACCTGTATTGACTGTTCTTGGTTTTGGCGGGGGAATTCTGCATGTTTTTAACCATTCCCTTTTTAAACCCTTACTTTTTTATACCGCAGGATCAGTTTACAACCAAACCCACACCAGAAACGTTGAAGAATTGGGCAGCTTAATTAAAAAAATGCCCAAAACAGCCTTGTTCTTTCTTCTGGGAGCGTTGGCAATTAGCGGATTGCCTCCATTTAATGGATTTATCTCCGAGTTTTTGATTTATTCAGGAATATTCAAATCGCTCCATTCGGCAAGTTTATACACAGACATTATATTAATGTTCAGCTTTGCAGGATTGGTAATTATAGGGGGCTTAGCATTGTTTTGCTTTACCAAAACCTTCAGCATTATATTTCTTGGCACTGCCCGTTCTTCAAAAGTTGAACAAGCATCTGAAGTTAGTACTTCGATGCTTGTTCCTGATTTTATGATAGGGTTTATGATAATAATAATTGGGTTCATTCCTATTGTTTTTATGAACCTGCTATCACAGATAATCCTGTTGTTTTCGACTGATGTATCAGCAATACAGCAAATTACGCCAAGCTTAAACTATATTAGCCTCTCTTCTGGTGTTTTTATTATTGTAGTTGGGTTAGTCTGGATTTTAAGAAGCTGGCAACAAAAACGGCAAACAATAATGCAAAATACAACCTGGGGATGTGCATATACAGGCGCTGATCCGGCCTTGCACCAATATACTTCTGCATCATATGCCGATAATTTTGTGCAACTATCATCACAAGTGGTGAATGTTAAAAAGGATTTTAAAGATTTTGATGAGCGTGAAATATTTCCACGGAGCAGAGAATTTGCAACCCGTTCGAGTGATATTCTTGAAGACAATTTAATAACAAGACCGGGCAATCGAACATTGTTTTGGTTGAAGAAAATAGCGGTATTCCAAACGGGCAAAATTCAGCACTACCTGCTTTATGCGCTTGTGTTTTTAGCTCTTATATTTTTACTCAACTATTTTAATTTGATATAAAATGATTAGTTTACTATTGATATTATTCTCGTCTCTGTTTTTTGTCGGAATTATTATAAGGCTTAAGGCAAAAATTGCTGCCCGTAAAATGCCTCCGGTTCTTCAGCCGGTTTATGATGTAATCCGATTGTTTAGAAAAGGGGCTGTTTACAGTAATACAACAAGTATAATTTTTAAAGTCGCCCCTTTAATTTATTTTGCTTCGGCTTTGGTGGCCGCATTATTTATGCCGATTGGCTCACTTAAACCTTTATTATCTTTTGAAGGTGATTTTGTGTTTTTTGCCTATTTGTTGGCATTGGGAAAATTTATGATGATCCTGGCTGCAATGGATACCGGTAGCGGCTTTGAAGGAATGGGCGCGAATAGGGAAGCCTTTTATTCAATGTTGGTTGAGCCTGCATTTTTTATCTTAATTGGTTCAGTGGCATTGTTTACCGACAATATTTCCTTTCATGCGCTGTTTTTAAATTTTAATGTTGATTCAAATTTGGCGTATATCATTGGGATTGCTTCTGTTTACGTGTTGATATTCATAGCAATGGTTGAAAATTCGAGAATGCCGGTTGATGATCCTAAAACTCACCTGGAATTAACGATGGTCCACGAAGTTATGATCCTCGATAACAGTGGATTCGATCTGGGATTGATACATATTTCGAGCTGGTTAAAATTCTCCATTTATGGGGCTTTAATCTCTAATTTTATCATCCAGGGCTCATGGGCTTTCTATTGGCAAATTGCCGCTTTTTTGGGAATTCAGCTTGCGTTTTCCCTTACCGTTGGAGTGTTGGAATCATTTAAGGCAAGAAACAAACTGGAAAAAAATCCGCAATGGATTATCATACTTTCAGCCATTTCAATTGTCGTGTTTTTAACTGCACTGATTATTACACAGAAAATAATTTTAAATTAAAATGACCTACTTATTCATTATCCTGTATGCCATAACCCTGATTTACTTTGCCTTATCCGAGCGGGTGAAAAAGTTTGTATGGCTATTGTCAATTCAAGGGGTTATTCTTTTTGGGATTGTGTTTTTCAGTTTAAATGAGATTGAAATTTTCGATTTTATTTTTATCCTTGCCGAAACAATCTTAGTAAAAACCATAATCGTCCCCTGGTTCATAAACAAAGTGCGAAAACGCAATAATCTAAAGCGGATACATGAACCTTCAGTGCCTGTTTTTTATTCAATAATCGTGGTGGTAATAAGCTTACTAATAAGTTTTCTCGTAAGTAACCATCTGCAAAGCAATTATATACATACGAAATACTTTACGGTTTCCTTTGCTTCTATTTTGTTTGGAATTTATTTTATCATCATACATAAAAATATTTTTTCTCATGTGGTTGGCTATCTCATCATCGAAAACGGAATATTTCTATTGTCTTTAGCGGTGGGCAGTGAGATGCCAATGATGGTGAATATGGCAATTTTACTTGATGTACTTATGGGTGTTCTGGTATTGGGCGTGTTCATAAACCGTATTGGAAATACCTTTGAAAGTACCAGAATTGAACAACTATCTAACCTTAAAGATTAGCATTATGTTTTTAATATTTATCATACTGTCATTTATCCTGAGTTTAAGCATTTATCTGGTTAGAAACGATTTATATACTAAAATCATTTCATCCTTATTCTTGCTTTTCCTTATTTTAATCATTGGATACGCCTACCTTCACCTTGAAGAAACGAATTCCTGGTACTTTAAATTTGATAATCCAGGCGTTTTATTGGCACTCGTATTAGGAATCCTTAGCCTGGCAACCTTCTATCATAGCTTTCTATACCTGAAACGCCATAAGTTTTTAGTCAAACAGGAAGCCGGGTATTACAGCACATTGATTATGCTGATTACCGCAATGATGAGTGCTTATTTTGCTGAGAACATAGCCGTATTATGGATCAGCATTGAAACAACAACGCTGTTCGTTTCCATTTTGATTTTTCACGAAAGAACAAAAGAAGCCCTGGAAGCTGCCTGGAAATATTTATTCGTTTCTTCTGTAGGCGTTGCTTTGGCTTTTATTGGAATACTATTCTTAAGCATTACTGCAAGTAGCAGTGGAATTACCGATTTGAGCTTAAGTCACTTGTTGAATGTTACCCAGTTGATGAATCCTATATGGTTAAAAATGGCATTTCTTTTAACATTAACCGGATTTAGTGCAAAAATGGGTATTTTCCCTTTATACACAGTTGCCGTTGATGCCCATACGGTTGCCCCACCGCCTATAAGCGCCTTTATTTCAACTACGCTGATGAATGTTGGTTTTCTGGGCATTTTCAGGGTATTTACAGTTGTTGCACAAACTGAAGTGTTGCAATGGGCTCAAAATGTGTTAATTATAGCCGGGGTTATTTCTATTTTTATGTCGGCGATTCAACTTTTAAGAATTAAACATTATAAACGGATGTTTGCTTTTTCGAGCCTGGAGCACATGGGATTGGTAGCGCTGGGTTTGGGAATTGGCGGAATAGGGTACTATGCCGTTTTCCTGCATCTTGTGTTTCACTCCTTTGCTAAAGCAGGATTGTTTTATCAGATCGGGCAGGTCCATCAATATTTTAAATCTTACTGGATAAAAGATGCCGCCGGTTATTTTAATATAAACCCCACCGGTGGCTTAATGTTAATCTTAGGATTGATTACAATTCTTGCCATACCGCCTTCAGGGCTTTTCATTAGTGAATTCTTGATTTTTAAAGCAATGTTTGTTCAGGGTCAATATTACATTGCTGTTTTTGTCCTAATCCTGCTAACGGTCATTATTTACTCTTTTAGTAAGAACATTCTTCACCTTTTATATGGCGAAGCAGATAAGGATGTTGAGCAAAAATTGGTGAAAGCGAATCCTTATGAGACAATTTCGCAGTTTATTTTATTTGGATTGGTTATTTACCTGGGAATAAATCCCCCCTTGTTTTTTACCAATTTAATTAATAATGCAATTGCCATTTTAAACTGATAAGCCATGGTTGAACTTCAAAATATATTACGAATAAAAAACAATCAGTCTGTTGACTTAAATGCTATTGCCTGTTTATCTTACGATGAATTTTATGAGCTTGTTCTGAAGATATTTGAGCCGGAAGAAAATCATTGTCTCACTTATTTTGCCTATAAAAAGGACGGGGGATTACAATTTATTATGGCCATTGCCGATGATAAAAATCAAGATATAATCTTACTGTCCCATTTGCTTAAATCGGGGGAAAAACAAGAATTGAAATCTTTAACTGAAAAGGTCTTTGCCCTGCATATTTTCGAACGGGAAATTTATGAGAACTTCGGGATTCACTTTTTGAACCATCCCTGGTTAAAACCTGTTCGGTTTGCGCACAATCGTGCCAATAAAGAACTGCAAGTCAATAATTATCCGTTTTATACTATCCAAAGCGATGAATTGCACGAAGTTGGCGTTGGACCTATTCATGCTGGGATTATTGAGCCGGGACATTTTCGTTTTATTTGCAATGGCGAAAATGTTTTGCATCTCGAAATTCAGTTAGGCTGGCAACATCGTGGTGTCGAACAACTTTTTTTAGAAAAGAAACAACTTTTGCAGCGAAATATACTCGCCGAGAATATTGCCGGCGATACCGTTATTGGGCATACAACTACATTTGTGCAAAATATGGAAGCTCTGGCTGGGCTGAAAATCCCTGAACAAACAGAAGTAGAACGAGCACTGGCCATGGAATTGGAACGCATCGCCATTCACACAGGAGATATTGCTGCATTATGCATTGACGCAGCCTACCATCTTGGCGCAAATGTTTTCGGGATTCTGCGGACTGCAATCATCAATTTCACGCAATTTTGGTGTGGCAATCGTTTGGGAAAAAGCTTGGTTCGTGCAGGTGGAACACATTTTCCGTTTACCGAAGATTTAAAAAAGGAACTGCTTGAAGTATTACTAAAATATGAAAAGCAATTCCTGGAAATGGCCGATCTTACCTATCGTTTGCCCAGTATTCAAAATCGTTTCGATTTCGTTGGGAAAATAACACAAAATCAGGCAGCTTTATTGGGTACTGTCGGATTATCGGCCCGAATGTCAAATATGGTGAGGGATATACGGGTTACACATCCCAATGCGGCCTTTAAAAAGTTTCCCTACGAAACAATCACGGTTGAAAACGGCGATGTGTTTTCACGTTTCATATTAAGGAAAAAAGAAATAAACCAATCCATTGCCTGGATACGAAATCTAATGGATAATTATCAATTTGATGCTTCACAAACTGAAAAGCCAAAAGCCAGTTTAACATTAAAGCCCAATAAATTAGCTATTTCCATCAATGAGGCCTGGCGGGGCGAAGTTTGCCATTGTGCCATAACCGATGAAAAAGGAGAGCTGAAACATTACAAGGTAAAAGATCCTTCGATGCACAATTGGAAAGCCCTGGAGATGTCGTTGAGGAACGTTGAAATCTCGGATTTTCCCATTAACAATAAAAGCTATAATTTAAGTTATTGCGGACACGACCTGTAAAATTTAAACTATGATAAAAGAAGCCAAAGTAATAATTAATAACGGAAGACAATACATCCCGGATCTGAAAAATGTCAAGCTTAGGGCTCCATTTCGTGGCCGGCCTGTAATTTCTACAGCCAAAGTTGACGAGCAGGCATTGGTGGATGTTTGTCCTTTGAAAGCGATTTCCGCTAATCCTGTTAGATTGGACCTGGGGAAATGTTCTTTTTGCGGTGAATGTGCCTTTGCTTTTCCTGAAAAAATACAATTTTCACAGGATTATAGGACATCATCAAATATTCGTGAAAACCTAATTGTCAAAGAGGGTGAAGACAATCCTATAGCTTTTTACAAAGATAAAATCAGGACCGGGGTAAGAAAGACCTTTTCAAAATCATTAAAATTGCGACAAATTTCAGCCGGTGGGGATAATTCCTGCGAAAATGAATTGAATGCTTCAGGAAACGCGAACTTCGATATGGGGCGTTTCGGGATTGAATTTGTGGCATCGCCCCGACATGCCGACGGTATTGTAATTACTGGTCCCATCACCGAAAATATGGCCGAAGCCGTGCAGGTTTGTTATGATGCGATGCCTTCACCAAAAATAATTATTCTTGTTGGCGTTGATGCAATAAGCGGTGGAATTTTCGCCGGAAGCCCGGCAATAAACCGAAGCTTTTTGGATAAATATGAAGTGGACTTATATATCCCGGGAAATCCTGCGCATCCCTTGACTTTTATAAATGCAGTATTGGATTTAACAAGATAATTTACAGTGGAAATGAGTAGGAATAGTTTAACCGCAAGGTATGGAAAGCTCACATAAGGAAGAACCAACTGCCCGTCTGCTTACTAAGCGCTGCGCATCTATATAGTAGTGTTTGGTGTAAATACCGGAAGAACTTATGGCTTGAGGTATTCAAAAATCAACGTAAATTTATTGTCGTGGTCCGAAAGCTGATTTTGTGTTTTTCTAATGCTAAAACCAATTCTTTTATGGGATA